>Ga0126307_10002001_pt1 | contig 13665 bp, 16 predicted proteins | sample Plot28_FD_89955 | JGI IMG/M metagenome (GOLD analysis project Ga0126307, IMG submission 89955) | Serpentine soil microbial communities from UC McLaughlin Reserve, CA, USA - Plot28 | ecosystem: Environmental > Terrestrial > Soil > Grasslands | place: USA: UC McLaughlin Reserve, Lake County...
CCTGAAACGCATGGGCGTCCAGCTCGCAATCGACGACTTCGGCTTGGGCTACTCCTCCCTCTCATACCTCAAGCGCTTCCCAGTCGACTTTTTGAAGATCGACCGCTCATTCATTGCTGGACTTGGAGGAGAACCCAATGGTGTTTCTACTAAGGACACGGAGATCACGAAAGCGATGATCGAGCTGACGCACGCTTTGGGCTTGAGGGTGATCGCCGAGGGGGTGGAGACCTCCGAGCAGCTGGCGCAGTTGCGCAACATGAAGTGCGACTTTGCCCAAGGGAACTATTTTTCGAAGCCGCTTCCGAGCGAAGCGCTGGCGGTTATCTTGGCAGAAGACCCTACGGACCGAGGTTAGCCTAGGGGTCCACCTGACCCTTACAGCATCCTCCCGTAGGCGCAACACGTGCTCTTTGCAGTCGCTCATCGAAATACTTCTTGGGTCGCTCAACTACACCAACCCACCGGAAACACCGGTGGACTGTGAGCAATCCTATACACGAGAATTCGGCTTAGACAAGCAGATTCTCGAACAAGCGATAACATGGACAAATGGATCGGCTCTGATGTCTAAACCGCGAGTCGAATCCTTCCAGTCCCGCTCGCCTTACTCAGTATTTACCTAAGTCTAACCGGTATGCGGACTTGCAAATGAGCCGCTCTGTTCAGCGTGAGCGACCAAAGCGCTCAGCGAGCCCGGCATGAAGTCGTGCGGTACCGATGCGGGACGAGATGCGATCGCCGTCGGTCGCCAACTCAGGGTAGTGCTCCTCGAGCATGTCCAGCCTCTGGGTAGTCCTCTCTATAGCGTCATACGCACGGCGCAGCTTGTCCTCCCACTCCCGCCTTGCGAGGGCGCCGGGGCTCGCCTCGGCCTCGTCGCGCATCCCGTGGATCCGCTCGGCGAGCCGTACGTAGCCCTCGTAGTGCTCCAGGTATCGGTCATAGAACTTTTGGAAGAACCTAGCAGGGGATTTGTTCCAGCCGCGCCGGGGCACATCGTCATCAGGGTGCGGCACCTGGACTCCAAGCCGCGGTGCACTGTCTTTGGGCCGCGACGGCGCTTCGCTCGCCTTCGGTGCCCTCTCCCGACTCTGCTCTCTGTCCTCTGCAAGGGAGTTGTGTACACCCGGCGCTTCTCGCACCTGCCAATCCAACCCTTCAGACCAACGGCTGCCAGGGGACTCTTCGCCCTGCTGCCGCCCAAGTGTGTACCCGACCATCTCGGGGACCCACTCGCGCCGCTCTGATTCTCGCTCGCTACTCTCCTCTAAAGCGCGGCCCTGTCGCTGCACGACCTTCAGCAGAGACGCTTCCCCTTCGCGCAGGAGTTCCAGGCGTTTCTCGGTCAGGTCGACGTAGCGGCGCGCTGTCTGCAAGAAAAGGACGCCGATAGTGAGAATCGCCACGACTGTTGCCAGTACGGCCCCGATACCAACATACATCAACATTGCGCTCATCCCTCTTATCTACCTCCGAACGCCGTCCGATTCAGGTGCGAGACACTCCTCAATAGTGCATTAAATCGTACGAACGATAGGATAGCAAATGGAGTGCACCCCAAACGCCGGACAAACAGCGAACGCTCAGGGCAACTCTGGATTGGGGCTATGGTTTGCTGGACGTAGACGAGCGTTTGCTCTTTGCGCGCCTCGCCGTGTTCGTGGGAGACGAGCCTCGCCTCACGATGCTGGAGACGGTGCGCGAGGACGCACTGGAGCGGCTGCAGGAGAGCGGGGAATTAGACAGATTGCGACGACGACACGCCGGCTACTTCCTGGGGCTGGCGGAGGAGGAGCGGGCGTCGCAGGGGCCGCTGCAGGGAGCGTGGCTGGATCGGCTGCAGACTTAGCACAACAATCTACTCGCTGCCCTGACGTGGAGGCTTACCCCCAGGGCGATTCGGACATGGGCCTGCAGTTGACCGGAGCCCTTTCGCACTTCTGGTATATGCGCGAACATCACAGCGAGTCCGACATGTGGCTGGAGAGCGCGCTGGAGCGGGGTAGCGACGCCACTGCTACGCGTGCCAAGGCGCTCATCGTCCCCGGACGGCTGGCCTAGTTCCAGGGTGAGCTTGTACTGGCTAACACGCTGGCGGAGGAAAGCCTTACCCTGTACGCCTTCGCGCTCCTTATCCTAGGACACACCGCAGTTTCGCGGGGGAACCGCGGGCGGGGGAGACGCTCGTCGAGGAAAGCCTGGCCTTGTTCCGCCAACAGGGAAACTTGTGGGGACCGCCAGGGCACTTATCGTCCTCGGCGCAGGGGCACCTTTTGAGGATGATGTTGACCGCGCGACGGCCAAGTTCCAGAAGTCTCTGAATATCTCCCAGGATCTTGAGGATGCGGAGGGTATCGTCCTGTCGCTCCTATGGGATACGCGGCGCACATGCGGGGAGACGAAGCACTCGAATAGGCTGCTGGACGAAAGAAGCCTGCGCGAAGGCATGGCAAGAGGGAAGGATGATGACACTCGAGCACGCTCCCATAAAGGCGATGAGCAATGGTTCGTGAAACAAACCTAGCTACAGACCTGCAACCCATAGAGGGTCTGGGCTGCTCAGCGCTCGGACAACTTCGCGATCAATGAGGGCGGCTTTCTCCCCGACGGTGACGTCTCAACCGACGTCACCCCTTGTCCCAGCAGGGATAACGATCTACTTGCTCCCGAGGACACCGACCCGCGTCTGCGAATACAGGTACTATGTCCCTACCTGACACTCAGAGAGGGGATCGGCCATGGCCTACTTCGAAGGACAACTCAAGCGCGCGACCACAGAAGCCGGAGAGGAGCATACGGGGTACGTTCTGGAGACGGAGATAGACATGTCGGCCATCCAGGACGCTGACGAGCTTATAGGGAACCAGATAGCCGTAACCGGGGACGTGGAGATCATAGACTTCCCCGAGAGGGGTAAGATCCTGGTCTTCAGGGCTACCTCGGTTGCGGTCCTGGAAGAGGACGAAGAAGACGAGGAGATACCCACCTAGTCTTCACGGGCTAGATCAGCCAGGCCGCAAACCACGGCTCCCGAGCTAATCTCGCTTGATGCGTGGCAAGAGCCGCCTGGTGCGCTCTATGTAAGCGCGGTACTCGTCTCCGAAACGCTCGATCAGCTTCTCATCCTCTTTGGGTAGCCGGATCAAGAGCATTACCAACACAGAAAGGCTTGCCAGCTCCATGAACCAGTTCGCCGCCACGATACCAAGCGACACGAAGAACGAGGTCCCGACTGTGTAGAGGGGATGTCTCACCCAGCGGTAAGGGCCGCCGGTAACGAGCTCGTGCTCCTCCCTGGTCTCGACCGTGGAGGTTATGTTCTTGCCGATGGTGCGAAAGATCCACAGCGTGAGGGCCAGGGACACCGCTCCGAGCCCAGCCCCAGACCAGCGTAGAGGGGCCGGCAGGTCCAGGCTGGACCACCTCATCCAGCGCGGATTGACCAGGTAAGCCACGACCGAGAGCATCAGCACGAGCCCGGAAGACCTCAGCGCCACGGCGGTCGTCAGCCCCTCTCCTTGCAAAGAGATCTCATCCTCACCGGCCTGCTCAGCTCTGTGACGATGATAGCCGGAGATTGCGGCAGCCGTGACGAGGAGCGCGGCAGTGACGCTCCTGAAGATTGACTCCCTCCTCATTCTTATCCCTTCGTAGCCTTGCGCCAACGGTAGGAATTTTGCACCAGAGGGAGAGCCGGGAATTCCAGGAAACCCGGCCCGTCTCGCTTGCATCCTTTGCGCCTTGTTGGCACGTCTTGTGATCCTAGAAACTTGCTCTCGCAGTTCCTTGACACATCGTCGAAGGAATCGAAGTCTTCACCCCACTACAGGTACTAGATCGGGGATGAAGCGGGCGAGGGCAGCGCCCTCTGTAGCCTCGCCAAGATATATAGACCTTGGGGACATAGATCGTGCCCAGGCCTCTCTGGAAGAAGCAGGACGCAAGGCCGGGGCGCTGGAATCGCGAGCCACCTCTACTGCACTAAGCACAGAACCCGCTCCTTGTGTATGTTCAGCAGTGCGCGTAGCCCGTCCAGGGCCCGTAAGGCGGCGTCGCGGCGAGCTCGTAGCAGTGTCCAACCCACACCCGAATGCCCCGGCCATGAGCCTCGTACTCAATGAAGGTGGCCAGCGTCGTCTTGCCGATTCCTGCCTCCCCGCCGATCAATAGGAGGCCACTACTTCCACCGACGGCGGCGTTCAACAGCTGGCGCAATCAAACCTGCTCCCCCTCGCGTCCGAACAACCGTAGCGTGTTCCCCCGTCGGCGGTTCGCCGGGCTTCCGGAGCCGAAAGCGGGAGGCGTTGCCGACTTCGGTGTGGCTACGCCCCTTCCTGATGGTCTCGCTGGATGGTTGTCTGGGTAGCTATCTCCCATCCTCCCCGCTTCCGCGCTGCCGCTCGCGACCACTCTATAAAAGTGTATCTGTTACGAATAACGGGTGCTCGGGCAAAGGCTCTTCTCCCGTTTCGTGGGAATGACGGTTGCTCTCATGCTGGGAGCAAGGGGGTAGGGCTTGCGCTCGCCCAGGTTGTACACCGTGGGAGTGATAATGCGAATCTCGTATCACCACGCACACCACGAGAGCCGAGCCATAACACATCAGCGCAGTTCTCCTCAGCAAGGGGACTACCCGCTGCAGCTCTTGATGCCTGTAGCCTCCCATTCAAGACGTACCGGGTTCGAGCGGGCCACACACCTCGTCTCCTTGCCTGAGGTGTTCGACCTCGCCCTCGAAGAACTCCACAGTACCCCGTCGGGTAGAGAGCAACAGAGCGCCCTCTGTGGTTAAGTCTACGGCCCGGCCCTCGATGGTCTCGCCGAAGCGCCGGACGCGCACCTTCTCTCCCAGCGTACAGTTCAGGTTGCGCCAGTCTTCGAGGACGGCTCCGAAGTCCTCGATCCGTCCAACCTCAGTGTCGAGGTTCGAGAGCAGAGCGCGGAGCAGATCCAGTAGATTCACGTCACGGCCCAGCTCGGAACGGATCGTAGTCACCTCGCGATCAGGGACCCCGAGCTCGGCTGGATCGAGGTTGGCGTTCATCCCTACCCCAAGGATGACGTAGTCGAGACACCTCTCCTTTACCGCTTCTGTAGCGGTCCCCGCGCTCGATTCGGCGAGAATGCCGCAGATCTTCTTTCCGCCGGCGAGCAGGTCGTTGGGCCACTTGATGCGGGCCTCGACCCCGATCTCCCAAAGCGCCTTCGCAACACCGACCGCCGCGGTCTGCGTGATGCGAGAAGCGAGACTCGCGTCGAACCAGCGACCCAGCACAAGAGACATCCAGAGCCCACCCTTCGGAGATCCCCACGGCCGCCCGAGCCGTCCCCGTCCCCCGGTCTGGACCTCCGCGACGACGAGCGTTCCCTTCGGTGTTCCAGCGTGGGCCAGCTCACGGGCGCGCTCCTGGGTCGAGCCCAACGCCCCATGTACCTCGACGATACGCGCGAGCGGGCTTTTCAGGGACTGAATAGTCTCCGGCGAGAGACCGTTCACCCGAATCCCAACTCTTCCATGGTCGCCATCTCCTTAAGCGTCCGGGCCGCCGCCTGTACGAGCGGTACGGCGAGCAGGCCCCCTGTCCCTTCGCCAAGACGCATGTCCAGGTCGAGGAGTGGTTCCAGTTCAAGACATTCCAGGACGATTCGAGCCCCTGGCTCGGCGGAGCGGTGGCCCGCGATGACATATTCCGACGAGTGCGGAGCGAGGGCACGGGCGGCGAGTGCCGCGGAGTTCGACACTACGCCGTCGAGGATGACCGCAATACCGTAAACGGCGCCGGCCAAGATCACACCGACGATCGCAGCGTGCTCAAGACCACCGATCTGCGCAAGAACCCCGACAGGGTCTTCGGGGTCGGGCGCGTGCAGTTCTAGTGTCTCCTCTACTACGTTAACCTTGAGCTTCAGGGTTTCGTCGTCGATGCCCGTGCCGCGGCCCGTCGTCTCCTCAGGCGGGCGGCCTGTGAAGGCGGAGATCAGGGACGCAGCTGGCGTGGTGTTGCCGATGCCCATGTCCCCAGCAACCAGGAGATCCACACCTCCGCTCTCCACGAGTTCCTCCGCGACTCCTGCCCCCGCCATCACAGCCCGCGCGACCTCCTCGCGACTCATTGCAGGCCCGCGACTCAGGTCGCCGGTTCCGCGCCGCACCTTCGCGGCCCGCAGCAGAGGGTGCCTCTGCAACTCCCCAGCGACCCCGATGTCGAGGATGCTCACCCTCGCCCCCACCGTCTTCGCGATGGCGTTCACCGCCGCCCCTCCTCTGCAGAAATTACTCACCATGGCCGCCGTAACCGTCTGCGGCCACGGCGAGACACCGCGGCCGAGGACGCCGTGGTCCCCTGCACAGACGACCACGGCAGGGCTCTCAGGGACAGGCGGCGGGCACTCGCTTGCCATCCCCGCGAGCCGCGCACCGAGCTCCTCCAGCCGTCCCAAGCTAAAGGGCGGTTTGGTGAGCCCGAGGTGTCGACTTCGCGCTTCTTCGGCTGCGGCCTCGTCGGGCGGAGGTATCTCCGCCGATAGTTCCACTACCCGGTCTTCGAGTGCCACGGCTAGTGATGGCGGCCGTGCTGGTCGTCAGGGTGGTAGTGGGGCGTGGCCGGGGCGCCGACCTTCTCCTCGAAGCCAGGCAAAGCGACGCGGTGGACGCACACGTCGCAGTTCATCCGGATGTCTCCTCCCACGGCCTCTGTATAACGCTCGACCACAAGGTCAGCCACTCGCTTGTCAGGCCCGAAGTATCCTGCGTAGCGCACCTCGACCCCGGGGTTCGCTTCAGCGAATGCTTCGCCCTGCCCGCGGATTCGCTCCTCGAGGACGCCGGTAAAGAGAAAGTAGGAGAAGAGAATGACGCGCTTCACGCCGAGTCTGAGGCAGCGATCCAGCCCTTCCGCAACGTCGGGCGGGGTCATACTGACGTAAGCACTCTCGACTACGGGGTAAGGGCGTCCCTCGTAGTACAGACGCGCTATCTTGCAGAGGTCCGAGTTGGCGTCTGGGTCGGAGGAGCCGCGCCCGACGATGAGGACGGCTGTCTCCTTCTTCTCCTCTTCGAGGACGACGGCGGAGATCCTCTCGTCCACCAGTTCGAGAAGCTCGGGCCTTATGCCGAGGGCGCGACCGTAGCTGAAGCTCATTTCGGGGTGGCCCATCTTCTCGCGCACCAGGGTCGCGGGGATGTCGTCCTTGGCGTGACCTGCGGCCAGGAGCATCAGCGGGACGGCTGCGACATTCCTTGCCCCGCTCTCGGCCAGCCTATCCACGCACTCGGAGATGGGCTGTCGAGAGAGCTCGATAAAGCCTCCCTCGACAGTCAAGGATGGGTTTCGCCGGCGCACCAGGGCGACCAGGGCATGGAACTCGCGTGCCCCGCGAGGGTCGCGGCTGCCGTGGCCTACGATCATCAGCGCCGGGGCGTCTCCGTTTTCGTAGATGCCATTTTCGATACCCACCGTTCGCCTCATGTCATCCCTCCTCGTAATAGATGAGAGCGTTCAGAGCCGCTGCTGCGACCGCAGAACCGCCTTTCGGTCCCCTGTTCGCGACGGCGGGCAGGCCGCTGGCTACGAGCGCACTCTTCGACTCGGCGGCTCCGACGAAGCCGACGGGAAGACCGATCACGAGATCAGGATCCACGTCGAGCCCGAGCAGCTCGAAGAGCGCCGTAGGCGCGTTCCCGACGACCCAGACGGCTCCTTTGCCGACCTCCTCCGCAGCGACCCTGAAGCTTGCCGCCGAACGCGTTGTGCCGAGCTGTTCGGATAACGCTTGGGCGCGGGGGTCGGAGACGAAGCACAGCGTCTGGCGGCCTGTGATCCCGGCCGCCACCATCCCCACGTCTGTAACGACGGGTACGCCCTGCCTCAGGGCTGAGATCCCACTTTCCAGGGCTGCCTCGTCGAGGACCAGGCTCTCCGTGTAGTCCAGATCCGCCGAGGCGTGGATAACTCGTTCCACTACGGCGCGGGAGAGGGGTCCTAACTGCGAGAGATCGACCATCGCACGCAGGATGCGGTAGCTCTCCGTCTCTATGGGATGGGCGCGCCTCATTCGGCCTCCAGCAGCACCTCGACGCACGCCGAGACCGGGCAGACCTCGGCGCACTCGGCGCATCCCGAACAGCGGTCTTCGAGGACGAGTAGGGGCGCACCGTGGTCCCTGGGAGCGGGAAGGATCGCCTTCTCCGGGCAGGTCTTTATGCACGCTCCGCAACCGGCGCAGGCTTCTGTCACAGCGAAGACCGCCTTCACGACAGATATCCCCTCGGGGTAACCATGCGGCCGGCAACGATCCTGGTTTGGGAGCTTCCGACGAGGACGATGGTCAGCATGTCCACATCTTCCGGACGCAGAGAAGCGAGGTCGGTGAGGATGACCTGCTGCGTCGGGCGGTAGGCGTCCTTTACTATGCCGACTGGCGTATCAGGTGGACGGTGCTCGAGCAGGATCTCCTTCACCTTTCCGAGCTGCCAGTCGCGGCTTTTCGAGCGCGGGTTGTAGAGGGAAACCACGAAGTCCCCCTCGGCCGCGGCCCTGATTCGGGCTTGGATCACCCCCCAGGGCGTCAGCAAATCGGAGAGGCTGACCGAACAATAGTCGTGCCCTAGCGGTGACCCGAGCAGCGAAGCCGCCGCCTGCGCCGCCGTTACCCCAGGCACTACCACGACGTCAACGTCCTCGTCCGCAAGCTCGAGGACCGGAGAGGCCATTGCATAGGTACCTACGTCACCGCCCGACGCCAGCGCCACGCTGCCGCCCGCGCGGGCCTGAGAGAGCGAGAGCTCAGCCCGCTCCACCTCATTACCGAGTGGAGGCGTGAGCACCCGCGTCCCAGGTCGCAGCAGGTGCCTGATGCGGTCAACGTACTGGTCAAGTCCCACGACAAACTCCGAAGAGACGAGTGCCTCACGGGCTAGCGGTGGAATGAGGGTGTCCTCACCAGGTCCCAGGCTAACCAGCGCGAGCCTCCCCCGCACGGGCAGCCGCCCGATAGCGACCGTGGCGTTCGCGGATTTCCGCTTCTCGAGTACCAACTCGGCGCCGGAGGACACCACCGCAGCCTCCGCGACGCTCGGCGTCCCGACCGCCTCTCGCACCAGTTCCGACGGGTTAGGCGCCTCGACCACAGAAAGCGCTTCGGCCGGATGGAAGTGGATCGGGACGTCCAGCTTCTCCGCGGCTTGCAGCAATCCCGCCTCGTCGCGCTTAACGTCGATGCTGGCGAGGGCCGCGACGCTCTTCTCTGTCAATTCAGCTTGCGCCAAGGAGCGAAGGAGCAGGTCGAGTATCTCTTCCGCACCCACTCCCCTGCTGCAACCGACGCCAGCGACGAGTGAAGGCGGCCGGTAGACGACAGCAGGACGGGGCGTCTCCACGAGCCTGTCGGAGACGAGGATCAACGGAGCCTCCCATTCGTCTGTCCGGACGACGTTCTCCGGTAGTGGTCCGAGCGGCCAACGCCTCTCTGCGACGAGGCTAACCTTCTCACCGGAGACGAGCGCGGCCCCGACGGAAGCCAGGTCCGAGTCTCCCTCCAACCGGAGACCTAGCTTATCGCCTAGAGAGTCGAGGGCGGGGAAACCAACAGAGTCGCTTGCGGTGGTGATGACCGGCGCCCCGCCCAGGGTATCCGCGACCCGAGCGGCCAGGGCGTTCGCCCCGCCTTCGTGCCCGCCGCAGAGGGCGACGGCGAAGTTGCCGGCATCGTCAACGGTGACCACGCCGGGATCTCGATGCTTGCCCTCGAGCAGCGGAGCGACGAGTCGGACGGCGGCGCCGGTAGCGAGGAAGAGCACGATGCCGTCGCACTCGTTCCAGGCCCGGTGGAGAGCTTCTTTCGCCTTGCCCTCGTAGAGGCGCGCATCAGTCCAGGCGCCGGCGAGGTGTGCGGCGTTGCGGCCGCCGTTCGCAGTAGCTGCTATAAGCCCGATCAAGTGCGGCTCCCCGAGACGACGAAAATGACGCTCTCGGCAGCGAGGCGGTGCAGATTACCGACGCCCTTCATCTTGGACGTCTGCAGGAAGGTGGTCTCTACCTCGAGGTCGCAATTTTCGAGGAGCTGTGCGGCAGGGACGACCCGTTCAAGGGTGACGAGGGCCAACACGACCGCCCGGCGCGCCCTGACGGCGGAGAGTTTGACGATCTCATCGAAGGCTCCGCCGCTCCCGCCGACGAAGACGGCGTCAGGTTCGGACAGGTCCCGCAGAGCTTCGGGGGCTTTACCCTCGATGAGCTGTACGTTGGTGTTGTGGCGATGGGCGTTGTGGCGGATACGGGCGCAGCTCTCGGGGTCGCGTTCGATAGCGATGGCGGCGGCGCCGAGACGGGCGCACTCGATGGCCACGGAGCCGCTGCCGGCCCCGACGTCCCAGATCAGATCTCCCGGTCCTGGACCGAGGCGCGATAAGATTAAGGCGCGGGTCGAAGATTTGGAGATCATGCCAGACCGATGCTCGAACTCCCCCTCGGGAAGCGCCCACCGCGACGGACTCTGGATGCCTGAGGAGATCCAACCTTTGGCTCCCGGCATCCTCTCTTCGTCGAGCACGAGTACCACGTTAGGGTCTTCCCATTCCATGCCCATGACCGTACCGGTGTCGCCGTGAAAGACTCGCTCCTCTGCCTCGCCCAGCTTCTCGGCCACCACAAAGGTGCGGTCCAGCCCACCCAGCGCCTCCGTGAGTTCGGCTGGTCCGAAATCCGGGGAGGTGAGGACGGCGACCTTAGGGTGGGCGCGGCAGACGTTGACGGCGCGACGGGGGTCGCGGCCGTGGGCGCTGACCGTGACCGCGTCGTCCCACGAGAGCCCGGCGCGGGCGAAAGCCAGCGCGACCGAAGAGAGGCCTGGTAAAACCCGCAGGTTCTCCCTCCCGAACTGCCCGCCAAGCAGGCGCACGATACCGAAGAAACCGGGGTCCCCGGACGCGAGCACTACCACAGGACCTTCGGTACCTTCGATCCGCGCGAGCGCCTCAGAGAGGTCTCCCCTTAAGACCACGGCGCGTCCACGCTCCACTCCGAGCGTCTCCAGATGCTGCCATCCGCCGGCGACGAGCGCCGCGTCCACCAGCAGCCGTTCGATCTCCCCGTCGAGCAGCCTTCCATCGAGACCAACGACGGTTATGCGGCCCCGGTTCACGCGGGGTCTTTCGCTGTCAGCGCCAGGGCGCCGGTACTGGCTCCTGCAGGTTCGAGGGTGTCGAAGTCGACGAGGATGACGTGAACCTCTAGCTTACCTTCAGCGTACTCGGCGAGATTCTCCGCGGCCTGTTCGCAGAGGAGGTCAGCGGCTCTATCAAGGTGCGCCGACCGCCAGAGCTCGTATGCGTGACGGGCCGTATTGGCGCCTTTGACCTCTTCGATGAGAGCGGTAGGGCCACCGGCTTCCAGGGTTATCTCCGCCAGAAGATCGTTGTCCACTTTCGAGCGGGTCCAGTGGGTCATCATGACCCCGGCGGCGAGCTTGGAGATCTTGCCCGCCATCCCGACGAAGAAGCAGCGCTCCAGCTTGTTCTCCACGGCCTTTCTTAATGCCTGCCCGGTGAAGTCCCCGACTTCTACGAAGTTCACCTCTTCAAGGTCGGGCAGGAGGCGCATCGCCGCCTTCTCGGTCAAGCCTCCTGTCGAGAGGACGAAGGTCTTGTGGCCCTGCGCGCCCATGACGTTGACGGCCTGAACGACGCTAGCGGCCCAGGCTGCGGTCGAGAAGGGGCGCACGATGCCCGTGGTACCGAGGATGGAGATGCCACCGACGATGCCGAGGCGGGCGTTGGTCGTCTTCTCGGCCATCCTCTCGCCGCCTGGGACGCTTATGACGACGCGGACGCCGCGCGCTTCGGGGTCGAGGACTTCCTCTACGGAGTAGGAGATCATTCGCCGCGGCACGGCGTTTATGGCGGGTCCTCCGACAGGGAGCCCGAGCCCCGGTTTGGTGACGACGCCGACGCCATCACCCCGATCCAGCTCGAGCCCCTGCTCTTCCTGCCACGAGACGCGGGCGGTGAGATGGGCGCTGTCGGTGACGTCGGGGTCATCCCCAGCGTCTTTGATGACGACCGCCTCGGCCCATGAACCTCGAAGATCACACCGCTCCACGTCGAATTCGACGCGTCGCTCCCGGCCCCTCCCTGGCAGCTTTACGTCGACGCGGGCCTGCGGACGGCCGCTCACGAGCGCGCTGGCCGCGGCCTTGGCGGCGGCTGCGGCGCAGGTGCCCGTGGTCCAGCCTGTCCTGAGTTTCTGGCCCTTTACCTTCTCCATGCTGGGGGGCATGGAAGGCTCGCGGAGCTTACGTGGCGGCATCTGCTCCCTTCTCTGCAGGCTTCGCCCGACGGAACATGTGCGAGAACGCGGGGCTGTAGAGATGAGAGCGCGTCCCGCCGGCCCCTAGACCAGGACCGACTAGTATGAGCGCTTGCCTGGTGAAGCCGGCTTCCCGCACCCTCTCGGCGAGGTCTTGGAGGCGACACTCGATGACTTCTTCCTCAGGCCAGCTCGCCCTGTAGACAATGGCACAAGGGGTCTCGGGAGCGTAGCCCCCTTCCAGGAGCTCCTCCTGCAGGACGCGCGGCTTTGCAGCGGACAGGAAGACCGCCATGGTCGTCCCGTGCTCAGCGAAGCGCCTTATGTCCTCGCCCTCTGGCATCGGGGTGCGGCTCGCGCGGCGTGTCAAAATCACAGACTGTGAGACCTCGGGCACGGTCAGCTCCCGTCCGATGGCCGCCGCGGCAGCGGCTAAAGACGAGACGCCGGGGACTATCTCCCAATCGAGACCTATCTCGTCGCAGAGCTCGATCTGCTCCATCACAGCCCCGTACAGGCTGGGGTCGCCCGAATGTACCCTGGCAACTCTCAGGTCCTCTTCGAAGGCCCGCTCGTAGAGTTCGCGCACGCCTTCTAGCGGTATGGTCGTCGACTCGACGATCCGGGCGCCAGGACGGGCGTAATCGAGGACGCCCTCGTGGACGAGGCTCCTGGCCCAGACCACCACGTCGGCCTTGCCGATGAGCCTTACTCCCCTGACCGTCAGCAGGTCCGGCGCGCCGGGCCCAGCCCCGATAAACCACACCTTACCCAAGCTCCGAACAGCTCCCGGTAAAGATCAATGTGGAGAGATATGTCCCCTCTCGTCCTACCATCTCCGGCGCACGCACGACTTCTTCGCCCTCGATCCCGAGCCTCGCCCCGTACACCGCACCCTCCAGCCGTCCTCCCTCTTCAGCGACTCTGAGTACCTCCCCGAGCCGGCTCCCGCCTTTGTAGCAGACCACCGTCTCGAACCCGGCGAGCGCCTCCCTCAGGGGTCCCTCCCCTGCCGTGAAAGGCAATAGCGCCAGCCGCTCGTCGCCTTCGAGGAGTACCGTCCCACTCCGCGAAGCCAGATCCTGCAGCGCCGTGATCCCTGGCACAGTCTCTACCTCAACGTCAGATTTGATCTCCCGAACGGTACGTGCCAGGTAGGTGAAGGTCGAATAGACGTTGGGGTCTCCGATAGTAGCGAACGCGCACGTCTTGCCGCTCCGCAGGTGCTCCGAGACTCTCTGCGCCGCGTTCGTCCAGTTACGTTCCCTGGCCTCCTCGTCGTCCGAGAGGGCGAAGAGGAGGCGTCTGATGCGTCCTTCGTCCAGATACTCGCGCACCGTCGCCTCGGCGCGCCCGA
>Ga0126307_10002002_pt1 | contig 13664 bp, 13 predicted proteins | sample Plot28_FD_89955 | JGI IMG/M metagenome (GOLD analysis project Ga0126307, IMG submission 89955) | Serpentine soil microbial communities from UC McLaughlin Reserve, CA, USA - Plot28 | ecosystem: Environmental > Terrestrial > Soil > Grasslands | place: USA: UC McLaughlin Reserve, Lake County...
CCGAGGTCCTGTCCGACCGGCACGTCGCTTCCCTGGCCGACTCCTTCCAGCCGGGTCAGAACGACGATCACGTCATCACCTAGGGGACGGAATTCCGGCGGCGCGTACCGGACCTCGCCCAACATGTCTTGGAGTTCTTGGAAGAAGGTGCGAAGCCCCTCGTGTCCGTGGTAAGTCCGGTGCTCAACCTCTCTCGCCAACCACGGCGAGAACTCGACGTCAGGATCGAATACCTCTGGGATCAGCTCGACCGCAGCCTCCAGACCACCGCCCTCATACCGCTCCGTCGTCCGCGCGTACCACTCCCGCACCGTTTCGAGATTGCTCTGGGCAGCAGTCACGTCTGGGCCAGCTCCAGAAACCGATCGAACAGGTAACGGGCGTCGTGGGGGCCCGGGCCGGCCTCGGGGTGGTACTGGACCGTGCAGCCCGGCACGTCCTTGAGGACGAGCCCCTCGACGGTGCGGTCGTACAGGTTGAGATGGGAGAGCTCGGCCTCGCCGAAGTCGGTCCGCCAGCTGACCGGCTCGTCTCCGTCGATCGTCCGATCGCCGCCGGGGCCGAGCACCGCGAAGCCGTGGTTCTGCGAGGTGATGTCGATGCGCCCGGTCTCGAGGTCCTTGACCGGGTGGTTCGCGCCGCGGTGGCCGAAGGGCAGCTTGAAGGTCTCGAGCCCGACCGCCCGGCAGAGCAGCTGGTGGCCGAGGCAGATGCCGACGACGGGCTTCTGGCCGATCACTCCTCGGACGTTCTCTACGACGTAATCGAGGGCGCCGGGATCGCCTGGACCGTTGGCGAGGAAGACGAGGTCAGGGTCGCGCGTCAGCACATCCTCGGCCGACGTGTCGCAGGGGAGCAGCGTCACCCGGCAGCCCCGCTCCCGCAGCTGGCGGATGATCGAGAGCTTGATCCCCGTGTCGATTCCGACGACGTGGGGCCCCTCGCCATCGAACTCAACGGGCTCCGGCGGCGTCACCTCGCGCGCGAAGTCGGCGCCGTCCATCGAGGGCTCGGCCGCCACTCGCTCTCGCGCCTCTGACTCGCCAAGCTCGGCCGGGAAGATGCCCCCGCGCATTGCGCCGCGGTCGCGGATGTGGCGCACCAGGGCGCGAGTGTCGATGCCGCCGATCGCCGCCACGCCGTGGTCGCGCAGCCAGTCGAGCCAGCCGCCCTCGGCCGTCGCGGCGTCCTCGCCGTTCTTCCCCTCGCGCATGATCACGCCGCGAGCCTGGACCCGATTGGACTCCATCGCCCCCGCGGAGACCCCGTAGTTGCCGATCAGCGGATAGGTGAAGGTGATGATCTGGCCGGCATAGGAGGGGTCTGTGACCGCCTCCTGGTAGCCGGTCATCGAGGTATTGAAGACGACCTCCCCCGTGATCTCGCCGCCCGAACCCAGCAGCTCGCCGTCGAAGCGGGTGCCGTCCTCGAGCAGGACGTAACCGCTCACGCGACGGCCTCCTTGGCCTCGGCGCCGGGGTTCGGGGCGTACTCCAGGATGAGTTTCTGCACCCGCTTGAACTCGTCGGTGCCGGCGCGGCCGAGGAGCTCGAAGAGCGCGGTCTCGACGCTCGTGATCACGGCGCCGGCACGCTCCATCTTGTGGAGGCCGACCCGCTTGTTCTCCTCGAAGCGCGAGTCGACCGCGTCCTCTGCGACCTGCACCTCCACACCTGAGTCGAGCAGGTCGAGGGCCGTCTGGTTGACGCAGACATGCGTCTCGATCCCACAGACCAGAGCCTGGTCGCGCCCCCCAAGGTCGAAGCCCTCGGCGTCCGAGGCCGCGAAGCAGACCTTCGCGAGCGGCTCGGTCCCCTCGGGCAGGTGCTCGGCGACCTCTGGCACGGTCTCCCCCAGCCCCTTCGGGTACTGCTCCGTGACCACAATCGGGATCCCGATCGCCTCGGCACCCTCGATCAGCGTCGCCGCTGCCTTCGCGATCTGATCGAATTCGGGGATCGCCTTGCGGAAGCCCTCCTGGACGTCGACCACGATCAGGATCGTCCGCTCCGGATCGAGCTTTCCGCTCACGGGGCCACCCCCAGGGCAAATGAGCGCTGCCGGAAGGCGACCCGGCCGGCGGCGACCGTCATCAGGACGCGGCCGGTGAGCTCGCACCCGCCGAAGCAGCTGTTGTAGGAGCGACTCTCGTAGCCCTCCTCGCCTACCGTCCAGGCGAGCTCGGGATCGATCAGCGTCACGTTTGCCGCGGCGCCGACCTCGAGCCTGGGCGCCTCGATTCCGAAGGGCTCGCCGCCGCAGGTCATCCGCTCGACGAGGGTCTCCAGCGGCAGCACGCCCGGCAGGACCAGATCGGTGTAAAGCGCGGCGAAGGCTGTCTCCAGGCCGGTGACGCCCCAAGCGGCCTCCTCGAACGGGACCTCCTTCTCCTCGGCGGCGTGCGGCGCGTGATCGGTGGCGACGCAGTCGATCGTTCCGTCGCGGAGACCGCCGATCAGCGCCTGGCGGTCATCCTCCGAGCGCAGCGGCGGGTTCATCTTGAAGCGGGCGTCGAGGCTGCGGACCGCCTCGTCGGTGAGCGTGAGGTGATGCGGCGTCGCTTCGCAGCTGATCCGAACTCCGGCTGCCTTGGCCCGGGCGACCTCCTCGACGGAGGCGCGGGCCGAGAGGTGCTGAACGTGGATCGGGGCGTCCTCGTAGAGGGCGAGCGAGCAGTCGCGGGCGATCATCGTCGACTCGGAGACGGCGGGCACGCCGGCCATCCCGAGCGCCGCCGAGACCTCGCCCTCGTGCATGACCCCACCGGAGGAAAGATCGGGGTCCTCCTCGTGGAGCGCGATCAGGCCCCCGGCCAGCCGCTGGTACTGGAGGGCGCGGCCCAGTACCCGAGCGTTGGCGATCGGCAGGCCGTCGTCCGAGAACCCGATCGCACCGGCTTCCCGCAGCTCCGCCATCTCGGTCAACTCTGTCCCGGCCATCTCCCGAGTCACGTTCGCGATGAAGCCAACGGGGATCGACGCCTCGCGCTCGGCGCGCTCGCGGACCGATCCGAGAACGGCGGCCGAGTCGATCGGAGGCGAGGTGTTGGCCATCGCGATCACAGCGCAGTAGCCCCCCGCCGCGGCCGAGCGTGTTCCGGTCTCGAGGTCCTCCTTGTGCTCCTGCCCAGGGACACGGAAATGGACGTGGGGGTCGACGAAGGCGGGCAGTGCAAGCAGCCCCTCGCCGTCGACCGCCTCCGCTCCCTCGATCTCCGGGGCCCCGCCCGGCTCCGCCAGTTCGGCGATCTCGCCGTCGCGGACGATGAGGTCGCGGGCCTCGTCGAGGCCGACGCGCGGATCAAAGAGTCGTGCGCCGCGAACGATCAGGTTCCCGGGCGATCCCTGCCGTGAGATCAGCCTGGCCGCGTCGCCCCCGCCCGACCCGTTCGCCGAGACGTTCACGCCGGCTGTCCGATCGTCGGCGTGTCCGCCGGCGCGGTGCCGCGCTCGGGCCGGGAGCGGTCGCTGCCGGTGAGGAGCTCGTAGAGGATCGCCATCCGCACCACCAGCCCGCTCTCCACCTGCGCGGTGATCAGCGACTGCGGCGAGTCGATCACCTCGGGCGCCAGCTCGACGCCGCGGTTGACCGGGCCGGGGTGCATGAGGAGCTGGCGCGGCCCGAGGCGGCGGGAGTCGATCTGGTAGCGGGCGGCGTACTCGCGGAGCGAGGGGACGAAGCTCTCCCCCATCCGCTCGCGCTGCATCCGCAGCGCGTAGACGACGTCCGCCCCACCCAGCCCATCCAGGTCATAAGCGACCTCACACCCGAGCGCCTCGATTCCGCGCGGGATCAGGGTGGGCGGGCCGCAGAGCGTCACCGTGGCTCCCATCTTCTGGAAGGCGAGCAGGCAGGAGCGGGCGACGCGGCTGTGGAGGACGTCCCCCACGATCCAGATGTCGAGGCCCTCGAGTGATTCCGTGCGCTGGCGCAGGGTGAAGACGTCGAGGAGGGCCTGCGTCGGGTGCTCGTGCTTGCCGTCTCCCGCGTTGATCACCGAGGCCTCGGTCCAGCCGGCGACCAATTGGGCCGCTCCCGCGTGGGGGGAGCGGATCACGATCGCGGCCGGGTCGTAGGCGGAGAGCGTCGCCACGGTGTCCTTCAGCGACTCGCCCTTGTCGACGGATGACCCGGCGGACTTCACGCTGACCACATCGGCCGAGAGGCGCTTCGCGGCGAGCTCGAAGGAGGAGAGGGTTCGAGTGCTCGACTCGTAGAAGAGGTTGACGATGGTGCGACCGCGCAGCGTCGGGACCTTCTTGATGTCGCGCCGGCCCACCTCGGCGAAGCTCTGGGCCCTCTCGAGGATGCGATCCATCTCCTTGCGCGAGAGATCCTCCACTCCGAGCAGGTGTTTCATGTGTCCTCTCCTGTCGTCGCTGCGGCGGCGGCCGGGGTGATCGCGACCTCGTCAACGCCGTCGGTCTCCTCGAGCCGGACGTTCACCCGCTCGCCCGGCGCGGTCGGCAGGTTCTTGCCGACGTAGTCCGGGCGGATCGGCAACTCGCGATGCCCGCGGTCGGCGAGCACTGCGAGCTGCACGCGGGCGGGGCGGCCGTAGTCGAAGAGCGCGTCGATCGCGGCCCTCACGGTGCGGCCGGTGTAGAGCACGTCATCAACGAGGACGACTGTGCGCCCGGAGAGATCGAAGTCCAGATGCGAGTCGTGGACGACGGGCGCGTCGCGTGGCTCGCGGCGCTCGATGTCGTCGCGGTAGAAGGAGATGTCGATGTCTCCGAGAGGCACCTCCGTGCCCGAGAGCTCGCTCACCAGGGCGTGAAGGCGGCGGTTGATCACGGCGCCGCGCGTGTGGATGCCGACCAGCGCCAGGCGATCGGACTCCTCATTCTTCTCGACGATCTCGTGGGCGATACGGACCAGCGTCCGCCGCAGATCGTCGTGATCGAGCACGACCTTCTCGCCGCTCACTACCTTGCTCCTTCCCGGCCTCACGGGACCGTGGTTAAAGGGGCTTGCCGCGCCAGCGTAGCAGCGGGATGCGACGATCCCAGATCGTGAAGCCGCAGGTTGCCGCAGCAATCGATCGTCACCGGGCCGCCGGTCGCGAGTTCGAGGCCGGGGGCGTTCGCAGTTTCGTCCGCGAGCAGGGAGACGGCGAATCGGTCGTGCTCACGCACGGCATTCCCGTCAGCTCGTTCCTCTATCGCAAGGTGCTGCCGCGGCTCGCCGAGCGCGGGCTGCGCGGGGTTGCCTTCGACCTGCCCGGCCTCGGCCTCGCCGAGAAGCCCGCGGACTTCGACTACAGCTGGACTGGGCTCGGGCGATGGACCGGCGACGCGATCGACGCGCTCGGCATCGACGACTGCCATCTCGTCCTGCACGACATCGGCGGCCCGGTCGGCCTCGAGTGGGCGCTGCGCAATCGGGAGCGCGTCCGGTCGCTCACCGTCCTCGACACGCTGATCGACGTCGCGCACTTTCGCCCTGTCTGGACGATGGGTCTCGCCGCACCCCCCGTCATCGGACCGCTCTGGGTCGCGACGACCCAACCGCCGGTCGCCCGCTGGCTTTTCTACCTCCAGGGAATCGGGGATCGCTCGGCGACGCCCGCACACGAGGTCGATGCGCACCTCGCGCTACTGCACCACGACGGCGGGGGGAGGTCGTTTCGCAAGATCGTTCGCGGCTTCGAGCTGACCGAGGCGAAGGAGCGTTTCTATGTGGAGGGGTTGAGAGAGGCGACCTGGCCCGCCACGATCCTGTGGGGAGACCGCGATCCCGCCCTCGGCGACGACCGCAGGCGGGTCTTCGAGGACGTGTTCGGCATCGATGCTGAGGTGATCTCGGCGAAGCACTTCCTCCAGGAGGACCGGGCGCTGGCGGTCGGCGAGGCGATCGCGAGCGTGGCCGTCCCGAACTAGTCCCCCGGAACGGGGACCGGCTCGGCCTGCGGCTCGGGACGCTGCTTTCCGCCCTCGGGGACGAGATGCGGCTCGCCGCGCTCGGGGAACGGGATCTCGACCAGGTCGAAGTCGCGTGGCGCGACCGTGTTCGGAAAGGCCGCGCGCGCCTCATCCAACACCTTGGAGACGTTGTAGCGCGAGGAGACGTGCACGATCGCGAGCATGCCCACCTCGGCCTCGGCGGCGAGCTGGGCGGCGTCGCGGGCGGTCGAGTGGCCGGTCTCAGCGGCGCGGGCTGACTCCTCGACCGCAAAGGTGCCGTCGTGGACCAGGAGCTGAGCGGCGTGCGCCGCGACGCGGGTCATCTCGTTGGGCGCGGTGTCGCCGGTGACCACGAGCCTGCGGCCCTGTCGGGGGTCGCCCATCACCTGCTCGGGCCGAACCGGAGAACCGTTCACCGCGACCGTCTCGCCTCGCTGCAAGCGGCCGAAGTCGCGATCGTCGGTGATCCCAAGGGCGCGAGCGGCGGAGACGTCGAAACGTCCCGGACGCTCTGGCTCCACGTACGCATAGCCGAGCGCCTTCATCCTGTGCTCGACCGCGAACCCGCGTATCTCGAACCCCTCGTGCTGGATCGCCTCCCCCGGTCCGAGCTCAATCAGCTCGACCCCGTAGCGGAGCTTGCCGAAGATTCGACGTAGCGCCTCGAAGAGGGTGATGAGGCCGACGGGTCCGACGATCCGAAGCGGGGCCTGGCGCTCCAACAGGTCGTAAGTCTTGAGCAGGCCGGGCAGGCCGAGATAGTGGTCGGCGTGAAAATGAGTGATGTAGATCTCGTCCACATGGACGAGTCCGGTCGAGTTGATCATCTGGCGCTGCGCCCCCTCCCCCGCGTCCACCAGGATCCGGTTGCCGCCGGAGCGGATCAGCACGCAGGCGGTCGCTCTCCGCGCCGAGGGCACGGAGCCGCCCGTGCCGAGAAATACGACCGAGAGATCCATCGCTCGCCAAGCCTAGATACGGGGGCATCGCCGTGGCGGGCGCACCCACCCGCACCGCACCTACACTTGTCGGCCCAGCGCCCGTAGCTCAGCTGGATAGAGCGCCGCCCTCCGGAGGCGGAGGCCGCAGGTTCGAATCCTGCCGGGCGCGTTTCGAGCGGACACGGGTATGCGGGTCGGGGCGTCCCCCGTTTGCTCAGCCGCCGGCGACAGCCGGCAGGATCGTCACCTCGTCGCCGTCTGAGACCTGGGTGTCGAGGCCGTCCTGGAAGCGGATGTCCTCGCCCGAGACATAGACGTTGACGAAGCGCCGCAGGTCCCCGTCCTGCGTGATCCGCTCCCGCAGGCCGTCGTGCTGATCGAAGACTGCGTCGAGGGCCTCGCCGACCGTCGAGCCCTCCACCTCTAGCTCTCCCTCGCCGCCGGTGGCGGCGCGCAGCTGAGCTGGGATCTTCACCGTGACGCTCATCGTGGGGCGGAGATCTTAGTCATCGCTCCCCCGGGGCCGCATGCCTAGGCCGAGACCGTCGCGGTCCCGAATTCAGCCTCGAAGGCGTCGAGCGCGGGCTCGAGCTCGTGCATGTGGAACGACTCGCGCGCGGCGTCGAGCGTCTTCAGCCCCTCGCCCGTGATGTAGGCGACCACGCGCTCCTCGGTCTGGATCTCTCCGGCTTCGGCGAGCTTGCTGAGCACCGCAACCGTCACACCGCCCGCGGTCTCGGTGAAGACGCCGGTCGTCTCGGCGAGCAGGCGGATCCCGTCGCGGATCTCGTCATCGGTGACCGACTCGATGACGCCACCGCTGTTGCGCGCAAGCTCGAGGGCGTATGGACCGTCGGCGGGATCGCCGATGGCGAGGCTCTTTGCGATCGTGTCGGGCTGCCGCTCCGGCTTGCAGACGTCCCAGCCCTCGGCGAACGCGGTCGCCACCGGCGAGCAGCCCAGCGCCTGCGCTCCGCAGAAGGTCGGCGGCTCACCCTCCACCAGCCCCAATTCGATCCAGTCCCGCATTCCCTTGGCGACCTTCGTGAACATCGAGCCGGAAGCGATCGGCGCGATCACTCGGTCGGGGAGCTTCCAGCCCAGCTGCTCGATGGTCTCGAAGGCGAGCGTCTTGGAGCCCTCGGAGTAGTAGGGCCGGAGGTTCACGTTGACGAACGCCCATGGGTGCGTCTGGCTGAGCTCCGTACAGAGGCGGTTGACGTCGTCGTACGTGCCACGGATGCCGACCAGGTTCGTTCCGTAGATGCCGGTGGCGAGCAGTTTCTGCTCCTCGAGGTCGGCCGGCACGAAGACGTAGGAGTCGAGCCCCGCGGCGGCGGAGTGCGCGGCCACCGCGTTCGCGAGGTTCCCCGTGGAGGCGCAGGCCACGGTCTCGAAGCCGAGCTCCTTGGCCTTGGCGACCGCGACCGCCACGACGCGATCCTTGAAGGAGTGCGTCGGGTTGGCGGCGTCGTTCTTGATCCAGACCTCGCCGAGGCCGAGCCGCTCGGCCAGGCGGTCCGCTCGGATCAGCGGCGTCAGGCCGGGCTCGAGAGGGTCGCCGGGCCGGCCCTCGAAGGGCAGGAAGTCCGAATAGCGCCAGATGCCGCGCGATCCAGCCTGGATCTTCCGGCGTGCCTCCTCGGGATCGAGATCGGAGAAGTCGTAGGAGACCTCGAGTGGCCCGAAGCACTGCTCGCAGACGAAGCGCGCGTCGAGCGGATAGCTCTCCCCGCATTCCTTGCATTTCAGAGACTCGACTGCCATTGGCTCCTCTACGTAAAAACCTCCGCCGGGTCTGATGTGGGCGGAGGTTCCGTGAGGAGCTCTCTTCCCACATCTTCCAGGCACTTGCGGAACACCTGCTGGAGTTGGCACCTTCCTCGGACCTAGATCCGAGGGGGTTGCCGGGGTTTCTTCGGGCCAGTCCCTCCACCCCTCTTGATGTGGTGCGTATGTGACGCGGGAATATAGCAATGCCCTGATTCCGCATTCACATGCGCAAAACCGGGCATCCACATGCGGCGGCTCGTGTGCCCTGCCAGTACAGTGGAATCACCATGGAGATGGACGCGACCAGGACGTCAGGCCCGGAAGATGCCGAACCTCCCTCGCCCCAGACTGCGCAGGACCCGCGCCGGCGAGCTCGTCGCGCCGCTTCCGCCTGAGCCGCAGGCGCCCAAGGTCGAAGAGATCGCGGCGGAGGGCTTCCGCTGGGTGAAGGTCGACCGTCCCGGCCCCCTCGAGCAGGCCTGGCTCGAGGAGAACTTCGACTTCCATGCGCTCGATTACGAGGACGTCCTCTCGCGCAACCAGCGGCCGAAGATCGACGTCTACGACGACTACCTCTTCATCGTCCTCCAGTTCCCGGTTTTCGATCCCTCGGTTGGCCGGCTCAACGCGGGCGAGCTCGACATCTTCGTCGGCGCCGGCTTCCTGATCACGATCCCCAACCAGCCGCTGCAGCCGGTCGAGTACCTGTTCGAGCGCTGCCGGCAGAAGGAGGAGCTGCGCGACCAGCTCTTCAGCCGCGGCTCCGGCTACCTGCTCTACCGGATCGTGGACGACAGCTTCGACTACTGCTTCCCGATGCTGCGGAAGATCGGCAACAAGCTCGACGTGCTCGAGGAGGAGATCTTCGAGGGTCGCTCCGAGGAAATCGTGCGAGACATCTCCAACGCGAAGCAGGAGATCATCAACTTCCGCAAGGTGATTCGGCCACAACGGCAGGTCCTGCGCGACCTCGAGAAGGTCAAGGAGCGCTACCTCTCCCCCGACATGGACCTCGAGATCTACTTCGACGACATCGTCGACGCGCACGAGCGGATCTGGGACATGCTCGAGAACTACAAGGAGGTGATCGAGGCGCTCGAGGACACGAACGAGTCGGTGCTCTCACACCGGGTCAACGACATCCTCCGCGTCCTCACCTCGATCAGCGTCATCGTCCTGCCGCTCACGCTCCTCGCCAGCATCTGGGGGATGAACGTCGGCGTCCCCGGCGAGCAGGACATGACCGGCTTCTGGGTGGTCGTGGGGGCGATGGTGGTTCTGCTGGTCGCCATGGTCACCTACTTCCGTAGGCGGGGTTGGCTCTGATGCGAGCGCAAGCGCGACCCGTCTAATTGCGAAGCCGTCAATACGATGCCCGTGTGGACCGAATCTGGGCCCCCTGGCGGCTCGAGTACGTGAAGGACGCCTCAAAGGACAACGAGTCGGAATGCATCTTCTGCGCGGCGCTCGACGCCGCGGATGACGAGGCCAACCTGATCGTCAGCCGGAGCGAGCGCTGCTTCGTGATCCTCAACAAGTTCCCGTACACGAACGGGCACCTGATGGTGGCGCCCTTCGAGCACGTCGCGGAGCTGCAGGGTCTCGACGAGGCGACGATGGGAGAGATCATGTCCCTGGCGCAGCGCGGTATCGCGGCGCTCGAGGCGAGCTACTCCCCACATGGCTACAACGTCGGCTTCAACCAGGGCCGGGTGGCGGGCGCCGGGGTCGAGCACCACATCCACATGCACGTCGTGCCCCGCTGGGGCGGCGACACGAACTTCATGCCCGTGCTGGGCGACACCCGGGTGATGAACCAGACGCTCGAGGACAGCTACGAGACGCTAAGGGGAGCGTTCGGCTGAGATGGCGATCACCGCTCCGCCGGCCAGCATCTTCAAGGCCTACGACATCCGCGGTCTCTACGGCGAAGAGCTCGACGGCGAGACCGCCCACCTGATCGGCCGTGCCTTCGCCCGGGTGCTCGCGCGAATCCGCGGCAAGGAGACCGCGGAGCTGCGGGTCGGCCTCGGCCACGACATGCGGCTGAGCTCGCCCGAGATGGCGGACGGAGTGCGGAGGGGCCTGGTCGAGGAGGGCGCCTCGATCCTCGATGCGGGTCAGATCGCCACCGAGATGAGCTATTACCTGGTCGGCTCGCGGGAACTCGACGGGGGCGCGATGGTGACCGCGTCGCACAACCCCAAGGCCTATACGGGTGTGAAGCTGCTCCGGGAGGGCGCATTGGCGCTTTCCGGGGACGCAGGCATCCAGGACGTCCGCACGGAGATCGAGGCCGGGCTGCCGGAACCGCCCGGCGGCGGCAGCGTGCAGGAAGTCGACATCTATCCCGACTTCCACCAGCACATGCTCGCCGTGATCGACCGCGACACCATCGGTCCTCTGCGGATCCTGGCCGATGGCAGCGACGGGATGGCGGGCCCGATGGTGGGCCCGCTGCTCGAGCAGCTCAACCTCGAGGTCACCACGAGCCGCTGGGAGCCGAACGGCGACTTCCCCGAGGCGGGTCCGAATCCGTTTCTCGAGGAGAACCGGCGCATGCTCGTCGAGCAGGTGAAGAAGGAGGGGGTCGATCTCGCGATCGCCTGGGACGGGGACGCGGACCGCTGCTTCTTCATCGACGACACCGGCAGCTTCTGCGACGGCGACTTCGTCTGCGCGCTGCTCGCCCGCGCGACGCTCGCCAAGGAGCCCGGCGCGACGATCCTCTACGACCCGCGCTCGAGCCGAGCGGTCCGCGACACCGTCAAGGCGGCGCGCGGCAAGTCGGACCTGAGCCGAGTCGGCCATGCCTTCTTCAAGATCCGGATGCGCGAGACCGGTGCCGCCTTCGGCGGCGAGGTCTCCGGCCACTACTACTTCCGCCACTTCTACTGCGCGGACTCGGGGACGATGCCGGCCCTGCTCATGCTCGAGCTGGTCTCGCGAGAGGGCCGCTCCCTCTCCGACCTGATGGACGAGTTCCGCTCCAAGTACTTCATCTCGGGCGAGATCAACTCGGAGGTCGCGGACCAGCAGGCCAAGATGCAGGAGATCGCCGAGCGCTACTCAGACGCCGAGATCGGCTGGCTCGACGGAGTGTCCGTGGACTATCCGGAGTGGCATTTCAACGTCCGCCCCTCCAACACCGAGCCGCTGCTTCGCCTCAACCTCGAGTCGCTCGTCTCCCGGGAGGACATGGAGTCGAGGCGAGACGAGGTGCTCGCGTTGATTCGCGAATGAGGCGCGACCGGATGCGAGGGCGCTCCGCAGGCAAAGCCGATGAGCGACCCGTTTAAGTGAGTGCCGTCTGGGAGCGGATAGCCGAGGCGGGGATCCGGGTCATGCGGATCCCGACGCCCTTCCAGGTGGGGCGGGTCAACACCTATCTGCTCGAGGATCAGCCGCTCACGCTGATTGATTCCGGACCGAACTCGGGCAAGGCGCTCGACGACCTCGAGCGCCAGCTGGAGGCGCTCGGCCACCGGATCGAGGACCTCGAGCTGGTGGTCATCACCCACCAGCACATCGATCACCTCGGCCTGGTCGACATCGTGGCGAAGCGCTCCGGCGCCGGGGTCGCGGCGCTCGACCGCCTAGCCCCGTTCGTGGAGAACTTCGGCGCGGACGCCGAGCGGGATGACGAGGAGGCCGCTGCGCTGATGCTCCGCCACGGCATCTCCGAGGAGGTGGTCCGGGCACTCCGGCAGGTGACCGGCAGCTTCCGCGCCTGGGGCTCCAAGGCTCATGTCACGAGGCCGCTACGGGACGGCGAGGCGATCGAGCTCCGGGACCGCCGCCTCGAGGTGCAGCACCGGCCCGGGCATAGCCCGTCCGACACGGTCTTCTGGGACTCCGACCGGCGGATCCTGATCGCCGCTGACCACCTGATCAAGCACATTTCCTCCAATCCGCTGATCTCCCGTCCGCTGGACGGGTCCGCCGAGCGCACCCAGGCGCTCGTCGTCTACCTCGAGTCCCTGAAGAGGACTCGCGAGCTGCCCGCCGAGATCGTCCTCTCGGGTCACGGCGAGCCGATCACGGACCATGTCTCGCTGATCGACGATCGCTTCGCGCTCCACCAGCGGCGGGCCGAGAAGCTCTACCGCCTGATCGCCGAGCAGCCTCGGACCGGCCACGAGCTCGCCCAGGCGCTCTGGGGAGACGTCGCCGTCACCCAGGCTTTTCTCACGCTATCTGAGGTCATCGGCCACGTCGATCTGCTCGCCAACGCCGGTCATGTCCGCGAGCTGGAGGACGGCGAGGTGGTTCGCTACGAGGCGACGTCGGACACCCAGGCCGACGAACTCGGCGACCTGATTCCGGGGGGTAACCCGGTGCTGAGCCGGGGTTAGGAGAAAGGCGTGCCGACGATCGCCCCTGCCCAGAGAACGCCCGAGCCCGCCGCCCGGGCCGTCCCGCTCGAGCCCGATGCGGCCAAGAAGCGGATGTTGATCATCGTCAACCCGTACGCGACGACGGTCTCCGACAGGCTCAAGAACCTGGTCGTCTATGCGCTGCAGGCGCGCTACGAGGTGGAGGCCGTGGACACCGAGGCCGCCGAGCACGCAATCGAGATCGGCCGCGAGGCGCGCACCGGCGGCTACGACGTCGTCGTCGCCTTCGGCGGGGACGGAACACTGAACGAGGTCGCCAACGGGCTCGCCGGCACCGACGTCCCCGTATCGGTCCTGCCGGGCGGCTCGACCAACGTCGTCTGCCGCACTCTCGGCATTCCCAACGACGTCGTGGACGCGACCGAGCACCTGATCGGCCTCGCCGATGACTTTCGGCCGCGCAAGATCGACCTCGGCCGCTGCAACGGCCGTCGCTTCGTCTTCGCCTGCGGCGTCGGTCTCGACGCGACGGTCGTGAAGCGGGTGGACGCGCATCCCCGTCTCAAGGCTCGCGCGAGGCAGTGGTACTACACGTGGGCGGCGATCACCGAATTCTACCGGCACTACCTGCGCGATCCGGCCCGTTTCGAGTTCGAGGTCGGGGGCGAGACGCTCGAGGGTGTCACGGCCATCGCCCAGAACTCGGA
>Ga0126307_10002003_pt1 | contig 13663 bp, 11 predicted proteins | sample Plot28_FD_89955 | JGI IMG/M metagenome (GOLD analysis project Ga0126307, IMG submission 89955) | Serpentine soil microbial communities from UC McLaughlin Reserve, CA, USA - Plot28 | ecosystem: Environmental > Terrestrial > Soil > Grasslands | place: USA: UC McLaughlin Reserve, Lake County...
CCCCGGGTTGCAGCGTGTTGCACCGTATTGCGTTCCCGGTGGTGTCAGAGTGGTGCCAATAGCACCCTCGTATCCACATAACACTGTCGTCCACGTCTAGTTCCATCGGCTAGCCAGTGTCCCGTTAGGGGGCTCCGGTCCCTCACTAACCGAAGCTGGTGGAATGTGGAATTCTCGGAAGTTCCTTGATCGTCTACTAGGCCGGGTAGATCCGTGCGAGCCTCCGACCTTTGCGCTCGGTGACATAAAAGGCGATGCTCGCGCCTACCACTCTTGACCCGACCACGATTACTCCAGGCGTGTTTATTCGATCTCGGCGGGTGAGGGTTTGGACTGCCCGTAGTCGTGTATCTTCGCCGAGACCTCGGCCATCTGCTCCGGGGTTAGGAGCACAGGTTCCCCGGCCACTCTTGCGCGGTAGTAAATCTCGGCCATCTCCTCCAGAAGCTCGGTTCTGGCGTATGCCTCGCTCACGGACGCCCCGATGGCGATGGTGCCGTGATTTCGGAGCAGGCACGATCGGTGTGAGCTTCCGAGGACCTCGCTGGCGTTGCGGGCGAGCTCCTCTGTCCCGTACGTGGCGTACTCGGCGATGGGCACCCTCCCTTCGTCCGAGAGTACAGCGAGCATGTAGTGGATCGGGAGTATCTCCCAATTCAAACAACCCAGGGTCGTCGAATAGCGGGCGTGGGTATGAACTATGCCGCCCGCTTCGGGCCTTGCTCGATAGATCCCGGTGTGCATAGGGGTCTCGACCGAGGGTTCGAAGGAGCATTCGAGCATCTTCCCGTCGAGGTCCACGAGCACGACATCTTCAGGCTCCAAGATTGCGTAGTCGAGGCCGCTAGGGGTTACGAGTACGTTGCCGTCGGGGGTGCGGGCGCTGACGTTCCCGGAGGTGCCGACGACCAGTCCCGAGGTGCTCATACGTCGAGAGACCTGTACTATCTCTCCTCGCAGATCCAGATTATTCAAGCGTGCTCTCCTTCTCGCGCTAACGAGGATAGGCGTCCTTGACCCCGCCGTCCACGTTGAGTACGTTGCCGGTGGTCCTGGACGAACGCGCCTCGGAGGCGAAGAAGAGTACGGCCTCCGCGACGTTCTCCGGCGTCACGTTCACCTTCAGCGTGTTGCGCTGCTGGTAAAATTCCTCCAGTTCCTCCGGCTCTATCCCGTAGGCCTGAGCCCGCTCCGTCCGCCAGGAGGAGTCCCAGATCCTCGAGCCCTGCAAGACCGCGTCGGGGTTGACCGTGTTGACCCGGATGCTCTCGGGTCCTCCCTCCTCGGCCAGGCACCGGGCCAGGTGCAGCTCGGCGGCCTTCGCCGAGGAGTAGGCTGATGCGTTCTTCCCCGCCGCCATGGAGTTCTTCGAGGCGACGAAGACGAGGCTCCCGCCCACGCCTTGCTCCTTCATGATCCTGAACGCCTCGCGAGCTACCAGGAAGTAGCCTTTTGCGAGTACGGCGTGGTTTTTGTCCCACATCTCGACACTCGTCTCCTCGATCGGGGCACTGGAGGCGAGGCCGGCGTTGGAGACGACGACGTCCACCCCACCATACTCCAAGACCGCCCGGCGGTAGGCGAGAGCTACCTCTCCTTCGTCAGTCACGTCAGACCTTGCAGTGATCGCGGGCTGCGGGAGGCCTTCTGCTACCTCACTGGCGCCCTCCTCGTCGAGGTCGCACACCACGACGCACGCTCCCTCGCCGGCCAGCGACTTCGCTACAGCGCTGCCTATGCCGCCTGCCCCTCCGGTGATAAAGGCGACCCTACCCGCAAGCTCCCTGGGTGGAGGAGCCTGGGTGAGTTTGTAGAGCTCGAGCGGCCAGTACTCGACTGCATAGGACTCCTCCTCCGTGAGGGAGACATAGCCTCCAAGAGCGTAGGCGCCGCGCATGACGTTGATGGCCCTGTAGGCGAAGTCCCTGGAGAGATCGGCCTCCTTGACATTGTGCGCTGCTCCGATGAGCCCGACGCTCGGGATCAGGACGACCCTCGCGTTGGGGTCGAACATCGGCGCATCGCCCTGCGGGTTTCTCTCTCTGTTGCGCGCGTAGTACTCCTCATATTCCCGGCGGTATCCCTCTACGCCCTCGCGCAGCATCGCCTTTAGCTCCTCGGCGCCTTCACTCTCCGGGTCGAAGTCCACCCACAGAGGCTTGACCTTCGTCCTCACCAGGTGGTCGGGGCAAGCCGCTCCGACCTGGGAGAGCTCCTTAGAGTCGCGCCCGCAGACGAACTCGAGGACATCTTCAGAGGTGTAATCGGCGCGCAGGATTTTGTGGGACACCTCCGCGGCACCCGACGAGAGCGCCCCCCGAAGGGCGGGCAAGACTTCGGCGAGCAGAGCCTCCCTCCGCTCGGGAGAGAGCGGCTTGACCGATCGGCCGCCGAAGGGCTCGCCGCCGCGTTGCGCTACAAACTCGGCAGCCCGGTTGATGGCCTCGATGGTGCGGCCGTAGCTCTCCTGGTGGGTCTTCCCCCACGTGACGAGCCCGTGTTTGGCGAGCAGGACGAACCTGGCGTTCGTGTTGCTCCTCACGGCTTTGCCGACCTGCTTGGAGAGGGTGAAGCCGGGACGGATGTAGTCTATCCAGACTGCATCCTCGCCCAAGCACTCGGCCGCGAGTTCCTCGCCGCCTTTGGCGCAGCAGATCATGTTGACCGCGTCCGGATGCGTGTGATCCACGTGCGCATAAGGCACGAAGGCGTGCAGAAGCGTCTCTATGGAGCCGCGAGGCATGTCTGGCCTTAGCTGGCAGCTAGCGAGGTAAGCGACCATCTCCTCGTCGCTCATTTCCTCACGCTCCTCAAGCGGCAGGACCTCGTCGAGCTTAAGACCTGTAAACCGCTCCGCCTTTATGGTCGCGAGGTCGCTCCCCGAGCCCTTGACCCAGAGGACATCCACCTCGCGCCCGGCGTGGTCGCGCTCTCTGGCTTTGGTCGAAGTGTTACCCCCGCCAAAGTTGGCCACCGCGCGGTCAGTGCCCAGCAAGTTGGAGCGGTAGGCGAGCGTCTCCAGCTCTGAGAGACCCTGGGCTCTCTGCGGGTCCCACAGGTTCTCTGTGGCTCCTGGTATCCTCGTCTCCATGTTTTCTGAAACCTTCCTTTTGTCGTTCGCATCCTTATTCTGGGCGACTATCGATTGCCGCCCACTATACTTTGTGGGGTTAACCCCACCCTGCCTGCGCGCCTTCTTTGCGTTCCTCTGTTGCCTTCTCCAGATGTCCGCTCTGGCGAAAGTCGGCTACGGGATCAGCCGAGCCTCCGAGGTCCTCGCGCACCTTGGCGCAAAGCGGCCGTACGTCCGTGCTGTAGGCGTCCAGGAGGGTGCGGTGAGCGGCGAGGACATCCCCGCTGAGCTGGGATTCGGTGAGAGCTCGACGATCCACAAGGAGGGCCTTCGCGTAAGCCTCCTGGAGGTTGGTGACGCTCAGGATCATGGCCTCTATCTTGGGCTCGATGTTGTGGGCCTGGTCGATCATGTAGTCGATGCGGGTGCTCTCCTCGGCCTCGACGAGTTCTACGTAGATCAAGAAGAGCTCGAACGGGTTGACGGAACCTACGATCAGGTCGTCGTCGGCGTACTTGCGGTTGTTGAAGTGGAAGCCCCCGAGCCTCCCCTCATCCAGCAAGAGCGCCACGATGTGCTCTATGTTCGTGCCCTGCAGATGATGCCCTAGATCCACTAGGACCTCAGCCCTCTCGCCGAGCCTCTGGCACATGGTGAGTGCCGCACCCCAGTCGGAGAGGTCGGTGTGGTAGAAGGCCGGCTCGAAGGGCTTGTACTCGAGCAGTATGCGCATGTTCTCGGGCATCGCCTCGTAGGCCTCCGAGAGGCACTCCTGCATGCGGTGGCGCCGCGCCACAAAGGCGTCCTGGCCGGCGTAGTTTGTGCCGTCGGCGAACCACAAGGAGAGGACGTCGGAGCCCACCTCGCGCCCGATCTCGACGCACTCGATAAGGTGGTTGGTGGCTGTGCGGCGCACTGCGGGGTTGGGGTTGCAGACGCTCCCCAAACTGTACTCTTCCTCTTGAAACAGGTTAGGGTTTACGGCGCCTATCCGCAGTCCCAGGGACTCAGCGTGATCCTTCAGCTCCCCGTAGTCCTCGACCGCATCCCAGGGAATGTGGATCGCCACCGAAGGGCACACGCCCGTGAGGCGGTGCACCTGCGCTGCGTCCTCGAACTTCTCGAAGGGGTCGCGGGGGACAGCCGGCTGTGGGAACACCTTAAAGCGCGTGCCGGAGTTGCCGTAGCCCCACGATGGTGTCTCTATCCTCTGCGAGCGCAGACGGTCTTCTACGTTGTTTAGGTCTACCCCCTTGGTCGAGACGTATTGGGCTAGTGCATCATAAGCTTGGTTGGTAGTTCTTTCCAAAGCTCTTTCCTTCTCTGCGTCAGCCTGCCAAGTTGTCTTCAGGTCACTTTGCGTAGAACGGTCTGCTGTACTTAGGCAGATGTATCCCGTCCCCCTTTCTGCAAGTCGGCTAGCTTGTGCACCTGCTCGCGGGTGGCCGGATAGAGATCCCGGTAGATGTGGTAGAGCTCGTCGTAGATCCCGCGATTTTGCTCGTCGGGCTCGACGGTTTCGGAGATCTTGCTCCAGTCAGTGTCGGGATCGGCCAGGCCGATGGAACGCGCTGCGAGCAAAGCATCCCCATAGCTAGCTCCAATGGTCTGCTCGGGCAGGTCCTGAGCGCTGCCGGTTACGTCGGAGACGATCTGGGTCCAGAGTCCGCCCTTCGTTCCTCCACCGACCGCTACAAGCCGCTCTCCTCCTCCCCCGGCGTCGCGCATGAACTCGAAGATGTGGCGGACACCGTAGGCGGTAGCCTCCAGCATCGCCCTGTATAAGTGGGCGCGGCCGTGGCTCAAAGTGAGGCCGGAGATCAGTCCGCGCGCCCGCGGGTCGAAGAGGGGAGTCCGCTCTCCGGCGAAGTACGGCAGCACGACGAGGGCGTCCGATCCTGGCCTTACGTTAGCCGCCTCCTTGGTGAGCCTCTCGTAGGGCAGGTCGTCCGAGATCTTCTTGAGCCAGCCGGTCAGCGCCCCGGAGGTCGCCATCCCCGCCGCCAGGTTGTGGGTGTTCGGCAGGATGCCTGTAGTTCCCCAGAGGCCGGGATGATTGAGCGGCTCGCTTAGCGCCTCGATCATGAACATCGTCGTGCCGTACATGAGCATGAGGTCCCCCGGCTTCTGCACCCCGACGCTCGCGCCCTCACTCCAGGCGTCTATGGTCCCGGCCGCAACCGGCGTCCCGGTCGGTATCCCGGTTGCCTCGGACGCCTGCTGCGTTACCTCCCCGACCACCTCGGCCGGCCACAGGAGGCGCGGCAGCGGCAAGCCGGGCGCGATCTCCTCGGCCCACTCGTCGATCCAGTAGTAGGAGTGCACGTCGTAGAGCGGGTCGCACTGACTCGCCGAGTGGTGGTCCAGGACGTACTCGCCGGTGAGCCGCCACGCGATGAACGAGTTCGCCATGAAGAACTTACGGGCTTTCTCCCACACTTCCGGTTCGTTGCGCCGGAGCCAGAGGAGCTTGGGGCCGATGGCTTGGGTGGTGAGCACGGAGCCGCAGCGCCCGAGGAGGGTCTCTCTACCGTAGCGCTCGTTGAGCTCCTCGATCTCCCGCGTCGCCCGGGTATCTATGCCGTAGAGGATCGCAGGCCTCAAGGGTCGTCCCTCCTCGTCGGTCGGCAAAAGACACGCTCCAATGCCGCTCGTGCAGACCGCAGCTATACGATCGTCGGCCTCCTCCAAGAGCTCCCGGCAGATGAAGACGAAGTCTGCCCACCACACCCCTTCGGCGTGGTGCTCGGCCCAACCGGGGTGGGGTAGCGAGAGCTCATGCGGCCTCTCGGCAGTGGCCACGACCTCACCGTCGGGCCTAGACAGTACACCCTTAGAGCTGGAAGTTCCTATGTCTATCCCTAGTAGAAGTTCGCTCAAAATGTCATTCCAGTACTACCTCGGCTGCGTAGCGGTCGTAGCTTGAGCCCAGGTTGAGCGGCCACCTGGCATTGCCGCCGGTGCACCTTCCGGAAAATGCACCGGCAACGGATGGTTAGGGTCAAAAGTCGTACTGGTCGATGTTCGCCTTCGAGAACACGATGGGCGGGCCGAGCAGGACCTCGTCTTCGGCTAGCAACTTGACCTCGCCGAGCCTACCGGCCTTGAAGGTGCCCGACTTGGGCAGCTTGTCCTCAACCTGGGCGTTGGCCACATACACCGCCAGATACCCGAGATCCACGGGGTTCCAGAGGACGAACTTCTTGACGGCGCCGGACTCGATGTACGGCTTCATCTCGTTCGGGGTGGAGAGGCCGGTGACCGGAACTTCTCCCGCGCGGCCGATCTGCTCGACCGCCTCTGCCGCCCCGGGCAGGGCAACGGAGGTTATGCCGAAGACGCCGGCCGTGTCGGGGTGGGCCTGGAGGTAGTTCTTGGTTATGTCGATGCCGAGCTGGAGGTCCTCCTCGCCGGGCTCGACGGAAGCGATGGACATCTCGGGGTACTTCTCCTCCATTCGTTCACGCATCTCTTTGAGCCAGGCGACCTGGTTGGGCGCGGTGAGCGAGCCCGTGACGACCAGGAACTCACCCTTGCCGCCGGTCTGTTCGGCCATGACGTCCACCAGCTCGTAGCCTATTGCCTCGAAGGTGGCCTGGTTGACGAATACGTCGCGGGCATCCTTGGCCACGTCGGCGTCCCAGGCCCCGGTGGCGATGCCAGCGTTGTCGGCCTTCTTCATCGCGGGGGCGAGGGCGTTCGGGTCGTTGGCAGCCACCGTGATGGCGTCGCACTGCTGCTGGATGAACTGCTCGATCATCTGCGACTGGAGCGCCGCTTTGGCCTCGGTGGGCCCGTCGTACACAAGATCGACATCCACTTCCTTGGCCGCCTCATTTGCCCCCTGCTCGGAGGCGTTGAAGTAAGGGATGCCGACCAGCTTGGGCATCATGCAGATCTTGTTGGGTCCTCCCCCACCTCCCCCTCCTTGAGACGGACCCTGCTGGCCCACCCCGCAAGCGGCGACGGCCAGAACCAGGACCGCCAACAGGGTGGCCCGCAACGCTTTAGGTAACCACGCACGACGTAACATACTGTCTCCTCCTTCCCAGAGTTTCGCTTTTCTTTTACGAACATCTCTCATCACCCGGGCATGTCCTACTCCTCCCCTTTCCGGAAGAACTCGTTAACGAACACGGCCGCCAGGAGCAGGACGCCCAGCACGAAGAGCTGCCAGGTGCTCGGCACCCCGGCCAGAATCAGGCCGTTGCGCAACGTGGCGATGATCAGGACGCCGAGCACGGTGCCGCCGATCGTCCCTGACCCGCCGTAGATGCTCGCGCCTCCCAAGACCACGGCGGAGATCACGTCGAGCTCCAACCCGACACCGGAGTCGCCCCTGGCGGTGTAGACGCGGGAGGTGTAGATCACCGCCGCCATGCCCACCAGAAGGCCGATACCCGAGTACAGTGCTAGTTTGACCTTTCGGATGGGCACGCCCGAGAAGCGGGCCGCCTCCTCGTTGTTGCCGATGGCGTAGACGTAGCGGCCGAAGCTGGTGCGGGAAAGGATCACCCACACCACCGCCACGGCCATGACGAAGATAAAGAGCTGACCCGGGATCGGTCCCAGGTAGGCCTGGCCGAAGTAGGCGAACCAGCCGGGGAAGTCGGAGACCGCCTGGGCCTTCGAGATGCCGTAGGCCAGGCCCTGAAAGAGGGCCAGGGTGCCTAGGGTGACGACCAGCGGGTGCACGTTGAGGAGGGTGATGAAGAGGCCGTTGAAGAGCCCGGCGGCCACGCCCACCACGAGGCCGAACAGGATGGCCAGGGGCAGGGGCAAACCCGCGGCGAAGGAGAACCCGACGGCCACGGAGACGAGGGCGAGGTTGGACCCCACCGAGAGATCTATGCCGCCGGTGATGATGATGAGGGTCATCCCGAGGGCCATGAGCCCGACCTCGACGAAGAAGCGCGAGGTGTTGAGCATGGTGATCGGGGTCAAGAACAAAGGGTCCAACAGGGTCATCACGACTATCAGCGCGATCAGCACCCCGAGCAGGACAAGCTCCCGGGAGAACTTCAGACTGCGCATGGTTCCGACGAGCGCGCTCATGCCTTATCCCCCACGAGTCGCCGGCGCAGCACGTCGGTGGTGACGGCGAGCAGGATGAGCCCCCCCAGCACAGCGTCCTGCCATATGCCGGGCACCCCCATCAGGATGAGGCCGTTGAGGATCACGCCTATGAGCACAGCCCCCGTGAGCGCGGCCAGAGACGAACCCCGCCCCCCCGAGATGCTGGTCCCGCCTATCACCACGGCGGCTACTGCCTGCAGCTCCAGCCCGACCCCCGTGTTGGTCTGCACGGACCCGGCCCTCCCCAGGTAGATCATGGACGCGATGCCGACGAACACCCCGACCAGCGTGAAGGCCACGAAGCGGACGCGGTTTACGGGCAACCCAGCGAAGCGGGCAGCCACACGGTTGCCGCCGACGGCGAAGACGTTGCGGCCCCAGGTCGAGTGACGATTGACCAGCTCCATAACCAGAAACAGGCCGAAGAGGATCAACACCGGGACGCTGATACCCAGCACCTTCCCCGTACCCAGAAAGCGGGTCGGTTCGGGGACACCGGTGATCCAGGTACCCCCTGTGACGAGCAGGATGACGCCCCGCAGCGCGTAGAGCATGCCCAGCGTCACGATGATTGCCGGGATGCGTCCCAGCGTGACCAGGGCGCCGTTGATCGCACCCGCCAGAGCACCCACGGCGACGCCGGCAAGGAGCGGCAGAAGGATCCCCCCGGTGGAGAGCGAGACTGCGCCCGCTGCTATCGCGCAGAGACCGAGCATAGAACCCGTCGAGATGTCTATCTCTGCGCACAGTATGACCTGGTTGACGGCGAGGGCGATGATGCCCAGCACGGCCACCGAGTCCACGATCGACTCGAGGTTGGAGGCCGTCAGAAACCTGTCGTTAGCGAGCGTGAAAGCTACCAGAAGAACGGCCAGGAACGCCAGGGCGGGCGCCGCCGGGCGTGCCAGGAACCTTCGAACCGACTCGCCGCCCGCGCCGCCACGTTCTGTGGGCGTCGGCGCCCGTGTCTCACTCATCGCCGGACTCCTCTCCCTTGTCGTTGGATCCGTCGCCTCCCCCGGTGGCGGCGGTCATGACCCTCTCCTGCGTGGCTCCTTCTCGCTCGAACTCTCCGGTGATGCGGCCTTCGCGCATGACCAGGATCCGGTCGGACATGGAGAGGACCTCCTCCAACTCGGAAGATATGAGCAGTATGGCCTTGCCCTCCCTGGCCAGGTCGTCTATGAGGCGGTAGATCTCCGATTTGGCACCCACATCTACACCGCGGGTCGGCTCGTCGAGCAGCAGGACAGACGGCTCGCGGGCCAGCGACTTGGCCACGACCACCTTCTGCTGGTTGCCGCCCGAGAGCCGGGCGACGGGGTCGGACATCTCGGCGCCCCGGATGGAGAGCTCCTTGGCGAACCGGTCGGCTGTCTGTCTCTCCGACCAGGGTACGAACCCGAACCGCGAGATGCGGTCCAGGATGCTCAGGGTTATGTTGTTCTTGATGGAGAAGGGCAGGATCAAGCCCTGAGAGCGCCTCTCCTCCGGCACGTAGAATATGCCCCGATCCATGGCCGCCTGGGGCGAGCGGATCCTGGCCTCTTCCCCATCCACGAGTATCTCGCCGAACTCCGGCGGACGGATGCCGAAGATCGCCTGGGCAAGCTCGGTCCGTCCTGCCCCGACGAGCCCGGCGAGGCCCAGAATCTCACCCCGGCGCAGCGTCAAGTCCACGTCCGCGAACTCACCCTCCCGGGTCAGCCCCCGCACCTCGAGGGCAACCTCGCCAGGGTCGTGAGGATGCCGGCTGAACAGCTCGTTCAGGGGACGGCCCACCATGAGGCGGACCAGCTCCTCGGCGTCCAGTTCGGAGGCGGGCGCGGTGGTGATGAGTCGGCCGTCCCGCAGCACGGTGGTGCGGTCGGCTATCTCGAAGATCTCCTCCAGCCTATGCGAGATGTAGACGACGCCCACGTCGCCGGAAGTGAGCTCCTCTATGATGCGGAAGAGTTGCCGCGCTTCCCGGTCGGTCAGAGACGAGGTCGGCTCGTCCATCACCACCGCCCGAGCGTCGCCTACCAGGGCGCGGGCGATAGCCACGATCTGCTGGTTGGCCGCTGAAAGGCGCTTGACCCGGGCGGTAACGTCGAGGTCTACACCCAGTGAGCCCAACCGGCGGCGAGCTTCGGCCCGCATGGCGTTCCGGTCCAAACCGCCCCAGCGGGTGCGAGGCCTCTTGCGGCCCACGAACAGGTTCTCGGCCACGGAGAGCTCGGGGAACAGGTCGAGCTCCTGGGGGATCATGGCGATGCCGGCCGCCTCGGCGTCGCGCGGCGAAGAGAACTCGGCCGGCTGGCCGCCTACCTCCAATCTTCCCTCATCGGGTGCGTAGAGTCCGTCCACGATCTTCATGAGCGTGCTCTTGCCGGCGCCGTTCTCGCCCACTAGGGCGTGGACTTCTCCGGGCCGCAGGTCGAAGTCCACATCGCGCACGGCGACCACGCCGCCGAACCGCTTCGTGACACCCGCGAGCTGGAAGAGGGGTGGAGATCCATCACCCGTCGCGGTGCCACTCCCTATGTTCGTAGGCTGCTCCATACCGCGACCGATCTCCTTTCCTTCCTCGCTCACTTAAGTCACCGCGCCTTCGAGCGGGGCGTCCATCAACTCCGAGAACCTTCCGAACGCTTCATCCCACTCGTCCGCTTTATCCTCGGGGGCGTAGGTCTGGACCTCGGCGGAGAATTGCACGACGTCCCGGATCTCCTCCAGTGAACCGACGTAGCCGCGGGCGTACGCCTGAACCATGACGTTGCCCAGAGCCGTGGCCTCGACCGGCCCGGCCACGACCGGACGACGGGTGGCATCGGCGGTGAGGCGGCACAGCATGGTATTCCGCGCCCCGCCGCCAACGATGTGGATCGTCTCAGCAGGCTGTCCGCTCACCTCCTCGGTTCGCTCCAGGACCCACCGGTACTTGAGCGCGAGGCTCTCGAAGACGCACCGCGCGACCGCCCCCGGCTCCTCCACGAGGTTCTGCCCCGTCTTCGCGCAAAACTCGCGGATGCGCGCGGGCATGTTCCCGGGAGCGAGGAAGCCGGGATGGTCGGGATCTACCAGAGCCCCGAACGGCGGCGCGGCCTTGGCCAGACGGACCAGCTCCTCGTAGGAGTAATCGTGGCCGTCCCGGGCCCACACCCTCCGGCACTCCTGCAGCAACCAGAGCCCCATCACGTTCTTCAGCAGACGCACCGTTCCGCCGAACCCACCCTCGTTGGTGAAGTTGCGGCGCAGCGCCTCCTCCGTCGTGACCGGCTGGGGAGTTTCGACTCCTACCAGCGACCACGTGCCGCTGGAGATGTACGCGAAGGGTACTTCGGCGGGCACGGCGACGACGGCCGAGGCGGTGTCGTGCGTCACCGTCGCGGTTACCGGGACTTCTCCTAACCCTATCTCTTCGCGTACCTCCGGCAGCAAGGTTCCGAGCTGCGTGCCGGGTGGGATAATCTCCGGGAAGATGCACTCGGGGATGTTAATCCTCCGCATAAGTTCCCAGGCCCAGTCCCCGGTGTCGAGGTCGTAGAGCTGGGTCGTCGTGGCGACGGTGTACTCGCAGGCCTTCTCTCCGGTGAGCCAGTAGCCGATGAGGTCGGGCATCATCAGGAGCGTGTCCGCGGCTTCGAGCAGCGGTGAGTCCTCGAAAGCCAGGAGCTGGTAGAGAGTGTTGAGTGGCATGAACTGGATCCCGGTCGTGCGGTAGATTTCCTCCTCGGAGACGCGCTCCGCTGCCCTTTCCATCATCCCCTCCGTGCGAGGGTCGCGGTAGTGGTAGGGGTTCGAGACTAGGGACCCGTCCCGATCCAGGAGCGCGAAGTCCACGCCCCAGGTGTCTACCCCGACGCTCGTCAGATCCACGCCCTCCCGGGAGACCTTCGCCAACCCTTCTTGGACCTCGTGCATAATCCGGAGGACATCCCAGTGCAGGCCGTCCGCCACGCGCACGGGCACGTTAGGGAACCGGTGAACCTCCCGTAGCTCGACCCGTTCCCCATCGAAGCCCCCGAGGAAAACCCGGCCGCTCTCGGCCCCGAGGTCCACGGCCAGGAAGTCAGCCCTCGCGCTCACGGCCCCACCGGGTGCGCCATGGCGGTCATGAGCGAGAGGGCGGCCTGCGTCGTGTCCATCCGGGTGCACTGGACCACCATGGGGACGCTCGATTCCACCCGGACCGCGTACGGCACGCCGCGCGGGATTTCGGCCCCGCCCAACTGGTCGGTCCTTATGTGCCGGGTGCGCTCCGGCGGGACGATGACCTCCGCGCCTTTAATAGGCTCCCGATCCTCGAAGTAGATAGAGATCGAGAGCCGCGCTTCCTCCGCCGAGGTGTTCAGCACGCAGATGGCCTCGTGGCTCTCCTGCTCCCCCGAGCTCTTCTCCGGGATGAACCCGTCGGGGATGAGCCACACTTTGGCACCCTCGCTTATCGCGGCCTCCTAAACACGTCGTACCTCCACCCCGGCGAGGGTAAGCGGTTGCAGCCACTCCTCGGGAGCGTCGGCCACGAGCGCCCGGTAGAGCTTCGAGGCGTGGGTTATGACGCTCAGGCCCCGCTTCTTGAACTTGCTGCCGTCCACGAGGAGGATGGGCTCCTCGGAGTGCTCGATCATGGCGCGCTCGACCTCTGCTTCCAGAACGTCGGGGTCCGTCAGGAACCCCTCGCGCGTGACGCCCTTGACGCTCACGAAGGCCTTGTCCGCAGAGTGTGCCGAGATTGTCGCTGCCGCGTGCGGTCCCACGAAAGAGAGCGTGAGCTTCCTCATGATCCCCCCTACCCCGACGACGCCGGTCTTGGGCGCGTCGTTCTTCATGAAGAGCTCCATCACCGGCACGGAGTTGGTCAAGAGTGTGACCCGCGGCCCCTCCCTCAGGATCCTGCGCGCCAGGTAGTACGTCGTGGTGGAACAATCCAGGAAGACCGAATCGCCCGGCTCCAGAAGCCCGACGGCCGCCGCGGCTAGCCGCTCCTTGGCCTCCACCGCTTCGTCGAGCCGGTACCAGAACGAATCCTCGTGACCCGCATACTCCGGAAGAACCGCCCCACCGTGGGTTCTCCGTACCCGTCCCTCCTCCTCAAGAGCAACCAGGTCCCTCCGAACCGTCATCGGCGAGATCCCGAACTTGGCTTCTAACAGAGCGACCGTGACGCTCCCGGCCTCCCGGACGAGCCGCGCTATCCTCCGGCGCCGCTCCTCAGGCATCATCGGCTGGTTCGCTGGTAATCTCTGGTGGTTTTGTTCTATTTTTTCACCCAATCACCCAGGTTCCATCATTAGTAGCAGAAGCAACGTTCTTGCGCAAGAGAGCGCTAACTTGCTAATTACGAGTGATAATTCAGGTGTTGCAGAGGGTTGCACAGGCGTGCAAATTGCGCATACCTAAGCAGTTTTCTCTGCTCCGGTTTGCCCCGTGTTGCACCGTATTGCGCTCCCGGTGGTATCGGAATGGTATCAGCCCGCTGCGAATCGGGCACCCTCTGGTGCCTCATCCCTCGAATGCCTAGGGGCCCCA
>Ga0126307_10002005_pt1 | contig 13658 bp, 8 predicted proteins | sample Plot28_FD_89955 | JGI IMG/M metagenome (GOLD analysis project Ga0126307, IMG submission 89955) | Serpentine soil microbial communities from UC McLaughlin Reserve, CA, USA - Plot28 | ecosystem: Environmental > Terrestrial > Soil > Grasslands | place: USA: UC McLaughlin Reserve, Lake County...
GGCCCGGCACAGCTTGAGGCCGTTGTAGCGGGCCGGGTTGTGGGAGGCGGTCAGCATCACCCCGGCGACGTCGAGGGCGCCGGCGACGTAGGAGAGCATGTCGGTCGAGCACAGCCCGACCCGGAGCACGTCCGCCCCCTGGGCGGTCGCCCCGGCGGCCACGGCGTCGGCCATCGGCTTGGACGAGGGCCGCATGTCCTGCCCGATGGCCAGGGTCCCGGTCCCGGTGAGGGCCACGAACGCCCGCCCGACCCGCTCGGCCAGCTCCTCGTCCAGCTGGTCGGGATACACGCCGCGGACGTCGTAGGCCTTGAACACCTGGTCGAGGGCGGCGGGCACGGCGGCTCCTTGGGGTGGGTCGAGCGGGCGACCGGCATTCTATTGGAACTGAGCGAACGGCCTTATTCCGACTCGAACTCGTGGGTGTCGAACCGGAGCGTACGGGCGTTCTCGGTCACGGTCCGCCGGACGTCGTCGTCGAAGCCACCGGGGGTCGTCGCCTCGATCTCGATCGTGATGCTCACCTCGGCGTCCCCGCCGCGCCCGAGCTGCTGGACGATGGCGTCGGTGATGTCGTTGACGTCGCGGAGCAGCCGTACCAGTTCGAGCGTCTTCCGCCCATAGAAGCGGCCTGGCAGGGTTGGTTGGGCGGGTTCGGGATCGCGCACCCCGGGTCCTGGGGCGTCTCCCCCGCCATCGTTCGTACCGGTGCCCGTCTCACCCGTGCCTCGACCGGCGGCCTCCTCGGCGCGCCGGCGATCCTCTTCGATCTGGCGCTGGGCCACGTCGGGTTTGACGACGACGCTCGCGCCGTCGAGGGTGGCCAAGGGGGACATGCCTGCGACCAGCCCCGCGTAACGACCGCTCGTCTCGTCGACAGCGCTCGCATACGCGAACGAGTCCGGGTTCCAGGTCAGCAACGCCACACCGTCCTGGATGGCCCCGAGGAGCACGGCCGAGTCCCGGAGGCGTGGCAGGTACAAATACTGGGAGAAGTCGCTCCAGAGTTGTTTGACCGGGACGTGGTCGCCACGCCACAGCGGCACACGGTCGAGGTCCATCCGCAGGCGCACGCCCGAATACCGGGTGATGAGGCCCTCTTCGCCGCCGAGCTTGTGCGAGACGCGCACCGCCAACGGGTCGCTGCCGGCCACTCGCGTCTCGTCCCAGGTCATCGTGGGATCAGCGACGGACTGGCTCGGGGTGAGGATCCAGACATAGCTCTCGCCGATCCGCTGGGTGACGGCGGTGTCGAACTGGTCGCGCTTGGTCTCGGCCTGCCGGCGCTGGAAGTTGTCGAGGTTGAGCGTTTCTTTCTCAGCCTCGATCGACCTCCAGGCGAGATACTGGCGCACCGCTTGGCGCAGTTCTTGCAGGCGGCTGCGGTCGGGGGCAAGGAAGATAAGCATGTTGCGATGGAACCGGTCCCCTGCCGCACGGTTGTCGAGGAACCGCTGGGCGGCCACCCTGGCCGGGCTGTCGGTCGACTTGGCCGAGTGCGGGTACTCCGGCCCGAGCACGACCAGCCTGACCTCTGGATTGTCTGGCACGTCGCCGGGAGCGTGCGGTGCGGCATGGACGGCCGCGAAGTCGCCGCGCTGGCGCTCGGTGAGCTCGAGCCGGCGGCGAAGCTCCTCGTCCACGTCGTCGTCGTTGAAGTGCGACGCCGCCCGGTCATGGGCCAGCCGGGTCACCGACGGCTGCAGCGAGTACCAGTAGCGCTGGCCGTCGATGTACAGGTAGGTCGCCTGGTCGGTGAGCCGGCGCAGGGCGTCGCCGAAGGTCGCAGGGACCTCTCCAGGCTGGACGCAGCCGAGCTTGATCGAGCGGTCGTCGAGCCCGCGGTTGGCTGCCTGCTGGGTCGGTGCCGAGCCGAGATAGATCGTCCGCGCGACCCGGCGGGTGGCCGAGTAGCGGCCCAGGTTGGGGTTCTCCCGGTCGAGCCGGAGCGGCAGCGCATTGGGCCCGTCAACGTCGCTCTCGATGACGGGTGTCCAGCCCTCCTCCAGGTACCGGGTCAGCTCGGAGGACACCGCCGGGGCGTCGATCGGGATGGTCGCCGGTAGGACCAGCAGGCTGGAGTCGTTGCGCTCCCACAGCTCATGGACGACCGCGGCCATGAGGCGAAGCACCCCGCGGGTGCGCTGGAATTTGTCCAGGGTCGACCACTCACCGTAGAGGCGGTCGAACAGCTCCGGGTGGATCGGGTAGGCGGCGGTGAGTCGCCGCTCGTAGTCGGCCTCCGAACAGCCGCCCGGGAACTCGGCCTTCTGGCTGCGGTAAAGGCTCCCGAATGCCTTGACGACGACGTCGCGATTCGGAGCATGGTCGGCTGGGAGGTCGTCGAACAGGCGACGGCGGACGATCTCGAAGCCTTCCTCGGCCGACGCCGGCCGCCATGACGACTCCACCCGCCCGATCACGTTCTTCAGGCGCTCCAGCGAGGCTCGACCACCCTCGCCGCCGACCTCGATGTCGGAGGCGGGGATGGAAACCACCAGAAGGGCACCTTCGACGGCCCGCGTCGCCTCGGCCAGCGTCTGGGCGAAGGTGAACTGGGCGTCGAACGACCCTGCAGGGAGGCCGTCCACGCCGTAGAGCTGGCGAGCGTAGGCGACCCACTCGTCGATGAGGATCAGGCAAGGGGCGTGGCGGCGGAGCAGGTCGACAAGAGCCGCGCCGGGGCTGGTGCGGGAGCGGTCGGCGTCGGCGACCATCCGGTACCCATCGGCCCGACCGAGCTGCCAGGCCAGCTCGCCCCACAAGGTGCTGACCTCCGTGCCGTCTGGCTTGGTCGTCACCTGGCCTGGCGGGACCATCTGGCCGACCAGGACCGCGGACTCTGCCCGCGGCGGCGCCTTGGACCCCGCGTCGGCGAGCATGGCCTCCACGCCGGGCAGGGTGTTGGGCGGGTAGCCGGCCGCCAGGTGGAACAGCGCGATCATCGAGTGGGTCTTGCCCCCACCGAAGTTGGTCTGCAGCTCGACGACCGGGTCGCCGCCCTCCCGCCGCCAGCGGCGGACGGCATTGAGCAGCAGCTCGCGCAGCCCGTCGGTGAGGAAGGTGCGGCGGAAGAACTCGGTCGGGTCGCCGTACTCGGGCGCCGCCTCGTCCCGCCACACCTGGTGAAGGTCGGCGGCGAACTCGGCCTGCTGGTAGCGACCGGAGGCGACGTCGGGGTGGGGCGTGATCAGCTCCCGCCACGGCCGCAGGCCGCCGGCCGGCTGCCCCTCGATCGGGGCGACCGCCGACCTTCGTTGTGTCTGGCGGGCCTGCTCGGTGAAGCGGACGCGGAGCAGCTCCTGGCGCATCCGGTCGGCCTCGACCGCCTGGTCGGCGGCCGCGACCGAGGCGAGCATCCGCTGGATGGTGTCCAGGGCGCGGTAGGAGTCGTCGGTGGAGAAGTTCCCCTGGTGGGCCCAGCGATTGCGGATCTCGATGAGCTCGCTGACGTAGTTCCGTTCGGTGCGACCAAGCGTCTTGGCAAAGACCTCGCGCCACTCGTCGGCCAGCACGGCCAGGAGGAACTGGGCGTCGTGAGGGTTGGCGCGCTCGCTGCGGGCCACCCGGCCGACCCACTGGTCGCCGTATCTGGCCTTGCATTCCCGGGCGACGAACGGTGCGAGCCCCTGGGTCAGCAGAGCGAGCGCCCGACCGACGCGCACGTGGTTGGTTACCGCCATGGATCAGTGCTCCTACCGCTGCGCTGCCTGCTCGTCAGGATCGGCGCCGACGAGCCGGGTCGCCGCCTCGGCGGCACGCTCGAGAACCCGGGTTGCCGTGTCCAGGCAGACCACGACGTCGCCGGCGGTCCCCTCGTCCACGTCGGCCGGGTACCGGCCAGCGATCGACCACCGGCTCAGGTCCTCGAGCGCCGGCTCGTCAAGCCCAGCCATTATGGGCGAAGCGCAGCGTTCGAGGAGCCTCCGCAGATCGTGCAGCTTCGGCGGGTCCATGTCCTCCGCGACGAGGACGGCCTTGATCGCCTTCTCCGCCGCCTGCTGGGCCAGCAGGCAAGCAACCCGGTGCGGCAGGTGCGCCGCCTCCGCGAGATGCATCGCGGCCGCCAGGTCCTCCCTGGCCAGGCGCAGCCACCGCCACACCTCCCGCCGCAGCCGCTCAGCTCGGTCGTTCATACACCACCCGACCCTCCCGCAACGCCACCCGGAGGATCCCGGGCAGGTCCCCCCGCTCGGCGATCTCGGCCGGGTCGGTCACCAGGAGGTCGACAGGAACCGGCGCACTGATCGCGCGGGCTAGCTTGACGGTCAGCTCGTGTCGGCGGTCTCGTTCGACATGGGGCAGGACGACGAGCAGGTCGATGTCGGAGTCTGGCCCGTCGTCTTGACGAGCGACCGACCCGAAGAGCAGCACCCGAAGCGGGTCTGCCATTGCGACTAGATCGGCCACAACTCCCGGTACCCACTCGGCCAATGTCTGGCCGGAGTAGCGGATCTGGCCCTCTACGACCTGCCAAGCTTGCTGCGCCACGGCGGCCTCCTTAGACCAGTGTCTGCTGTCCGGATGCTCTAATAGGCAGTTCGGCCGCGAGGCGCACGATTTCCGGCCAGGAAACTACTAGCGCGTTATACGCCAGCGCGTCCTTAGCCCACTTCCTCCGTTCGCAGAGCGTGTAAAGTCGGTATGCCAGTTCACGCGCCGTCTCCCCAAGCCCACCACCAACCTGACGCAGCTCGGCCGCCCTTATCTCGCCCCCGTCCTGCAGTGCCCTAATTAGGTACTGAGTGACCTCCCACACTGTGAGCCTCTTGTCAGCGGTCGGGTCCCACGCTAACGGCAACTCATCGCGGTCGAGCAGTCGAACCTTCCCTGGCTTGGAGGCGATAATTCCCGCCGCCAGCAGTCCATTTACGGCAGTGTTCTTGGCTTTGGATAATGTCTCGGCGACTCCGAACGGCGCAGGGCTAAGACCGTACTGTTCGAACCAAGCCAGTGCCCAACGAGTCTCCGCCTCGAAATCTGCCTCCTGTTCCGCCAACGTTTCGTCAAGCGCCTGGTTAATGAGTCCGAGCGCCGTTCGAATGGTCATAGTAGATCCATCCGCTTCGACGATCCTGGAGTAACGCGAGAAGACGCCCATCCCTGGACCGATAGCCGCTTGGGCGAGGTCGACTGGGGCGATATTCCCCTGCTGAAGGTGACGGAGCGCCCAGGGCAGTTCGGCCTTCAGCGTTGCAACAAAATCCTTGCGCGTGGTGAGCGATGCTTGCTCTGGACGGGCGCGACAGACAAGCACGATGGAAGATGCCAGAGCATTGGCACCGATATCATTCGTCCGACCACCACGCTCACTCCGTATCGGCCACGTCCCGTGAACGGAAAGCCCTGCCCTCAACAGGCCTTCCAGCATTGTCTCCCAACCGGTTGAGGCAAGTCGTCCATCACCGCTATCCTCGGTTTGCCTAAAGGCATAGAAAGCCGTTATTGGGTATCCAGGAATCTGGGCTTCACGGATACGAGCGAAGGCAACTCCCAGGCCCCGCTCAAAGTGCTCCCTAGCCGCTCGCTTATCACCACCGAAGCGGTGGGGGCTCGCAATTAGCTCTTGAGTCTTCGGGGAAAGGAGCGTACTCGTCTCTATGGGTAGCACATTCTTCAGGGAGCGACGAAGCCAGACGTAGAAGAAATCCGACAGATCAGCGTAACCAACATTATCGTAATATGGCGGATCGGTTGAGCAAAGGCCTCGCGAGACGGGAGGAACTGTCGCATCACGCTGTGAGACGGAACCACTTGTAGTTGCCGGCAGTCCGTCGATGACGCGAGCAATCATGTCGACCACATTATGAAGGCTGCCTGTCGAAGAGGCGAAAGGATTTGCCTCAGCGAAATCCCACGTCATCGCTAATGCTTGACGAGAGAAGGTGCCTCGTACCAGTTCGTTTTGCTTATTGCTTGACCAGGTCGAAAGGCTCGAAAGGAAGTCGGCTTCCCGACTTGCCAAGAAACTCAGATAGACGGAGACAGCATTGGGGTAGGCGTCAGGCTTACTTCCGAAGTCAGTAAGCTGAACGCCTTTTTGCAGCATGCCGGCAGTCTCTGCATCTACCTGAACCCGCGCCCTCGCCTCTGCTACAAGATCTGAAAGTGAACATAGAGCGACTAGTTGACGGCTGGTAAAGGAGTCACCCCACCGCCTCATCCCATACATTGGCAATCGGTCAACATCGTGGCTCGGGGTAGGGACCTCCTCCTCTGGCATCCATGGCGGCACGGCGCTTGCGGCGACCCTCTCATGCTCCCCATTCGGAGGAAGGTAGATGCGACCCCGCGACCCCTCCGCCACGATCGCCATCAGCTGGGCGCCCATGCGACCTGCCTTCCCCTCCGCCCGGATGTAGCTGAGCGGAACCGGGGTTCCGGTGGCGAGGCAGACGGCGCCGTTGCGGCCGACGGTGCCCTCTGGGCAACCGGGTCCGGTGCGGATCTCGAACCGGATGCGTCGCTGCTTCCGGTCGACGATCGGCTGGACCCAGGTCTCCTTGCCCTTCTTGGTCGAGAGGGCGAACGACCGCACCAGCGGCATCGGTCCATCCCAGGCTGGGTTGGGCGATTTGACGCTGCGGGCCCAGATCCACGCGATCACCGTCGCTTCGCCGCCGCCGTGCTCGGGAGGAAGCTTGACCTTGGGATAGAGGTGGCCGATCCGGCGTTCGGCCTCGTCGCGCATCCAGCGGCCGTAGTAGCGCACATCCTCGGCCAGGCCGCGGGCGCCCTCCCAGGAACCGAGGGCCTTGGAGCTGCCGTCGTCGGGATGCACCGGCGGGCGGCCGGCGAACTTGGGGGGATCTCGATCAGGGCCTTGGTGATGAGCACCGCGACCGGGTTGAGGTCGCTGGCGTGGGCCTCCAGGCCGAGGCGCTGGGCCTCCAGCGGGATCGACCCGCCGCCGCAGAACGGGTCGAGCACCGGGGGCGGGTTGCCGTCGCAGGAGGCCATGATCTCCGCCCGGGCCGCCTCCAGAACCTCGCGGTTGGTGCTGTTCTCCCACTTCACCAGGTCTTCGATGATGCGGAACAGCCGTTCTCGCTCCTCCTGCTGGGCCTCTTCGGTCGGGAACCGGTCGGGATGGGCGGAGGGGTCGTCGACCAGCGAGGCGAACAACACCGCCCGGCAGGCGGCGAGCGGACGGCGGGCCCACCACAGATGCAGCGTGGATGGATGGCCGTGGCGGATCGACTTCTCCCGGGCGGACTCCCGATTGATGGCCTCCAGCGGCAGGGCGACCTCGATCAGCTTCTTCTTGTAGGTCACGCCGGCACCTCGGAGCGGCCCGCGAGCTGCTTCCAGTCGAAGGTCACGCTGATCGTGCCGAACGGCAGGTCGCCGCTGCCGTCGAACGGCTGCCGCAGGTAGCGAACCAGGGGCTCGCCGTCGAAGGGAACCTCGACCAGGGCGAGGATGAACTCTTCGGGCTTGTTGCGGCCGACCCCGATCTCGCTCTTGGTCACGGTCACCGTCTCGGCGCCTTCCACCCGTCCCTTGACCTCGATGAACCACAGGCGACCGCCAGGGTCCTTCGACTCGATGTCGTAGCCCTTGTTGTTGTGCGGCATCTCGACCGCCGTCCGGCCGAGGCGTCGCTCGGACGCGAGGACGGCATCGACGGCGGCCCGCTCGATCCGCTCCGTCTCCCGTGCCCGCGTGGCCAGGTCGACCGGCGTCCCGCCGAGCTGGGCCAGGAGCCCGGCCGGGAGGACGAGCGCGCCGCCGGCCACCACCGGCGGGAGCGGGGAGAGTTGCCGTTCTGCTTCAAGCTCTTCGAGGCGGCGGGCCAGGCGGGCTTCCAGCTCGTCGGCACGCTGCCGGGCCTTGCCGGAGTTCATGCCGCTCTTGGGGAGCTTGCCGGCGAGCTCCTGGTCCTTCAGCTGGTTGGCTCGGCGGTCCCAGTAGCGGATCTCGGTCATCAGCCGCTCGCGGACGGCCGCGGTCGTGCGGTCCACCCGGTCCAGCGTCCGTCGGCGGACCTCGTCCAGGTGGGCGCGAGCCTGCTGCACCCCGTGGTCGAGGCTCGCCTTCTCGAGGTCGTCGCGGACCCATCCGCCTTCCAGCACCGGGCTGGTCAGCTTCAGCTCCTCGGCGGTGGCGGGCCGCAGGTCGAGGAAGGGCGCCCAGCCCGCGCTCTGGGCGGTGCCGTCCCGGTCGACCTCCACGAACTCGAAGCGCTTGGAGACAACTCGGCGGTTGCCGCCCCGGTCAACGCGGCCGTCCTGGATCGCGTGCTGGAGGTAGACGAGCACGCGAGGTCGGTCCGAGGGATCGGCCTCGTCCACCAGCACCGCACCCTGGGTCAGCAAGCCGGCGTAGCGCTCGACGATCAGGTCGATGGTGCCGTCGAGCAGCGGGTGGCCCGGGCAGCAGAACTCGGCCAGGGGACGACCTTCCTGAACGACCAGCTCCTTGTGAAACGTGATGCGCTCGTAGCGGCGCAGCATGGGGACGCCGAGCTGGCGGCCACGGCGCCGCAGCTCGGCGGGGACGTGGGTGATCTCGTACCGGCCCGCCTCCCGTTCCCGGATCGTGCCGCCCAGCAGCGAGAAGGCCTCCAGGAGGAACGAACGGATGAAGTGCGGCTGGAGGCGGCGGGCGTCGGCGCGTTCCATGTCGTCACGGATCCGCTCGACGTCGGCCGAGGTCAGCACGTCTGCGACCAGCGCCCGCTCCTCTACAACCTGCTTGAGCGTGTCGCCCACCGCGGCGTCGACCACCAGCGTCAGCTGCTGCTTCACCTCGGGCCGCTCGCCGTAGCGGATGGCGTCGATGAGCAGCTCCCGCAGGGTCCTGCCCCGGAACGCCTCACCGAGGACGTCGAACACCTGACCGCCGAGCGCCCGGCGCTGCTCCTCCAGCTTCTCGAACAGCCGCTGGAAGACCTGACCCTCCCTGGTTTCGTCGGCGACCAGGTTCCAGAGCGAGCAGACCTCCTTCTGCCCGATCCGGTGCACGCGCCCGAACCGTTGCTCGATACGGTTGGGATTCCACGGCAGGTCGTAGTTGACCATCAGATGCGCCCGGTGAAGGTTGATGCCCTCGCCGGCGGCGTCGGTGGCGACCAGGATCAGCACGCCGGGGTCCTGGGTGAACGCCTCCTGCGCCGTGCGGCGCTCCGCCCGAGGCATCTGGCCGTGGATCGCCACCACCGCCTCAGTCCGTCCGAAGAGCCCGCGTAGCCTTCCTACCAGGTAATTGAGGGTGTCGCGATGCTCGGTGAAGACGATCAGCTTGCGGCGGCGGCCTCCCGAGTCGAACATCTCAGGAGTGTGCTGCAGGAGGTTCGACAACTCCTCCCACTTGCGGTCCGCGCCCGACCGGCGCACCTGATAGGCCAGCTCTTCCAGCTCCTCGAGGCGGCTGATCTCCCATTCCAGCTCGGCGATCGTTCGGGCCGCCGAAGCTTCGTCAACCAGCTCCTCCTCCAGGTCTTCCAGCTCGCCGTCCTGGAGGTCGTCGAGGTCGAACTCCTCGTCGATGTCGCGGAACTCGTCGGGGACTCTGGGGACGCCAAGCTCGGCCGCCGCGATGCCGTGCCGGCGCAGCCGTTCCTCGGCAACGCGGGCCTCCAGGCGCTTGCGGCGCCGGACCAGCGACTGGTAGATCGCCTCGGGCGAGGAGGCCAGCCGTCGCTGGAGGGTGGTGAGCGCGAAGCCGACGACCGCTCCCCGGCGGCCCTCCCCCTCGGCCTTGAGACGGTCGGCGCGGTTCATCTCCTCCTGGACGTACTCCGTGACCCGCTTGTAGAGCAGCGTCTCGTCGTCGGACAGTGGATAGACGGCCGTGTGGGCGCGGCGCTCGGGGAACAGCTTGGTGCCGTCGAACTTGAGCAGCTCCTCTTTCACCAGGCGCCGCATCAGGTCGCTGGTGTCGGCGGGGACGCCCCCGCGGGCCTTGCCCTCGAAGCGGTCGCCGTCCAGTAACGCCATGAACAGCTGGAAGTCGTCCTCCTTGCCGCTGTGGGGCGTGGCCGACATCAACAGGAGGTGGCGGGCGACCGAACCGGCGAGCTTGCCGAGCTTGTAGCGCTTGGTCTTCTTCACCTCGCGACCGAAGTAGTGCGCGGCCATCTTGTGGGCCTCGTCGACCACGATCAGGTCCCAGTCGGTCGCGGCCAGCTTGGCCTGCAGGTCCTCGTTGCGGGAGAGGTGGTCGAGCCTGGCGATCAGCAGGTGGCGCTCCGCGAACGGGTTGCCGATGCGCGACGCCTCGATCATGTCGCGGGTGAGGATCTCGAAGGGGAGGCGGAACTTGGACCAGAGCTCGTCCTGCCACTGCTCGACCAGGCTCCCCGGTGCGATCACCAGGCAGCGCTCGACGTCCCCCCGGAGGGCCAGCTCCTTGCAGAACAGGCCGGCCATGATCGTCTTGCCGGCGCCCGGGTCGTCGGCCAGCAGGAAGCGAAGGGGCTGCCGAGGAAGCATCTTGGCGTAGACGGCGTCGATCTGATGTGGGAGCGGGTCGAGCGTCGAAATCTGTACCGCCAGGAACGGGTCGAACAGGTACGCGAGCGAGATCCGCTTGGCTTCGGACACCAGCCGAAACAGGTGGCCGTCGGCGTCCATCGACCAGGCGCGGCCCTGGCCCTCGACCGTAAGGCGAGGTTCGTCGTCCCGATAGAGCAGCTCCTGTCCGGGCCTTCCCGACTCATCGGTGTAGGTGAGGGTCAGGGCGTCCGAGCCGTGCCACTCGAGCTGGACGATCCGTACCGGCCGGTCCAGGATTCCCCGGACCAGGGCACCGACCGTCAGGTCCGCGAGATCCGTCATCTAGCTGCTTGCTCCATGTCCCCCGGCGCTGGTCCCCCCAGCCTAAGGTACGGGAGGACTGTGACCCATCGCGGCACGCTAGCACGCGACGAACATGAAGCGGCGGGCTACCGGCCGGACTGTGGAAAGCCGTCCGCCGGCCGGCGACAACCCCTCAGAACCAGCGCTCGCTGACCAGGGCCAGGGCCTTGCCCAGGGGGACGTCGCTGCCCTCCTTCAACCAGCCCTTCCACTCGCACGCCTGGCAGGAGGCGAAGGTGTGGTCCTCGTCGGGGGCCAGGCGGATCTGGATCGCCGTGAGGCGGTTGGAGGCGCAGGCGGGGCAGGTCATGGCGGAGTCCTTGGGGTTGAGGAAGCAACTGCCCTCAAGCCATCGGCGTCCACCCGAACGCGACGCATAGCCCGTTGGGGTGGCTGCAGCGCCACCCCAACGGGCCAGCACACTCGCGACGCCCGCGGTAACTGTCAGGTCTCCCCTACCGGTTCCCGTGGGCGCCGGGGGCAAGGTACGACGGCCGCCCCTGCCGGTCAAGCACCATGGCGGGTATGGTTTGGCCGAGTTCCCGAGGCGAGTTCCCGACCGAGGAGGGGCGCCGCCCTGTACCGCAACCGCCACGGCCGCCGCCCGCCCCGGCCCCGGCTGCGCCTGCCCACCGTGCAGCCGCCGGGCACCGGCCGGGAGGCGTTCATGCGCCTGGTCGAGGAGGCCGTCGAGTCGATCCCCGAGCAGTTCCGGGAGCGGCTCGCCAACGTCGACTTCGTGGTCGAGGAGACCCCCCGCGGGGACGAGGTCCCCGGCGGCGAGCTGCTGCTCGGCCTCTACCAGGGCGTCCCCCTGACCGAGCGGGGCGCCGGCTACTTCGGCGTCCTCCCCGACCGGATCGTCCTGTTCCGCCGCCCCATCGAGGCTCGGGCCCGCTCCGACGCCGAGCTGGCCGAGCTGGTCCGCGAGGTCGTGATCCACGAGGTCGCCCACTACTTCGGCATCGACGACGACCGCCTGGACGAGCTCGGCTGGTAAGGGCCTCGGTCCTCGCGGGGCCTGTGGACAATCGAACGCCGCATTCTCCACGCTGGGTTACCCTCCCAGAAGGGGCCCCATTGGCGGCGGGTTCGGGTGCGCCACGCTCGGTTCGGGTGCGCCACGCCCGGGGTCTAGGGAGCGGCGGCCGGTCCGGGCACGACCGGCCCGCCGGCCGGGAGGCCGCCGATGGCCGACCCGGGGACGATCGGGCCGCCGTTGCGGGGCGACGCCACCAGCCCGGCCGTGCCCGCCTGGACGACCAGGTTCTCGATCCCGTCGGGGACCTTCTTGACGGTGACCCGGCCCGGCGGGACCCGCACCGGGTCGCCGGCGCCGGCCCCGCCGGCGGTGAGGTCGCCGAGGCGGGCCTCGAGCTCGTCACTGGACAGGTTGGCCAGCACCAGCTCACCGCCGCCGGCCGCCCCCGGGACCAGCCAGCCCTGCTCGGCCTGGCCGGTGCCGAGGTCGATGCGTGAGGTCGTCTGGCTGCCGTTGCCCTCGGTGACCCGCAGGGCGGCCACGAACGAGGCCCCGTTGACGGACCGGATCTGGACGGCGAACGGCCCCCGGACGTCCAGGGCGGGGATGGCGAGCTCGGCCGTGCCGCCGTTGGCGATCGGCTCGCCGAACTCGCCCGGCGGCCGGAAGGTGCCCTTGGACGTGGTCACCCGGACGTCGACCTGGAGCGGGGTCGGGTTGGGGTTGGTCACCAGCACCTGGGTCTGGCTGCCGCCGCCGCTGACCCCGCCCGCGAACGACCACGACGGCTTGGCCGCGCCCTGGGCCGGCAGCAGGGTCGGCGGCTTGCCGGCAGTGCTCACGGCGGCGCCGACGACCACCCGGCCCGCCCGGGCGACCACCTCGATCGACGGCTTGAGCCCGGCCGGGGCGTCGTCGCCGAGGGTGCGGAGCTGCGCCTCCCCGGGCTTGATGAACACCTCGCGGTCGTCAGAGCGGATCGAGCCCGAGGTCAGGTGGGGCACCAGGTCGACCACGGCCGGCTGGCTCTCGGGGTTGGCGATGATCACCTTGGTGTCGGTGCCGAGGCGGGTGTCGGAGGCGGGCAGCCACCAGCGGTTGCCCGGCCCGGCGGCGCAGCCGATGCCGGGGGCGCTGACCACCACCGGGGCGCTGAACGCCTCCACCTGCACATAGCCCTCCTTGGCCGGCTTCAGCGACAGCTGCTGGGTGGCCCCGGCGGCCAGCTGCTGCCGCTTGGGGGCCGACTTCTTGCCGTTCTCGCGGACGGTGGTGCGCAGGGCGGCCGGGGCGGTGCCGACGTTGGCCACGGTCACGGCCGTGGTCTGGCCACCGAGCAGCGGGCAGACCCAGCGGGCCGAGTAGGGGTCGCGGGCGACCGGGGTGACCGGGGGCTTGGCCGACGGCAGGGCGCTGACGCCCAGGACCAGCACGGCGGCCACGGCGACCAGGGTGCCGGCCAGGCCGAGGCTGGAGCCGCGCAGGTCCCCGACCTTCGGGACCTGGAGCTGGGGGGCCTTGAGGGCGGGGCGGCGGCGCGGCTCGCCGCCGGCGGGCTCCTCGCGCCGCGGCCCCGACGGGTCCCGGCTCGGCAGGTGGGGCACCGCCCGGACCCGCGGCCGCTCCTGACGGGGCCGCCGCTCTTCGCGGGGCGGCCGCTCCTGACGGGGCGGCTCCTGGCGGGGCGGCTCGGCGCGGGGCGGCTCGGGGCGCGGCGGGTCGGCGGCGGGCGGCTTGGCCCCGCGACCCCCGAACCGGCGACGCTGCTGCTTCTGGTGGCGGGCGGCGCGGCTGGGGATCAGGGCGGGTGGGCGCTCGTCGTCCGGGCCGGCCGGGCCGCCGGGAGGAAGCTGGGAGTCGCTCACCGGGCCACA
>Ga0126307_10002006_pt1 | contig 13652 bp, 12 predicted proteins | sample Plot28_FD_89955 | JGI IMG/M metagenome (GOLD analysis project Ga0126307, IMG submission 89955) | Serpentine soil microbial communities from UC McLaughlin Reserve, CA, USA - Plot28 | ecosystem: Environmental > Terrestrial > Soil > Grasslands | place: USA: UC McLaughlin Reserve, Lake County...
CCCGGCCGGCAGCCGCATCGGCCTGTTCAGCCCGCCCGCTGGCTGAGCGAGAGCCACGCCCGAGGAGGCCGCCGCGGGTCAGCCGCCCGCGGCGGCCGCCAGGGCCTGGTCGATGTCGGCCGCCAGGTCGGCCGCGTGCTCCAGGCCCACCGACATCCGGACCAACCCGTCGCGGATGCCCAGCTCCTCCCGCTCCGCGGGGGTGAAGCCGCCGGCGATCGTGGCCGGGTGGGTCACCAGCGTCTCCGGGCCGCCCAGCGACAGGGCGATGCGGGCCAGGCGCAGCGACTCGCAGAAGCGCGTCGCCGCCTCGGCCCCGCCCGCCAGCTCGAGGCAGAGCACCGTCCCGCCGGAGGCCATCTGCCGCTTGGCCAGCTCGCGCTGGGGGTGCGAGTCGAGCCCCGGGTAGGCCACGCCGGCCAGCGCCGGGTGACCCTCCAGCCGCTCGGCCAGCGCCTGCGCGGTCTCCGCCTGCTGGCGGACCCGGGGCACGAGCGTGCGCACGCCGCGCGTCCCGTTCCAGGCGTCGAACGGCGACGCCTGCGCCCCCATCACCGCGTGCCAGCCCCAGATGGCGTCGATGAGGTCCTTCTCCCCCGCCACCACACCGAGCAGGGCGTCGTTGTGCCCGGCCAGGCCCTTGGTGGCGGCGTGGACCACCAGGTCGGCGCCCAGCTCGAGGGGCCGCTGGACGGCCGGCGTGGCGAATGTCGAGTCGACCACCGTGAACGGCCCGGGGATGGCGGCCACGGCGGCGATGTCGGTGAGGCTCAACGCCGGGTTGGCGGGCGTCTCGACCAGCACGACCTGCGTGCGCCCCGGGCGAACGGCCTCGGCAAAGGCGCCCGGGTCGGTCCCGTCCACGAACGTCACGTCGATGCCGAAGCGCGGGCAGTGCATGGCGAACAGGGCCGTGGTCACCGAGAACAGCTGGCGGGGGGCGACCACGTGGTCGCCGGTCGAGCACAGGCCGAACACGACGGCCGTGATCGCGGCCATGCCCGACGCCGTGGCCAGGGCGGCCTCGGCCCCCTCCAGCTCGGCGACGGCGTCCTCGAACTCGCTGACGCTCGGGCTGCCGAAGCGGGAGTAGAAGTGCGTGGATCGGCGGCCGACGTCACGCCGGTGGTCGGCGATCTCGGCCACGGCGTAGGTCGTGGCCGGGAACAGGACCGGCGCCAGCGACGCCCCGCTGAACCGCCGCCCCGCCGTCACGGACCGGGTCTCGAGCCGGTGCTCGGCGGCCGGGTCGGCACCGTCGGTGCCCGTCGGGGTCGAGGCCGAGGAGGGGCCCGAGGACGTCATCGCGGCTTCTCCAGGTCGTCGAGGAAGCCGCCCACGACGGCCCCCAGCCGGTCGGTCTCGATGAGGAAGGCGTCGTGGCCGTGCGGGCTGTCCAGCTCGTGGTACGACGCCGGCAGGCCCGCCGCCTGTGCCAGGGCGTGGATCTCCCGTGATTGGCTCGGCGGGTACAGGATGTCGCTGCTCACGCCGATCGACAGCAGCGGACAGCGCATGCGGGCGAACGCCGGGCCGAAACCGTTGCGGCCCCGGGCCAGGTCGTGCAGGTCCATCGCCTTGGTGAGGATCAGGTAGGTGTTGGCGTCGAAGCGGCGGACCAGCTTGTCGCCCTGGTACTCCAGGTAGCGCTCGACCTGGAACCGCTGCCACAGCGAGAACCCGTCGATCGGCTCGACCACCTCGCGCCCGAAGCGCTGGTTGAAGACGTCGTCGCTGCGGAACGTCATCATCGACATCATCCGGGCGGTCCCGAGACCCTCGTGGGGCCCCTCACCCGGGACGGCGTCGTAGTAGTCGCCGCCGCGCCAGCGGGGGTCCATCCGGATGGCCCGCCGGCCCGCGCTCCACCAGCCGATCTGTTGTGCGCTGGCGGCGGCCGCGGTGGCGATGGCGACCATCGCGCCGACCCGGTCCGGGTACATCACGCCCCACTCGAGTACCTGCATGCCGCCCATCGAGCCCCCCACCACGGCGTGCCAGCGGGCGATGCCCAGGTGGTCGGCCACCGCGGCCTGCGTGCGGACCGTGTCTCGGATCGACACGACCGGGAACCGGGAGCCCCACGGCCGCCCGTCGTCGGGGTGCGGCGACGCGGGCCCGGTGGAGCCCTGGCACCCGCCCAGCATGTTCACGCACACGACCAGGAACCGGTCGGTGTCGATCGGGCGGCCGGGCCCGATCATGGCGTCCCACCAGCCCGAGGTCGGGTGCCCGGGGTCGAGGCCCCCGGCCGCGTGGCTGTCGCCCGTGAGGGCGTGGCACACCAGGATGGCGTTGCCCGCATCGGGCGCCAGCGTCCCCCACGTCTCGTAGGCGAGGACGCCGCCGTGCAGCCGGCCTCCACCCTCGAGGGCGAACGGCCGGTCGGTGGGCAGGGCCAGGAAGCGCCGCCTCCCCGGCAGGTCGCCCGGCCGCCACGCCCCGGTGACCGGCAGGGCGCTCGGGTGCGCCCGACGGAAGCCCGCCATGGGGACCGACACCGGACGCGCGCCCGACCCGCCGGGGTCGAGATCGGTGGGTCGGGATCGGGTCATCACGTGTCGCCTGTCCTTCGCGGAGCGGACAGCCGACCGGTGCGTGCCTCGACGAGGCCCGGACACTTCGTTGCTCCCACCGTTGGGAGAGCCGCATCCCCGGCCGGAGCCGGAAGGCACCTTGGCTGTCCACACCAGGTTGCCGGGCCCAGCTGGCTGGGCCACTCACGATGTCACGGACACGTTAGCCCGCCGGAACCCCGCGGAGACCGTGCGCTGGCCCTCCCCCGGCGGGGCCGGCCCGGCGGTCGGCCCGCTCAGTCCGCCAGGGCGGCGTCGAGCCGCGCCCGCCACCAGGCCACGACCTCGGGCGGCGAGCCGTAGGCCACGGCGGCCGCCGCGGTGAAGGCGTCGAGGGCATCGGTCGGCCCCCCGCCGCCGAGGGGGCCCGGGGCGGTGGCGACGGCCCGCAGGGCGACCGCGGCGTCGTCCCAGGCGGCGGCGTCGGCCGGGAGCGGCAGCTCGGCGACGTCGCGCGCCGCCACCTTGAGCGCCCCGCGCGCCAGCGCTACGCCGGGCGCCCGGCGCAGCAGCCACACGGTGGCCGCCGGCGAGGCGAGGGCCGCCGCCAGCCGCCACAGCTCCCCCGGCTCGGTCGGCACGACCGCGATGGCCGGGACCGACGGCACCCACGTGCCGCCCTCGTCCACGGCCAGCTCGACCACCCGCGTCTGTGTGGCCACCAGGACCTTTGGCACCGCGGTCCGCGCCACCCAGCGCCGGGCGGCCGCCGCGCCCTCGGCGGCGAGGCGGTCGGGGTCGACCACCGGGGCGTCCCAGCGGTGCTTGGCGAAGCGAACCGGCCGCTCGCCCCACGCCGAGCGGCCCCAGTCGATGGCGCCCACGGTCACGAGCGGCAACCCGGCCGCTCCGACGCCCCCGGGGGTGGGACTGTCGGCGGATCCCCCAACCTCCCCCGAGCCGGAGCCGCGCGCGCCCGCGGCAACGGGCGGCGCGGCGGGGACCGGCCGGCCGACCGGGGCGGCGGTGGCGCGCTCGGCCGGCGTCGCCTCGCGCACGAGCGTGGCCAGGCCGTAGTACTCGTCCCGGAAGCCGGCCAGCGTGACGGCGTGGTCGCCCAGCCGGCCCGCGGCGGTGATGGGCAGCGCCGGCACGCCGGTGGCCTCGGCCAGCAGGTCGTGCCACCGCCCCTCGACCACCGGCTCGGCCTCGGCGGACGCCTCGGCGTGGCGGTGCAGGATCGGGGCGCACACCCGGACGGCCGCCGCGAACACCTGCCGGTCGTCCACCCACAGGGCGTCGAGATCGGCGAGGGCGTCGACCGCAGCGCGCACGGCGGCGGCGTCGCGGGCGGCGGCCAGCGAGTCCGGCTGGACCATCACGACCCGCCCGCCGGGCCGGGTCAGCTGGCACCCGAGCAGGAGGAACAGCCACGCCGTGTCGGTGTAGGCCCGGACGGCGGGGCCGAACCGCGCTCGCAGCCGCAGCTGGTCGGCCCGCGCCCGGGTGGTGGCCCGCCCGAGCTGGCTCTGGAACGGCGGGTTGCCGACGACCAGGTCGAAGCCAACCTCGGGTCGCTCCGGCCACAGGTCGACGCCGGCACGCAGCGGGTCGCCCAGCGCCAGGTGCCCCGGCCGGGGGACCGCCCCGCCCGACCAGATCGCCAGCGCCGCCTCGGCCGCGGCCAGGCCCACCGCGTCGATGTCCGCGCCCCACACGAGATCCTCGACGACCTGGCGCCGCGGCACGCCCCGGGCGTGCAGCGCTCGCGCCACCGCCAGGAGGAAGGCCCCGCCGCCGCACGCGGGGTCGCACACCACCGGCGGCTCGGTCAGCGCCGCCGCCCGGCTGCGTGGCTCGGAGTCGAGGACGAGGCCGACCAGGTGGTCGGCCAGCCAGCGCGGGGTGACGTGGAGGCCGCGCCGGCGGCGGGCGCTGGCGCTGGTGGCCGCCTCGAGGGCGCCGGCGAGGTCGGCCTCGACGGTCGTCGGGCCGTAGGGCGACGGTGGAGCGCCGTCGGGGGTGGCGGTCGCGGGCCGCCCGCCCGCCAGGACCCACAGGTGCAGGTCGTCGGGCAGGTCGACCCCGTGGGTCGCCGCCAGGCGCTCGCCTGCGGCCGCCACCTCCTGCGCTCGTCGCAGGGCGGTGGGAGTCACGGGCGAGAAGATAGTGACCGCTCCATGGCGTTCAGGCCGCGCCCCCCTGCGCCGCCCGCCCCGTGACACCCCGAGACGGCAGACCACACAGCGTCCATATCGAACCGTGTTCCGTATGGAAGCACAGGTCAGCTACGGTGCGCGGCCGTGATCGAGGACGTCACGGTCGCCCGCGTCGCCCCGGCGACGACGTATCCGCTGCGCCAGCGGGTGCTGCGCGCGGGCCAGCCACCCGGCGCCGCCCGGATGGCCATCGACGACGACCCCGTCACCGCCACGTTCGCCGCCGTCGACGCGGCCGGCACGGTCGTGGGCTCGGCAGTCGTCTCGCCGGAGCCGTGCGGGTGGCAGCCCGGGCGTCCCGCCTGGCGCCTGCGGGGCATGGCCACCGCGCCCGGGCACAGGGGGTCCGGCATCGGCGGCCGCGTCCTGCGGGCGGCGCTCGACCACGCCCGGGCGCACGGCGCCGAGGTCGTCTGGTGCAACGCCCGCACGCCGGCCCGGCGCTTCTACGAGCGGGCCGGCTTCGTCGCCGTCGGCGAGGAGTTCGAGGAGCCGCTCATCGGCCCGCACGTCCGGATGTGGTGCGACATGGCGGCCGCTCCGGCGAACGGCGGCGCGCCCCGAGTGGACGGCGCCCCGACCGGCCCGGCGTAGCCTTCCCCGATGCGCTGGACCGTCCACGGCGAACGCGAGCTGTACGACTCCGAGTGGATGCGGCTGGTCCTGGTCGACGTCGAGGTCCCGGACGGGCCGCGATTCGACCACCACGTCGTCCGGTTCCCCAACAAGGCGGCGGGCACGGTCGTGCGCGACCCGCAGCGCGGCGTGCTGCTGCTGTGGCGGCACCGCTTCATCACAGACACCTGGGGGTGGGAGCTGCCGGCGGGCCGCATCGACCCCGGCGAGACACCCGAGGAGGCGGCCGAGCGCGAGACGCTCGAGGAGACCGGCTGGAGGGCCGGCCCGCTCACGCCGCTCGGCAGCTACGCGCCGAACAACGGCAGCAGCGACCAGCTGTTCCACGTGTTCCTGGCCGACGGCGCCACCTACGTGAGCGACCCGCTCGACCCGAGCGAGAGCGAGCGGGTGGAGTGGCGCAGCGTCGAGCAGGTCCGCCGGGCGATCCGCGACGGCGAGGTCACGGACGGCCTGTCGCTCACCGGCCTGCTGTGGGCGCTGGCCTTCGAGCGCTTGTGAGCAGGGCCGCCGGGCCGCCGGCCCGGCGGGACGGCGGTCCTACGCCGCGCCCTCCTCGCCCGGGTCCCAGGCGGTGAGGTCGGCGAGGCGCGGGTCGTTGGAGAACATCTCGACGATCGGCTGGTCGATGCCGAGGCGCCGCTTGAGGCGGCGGACCACCAACTCCTCGTTCCAGCGGCACAGCGTGACGGCCAGGCCGGCCGCCCCGGCCCGCGCGGTGCGGCCAGAGCGGTGCAGGTAGGTCTTGGGGTCGGGCGGCGGGTCGTACTGGATCACGATGTCGAGCGAGTCGATGTCGAGGCCCCGGGCCGCCACGTCGGTGGCGACGAGCACAGCCAGGCTGCCCTCGGTGAACCGCTTGAGCGCACGCTCGCGCGCATCCTGCCGGAGGTCGCCGTGGATCGCCCGTGCGTCGACGCCGGCGTCGACCAGCGCCCGGGCCACCCGGTCGGCCGCCCGCTTGGTGTTCACGAACACCAGCGTGCGGCTGCCCGAGCGCGAGATGGCGGCGGCCACCTTGGGCTGGTCCATCTCGTGAACGAGCAGGAAGCGGTGGGCCATCCGCTCGACGTTGGCACCGGGCGAGCCCACCTCGTGGAACACGGGGTCGCGCTGGTAGCGGTCGACCAGTCCCTGGATGCCGCCGTCGAGCGTCGCCGAGAACAGCAGCGTCTGGTGGCGGCCGTCGGTGTGGCGCAGGAGCCACTCGACCTGGGGCATGAAGCCCATGTCGGCCATCCGGTCGGCCTCGTCGAGGACGACGAGGCTGACGGCGGTCAGGTCGGCGAGCTTGCGGTCGATCAGGTCGATGAGGCGGCCGGGCGTGGCCACGACCACCTCGGCGCCGGCCTCGAGGGCGGCGATCTGCTTGCCCATCTGGGCGCCGCCGTAGACGGCGACGAGCCGCAGGTCGCGGGCGGCGAGCAGGGGCCGGATGACCTCGGCCACCTGGACGGCCAGCTCGCGGGTCGGCACCAGCACGAGGCCGGTGGGCTTGCGGGGTTCGGCCCGGCCCACCCGTTCCGCCAGCGGGATGCCGAAGGCGAGGGTCTTGCCGGAACCGGTCTTGGCCTTGCCGCACACATCGCGGCCGGCAAGGGCGTCGGGGATACAGAGGCGCTGGACGGGGAACGAGATCGTCATTCCCGCCTTCTCGAGCACGTCCACCAGATCGGGGGACACGCCCAGCGCCGAGAACGTCGTCTGGCCCTCGGATGGGTCGCAGGCCCCTCGTCTGGAGCCTGCCCCTCTTCCGGAGCCTTTTGTTCCTGAGTGCGCATGGTTGGCGATCAGGCTACTCCCGCGACCAGGGCGATCCCCAACACCGACGCCCGCGTCGACGTGCCGGGGTGGCTATCCGCGGCTGCGGTGGTGGTGCCGGTGCTCGCCGAAGTCGACGACCTCGACCGCACGCGTGAAGCCGCGCATCCGCTGGGGACCGAGGCGGACGCCGGGGAGGCCGTCGCCGGCCGCGTCGAACAGCGACGCGGTGACCAGGAGCTGGTGGGCCTGCGCCTCGTCGCACAGGCGGGCGGCCAGGTTCACGGCCCGGCCGATGTAGTCGTCGCCCTCGAACAGGATGACCCGGCCGGCAGCCAGGCCCGCCCGCAGCGGGAGCGCGCAGCCGCGGGCGTCGAGGGCCAGCTCCATGCGGACGACGGCGTCGAGCAGCGGGCGCGGCTCGGTCGACACGAGCATCGCCCCGTCACCCAGCCACTTGGCCACCCGGACGCCCCGCCAGCCGGCGCGCTCGCGCACGACGGCCCGGAACGTCGACAGGGCGGCCACGGCCTCGCCGACCCCCTCCTCGTCCGTGAGCGCCGTGAACCCGCACAGGTCGATGAACCCGAAGTTGCGGCGGACCAGCGCGTCGGCGGTCTCGGTGTCCACGAGCTCGGCGTCGTCGGCGTCTTGCACGGCCCGGATGCTACGGACTGCGACGGCCCCGTCCGGCACGGACATCCGCACCGATCACCGGCGATGGGACGGGCGGCCGCGGCGTTCCCCGTAGGGTCGGCGGCGATGCCCGCGCTCGACGCCCTGGCCGGCTGGCCGGTCGACCACGCCGCCGGCGCCGTCGTGGCCGACGGCGCCACCCGTTCCACCGCCGGCGACACGGCCTGGGTCACCCGCATCGCCTCGGTCACCAAGCTGCTCGTCGCCTACGCCTGCCTGGTCGCCGTCGAGGAGGGGACCCTGGCGCTCGACGCCGCCGCCGGCCCGCCGGGTTCCACGGTCCGCCATCTCCTGGCACACGCCTCGGGCCTGCCGTTCGAGGGCACCGAGCCGATCGCCCCGCCCGGGTCCCGCCGGGTCTACAGCAACGCCGGCTTCGACGCCCTCGGCGCTGCGCTGGCCGCCGCGTCCGGGCTCGACGTCGCCACCTACCTGGAGGAGGCGGTGCTGGCACCGCTCGGCATGGGCGCGACCGAGCTCCGCGGCACCCCGGGCGCCGGCGCATGGTCGAGCGTCACCGACCTGGCCGCGTTCGCCGCCGAGCTGCTGGCGCCCACGCTCGTGGCCCCGCCAACGCTCGCCGAGGCCACGACCGAGCAGTTCGCCGGCCTGGCGGGGATCATCCCCGGGCTAGGGCGCTACGACCCCAACCCGTGGGGCCTGGGGTTCGAGCTCAAGGACGCGAAGGTGCCGCACTGGACCGCGCCGGGCGGGTCACCGCGCACGTTCGGCCACTTCGGCGGCGCGGGGACGTTCCTCTGGGTCGACCCGGACGCGGCCGTGGCCTGCGTCGTGCTGACCGACCGTGAGTTCGGCGACTGGGCGCCGCCGCTGTGGTCCGCCGTGTCGGCCGACGTCCTGGCGGAGTCGGCCGACCCGGCGAACCGCTAGCTCAGAAGCTGGCCGCGGTCAGGTCGCCGGCGCCCGCCGTCACGGCGGGGACCAGACCGTGGACCTGCGGCAGCACCTGGTCGACATAGAAGCGGGTCGTGACCAGCTTCTGGCGCAGGAAGTCGGCGTCGCCCTGCCCGTCGGCCAGCAACCGCGAGGCGGCCTGGGCCGAGCGGGCCAGCAGCCACCCGCCCACGACGACGCCGCACATCCGCAGATAGGGCGTGGCGCCGGCCAGGGCGTCGACCGGGTTGGCCAGCCCGTCGGTGAGCAGCCATTCGGTGGCGTCGCGCAGAGCGGACAGGCCGGCGTCCAGCCGGTCGCCGATCAGTGCCAGCTCGTCGCCGCCGTTGCCCAGCTCCTCGACCGTGCGGCCGATCTCGGCCTGGAGGTCCCTCATCACGCCGCCGCCGCGCATCGGCAGCTTGCGCCCGATCAGGTCCATGGCCTGGATGCCGTTCGTGCCCTCGTAGATGGGGGCGATGCGGGCGTCGCGGTAGTGCTGGGCGACGCCGGTCTCCTCGATGTAGCCCATGCCGCCGTGGACCTGCACCGCCAGCGACGTCAGCTCGACGCCCAGGTCGGTGCCCCAGCCCTTGGTGAGCGGGGTGAGCAGGTCGGCCAGCTCCTGACGCCACACCCGGACCGACTCGTCCGGGTGGCGGCGCGCCAGGTCGATGGACTCGGCGTTCAGGTAGGCGAGGCAGCGGAGGGCCTCGATCTGGGACCGCATGGTCAGCAGCATCCGGCGCACGTCCGGCATGTCGACGATGGGCGACGACTCGCCAGCGGGGGCGCCGGGCGCCCGGCCCTGCCGGCGCTCGTGGGCATAGGCGACGGCCTGCTGGTAGGCCCGCTCGCCCAGCGCCAGGCCCTCGAGCCCGACCGACAGGCGGGCGTTGTTCATCATCGTGAACATGTAGCGCATGCCCAGGTTGGGCTCGCCGATGATGTAGCCGACGGCGTCCTCGTAGGCCATCACGCAGGTGGGGCTGGCGTTGATGCCCATCTTGCGCTCGACCGACACGCAATCGACCCGGTTGCGCTCGCCCGGCGACCCGTCGTCGTTCACGAGGACCTTGGGGACGATGAACAGCGAGATGCCCTTGGTCCCCGGCGGTGCGCCGGGCACCCGGGCGAGTACCAGGTGGATGATGTTGTCGGCCAGGTCGTGCTCGCCGTAGGTGATGAAGATCTTCTGGCCGGTGATGCGCCAGCTGCCGTCGTCCGCCGGGACGGCCTTGGTGGTGAGCGCCCCCACGTCCGAGCCGGCCTGGGGCTCGGTGAGGTTCATGGTGCCGGTCCACTCGCCGGTCACCATCTTGGGGAGGTACGTCTCCTTCTGGGCCTCGTCGCCGTAGTGCATGAGGGCCTCGATGGCGCCCTGGGTGAGCAGCGGGCAGAGCGAGAAGCCCATGTTGGCGGACGTGATCATCTCCTGGATGACGAGGCCGACCAGCCACGGAAAGCCGCCGCCGCCGTAGTCGGCCGGGAACGGCACGCCGCCCCAGCCGGCGTCGACGTAGCGCCGGTAGGCCTCCTTGAAGCCGTCCGGCGTCGTGACGGACCCGTCGTCGTTGCGGCGGCTGTGCTGCTCGTCGCCGATGCGGTTGAGCGGGGCGAACTGCTGGGCGAAGAAGCGCCCGGCCTCCTCGAGGGCCCCGTAGACCAGCTCGGGGTCGGCGTGCTCGAAGCTCGGGAGCTTGGCCAACCCCGGGAGGTCGACCACGTTCTCGAGGACGAATCGCATGTCAGCCAGGGGGGCGGCGTACTCGCTCATGCCCTCGACGCTAGGGGCGGGAACTCGCGACCGGCCAAAGAGTCGTTGACGAACCGCTAACCGGGCTCACAGCCCCGCGGCGTCGGTGGGGGGCCGCCGGCCGTGGACGGCGAACGTCAGCTCCTGCGCCGCGCCCATCACCCGCTTGCCCAGGGCCAGCACCTCGGCTCCCGACATCTCGATGCCGTCGCGACGGCTCGGCGGCGTGGCGGCGGCCACGGCCAGCTCGACCCGGCCGTCGGCCCGGAACACGGGGGCCGCCACGTCGTGCACCCGGTAGGAGGTGGCGGTGTCGACCTCGGCCGGGAGCGGCCCCTTGCGGCCCACCTCGGCCAGCAGCAGCCGCAGCTCGTCGTGCGAGGGGCGGTCGGCGCCCGAGGCGAACAGCCGGTGGTAGTCCTCGGACCACAGCGTCACCGCGAAGCCGAGCCGGCGGATCGTGGGGAGCGCCTCGAGGAGGCGGCCCACCACTTCGGAGGCCGGCGCCCGGGCCAGCCACGCCTCGGTCGAGGGCTCGTCGGACCAGGCCATGAACAGGGCGCCGAGGGGTGGGATGTGGGGCAGCCGGGGCAGCGGGGCCTCGAGGTCGGCACCCGCGCCGGCCCGGGCGATCACCGAGATCGTGTCGTCCTCGAGCCGGATCGCCGCGGTGCGCAGCCCCGTCTCGGCTGCCAGGCGCCCTAGCACGGACGGCGCGAAGTCGATCGCGGTGTAGCCGTTCAGCGCGGCGTCGCCGATGGCGACGAGGCGCGGGCCGAGGGAGTACCGCTTCTCCTCCGGATGGCGGAGCAGGATGCCGTGCGCGGTCAGCGCGCTCAGCAGGGCGTGGGCCGTGGCCTTGTTCAGTCCGCACCGCCGCGCCACCTCGGAGAGGGTGAAGCGGTCCTTCGGATGGTCGGCCAGCAACTCCAGCACGGCCACGGACCGGTCGGCGCCGGGTGCCGGTCGCGCCATCAGACGCTCCTCCCCACCGAGTGGGGCCGCCTGGCCCGCCTAGCAACTTCTTCGAGCACTACCCACCGCATGTGACCCGCCTTGGTCGATGGTGTTCGCGCCCTGTGACGATAGCCGTCACCACCAGCGCTTATAGGGAGATCGCCTCGCTCCGTGCCAGACAGCGTACGCGATGTGCGGGGGGCCGCGGTGACGAGGGGCGCGCAGGCGGTCTCGCGCCGTATCGTCGCCGGGCATGCCGCTCGACCTTCTCGTCCCCGGCGTGTACGCCTGGCTCCAGCTGCCGGGCGGACGCGGGCGGGCCAACGCCGGCGCCGTGATCGACGCCGACGGCATCACGGTGATCGACGCTCTGGCGACGCCCGACCAGTACGAGCCGTTCGCCGAGGCGATCGAGGGGTTCGGCCTGCCGATCCGCCGGCTCGTCCTCACCAGCAGCGGTGTAGAGCACGCCGGGGGCACCGGGCGCTTCAAGCTGCCGGCCATCTACGGCAGCCGGCAGGCCAGCGTCCACCTCGACCAGGAGCCCAACCGCGCCAGCTGGGACGCCCTCTACCCCGACCAGGTCGGCCTGTTCGACGAGGTCGTCACCCGGCCGGTGAGCCACGTGGTGGCGGCGGACGTCCAGCTGACGGACGCCTGCGTCGTCGTGACCACCGGCGGCCAGATGGCCGAGAACCTGGTGGTGGCCGTGCCGGCGGGCGAGGTGCTCTTCGCCGGGGCCATGTGCAGCTTCGGCGCGACGCCGCTGTGCTGGCAGGGCGAGCCCGCCCGCTGGGCCGACGAGCTCGACCGGCTCGTCGCGCTGGCCCCGATCGTCGTGCCCGGCCACGGGCCGATCGGCGGTGAGGAGGAGGTGCGCGAGCTCCAGGCGTACCTGCGGGCCTGCGTGGCGGCGGCCGGCGATCCCGACCGCCTCGGCCCCGGTCCGTGGGACGCCTGGAGCCACCGCGAGCACGACGTCGTCAACATCGAGCGGGCGGCGCTGGTGGCCGCCGGCCGGCCGGACGCAGTGCCGGACTCGATGCTGCGCCTGGCCGGCCTCGGCTGACGGGTGCAGCCTCCTCAGCGGGGGCCGGACATCCGGTCGTAGTAGGCGGTGGACTCCGGGCGCCACAGCATCCAGAGGATGACGGCGGCCAGGGCCAGGCTGACCAGCGAGAGGGCGACGCTCAGCGCGGTCGCCCCGTCCTGGGCGAAGCCCAGCAGGGTGAAGACGATGCTGAGGCCGCCGAGGACGGTCGCCAGGGTGCGGGCCCAGCGCTTGCCCTCCCCGTTGGCGGCGGCCATCCACAGCCAGAGGCCGATCGCCACGAGGCCGGTCACCACGACGACGACCAGGTAGCCGGTCACGCCGTTGTCGACTTCGCTCTCCGTCAGGCCCGAGTCGGCCTCGCGGATGGCGTCGCGGATGGCGTCCGTCTGCAGGAACGCCACCAGCACGCCGATGGCGCTGAGCACGGCGCCGAGCCGCATGAGCATGACCGCGGTCTGGATCGGGCCGGGCCGCTCGACGGGGCCCGTCGGCGCGTAGCCGGCCGGCCGGCTGTCGGACGCCCATTGCCCGGCGCCGGTCGACCAGGGACCGGCCGGGGCCGGGTCGCCGCCGGGCGGGGGCGGCGGGGGTGAGGTGTTCGCCACGGTTGTCCTTCCGTGTACGTGAACGAGTTCATACGCTTGTACCCCGTGGCCAGCGGCGAGGAACCGGAGGGCCGGGCCGCATCCCACCGGGTTGGCTGGCCGAGCGAAGGCGAGGCGATCCGGCAGCCGTTCGTCGGATGGCTGGCGGCCCGAGGGCCCGGAGGCTCCGGCCGGTAGCATGGGAACCTATGTTCTTCCGCCGCGACAACCTGCGGCTCCCGACCGTCGACGAGGCGCTCCCGGGCCGCGACCACCCCACTTTTGCGATCCCCAGCCGGCATGCCGTGCTGGGCACGCCGCTCGAGGGCCCGTTCCCCGAGGGGCTCGAGACCGCTGCCTTCGCCCTCGGTTGCTTCTGGGGCGCCGAGCGGAAGTTCTGGGAGACAGACGGCGTCTACTCCACCGCCGCCGGCTACGTCGGGGGCCTCACCCCCAACCCGACCTACGAGGAGGTGTGCTCGGGCCTCACCGGGCACGCCGAGGCCGTGCTCGTGGTGTTCGACCCGGCCCGCGTCACCTACGACCAGCTCCTCAAGGTGTTCTGGGAGGCGCACGACC
>Ga0126307_10002007_pt1 | contig 13651 bp, 10 predicted proteins | sample Plot28_FD_89955 | JGI IMG/M metagenome (GOLD analysis project Ga0126307, IMG submission 89955) | Serpentine soil microbial communities from UC McLaughlin Reserve, CA, USA - Plot28 | ecosystem: Environmental > Terrestrial > Soil > Grasslands | place: USA: UC McLaughlin Reserve, Lake County...
ATCCATATCGACCTCTTCGTCCCTTACGACCAGGCCCAAGCCCGCATCGACGCGGCTGTGGCCGCCGGGGGACGGATCGTCACCGAGAACGCTTCGGATCGTCACACCTTCGTCGACCCGGAAGGCAACGAAGTGCACATCGTCACGTTCCACCAGGCGTAGACGGCTCGCCGGCTGCGCTTGTCAACGGCTACCGCTTCGCGGTGGACGATCACGGTCCGGCCGCGTGCTTCCGCGGTGCCCGCGGGATGTGCTATCCGTTCCGGCAGTCACCGTCCCGCCGCGGCGGCGCAGCCGAAGGAGTGTCGACATCGAATGACCCGTCCGGACTTCGACGACATGGCCCAGCTGTTCGGCGACTTCACGGCCGTCTGGGACGCCGCCGACCAGGGCGCGTTCTCCGCCTGGATCGGCGATCAGCTCCGTACCGGCGGGCGGGCGATCGACCTCGGCTGCGGCACCGGCCGGCACCTGCCCGTCCTCGCTCACCGGTACGACCGGGTCCTCGGCGTCGACATCTCCGCCGGCATGCTCGACCTCGCCCGCCGCCGCAACCACGGCGAGCGCAACGTCACCCTCCGGCAGGCCGCCGTCCTCGACGTCAGCCCCGACGCCGACGGTGTCTTCGACGCGGTGATGTCGTGCGCGGTGCTCCACCAGGCCGGCCCACCCGAGCGGGTGCTCCCTCACGTCCGCGGTCTCGTGGCGCCGGGCGGTCGGTTGGTCATCGTCGACATGGTCGACCCCGGCCGCTGGTCCGAGCTGTCCTGGCACGTCGACCGCGCCTTCACAGACGCCCGCGCCGCCTACGACCGCACCGGCGACGGCGAGAAGGCCGTGGCCATCCTCCGCCAGCTCCTCGACCCGACCTGGCTGGCCATGAGCGTGCGGGACGTACCGCTCACCCGTGCCGAGTTCCACCGCCGGTACGCCGACGCCTTCCCCGGCGCCACGTTCACTGACGACCTGAACCCCCTCATGGCCGGCATGACCTGGACCGCCCCGACCAGCACCTGACCACCGGGGCTGGTCTACGCGTTCTCCAGCTACCGGCGGTCGGCGCTGGCGCCCCGGGACTGAGCCTCTGCTTCGGCCAGCACGGCGACCACCTCGCGGCCGAAGCGCACGTCGCACGGGTGGTCGGTGCGGCCCTCGACCGCGGTCCGAGCCAGCTCGGCCACGGCGCGCCGGTAGGCCTCGACCGCGTCGCCGCCAGACGGCACGGACGCCCAGCCGTGCCGGCCGACGAAGACCACCTCCCAGGTCCGGGCGGCGTCCGGCGCAGCCAGGCTCAGCGTCATCGTGCTGACCGCCCCGGCGGCGTGGCCGAGCAGGACGTGGGTCGTCGCGTGCGGGCCCACGGCGGCCGCGACCGACCGGACGGGACCGAGCACGGGCACCAGCAGGGACAGCGCGTGCGGTCCGACGTCCCACAGCCCGCCACGCTCCGCCCGCCACGGCGAGTCCCCGTACGGCCCGCCGGCCACCTGCGCGAGGATGGTCGCCCGGCCGCCGTCCCAGCCTCCGGCGGCGACCGCGTCCCGGAGGAAGTCGGCGACCGGCGCGCGAAAGCGGTTGGTGAAGAAGACGACGGACGCCACCCCGGCGTCGGTGGCGGCGGTGACGACCTCGTCCGCGGCGGCGACGTCCAGCGCGAGCGGCTTGTCCAGCAGCAGGTGCCGGCCGGCCCCGGCGGCCCGGGCGGCGAGCGGCGCCTGCACGTCCGGGGGCAGCGCCACCGCGACCGCGTCCACCTCGGCCAGCAGGTCGTCGACGGCGGCGTACGGGCGGGCGCCGTACCGGTCAGCCAGGCCGGCCGCCTTGGCCGGGTCGCGGCCCCAGACCCCGACCAGCTCGGCGTCCGGCGCGGCGGCCAGGGCCGGGGCATGCGCCTCGGCGGCCCACCGCCCGGTGCCCAGCAGCCCGAATCTCAGTCGCATGTCTGCCCCTCTGCGGCTAGGGTGCGGCAGGTGGATCGTCCCATCGTGCTGCGCTGCGCCGGCCGCGCCGACGCGGCCGCCGCCGTCGCCGTCTGGGAGTCCGCCATCGTGGGCCGGAGCGGGCAGCCGGTGGCGGCGGAACGCCGGGTGCGAACCGTCCGCGCGCTGGAGCACCCGGACGGCTTCCCGGTCATCGCGGTCGAGGGAGGCGACGACGGCGAGGTCGTCGGGATGGCGCTCGGCACCCAGGCGCTCGCTGACGACGGCGCCGGGCCGCCGGTGCCCGGGCACTGCCACGTCGCCGCCGTCTTCGTCCGGCCGGACCGGTGGGGCGGCGGGATCGGCGGCCGGCTGGTGGACGCCGTGCTCGCCGAGGCGGCCGCCCGCGGCTACCGCACCGCCCAGCTGTGGACGCAGGCGGACAACGAGCGGGCGCTGCGGCTCTACGCCAGCCGCGGCTTCGTCCGGTCCGGCCGGTCCATGACGCTGGACGGCGAGCTGATCGTGCACCTCACCGTAGACCGGGTGGGAGACGGCCGGGACCCCGGGCCCGTCGAGAGGACGGGACCCGGGGCCGCTGGTCGTGCGGAACCCTGATCAGCCGAGCGTCAGGCGCTCGCCCGGGAAGATCAGGTCCGGGTCCTCCACGACGGAGCGGTTGGCCGCGTAGAGCGCCTTCCACCCGCCGTCGACGCCCTGCGCCGCGGCGATCTTGCCGAGCGTGTCGCCCGAACGGACGACGTAGGTGTCACCGGTGGCCGGGGTCGTCGAGACGGTGCGGTCGGCGCTGGGCTGCGCGGCCGGCACCGAGCGGCGCTCGCTGCGGGTCGCCCGCTCCGCGGAGCGGGTCTCGGTCCGCGGCTGGTAGGTCGCGGTGGAGCCCGCCCGCTTGCCGCAGGTCGGCCACGCGCCGATGCCCTGGCTGGCCAGGGTCCGCTCGGCGACGGCGATCTGCTCGGACCGGCTGGCCAGGTTCGCGCTCGGCGCGTACTGCCCGCCGCCGTAGGCCAGCCAGGTGCCGCGGCTGAACTGCAGGCCGCCGTAGTAGCCGTTGCCGGTGCTGATCGACCAGTTGCCGCCCGACTCGCACTGGGCGATCGCGTCCCAGTTCACCGAGTCGGCCTGCGCGGGACCGGCGGCGAGCAGCGGGGTCACCGCCGCCACGCCCGCCGCGGCGGCCACGGTCGTGGCCCGGCGGCGGAGCTTGCTCGCCGTGCTGGGCGCGCGGTGGCGCCCGGTGGTGCTACTGCTCATTGGGGTTCCTCCACGCCTGCGGAGTCAGCTGTCGGGTTCGGGCTGTCCGTCGTGGACACCCGGCCGCGGCGTAGCGGCTTCACCCCGAGGCGCGCATCGGCGCCGAGGAACGTGGGTCCCCCGCTCCTGCCTGGAGTTCGGATTCCCGGGGTACCGGCGGCAGGATTCGGCGTACCGGCCCGGGTGTCCTCTTCGGAGGACGGCGCCGACCGTAAGCAGGTTTCGGCCGTCGGTCCAAACCGGACGGCCACTGAAGTGGCGATGCTCACGTTCAGGCCGCCCGGTTCGGGCGGGTTGAGCCCTATTTGATGGACCGACTCGATTCAGATCCGTCAGTCGGCCAGGCGGCAGCCGGCCTGGGTGCTGCGGACCGCCGCCGCCGTCTGCCGCGCGGCCACCTCGACCGTGTCCCGATTGGCCTCGCCGACCGCGGAGGCGAGCTCCCGGGCGGTGGTCACCACCGGCTGCAGCTCGGCCCGGGAGCCGATCTCGGCGGCCAGCTTGTCGACCGTCTGCCGGACTTGCGGGGCCAGCTCGGGGCTGAGGTCCGGCTCGCTCGCCAGCCGGTCGGACAGGTCGCCCAGCGTCTCCAGCTCGTCCGCGGAGGCCCGGCAGGCCTCCCGGGCACCGGCCCCGATCGAGGCGGCCGAGCTGGCGGCCTCCTCGACCCCGGACCGCACGTCCTCGGCGGTGTCGCAGGCGGTCACGGTCAGGGCGGCGAACAGGGCTGCCGCGAGCAGGGGGGCGGCGAGCGGGTGGGCGCGCATGCGCGGCAGCGTAGCGGGACTCGCGGTCAGCCCGGCGTCAGGTCCGTCAGCGGCGCACCGAGCGAGCCGAGGGTCCGGCTGGTCCGCCGCCGGGACAGCGGCGGGGCGAGCCGGACCACGTCGCTGGGCGCGTCGACGAAGGTCGGTACGTAGCCCATCCGGCTTACCGCGTACCGGCCGGACGGACCTGCGGCGATGTCGACCAGGACGACCACGCCGTCCCGGTGCGGCGGCGCGGTTCCCTCCCCCGGCATCAGCGCCTGCTGGGCCAGCAGGTTGCCCAGCCCGTAGACCACCCAGCGCCCGTCCGGCCGGCGCTGGATCGGCTGCACGACATGGGCGTGGTGGCCGATGACGAGGTCGACGTCGCCGGACCGGAGCACCTGGTCCGCCACGTCCCGCTGGTACCCCGACGGCTCGGGCGCCTTCTCGGTGCCGAAGTGCAGGCTGACCACCACGAAGTCGGCTCCGGCGCGGCGCAGCCGGCCCGCGTCGGCCCGGATCCGGGCCGGGTCGATGAGGTTGACCGACCACCGGCTCGGCGGGGCGATCCCGTTCGTCCCGTACGTGTACGAGGAGTGTCCTATCCGGACTCCCTTGACCTCGTAGACGGTCAGCCGGCCGGCCTCAGCGGCCGATCGGGCGCTGCCGGTATGCCGGATCCCTGCCCGATCAAGAACGTCCAAAGTGGACCTCACTCCGGTGGCGCCCTTGTCCACGGTGTGGTTGGACGCGGTCGAGCAGGCGTCGTAGCCGGCGGCGCGCTCGGCCGCGGCCAGCTCGCGCGGCGCGTTGAAGCTGGGCCAGCCGGACAGCGCGCTGTTGTCGGCCGAGATCGGCGTCTCCTGGTGGCAGACCGCCCAGTCCGCCGATCGGAGCACCGGCGCGATCTCGCGCAGCATCGGCTCGAAGTCGTGACCGTCCCCGCCGGCGTTGCGGGCGGCCCGCGCCCGCAGCTCGTCGCTGACCAGCATGTCGCCGGAGAAGGCGAGGGTGACCGCCGGCGGTCCGGCCGACGGGGTGGTGGTCGCGGCCCGGCTCGGCGCCCGGGCGGGCGGCGCGGCCGCCGTGGACCCGACCGCGGCCGGCTCCGGGGTGCCGCTGCCCTCGACGGTGCAGGCCGCGAGCGCGGCGGCGGCCAGCGCTGCGGCCAGCGTTGCGGCCAGCGCCGGGGTCAGCGCCGGGGTCAGCGCGGCGGCGGGGCGGGTGCGCACGGCGGCACAGCCTGCCACACCGTCCGGACCGCCCTTGTCCACCACACGACTGTCCACCACACGACTGCCCACCACACGACCACGGCCGGCCGGCGGAAGCGGCTCCCCGGTTGCCAGCGGCGATCGGCGGCAGGGCTGGCCCTAGCCGTAGAACACCCGCTCGACCACCCGGCGGGCCCGGCGCGTCGCCCGCCGGTAGTCGTCCAGGAACTCCCCCGGGTCCCGCCCCGGCGGGTAGCCGACCACCCGCATCACCCCGGCCAGGTCCCGCCCGAGCCGGGGCAGCTGGTCCGACGACCGGCCGCGGACCAGCACGACCGCGTTGCGGGCCCGGGTCGCCATCCGCCAGGCCGCCTCCAGCGCCGCCATGTCGTCGGCAGCGAGCAGGCCGGCGTCCCGGGCGGCGGCGAGCGCCCGCAGCGTGCGGGTGGTGCGCAGCTCTGGCACCCTGGCGCCGTGCCGCAGCTGGAGCAGCTGCACCGTCCACTCCACATCGGCCAGCCCGCCGCGGCCGAGCTTGGTGTGGGTGGCCGGGTCGGCGCCGCGGGGCAGCCGCTCGGCGTCCACCCGGGCCTTGAGCCGGCGGATCTCGGTCTCCGCGGCCGGCTCCAGCCCGCCCGCCGGATAGCGCACGGGATCCACAGTGGCCACGAAGGCGGCGCCGAGGTCGGGGTCGCCGGCCACCGGCCAGGCCCGCAGCAGCGCCTGCGCCTCCCACGGAGAGGACCACCGGGCGTAGTACGCCGCATACGAGCCGAGGGTGCGGACCAGCGGCCCGTTCCGCCCCTCCGGCCGCAGCGCCGCGTCCACTTGCAGCGGCGGGTCCGGCGCCGGCGAGGCGAGCAGCCGGCGCAGCGCCTCCACCACGGCCAGGGCGGCCCGGCCGGCTTCGGCCTCCTCCGCGCCCGGCAGCGGGTCGTGCACGAAGAGCACGTCCGCGTCCGAGCCGTAGCCGGTCTCCCCGCCGCCGAGCCGGCCCATCGCGACGACCGCCAGCCGGGTCGGCAGCTCGCCGCGGGTCCCGGTCACCGTCCGGGTCGCCGCGGCCAGCGCCGCCTCCAGGGTCGCCGCCGCCACGCCGGTCAATGCCTCCCCCACCTCGGCGGCGTCGAGCAGGCCGAGCACGTCCGCGGAGGCGATCCGGAGCAGCTCGTGCCGGCGCAGCGCCCGGGCGGCGCCGACCGCGGCGGCGACCTGGTCGTGCCGGGCGGCCGCACCGCGGAAGGAGGCCCGCAGCGCCTCGGTCGGCCGCGGCCGCAGCTCGCGGTCATCGCCGAGCAGCCGCAGCGCCTCCGGCGCCCGCTGCAGCAGCTCGGCGACGTACCGGCTGGTGCCGAGCAGCTGGGCGAGCCGCTGCACCACCTGGCCCTCGTCCCGCAGGAAGCGCAGGAACCACGGCGTGCCGCCCAGCGCCTCGGAGACCGTCCGGTACGCCAGCAGCCCGCCGTCGGGGTCCGGCCCGTCGGCCAGCTCCTGCAGCACCACCGGCAGCAACGCCCGCTGGATCGCCGCCCTCCGGGACACGCCGCTGGTCAACGCGCTCAGGTGCCGCAAGGCACCGCCAGGGTCGGTGAAGCCCAGCGCCTCCAGCCGTCGGGTGGCCTGCTCGGTGGTCAGCCGCAGCTGGTCGCTCGGCACCCGGGCGACGGCGTGCAGCAGCGGCCGGTAGAACAGCTTCTGGTGGAGCCGGCGGACCTCGCGGGCGTGCAGCGCCCACTCGGCGTCGAAGACGGCGACCGCGTCCCCGCGCGCGTCCGGCCGGTAGCCGAGCGCCCGGGCCAGCCACCGGCGTCCCTCCGGGTCGTCCGGCACCAGGTGCGTGCGGCGCAGCTGCTGCAGCTGCAGGCGGTGCTCGACGGTCCGCAGCAGCCGGTACGACGCCGTCAGCGCCATCGCGTCGTCCCGGCCGACGTAGCCGCCGCCGGACAGCCGGGCCAGCGCCTCCAAAGTGGAGCCGGTGCGCAGCGACTCGTCCGCCCGGCCGTGCACCAGCTGCAGCAGCTGCACCGCGAACTCGACGTCGCGCAGCCCGCCTGGACCCAGCTTGATCTCCCGGGCCGCCATCGCCGCCGGCAGGGTGTCCTCCACCCGGCGGCGCATCGCCTGCACGTCGGAGACGAAGTCCTCCCGCTCCGCGGCGGTCCACACCAGCGGCGCCAGCCGGTCGATGTACGCGGCGCCGAGCGCCAGGTCGCCGGCCACCGGCCGGGCCTTGAGCAGCGCCTGGAACTCCCAGGTCCGGGCCCAGCGCCGGTAGTACGCCTCGTGGCTGGCCAGGGTGCGGACCAGCGGGCCCAGCTTCCCCTCCGGGCGCAGCGCGGCGTCCACCGGCCAGGCAACCCGCCCGCAGATCCGCATCAGCTCGCTGGCCAGCGTGGTGGCCGTGCTCAGCGCGGTCTCCTCGTCGCCGGACGGCTCCATTGTGGACGGCACAGTGGTCGGCTCGCCGGTGGACGGCTCCCCGGTGGACGGCTCCCTGGTGGACGGCTCGCCGGCCCGTGGCTCGACGCCGGCCGGCTCGACCGCCTCGGCCACGAAGACCACGTCGACGTCGGAGACGTAGTTGAGCTCCCGGCCGCCGCACTTGCCCATCCCGATCACGGCGAGCCGAGCCGGCGCGACTGGCCTTGCCGACGGGCGGCTCGCCCGCAGCGCGGCCAGCGCGACCGCGAGGCCGGCCGACAGCGCCTCCCCGGCCAGGTCGGCGAGCCGGGTCACCACCTCCTCCAGCCCGACCTCGCCGGCCAGGTCGCGGGCGGCCAGCACGAGCAGGTGCCGCCGGTACGCGGTGCGCAGCGCGGCGACCACGTCCTCGCCGCCACCCCGCGCGGCGCTGCCGGCCGTGCCGGTCGGCGGGTCCGCCGGATCGGCGCCGACCGCGGTGAGCAGGTCCGCCGGCGCCGCGGCGCCCTCGTCCAGCAGCCGCCAGTCGGCCGGGTGGGCGGCCAGGTGGTCACCGAGCGTGGAGCTGGCCCCCAGCACGCCGAGCAGCCGCGGGCGCAGCGGGCCGGCGGCGCGCAGCCGGTCGAGCAGCACCGGCGCGACGGCCGGATCCGCCTCGGCGATCCGGGCCAGCGCGAGCAGCGCCCGATCCGGGTCGGCCGCGCGACCGAGCGCGGACACCACCGCGGCGGCGCCGTCGTCGGTCGCCCCGCCGCCAGACCACAGGCCGAGCCCGCCGGTGCCGGTGCCGAGCAAGCGGTCCGCCCGGCCCAGGTCGGCGAACCCCAGCCGGGCCAGCCGCAGCGCCCGCCGGTCGGCCGTCTCCACGGCCCCAGCCAACCATGCGGCCGGGGTCAGCGGGCGGCGTGCTCGCGCTCGCGGACGACCTCGGCGAACCGCTCGGCGAACGGCTGCCAGGAGTCGGCCAGGCCCTCGTGCAGCGCGTCCAGGTCCCAGCGCGCCGCCGCGGCCGGCAGGTCGTAGCCCAGCTCGGCCAGCCGGAGCGCGTCGTCGGCGGCCCAGCTGCGGACCATCTCCGGCGTGGTCTCGACGTGGAACTGCACGCCCCAGGCCCGCTCGCCGACCCGGAACGCCTGGTGCGGGTAGCGGGTGGAGGTGGCCAGGCCGACCGCGCCGGGCGGCAGCTCGGCCACCACGTCGAAGTGCCACTGCAGCACGTCAGGGGTGAACGGCACCCGCCGGAAGACCCGGTCCCCGGCCGCGACGTCGCGTTTGGCCACCAGCCCCGGCCCGATCTCCGGTCCGTCCGGCGCCGGGGTGACCCGCCCGCCGAGCGCCTGGGCCAGCAGCTGCGCGCCGAGGCACACTCCGAGCGTGGGCAGCCCGTCCCGGACCGCGTGCCGGAGCAGGTCCCGGGTCGCCGGCAGCCACGGCGCCAGCTCGTCGTCGTAGGCGTGCATCGGCCCGCCCATCACCAGTAGCGCGCCGTAGCCGGCCAGGTCGGACAGAGCGTCGCCGGCGTGCGGCCTGCGCACGTCGAGCACCAGGCCGGCGCCGGCGAGCCAGTCGCCGAGCCGGCCGGCGGGGTCCGCCGGGCTGGACTCCACCACGAGCACGGTCGGCAGGCGCATCCGCCGAGGCTACCCAGCCGCCCGGCGCAGGCGGCTGCCGGCCCTAGCGGCTCAGTCCGCCAGGGCCGGCCGGCGCATCCGCCGAGGCCACCAGCCGCCCGGCGCAGGCGACTGCCGGCCCGGGCGGCTCAGTCCGCCAGGGTCGGCAGGAACGTCGGCGGCCGCCGTACCTGCGTCCCCTGCTCGAACGCGTACGCGAGCGGCAGCAGGGCCTTCTCGCCGTACCGCGGGCCGATGAAGGAGACGCCGATGGGCAGCGGGCCGACGAACCCGGCCGGCACGGTGATGTTGGGGTAGCCGGAGACCGCGGCCGGTGTCGAAGAGCCGACGAACTCCTCGAAGGTGTCACCGTTCTCGGTGTCGGTCACCCAGGCCGGCCCGTTCGTCGGCGCCACGATCGCATCGAGATCGAGGCGCGCGAGCGTCTCGTCGATGCTCCGCTGCGCCAGGGACGTGGCGGTGCGCCGCGCGTCCCGGTACGCCGGGTCCGACAGGTCGCCGGAGGTCTTCTCCGAGTCGATGAAGATCTCCTGACCGAAGTAGCGCAGCTCGATCTCGGCCAGCCGGTTGTTGAACTCGATCAGCCCGGCCAGCGTCTGCGGGTGCGGCCCCGGCCGGGCGGCCAGGTAGGCGTTGATGTCGTGCTTGAACTCGACCAGCAGCGCGGTGAACTCCGGCCCGCCGATCTGGTCCTGGTAGGGCAGGTCGGCCGGCACCACGGTGGCGCCGAGCCGGGTCAGCGCCGCGACGGTGTCGGTCATCACGCGGGCGACCGACGGGACGTTCTCCACGTTAGTTCCGGCCAGCCAGAGGCCGATCCGCTTGCCCTGCAGCGCGGTCCGGGACAGACCCTGCAGGTAGTTCACACCGAGGAAGGGCGCCGAGGAGGCGGTCGCCGGATCCCGGGGGTCGACGCCGCGCAGCACGGACAGGGTCAGGGCGGCGTCCACGACATGCTTGCCCATCGGCCCGGAGGTGTCCTGCTGGGCGGAGATCGGCACCACGCCGGACCGGCTCACCAGGCCGAGCGTCGGCTTGATCCCGACCACCCCCTGCGCGCCGGACGGGCAGACGATCGAGCCGTCGGTCTCGGTGCCGATCGCGACCGTGGCCAGGTGGGCCGCGACGCCGGTGGCCGAGCCGGAGGACGATCCGCAAGGGTTGCGGTCCAGCACGTACGGGTTGTTGTTCTGGCCGCCGACCGCGCTCCAGCCGCTGGAGGACTCGTACGAGCGGAAGTTCGCCCACTCCGACAGGTTGGCCTTGCCGATGATCACGGCTCCGGCGGACCGCAGCCGCTGCACGAGGAATGCGTCACGGGCCGGCTTCGAGCGCGCCAGCGCCAGCGAGCCGGCCGTGGTCGGCTGCCGGTCCCGGGTGTCGATGTTGTCCTTGAGCAGCACCGGGATCCCTTCGAGCGGCGACCGCGCGCCGTACTTGCGGCGCTGCCGGTCGCTGGCCGCGGCGATCCGCATGGCGTCCGGGTTGGTCGCGATCACCGCATGCAGCCGCGGGTTCAGCGCCCGGATGCGGCGCAGGTAGAACGAGGTGAGCTGGACCGACTTGAGCCGGTTGGCGGTCATCGCCCGCTGCAGGTCCGGGATCGTGGCGGCCTCGAGGTCGATGCCGCGCAGCACGGGTCGGACGGCGACCGCGGGGTTGCCGCCGTGTCCGGACCGGGCGGGTGCGGCCGCCGCCGGGGCGACCAGCCCCAGCCCCACCACGGTGGTCACCGCCAGCAGGGTGAGCGATCGGGTCTTTCGCAGCCGCATGGCGACCTCCGACAGGCGAGGGCGGGAATCCTGCTCTGCCGATCGGCCGAGAGCTCGGCGCGGTCGGCGGAAGCCATCCTGCCCCGCCGGACGGGCCCGCGCATCCCCGTCCACAGGTGAGCCCACCACCCGCCGGCCGCGGAGGCGGGTCACGGCCGCCGCCGGCCGGCCGCCCGCCTCCAGCCGACGCGACCAGCGCGCCGGCGGGTGTCCAGCGGCCGGCAGGCCGTGCCCCGGTTCGAGACCGGAATGTCATCCAGCGTCGGTACGGTGCTCCGGTGGCAACCAGCGGGGAGGCCAGCCGGGTGGCGCCGGCTGCCGGTTCGGTGGCCGGGGGGCCCCCGGTGGCGTGGCGGCCGCTGCTGGCCGTGGCCGGCGCGGTCGCCGCGGTGCTGGTCGCCACCAGCGCGCGCTACGGCTACCACCGCGACGAGCTCTATTTCCTGGTCGCCGGGAGGCACCCGGACTGGGGCTACCCGGACCAGCCGCCGCTGACCCCGGTGCTGGCCCGGCTGGCGGACGGGCTGGTGTCCGGCTCCCTCGTCGCGCTGCGGCTGCCGAGCGCGCTGGCCGCCGCCGCGATCGTCCTGGTGGCCGGACTGACCGCCCGGGAGATGGGCGGCGGCCGGCGGGCTCAGCTGATCGCGGCGGCCTGTGCCGCGGTCTCCGCGGCCACGCTGGTCACCGGCCACTTCGTCAGCACGACGACCTACGACGTGCTCTTCTCGACGCTGCTGTGCTGGCTGCTCGCCCGGCTGGTACGCACCCGGGAGGAGTGGCTGCTGGTTCCGGCCGGGCTCGCGCTCGGCTTCGGCTTGCTCAACAAGACGCTCCTCGGCTTCCTGGCCGCCGCGCTTGTCGCCGGCCTGCTGATCTGCGGGCCGCGGGAGGTGCTGCGCAGCCCGTGGCTGGTCGGCGGCGTCGCCGTCGCAGCGGTGCTCGGCGCGCCCTACCTGGTGTGGCAGTCCCTGAACGGGTGGCCCCAGCTGGAGATGTCCCGGCAGATCGCGGCCGAGGGCGACCAGGGTGGCCGGCTCGGCTTCCTGCCCTTCCAGCTGCTGCTGGTCAGCCCGGTGCTCGTGCCGGTCTGGGTGGCCGGGCTGGTCCGGCTGCTGCGGACCGCGGCGGCCCGGCCGTTCCGCTTCCTCGCCGCCGGCTACCTCCTGCTCGCCGCGTTCTACCTGCTCACCGGCGGCAAGGCGTACTACCTGGCCGGGCTGTACCCGGCCCTGCTGGCCGCCGGCGCGGTGGCCACCGACCGCTGGCTCGCCGGCGGGACGGCCCGATTGCGGTCGCGGCTGCTGGTGGCCGCGATCGCGCTCTCCGCGGCCGTCGGCGCCGTGGTCGGCCTGGGGGTGCTGCCGGCGCGGGCGCTCGGCCCGGTGCTCGCGGTCAACCCGGAGGCCGGCGAGCAGGTCGCCTGGCCGCGCTACGTCGAGACGGTCGCCGGGGTGTGGCGTGGCCTGAGCCGGTCGGAGCAAGCCAGCGGGGTGATCGTGACGGCCAACTACGGCGAGGCCGGCGCCCTCGAGCGGTACGGCCCGGCGTACGGGCTGCCGTTGCCCTACAGCGGACACAACGCCTACGCCCGGTGGCGGCAGCCGGTCGGCTCGGCGGGGCCGATCGTGGTGGTCGGCTACGGGCAGGCACGCGTGGACGAGCTCTTCGGGTCCTGCCAGCAGCGCGCCACCCTCGACAACGGGCTCGGCCTGGAGACCGACGAGCAGGGCGCGCCGGTGTGGCTGTGCGGCTTCCCGGTCAAGCCGTGGGCGCAGCTGTGGCCGGAGCTGAGCCACCTCAGCTGACCGGCGCACGAGCCGAGCCGGACCGAGCCCTCGCCCCGGCGGTCCGGGGCCGCTCCCCGCAGGGTCAGAGCGACGGCAGGTAGCGGGCGAGCTCGAAGGGAGTGACCTTCGCCCGGTACTCCCCCCACTCGGCCCGCTTGTTGCGGAGGAAGTAGTCGAAGACGCCCTCGCCGAGGGTCTCGGCCACCAGCTCGGAGCCCTCCATCGCGCGCAGCGCGTCGGACAGGTTGTGCGGCAGGTCGACGTAGCCCATCGCCCGCCGCTCGTCCTCGGTCAGCGCCCACACGTCGTCCTCGGCGCCCGGCGGCAGCTCGTACTCGGCCTCGATGCCGCGCAGACCGGCGGCCAGCAGCAGCGCGAAGGCCAGGTACGGGTTGCAGGCCGGGTCCGGCGAGCGCATCTCGATCCGGGTCGAGTTGGCCTTGCCCGGCTTGTACATCGGCACCCGGACCAGCGCGGACCGGTTGGCGTGCCCCCAGCAGACGTACGCCGGGGCCTCGGCCACCGTGTTCGGCAGCGGCTCGCCGAACAGCCGCTTGTACGAGTTCACCCACTGGTTGGTGACCGCGGTGATCTCCCGGGCGTGCCGGAGCAGCCCGGCGATGAACGAGCGCGCGGTCTTGGACAGGTTCAGCTCGTCGGACGGGTCGTGGAAGGCGTTGCGGTCGCCCTCGAACAGGGACAGGTGGGTGTGCATGCCCGAGCCCGGCTGCGAGGTGAACGGCTTCGGCATGAAGGTCGCGTAGACGCCCTGCGCCATCGCGACCTCCTTGACCACGTGCCGGAAGGTCATCACGTTGTCCGCGGTCGTCAGCGCGTCGGCGTAGCGCAGGTCGATCTCCTGCTGGCCGGGCGCCACCTCGTG
>Ga0126307_10002008_pt1 | contig 13650 bp, 13 predicted proteins | sample Plot28_FD_89955 | JGI IMG/M metagenome (GOLD analysis project Ga0126307, IMG submission 89955) | Serpentine soil microbial communities from UC McLaughlin Reserve, CA, USA - Plot28 | ecosystem: Environmental > Terrestrial > Soil > Grasslands | place: USA: UC McLaughlin Reserve, Lake County...
CCAGGCTATTCAAAAATACCGCTCGGTGTACGAGCGCCTAGTGGAAAGGTAAACATGCGCTACCTGGTAAAGTTCAGGACGGAACAGCTGACGAACATACCAAACATGGCGGATCGGGAGGACATATACATTACTCCCGAAGGCGACCGGGTGTGGGCGATCCTTGAGGCGGAGCTCTGGGTTCTAGCGGAACAACCCGTGCTGCACCTTCTTACAGTTGGTCTCGTTCCCTCATCTCACGATAGTCTTAGCACCTCGTCGTAGAAGCCTTCTGACCCTTGGGATAAGGTATCCACTGCCTCATCTATCCTCAACCGATGCGCTTCTGCTCCTCGGTGGCTCGGCTTCTCCAGATGAAGGGTCGTAGTCTCTGTGCCAGTTGTTCGTATCAAAAAAGGCGTACCGAACGGCTTCGATGCTCTCCTCGCAAAGTACCGCAACGGGGCTGGGGAGGCTATTCCTCTCGATCTTCTCCAAGGGCTTGAGGTGCGGAGGAGAGAGGCTCACCGCTCGATACTTTCGTCGATCTGCCTACGAGCTCCGGGTACGTAGGGGATAGTACCGTGCGGTTTGTCCCTGATCCAGCAGGTGAACCTCTCAATGCTAGGGTGTGCAGCTAGGGCCTCAAGTGTGTTGTACTCCTGCTCTAACTCCTTGTTTTCGATGGTGGTGTGGACGTTCCTGTGGCAGGGGCGGCACAGTAGCGCGACGCGCTCCTCCATCTCTTGTCGGTCGAACTTCTTCCTAGCACGCTTCTTTTTGTGCCGGGATCTCGGGATGAGATGGTGTCGCGTCAGCTCGTGTACAAAACGGCCGCAGAGCTCGCAGGCTCCGACTTCTTCGCTTACCTTGAAGTCCTCGGACCGCAAGGGAGTTCCTTCTGCCCTTCGACCTGCTATATGCGTCACGCTCGCTACGGAGTAGCGACGTCCGCCTCTAAAACTATCCACCATACTCAAAAAGGGGCTCAAACTCTTACGGAAGCTGCGCGCGTATGTTGTCTAACTCACCGCCGCTGACAGCTTCCGTGAGTACCGTCATCACCGCCAAGACATGCTCGCGCGCCTCGGCGGCCTCGACGTCTTCTCGTTAGCCAACGCGCCCGAGAAACTCGTCCAACGAGAATTCCTCATTATCCTCGCCCGCCTGATGAAGTGGTTCCTTCAGCTCCTCAGGGAGCTGTTCGGCGAGATCGCTGGCTTCCCCACCGCTGATACGTTCGCCAAGAGTCTCCAAGGTCGCGATTATGGCACGTCTGGCTTCGTCGGGCTGGGCGGGGCCGATCAGGTCTTGTACCTTGTTTAGAAACTCTTCGTATTGCACTCTAACCCCTCCTTTCCGCCTTGGTGGCTAGCGCTGCGTGGGTAGATGGTCCCCATACCACTGTAGGCACAAAACCGTTACTCCTCGCGAGCTCTTAAATAGCAAAAGGACCGGGCGGAGCTCCTAATTAGCAGCTTCTTCGTCGGTGGTAGCCAACGTTCGTATTTCTTCAAGATCCCGAAGTACGTCTATGGCAAACATGCTCTCGTCGATTTCTGCTATGTTCTGCCAGGCGAGCTCCATAAGTCTGTCTCGCCTCCGGATGCGCCAGTGCAGGTCCTCAGGAGGAGACTTCGACCCTACTAGACGCCCTCGCTCGCGCCTGAGTTTCTCCAACCGATACTCTGCGTTTTCCATCTTGGTCTTTAGCCTCTGTGCCCACGGTTGGTACTCTGAGTGGTCCATCTTTCTTTCCTTCTCGCCCCCTCTGCACACTTTGAAGAAGTACGTTACCAGTAGGAGGCTAATTTAAACAAAGACTATTACAAACAAAAGGCAGAGTCCCTCACATATTACCCAAGTCCCATGGGAGAACACTTATTCGGACTCGACCGCCTTTACGTTGCATTCGTCAGACTAAAGCGGCCCAGACGAAGACAGTAAATGGTTTCGTAGTCCTCAGATTTCGCTACGCTGCGTCCCTTCGTGCGCTGTGTAGCGGATAAGTAGAGAGCTGGCTGCTATTGAGTACGCCGAACTGCGCGAGTTAACAAGAAATAACTAATCGCTAACACTATTTAACGTCGGCCTCGTCGCGGCGAGATGAGGCGTGTCGGACGAGGACTGCCCCCACGGGTAGTGTTCTATTCGGCAGGCCGTTAGAAGGACTATCGTGCAGCCTGATTGACTTCAGGCAGTTGTCGTCTAAGAATAAGGTTCTCGGCGCCCGCGTGATGTCGCTTTACCGCCCGACTCGCTGCGGTCTTTAATCCTTCTACCGCGATGCGCGGGCGCCGTTTTCTCCAGTCTAACAGCTCGTGGCTTCCCAAGGAATCGTAGAGTTGCCGGCAACCTATAGCAGTCGCCGCTGCTCAAAAACCTATGAGCCTACCCGGCTCCTGTAGGGGACGCCAGGGGCAAGGGTATTCACGAACTCTTTGCGATAGTTGCAGGAGTAATGGCCGAACACCCACGCCTCTAAACCAAGAGAGGGCCGAAGCCCCCCTTTAGGTTCTTCGACCCTCGTATCTATTATTACCCAACGCCCTTCAAACGAAAACAACACGAGAACTGCAGCTCCTCTGAGAGGACCATGGCTCCTGAGGTAAGCTCTTCATCGAAGTGGCGCACTACAGCAGTTTGCAATAAGATTAACCTAGTCAGCTTACTCTTCAGAATACTCTAGGTGACGGGATCTACTACCTCCCTGTATGGATCCTCTAAAAACAAGCATCCATAGGCCTACCATACAGTATGGGGCGACATCACTGCAAAGCGCTGTGAGAGAAGCTCTCGGAGTGCATTCGAGGCCTCTTACTGCAACCCGCTACTGAAGCGTGGCCTCCAGGGCTCATCGGTACTTATCTCCCACGATAAGTCGTGATCAGCCACCAGTCTCAGTTTAAGCTTGTTGGTCCACGAGGTCGTCTTCTAACTTCGACACCTTTTACTCTCCGACGTTCGTCTCCAAATCTCGTCATGCCGGTGGCGACCTGGAGGGGAAGCTACCCTCAGAGCTAAGCCCACGCTCTTTCCTTTAATCCCTCTACCGCGTACCACGCCGCCAAGAGAGCGCGAGGAAGCCGCGGAGCCGCAGGAGGAGCGCTTGATCGTGGCCTTCAGAAACCGCTAAGGTGAATGATACTGCGCTATTTTTGAGGATTCGGCAGCAGCCCAGGCGAGTATCCTGAAAACCCGAGAAAAACCACGACGTAGATAGTTTGCTTATTTGTAGTTGTTTTAGAGCTGATTAAAAAACTCCCGCTTGGCGAGCTGCTCATCGTCCTCGTCCAAGACTTCGACGTCGTGTGGAGTCAACAAGAAGAGCCGGTCGGCAACAGGCCGCACTTGGCCACCCAACGCATAAGTAAGACCGGCACAGAAGTCTACCATTCGCTTCGAAAGCTCCCCCTCAACGCTTCGAAGGTTCACGATCACGACTTGCTGGCGCTTGAAACAGTCAGCCAGATCCTGGACATCTTCGTAGCTCTTAGGGTTCATGACGCTCACCCGCCGCGGGGAAATGTTGAAGTCCTCGAGAGCCACACCGTAGGACGAGGAGGGCTCGTCATGCTCCGGGTACCCGAACCACCCCACCAAGCGCCCGAGCGCTAACAAAACCAATATCGAACCATGCGCCTCGACGAGGCACCACCTCCCTCTTCTCGCGCTCCCCAGCGCATGTTCGTAAGTACGATAACAGCAAATTCTCCGTCCCGCACCCCGTCAAGGGTTAACCTCTATCTAAGGGTGAGAGATACTATGATGTGCCTTTGAAGAGCCACGCCTCAACCATAACCTCTATCAAGTTAAGTACGGTTCACGTTGTGCTCGGCGTGCGGATGTGCGAACGTGGAACTCACAAACCTGAAGAAGACTGGGGGCACATGAAGCCGTCTGCAGAGTCAGAACGTTTCATCGAGTGCTCGGGGCGCATCGTCCTTGAGTGCAACGAATGCGGGGAGGCACTGGTCCTTCTCGGCCGCGAAGAAGACTGGCGATCGGAGCGCATGTTCTTCGAGTGCGACTGCGGACAGAGGCTCACCCTCATGAACCGCCTCGACGCAGGGGTTCTCACACCCGAGGAAGACCGCGCCGCTAGAGAGTTGCTGCGGAGTCTTGGAACCCTCGACAGCCCGTGATGTAAGCGTCTGTGCATATCCTTACAAAAAGACTCTCCCGGTCTAACTCTGGCCACAATCGGATATCTCTCCCCGTCAGTTCGAGGATGTCGAAACTCCGACAAAAGCGTGCTTTCGTCTCTCTATATGTTCCTTTCGATGCTGACTTGCATCCGAAAGTAAAAGCACTATTTTGCTGATGAACCACAGCAGCGGGCAACGACCGGGCAATAGCGTCCGGCCCTTTAATAGAGAGCTGACGGTTGCCTGCTAGAAGAAAGTACAACCCAAAACACCTATCCGCATCGTCCCGCACATCCGAGAGAAGGTAACAACACAGCAACAGTCTGATTAAGAAAAAAGGAATCTAAGCTTTGGCAAACCCAACGTTCGCTTTCTCGTGGTAGAACATCATGAAGCGCATGCAGCAAACTCTCGTAGACAGCCGTTACAGCATTCTGCACCTCTTGGGTAGCGGTGGCATGGGCCACGTCTACTTGGCCCGTGATGAGGTGTTGGGCCGCGACGTGGCGCTGAAGATGCTAAAAGAGCCATACACCGACGATGAGGAGTTTGTCGAGCGCTTCCGGCGGGAGGCGAGGAACGCCGCGGCGCTCTCCCACCCGAACATAGTCTCCATCTACGACGGAGGGAAGACAGAAGATGGCACTCCCTACATTGCCATGGAGTATATGGCTGGAGGTACGCTTGGAGAGCTCATCGCGCGTGAGGGCACGCTCGACGTGCCAAAAGCCGTCGCGATAGCGATAGAGATCGCCCGGGCGTTAGTAGAGGCTCATCGTCGTGGCGTGATCCACCGGGATGTAAACCCCCACAACGTCTTCCTTACCAGGTCTCTGGCTTTGCCCGGTGCTACTCCAGAGGGTCTTACTCTAGGGACCGTAAAGGTGGGTGACTTTGGCATAGCCCAGGCCGCCGAGGCCTCCACCATGACTGAGTCGAACCTGATCCTCGGCACCCCACGTTACCTCTCGCCCGAACAGGCCAAGGGCGAACCCGTGAGCCCGAAGAGCGACCTGTACTCTTTGGGGGTGGTCCTCTACAAGATGCTAACCGGGCGGGCGCCCTTCGACGCCAAGGATTCCATCGCCATAGTTATGAAGCACGTCTCGGAGCAGCCGCCGGCGCCCAGAGAGGTGAACTCTGGGGTGCCGGAGGACATGAACACATTGGTGCTACGGCTCCTTTCGAAGGACCCCGAGAACCGCCACGAGGATGCGGCGGAGCTCATCCGGGATCTCAGGAGAACGCAGGCCCAGCTCCCCCCGGCTCTGCTCCCGACAAAGCCAGCGAAGGCTCCTGCTGGTCGAGGAAAAGCGAAAGGGGCGTCGACGATCCCTGAAGACCAGATAGAGAAGACGTATACCCCCTCTGCCGCCATGTTATACGGTAGGGGCGAAAAGCGTCGGCGGATCTCCCCGTGGTTGCTGGCGGTGGTCGCTTCCGTTGCGATCCTAGCAATACTGCTAGGATCCGTAGGTCGCAACCTGTTGTCACAGGGCTATGCCGCGCAAGCCTCGACAACTAGCCTGCAGGATGCAGGTCAGGAGCCGGTAGACACTCCCCGCGAGACGTCCGAAGAGACCGAACCAGTGACCGGTAAAAGCGACAGCGTCGATGAGAAAGTGGCGGAGGTCAGCTCCACGGATGGTTCGTTCCAGGGCAAGGCGTCGAGCTACAACGTCTCTCCGGGGGGCGTCATCGAACAGAGCTCAGGCCCAGAGCAAGCCGTCGCCAATCCCCCGGTCCTTGTCAGCCAGGGTGGCACGACTGCACCGGAGGCCGCTGAGCCGGTGGCCGGTGAGCCGGTGGCCGGTGAGCCGGTGGCACTACAGGCCCCGCTAGAGTCGCCTACACCTGAGACGAACCTTGAGACGCCTACGCCCGAAAAAGACCTTAAGACGCCTAGACCCAAGGCGGATCTTAAGACACTCTCACCCTCATCTAGAGAACCCAGTACTAGAGAACCCAGTCGGAGTATAGTAGCTACAGTAAAGAGTGAGCAGGTTACGGGATCTGAGGAGCCTACTACTAAGAAGGTGAAGAGCAAGAGAGGTGAAGAGCAAGAGAAAAGAGCCAGAGAAGAAAAAAAATAAGTAGAAAATCGCTAGGAACCCCAAGGAGAAGACGGAACCAGCCCGTTTAAGCAGTTCTGTGAACACCGTCCGGCGAGGTGAGGGCGTCCTTCCGGTAGAGCTACTGCTGTCTACCAGGTGGCTCTTCGTGGTACATGGCAGGCTGCTAGCCGCGCCAGCTTCGCAGAAACTCCTCTTGCTGTGGAGATAGGGTGTCTACTTCCGTGCCTATGGTGGAGAGTTTTATGCGGGCGACCTCGTCATCTATCTCTCTCGGGAGTAGGTGTACCGTAGGGTTTAGCTTCTCATGGTTGTTCGCGAGGTAGTGTGCGCACAGAGCCTGGATGGCGAAGGTGAGGTCCATGATCTCCACCGGATGACCATCGCCAGCGGTGAGGTTTACGACCATACCGCGCCCTATTAGGTAAAGCCTCCGCCCATCCGGCATAGCGAACTCCTCGACGTTGCGACGCACCTCGCGTACCTGCGAGGCGGCAGAGGCCAGCCCCAGCGTGTCTATCTCCACGTCCACCCCACCGGCGTTGGCCATGATCGCTCCGTCCCGCATCCGCTCGAAGTGTGGCCCTCCGAGCACACCACGGCTACCGGTAGCCGTGATAAACACCTCCCCGATCTCTGCGGCTTTCAAAGCCGGCAGGACGTCGAACCCGTCGGCGTATGCCTCAAGCCCCCTCACCGGATCCACCTCACAGACCGTCACTCTAGCCCCTAGCCCCGCAGCATAGCGGGCGATTCCCTTGCCACACCATCCATAGCCTAAGACGACGAGACGCTTACCGCCTACCATCAGGTTGGTGTTCTGCATTATGGCCGTCAAGGTTGATTGGCCCGTTCCGTACCGGTTGTCGAAGAGATACTTGCAGCGGGCGTCATTGGCAGCTATGACCGGGAACCCGAGCACTCCTTCACGCTCCATCGCCACCAGCTTCGCCACCCCGCTCGTCGTCTCCTCAGATGCCCCGTGCACCCCTTCAAGGAGGTTACGGCGCGTGGTGTGCGCGAGCCGCACGAGCCCCGCCCGGTCGTCTATGAGAACCGCGGGCTTGCCGTCCAAAGCTCGGCCTAGCACCCGCTCCAGCTCCCGGTCGGCCTCCTCTGGAGGGTTGTGCGAAGAAGCGTAGACCGTCACGCCCCGCTCGGCCAATGCCGCCGCCACGTCGTCCTGCACGAAGAACGGTCCCGGACTGGCCAGGGCCACGTCGGCTCCAGCCTCGGCGAGCACCACCGTGAGGTAGGCGGTCTTAGCCTCTATCGGAAGTGCCACTCCAACCCCTAGGCCCTCAAGGCTCCCGTCCTTGAGATACTCGTCCCGCACGGTGTTGAGGACCGGCGAGTGCCAGGCGGCCCAGTCTATCTTCTTATGCCCATCCGGCGCGAGGCGGGGATCCCGAACGACAGAGTTACTCTTCTGCATCACGCTCCTTTTGCCTGAATAGTCTACGGTAGACATTATCTACTAAGTTACGTAGAGGTGAGAGCCGGCAAGACGGAGCCGCCCCCACCACTACCAGGCGCCAAGCTACCAGCAGAAGAAAGCAGCCAGGAGCAAGTGCCGTACTTCTCTGTACCAGTGTTACACCAGCACGCCTCTAGGAGAAGAGAAGCCCCAGTTCTTCTATCCGGTCGCCGGCGTTTTTTGTAAGTATTCTCCGAGGCCAGCGTGTTCCGACCACGTCGTCCTTCTTCGAGTTTAGCGGTGTTGGCGTGCGTTGGAAGGCTCCAGTAAACTAACCTATCGTTCTTTTAGAAGGTAGGGATCAGGAGCTTAATTTTCTAGCTCCGCGATTCGCGAGAGGTTCTGTTGTCCGAGACGCCCTACAACACCCGAAACGGCCGGTTGCCCTTCGATCTTGGGGCCTTTGATCTCGACGGCACGGTGCTGCGAAGAAACCTGACAATAACAGAGGCGACGGTGAACGCTTTGCACGTGCTGCGGGAGCGAGGGGTACGACTCGTGGTGGCGACGGGACGGCGCTTCGAGGGGGCGCGCGAGCACGCGGCGCGGTTGGGCTTCGGGGAGGAGGATCCGGTGATCTGCTATGGCGGCTCGATGATCCGGAGGATGAACGGCGAGACGCTCTTGCACCGTACACTGCCAAAAGGCGTGAGCATCGAGGTCCTGGAGTGGGCAGCGGAGAAGAGGCTACACGCTCGGACGTTTGTGGACGGCAAGATCGTGGTCTCTCCCCAGACCCCAGCAGTCCTCAGGTATCTCTCTGAACGGGAACCGGACGTCGAGGTTGTTGAGTCACCTGCTGATTGGTTGAGGAACGGCGGGGAGAACCCGACGAAGCTCGTCGTCGTGGACCGACCTAACCGGATACCACACTGGCTGGGCGAGGCCCGGCGTACGTTTTCCGATCACCTCTTCATCACCCGGAGCCTCCCCCATTACGTCGAGGTCGGCAATCCCGAAGGTACGAAGGCATCGGCGCTGAAGTTCCTGTGCGAGCGTTGGGAAATAGACCCGGCGCACACGATCGCCTTTGGCGACGCAGAGAACGACATAGACATGCTCTCCTTCGCAGGCTTGGGAGTCGTGGTGGGAGGGATGACCGAAGAGGTCCGGGCCGTCGCTGATGCCGTAGTCGCATCCGTAGATGAGGACGGGGTCGCCTCGTTTATCCGCGACCTCGTAAGAGAGAGCTTCTAATGCCCGAACTACCGGAGGTGACGGTCATCTCCGAGGACGTGCGGACTCTAGCCGCGGGCAAGAAGGTGGTGCGGGCCGGTATCCTCAGGGATGACGTATCGAACGTCGGGGTCGAAGAGTTTGGGCGCAGGCTCGCGGGGTGCACGCTCGAGGATACGGGGAGGCGCGGCAAGATCATTACGCTGGATTTTGGGGATGTCGTGGGCCTGGTGCATCTCGTTATCTCGGGGCGTGTGCTGCAACTGCCCGAATGGCGAGACCCGGACAACATCCACACGGCGGTTGTGGAGTTCGAGGGAGGTCCCGTACTCGCCTTCACCCGGCTCTGGCTCGGCTACTTCGACCTGTACGAGCCTGAACGCGTCGAGGAGCACCCCCTGATCTCGCGCCTCGGTCCTGACCCTTTCACGGAGGCGTTCTCGGTCGAGTATTTGACGGAGGTGTTCAAACGCAGGGCCGCCGTAAAGGGATTGCTCCTCGACCAGTCGGTCGTTTCGGGCCTGGGCAACATCTACGTGGACGAGGTGCTCTTCGCCGCCGGCGTTCATCCGAGCCGCAAGGCAAACACCCTAACGACCGAGGATATAAGGGCCATCCAAACCGCGACCCGCGACATCTTAGGCCGGGCCATCGAGCTCAGGGGCACGACCTTCGACTCCTACCACGACGCCTTCGGTGAGAACGGCAAGTTCCAGTACGAACTCAAGCTCTTCACCCGTGCAGGAGAGCCCTGTCCCGCCTGTACCTCAAAGATCGTGAAATCCCGCGTCGCCGGCCGCGGCACCCACATCTGCCTGACCTGCCAACCTTTACAACACCCAGCCGTTCGGCTTTAAACTCGCTGCCAACAAGTTCACAGCGGCTGTGCCCTTAGCGAACTAAAAAGCTGACAGCTGGTGTCTATTAGCGTATAAAGGGGTCGTGGTCTATCGAGCATTGAAAGGGCTGAACGGTGTACGGTGAGAACGCGCCACCGTCTTGGGCGCGGCTGCCGGGCGCCCGGTGTAGGGCCGTCGAGCATCTGGCGAAGCTTGAGGGATTGCAGGAGTTCGAGCTTTTTAACGGGCTCGAGGAAAGCTTCGTTCAGGCTTTGGCGATCACGTCCGCGGTTCTGGAGATCGGGGCCGGGACCACTCTATACAGGGAGGGCGAGCCTTCGGGGGCGGTCTACTTCTTGCGCGAAGGAAGGGTTAAGCTCTACCGCTCCTCGGAAGGACCCAAGACGCGTGACCAGATCCTCGGGGTAGTCGGTGACGGCTCGGTGCTCGGTCTGGCCTCGGCCTTGGAGGGTAAGCCCCAGAGCCAGGGCGCAACCGCACTTACCGACTGCGTCCTCTACGCCGTCTTCCGTGACGACCTCGTAAACGTTATGCTCTCGCATCCCGAGGCTTCTTTGTGCCTCGCCCGGGCTCTTTCGTCCCGCACCCGCGAGCTTGAGGACCTAGTGGGCGACCTCGTGTTTCACAGCGCCCCGCAAAGAGTGGCCCGCATGCTCCTTAACCTGGCAACCGAGGAGGGCCGCGTGACCAAGAGGGGTGTCGTCTTCGAGCCCTCGCTAAGCAGGCAGGAGATGGCCGAGGCGACCGGCATCTCGCGCGAGGCCCTCTCCCGCGCCCTGAGCAGGCTCGCCCAGGAAGGCATCCTCGATCTAACCGGTGGTAAGACCATCGTCATCCTCAAACCCGCCGAACTCCGCGCCCGCACCTAAAAAGAACCTCCGAGAAACGCTATTTTGATCTGGGTCACACAGCGCCATGACTGGAGTCATGGCTTGTGATGACGGCAATCAACGGCGGGTAGTTGTTCAGGGAGTTGGTTGCTATAAAGCCTAAAGAGAGATAACTGAAGCTCCGAGAGGAGGAACGGCAGTGACCTATGTTATAACCGAGCCCTGCATCGGTACGAAGGACCAGAGCTGTGTCGAGGTATGTCCGGTGGACTGCATCTACGACGGGGGGGACCAGTTCCTGATCAACCCCGAAGAGTGTATTGACTGTGGGGCCTGCGAGCCTGAGTGTCCAGTCGAGGCTATCTACCCCGAGGACGAAGTCCCCGAGGACCAGGAGCAGTACATCACCAAGGCCGCCAACTACTTCGAGTAGATAAAAGAGCCAGCGGGTAACGTGAGGGAGAGGCTCCGGTCTCTCCCTCTCTTCATGCCTACCGAGTAAGGTCGTACATCGGAGCAGAACATCCGTCGGCTTCTATAATCCTCATATGGCTTATCCTGGAGACAGGTGGCGCACGCTCGGGGCGGAATATTTATACAGGAGCCCATGGTGTTCTTTTCGATTAGATAAGGTACGGCTGCCGGACGGGGTGAAGATCGAGTACGGCGTCCTCGAGAGCGCCGGCTTCGCGGCGGTGGTGCCGGTGACGCAAAGCGGTAGCGTGATACTCGTGCGCCAGTGGCGCCAGCCAGCGGGCTCTTTCACCCTGGAGCTACCGGGTGGGGGTGTAGAGAGGAGGGAGGACCCTCGGGAGGCTGTAAAGAGGGAACTGTTAGAGGAGACTGGGCACCGTGCCGAGGGGCTCTCGCATTTGGTCTCGGTGTATACGAGCCCCGGGCGATCGACGGAGGTGTGCCACCTGTTCCGCTGCACGGCTCTGCCCGAGCTTTCAGGGCCGCCTCCGGAGACGACGGAGTTCGTCTCGACGGTGGAGTTGTCGCTTACGGAGGCGGTAGAGAGAGTTTTTAGTGGCGAGATCACGGCCGCCACTACCGTTCTCGGGCTGTTGATGGTGGTTGGGGAGACGGCAGGTGGTTGTGCGGGGGGGGGATCTGGGTTACATTAAGTACAGGAGAGTAACCGGGGAGCTCCTAGCGAAGGGGCTGAGAGGGCGCTAAGGCCGCGCCGACCCGAGGAACCTGATCCGGGTAATGCCGGCGGAGGAAGGAACGTGAAGACCAGCTATCGCAAAGAGGACGCTCGGGACTACGATCAGGTGCGTCCTTTGGCCTCTTCCGGCCTCGGGTCCCAGACGGAGGAGGTCGTCGAAAGTGCTGCAGGACCGTAAGTATCGGAGGCCAGGCGATCCCGGTGAGGCCGTAACCCAGCTCCGCTACGCACGAGGGGGCGTCATAACGGAAGAGATGCGTTACGTGGCGGGCCGGGAAAGCATGGAGCCGGAGAAGATCCGGGAAGAGGTCGCGCGGGGGCGCATGATCATCCCGGCAAACGTTAACCATACGTCTCTGGAACCGATGTGTATCGGGAAGGCCGCTCGCGTCAAGATAAACGCCAACATCGGCAACTCTCAAACGACCTCGAAGATCGAAGCCGAGCTCGAGAAGCTCAGGACATCCATAAAGTACGGCGCCGACACGGTAATGGACCTCTCCTCCGGCGGAGACATCCCGAAGCTACGTCAGGCGATAATCGAGGCCAGCCCGGTCCCCATCGGAACAGTCCCGATCTACGAGGTCATAAGTAGGGTCAAGAGCGTCGAGGAGATGACCGGAGATCTCTTTCTCGAGGTCATAGAGGAGCAGGCCGAGCAAGGCGTCGATTATATGACCATCCACGCCGGAGTACTGTTGCAGCACCTCCACCTTGTACAGTCCCGCATCACAGGGATCGTCTCCCGCGGCGGGGGACTTTTGGCCCGGTGGATGGTCCACCATATGAAGCAGAATCCACTCTACGAGCGCTTTGATGAGATCTTGGAGATCTGCCGTCGCTACGACGTCTCCCTTTCTTTGGGCGATGGGCTCCGCCCGGGGAGCGTTGCCGATGCCTCGGACGCGGCCCAGTTCGCCGAGCTCAGGACCTTGGGCAGGCTCACCGAGCGCGCCTGGGAAAAGGACGTGCAGGTCATGATAGAGGGGCCCGGTCACGTCCCGCTGGATCAGCTCGAGATGAACGTGAAGATGCAGCAGGAGATCTGCCACGAGGCCCCCTTCTATACCCTCGGCCCCCTGGTGACGGATATCGCCCCTGGCTACGATCACATAACCAGCGCCATCGGGGCCGCCGTCATCGGCTGGCACGGCACCAGCATGCTCTGCTACGTAACCCCTAAGGAGCACCTGGGCCTGCCGAACGCCGAAGACGTGAAGCAAGGGCTTATCGCCTACCGCATCGCCGCCCACGCCGCAGACATCGCGCGCGGTCGTTCCGGGGCGCGCGAGTGGGACGACGAACTCTCGCGGGCGCGCTACGCCTTTGACTGGAGGAGGCAATTCGAGCTTGCCCTCGACCCGGAGACCGCGCAGACCATGCATGACGAGACCCTGGCCGATGACTACTTCAAGACCGCCGAGTTCTGCTCGATGTGCGGCCCCAAGTTCTGCCCGATGCACAACTTCCGCGAGGTGGACTGGAGCGTTTTGAAGAGGGCGGCCGAGAAACTTCCGGCGGAGAGTTAGAGGAGGTTCTTTGAAACGAGTAATGAGTATAGCCACCAGCGACTCTGGAGCGGGAGCTGGCATCCAGGCCGATCTCAAGGCCTTTTTACGTTGCGGCGTCTACGGGACGACCGCCATCGTCGCCACCACCGCCCAGAACACCGTCGGTGTTAAGGACATCTACGCCTTCCCCCCGCAGGTGGCTGTAGAGCAGATAGAGGCCGTCGTCTCGGATATCGGGGCCGACGCTGTAAAGACCGGGATGCTCTTTAACGCCGGCATCATCTCCGCCGTTGCCCAAGCCATCGACCGCCTCAAGCTCCCGAACATCGTAGTAGACCCGGTCATGGTCGCCGAGAGCGGGGCGGTGCTCCTCGAGCCCGACGCCGTGGAGACCTACAAGAACGAACTCTTCCCGCTCGCCACGGC
>Ga0126307_10002009_pt1 | contig 13649 bp, 3 predicted proteins | sample Plot28_FD_89955 | JGI IMG/M metagenome (GOLD analysis project Ga0126307, IMG submission 89955) | Serpentine soil microbial communities from UC McLaughlin Reserve, CA, USA - Plot28 | ecosystem: Environmental > Terrestrial > Soil > Grasslands | place: USA: UC McLaughlin Reserve, Lake County...
GCACCCGCGGCCTCGACGTCCGCTCCGACCTCGGCGGGCTCAACCTCAGCAACGTGCCGAAGGTGTTCGTGGAGACCGGGAACATGCGCAACGCGTCGGACGCGCGTCGCCTGCGGAGCGCGCGCTACCGCCAGCTCGAGGCGGCGGCGCTCGCGCGCGGCCTCGCCGCGTTCCTCGGTCGCGCGTGATACGAACCCGCGGATGACGCTGCCGATCGACCGGCCCGGGAAGATCATCGCCGTCGGGTTGAACTATCGCGACCACGCCGAGGAACAGGCGCGCGAAACGCCGCACGCCCCGATGTTGTTTGCCAAATGGGCGACGGCGCTGATCGGCCCCGACGAGCCGATCGTGCTCCCGTCGATCACGTCGAGCGTCGACTTCGAGGGCGAGCTCGGCGTCGTGATCGGTGAGCGCGTCAAGCGGGTTTCGAAGGAGAACGCGCTCGATGCCGTGCGCGGCTACATCTGCGTCAACGACGTGTCTGCTCGCGACCTCCAGCAGGCCGACAAGCAGTACACGCGCGCGAAGTCGCTCGACACGTTCTGCCCGGTCGGGCCGCGCCTCGTCCGACGCGACGACGTCGGCGACCCGGGCAACCTCGCGATCCGCACGACGGTGAACGGCGAGACGATGCAGGAGGCTTCCACGTCACAGCTGATCTTCGACGTGCCGACGTTGATCGAGTTCGTCTCACAGGCGATCACGCTCGAGCCCGGCGACCTCATCTGCACCGGCACGCCCTCCGGCGTCGGCGCGTTCCGCGACCCGCCGCGTTTCCTCACCGATGGCGACGAGGTGGTCGTCGAGATCGAGCGCGTCGGCGCGCTGCGGAACCCCGTGCACACGGCGCCGAGCTAGGAATCGCGCCGACCGCGGGCTATCCTGGCCGCGGGATGCGTCAGGGGTCGGTCATCTTCGCGCTGCTTTCCGCAGCGCTCGTACTCGCTGCGCCGGCCGGCGCGAGCGATTGGCTGCCGCATCCCGCGGACGCGACGTGGCTCTACGAGTGGACCGACAGCGCGTACAACGGCACGCCGACGACGGAGAAGGTCACCGTCAAGGAGCAGAAGGGTGCATCGTTCACGCTCGCGTGGACGACGGAGGACCAGGCGAACGCCGCAGACGCGGTCGAGACCGCAGGGCAGATGGTGTTCCAGGAGACGTCCTCGGGACTGCTCGTCGCGGACTGGTCGAGCACGCTCCCGCCGGCCTCGTTCCCAATCCTGTGCGCGCGGCAGAGCCCGTGCGGCAACAGTCTCTCGAGCTCGCTCTACAACGTCGCGTGGGGATCGCGGACGCCGCTTCTCACGGAGCCGGTCTTGCATGGGAGCGCATGGACGGCGACGGGCGGGGCGGGCAACGACGTCACGAGCTCGTCCACGTATCTCGGGACCGAGAACGTGACGGTGCCGGCGTTCCCGATGCCGGTGCTCGCGGCGAAGATCCGGTCCGAGATCTCGCAGGCGGGCGCCCTCGGCGACCCGTACGGCAGCGGCATCAGGACCGTGTGGTGGGTCTACGGCGTCGGCCCCGTCAAGACCGTCTTCGAGCACAGCGGCGGCACGGCCGCGCCGGTCACCACCGTCGCGCTGAAGGCGACGAGCCTGACCGCGAAGGCGCCGCCGCCGAACGTCAACTGGTTCCCGCTCCGCAAGGGCCTCAAGGGCACGCTGCGGTGGACGAACAAGCGCCACTTCGCAAAGCCTGCGGTGCAGAAGTTCGAGGTCGAGGAGGTCGTCAACGGGTCGGCGCGGATCGGCGTCCAGAGCGTGTCGGGCCCGATCAAGGCCGCGGCCGCGTACGGATTTACGCTCCGCGCCGACGGCCTCACGAACATCTGGGGGACGTCTCGCGCGGCCTCGCTCGCGAAGCTGCCGCCGCTCGGGCCGAAGGCACTTCCGGCGGCGAAGCGTCGTCACTTCCATACGCCGTTCGACCTGATGACCTTCGGGTTCAATCCGCTCCTGCCGGCCTACCCGTCGGCGGGGAACTCCTGGGCCGCGGCGACCGCCGGGCGCGACTGGTCGGTGTACGGGGTCACGGGCACGACAACGGTGCTGGGCGTCCGCAACGTCGTCGTTCCCGCAGGGAAGTTCAACGCGCTCGCGGTGCGGTCGACGGTGCGCCAGCCGGGGTTCCCGTTCGGGAGCGGCACGCGGACGATGTGGTTCGCGGCCGACCGCGGGCTCGTCAAGCTCGAGTTCCGTCACGGCGACGGCAGCGTCTCCGTCGTCGAGCTCGTCAAGAAGTAGCCTTCCCGCGTTGGCGGAAACGGGAACGCAGCCGACCGCGTCGCATGACGCGACCGCGGGGTACGAGGTGCTGCGCGGCTGCGTTCCGCAGGAGGCCGTCCACGCGGCGCTGCGGCACATCCACCTCGACGTCGCGCGCCGCGGGCTGCCGCCGGAGGAGCTTGGGACGTGGCTGTGGAACGCACACTGGTTCCCGCATCTGAAGTGGGACGCGGAGATCGTCGCGCTGCTCGACCATCTTCCCGACGAGCTCCGCGAGGGCGAGGTTTGCGACCCTCAACTCGTCCTTCAGCTTCCGGACGAGCCCACCGACGCCCCGCTCGAGCCGCACGTCGACCAGGAGCCCGACTGGGCCGCGGGGAGGACCTACCGCCGCATCGTCGGAATCGCTCTCACCGCAGGCCGCGAGAGCAACGGCGGGCTCGTCGTGTGGCCGCTCAACGGCGCTGATCCGGTGTCGGTCGCGCTCGAGCCGGGCGACGTGATCGTCATGGATCCGCGCCTCCCGCACGCGAGCGGGTTCAACCGCGAGGGCGGCATCCGCTACGCCGTGTACTTCCGCTTCCTCGAGCCGAGGTAGAGGGTTCGCCGAACGCGGTCCCCGACGCGCCCGCGCGCCTCAGCGGACGCGTTTCCCGGGTTGCAAACGCAGGTCGCGTCTCTTGCGACGGTGGGCCGTTCGGCCCATTGAAGTAAGCGCGGTGCCCTGACAAGGTGGCACTCGGGCACGACGGGGCACGCAGGACAGAGGGGAGCCGTACGTCAGGACACGCAGTACCGAGGGATGGTGAACCCATCGGCCTAGTCGGGTTGCGTCATGGACGCGTCGCCCGCTGGTTCGTCGCTGGGGGCTTGCTCAGCCTTCTTTCGCTCTACATCGATCCCTTCGTCGTCGCGGCGATCTCGGCGCGCACACCGCAGACGCCGATCGCTCGACTCGAGGTACCCGCGTTTGCGTTCCCGTCGCTCGCCGTCCCGAAGGTCCACGAGCCGCGCGCTCTCGCGCCGGTCTCTGTGCAGAGGGCGGCTCCGGAGCGGACGGCGGCGCCGACACGGTCGGCGACACCGGCCGCCACGCCGGCTGCACCTGCCCGCGCGCCCGCCCGGCGCACGACCGTCACGCGCGCCAAGCGGACGACGGTCGTCCGCCGCGAGCCGCGCGCGGCGACACGGACGGTCCCGGTCGTGACCGACACCGTTACGCGCGTCGCGGTCGCGAAGCCCGCGCCGGCCTCTGCAGGCGCCGCCGCCGCGGCCGCCGCGGCCGATCCGTTTGCATCGGTGCCGGTCGTCGAGGACACGGTCGGCGGCGACCCGCCGGCGATGCCCGAAGCGGCGCCCGCTCCTGCCCCGGCGGCGAAGACCGCGGCCGCTGCCACGGAGGACAACGCCGCAGCGGCTGTTGTCGATCCCGCCGACGAGGACGAGCTCGCGGCGCGCCGCCCGAGAACGGCTCCCGCACCGACGGCCGCCGAGCCGGCGCGCGGACTCTCCGCCGAGGACGTCACACCCGCGGCGACCGCGCCGGAGCCCGCCGCGTCCGAGACCGAGGCGGCCGCGGGCGACACCGCGGCGACTCCGGCTCCGGCTCCGGCACCGCCGCCGGCGACGACGACGACGGCCGACGCGCCCGCAGCAGCCACGACTGACACGACTTCCCCGACCGCCGCCCCCGCGGTCGCGACGTCTCCGGCGACGACCACCGCCGACACGACGACCACCGGGACCACCGCGGCGCCCACGACGGCCGCGCCGACCACGAGCGCTCCGGCTGCGACGACGACCACGCCGACCACAACCTCGGCCGAGACCACGACCGCTGCGGCTGCGACGGCGACCACGCCGACGGCGCCGGCGGCGACCTCCGCCGCGACCACCGCCACGACCGCGGACGCCACCACCACGTCGGGTCCCGCGACCACGTCGTCGCCCGCGGCCGCGGCCGCCGCCGCGACGGCCGCGACGGCGCCGTCGGACTGGGTTGTCGCGCTCGCCGATGCGGCGGCGCACACCGTCTCCGTCGCGACGAGCGGCGCAGACCTCGTCGTCACGGTCGACGGCGTCGCCTCGTCCAACGCGATCTCCGCTGTCGGCTCCCTTGCGGTGACGGGCGGCGACGGCGACGACTCGTTCACGGTCGACGCCTCGGCCGTCACGTCCGACGTGCGGATCGCGATCGACGCCGGCGGCGGAACGGACACGCTCAGCGGCCCGGCGACCGACGTCGAGTGGTCGATCACCGGCGCGGGCGCCGGACACCTCGGATCGGTGTCGTTCGCCGGCTTCGAGAACCTGACCGGGGCCTCCGGCAACCAGGACACGTTCGTGATCGCCGCAAGCGGGTCGGTCGTCGGCGTCGTCGACGGGGGCGCGGGTGGCTTCGACACGGTCGAGATCGCGTCGAGCGGCGGCGAGCTGACGTCGAAGATCACGGGTCCGCAGTCAGGGGTGATCAGCCGCGGCGGCGACGTGATCACGTATGCGGGCATGGAGCCCGTGTCGGTGACGGGCTCGACGAGCATCGTGATCGAGGCGCCGAACGCGGCGACGGTCACGCTCTCGGACAACGGCAACCCCTCCGACAAGGTCTTCTCTGTCGCCTTCAACGGGGGCGGCGAGACGCACACCATCAGTGCCGCTGACACGGTGACGAGCCTGACGCTGAAGCTCGGCAGCGGGCCGAACACCGTCATCGTCAACGCCCTCGATCCCGCCTTCACGGGATCTCTCACCGTCAACGGCACCACCGCCGACGACACGATCACGCTCCGCGTGGACGCTGCCTTTACGGGGCAGCTGCTGGTCGACGGCGGAGGGGGCACCGACACGCTGGTCGGCAAGACCGGCGGGTCCACGTGGACGCTCGACGGGGAAGACAGCGGGACGCTCGACGGCGCCGACTTCTCAGCATTCGAAAATCTAACCGGCGCGGCCGGCGCGGATTCCTTCACGACCGAGACGGACGCGTCGCTCACGGGCCTCCTCGACGCCGGCGCGGGAACCGACACGCTGACCGGCCCCGACGGCGACGCGAGCTGGAACATCGACGGAGCCGGATCGGGCGTGCTCGAGCTCACGATCTTCGCCCACGTCGAGAACCTCGTTGGACGGAGTGGAGACGACCGCTTCGTCCTGCAGCCCGGCGGGTCGCTCCTCGGCCCCGTCAACGGCGGGACCGGGACCGGCATCGACGAGGTCGTCGCCCACGACATCGCCAATATCTGGGAGATCACCGGCGCCGGCTCGGGGACGTTGAACGGCGACCTGTTCAGCAACATCGAGACCCTGATCGGCGGCAACGACGACGACACGTTCAACCTCCACGACGGCGCGTCCGTCGACACGATCGACGGAGGCTACGACGCCGACGTCGACAACCCGCCCCTGGACACGCTCGACCTCTCCGCCTGGTCGACCGACGTGTTCGTCGACCTCAGCACCGACACCCCGAGCGCGACCGGCATCGCGAGCGTCTCGAGCATCGACCTCTTCGTCGGCGGCACGGGGCTACACGACACGATCACGGGCCCGAGCGAAGCCGCGGTCGAGTGGGACATCGACGGCGCGAACGAGGGCGTCGTCGGGGACTTCGAGTTCAGCGACTTCGAGAACCTCTCGAGTGCCGCGACCGGAGTTGCCTCGAACGCGTTCAAGGTCGAGGACGCCGGCTCCGTCAGCGGAACGATCGCCGGCACGGCGCTGGGCCTCGACGTCCTCGCCGTCTGGGACGCCGTCAAGAGCGTCTACGCCGTCATCGACCCGGGCTCTGAGGACGTCTCGGGCACGAACGTGCCGCTCTTCGGGAAGTCGTTCACGTACACGCACCTCGACGGCCACACCGTGCTGACCTGCGATCCCGTTGCGTGCGTCATCGACGGCACGCCCTTCAGCGAGGACATGTACCTCGAGGACAGCAACACCGCGGTGGCCGGCCAGATGCAGGTCCGATTCGACCGGATCGAGTTCTACAACGTCCTCGGCGGGACCAAGTCGAACACGAAGATCTTCGACGTCCCGAGCGAGTCCCTGACGATCAACGGGCTCACCGGCGCGGACAAGATCACCGTCAATTCCGTCGACTCGGCGTTCAACGCCGAGCTCTACATCTACGGCGACAACGGCAACGCCCCTATTCTCGTACCGGACGTCAACGTCGACACCGTGACGTTCGCGGGGAACGTCAACACGCGCGACCACTACCTCGAGGTCTTCGCGGAGACGATCAAGGTCAACGACGGCGTCAAGCTCGACACCGGCGAGGACGACATCGTCTTCCGCGCGCGCCGCATCGGCACCGCAGAGCTCGAGAACGCGTCACCGGTCTTCGGGACGGACAAAATCGTGTTGATCGAGATCGGCGCCAACGCCGAGCTCCATGCGAGCAGCATCTACCTGATCGCGACTGCCGAGGACAGGAGCTTCGCGGAGATCGTCGGCGTGAACCGCCTGACGAGCACGTTCGCGATCCAGCCCCTGATCGACAAGGCCGTCGACCTGAGCTCGCTCCCGATCAAGGTCCTCGTGAAGTTCTCGACGGCGACCGTCACGATCAAAGACGGCGCGAAGCTCATCGCCGCCGCGGAGGACGAGATACCGGCGGACGGATGCCCCGATGACGCCGATTTCGCGCCCTGCGATTCCAGCGTCGGTGTAGTCGGCATCTACGCCACTGCGGGGAGCGATGCCTCCGGCGTCGCGAAGAGCAAGCTGTTCAGCATCGGCTACGCGCAGGCGACGTCGAAGGCGACGATCACGATCGGCGAGCACGTCGAGATCACCGGCGGCGGGTCGGTCAACGTCACGTCCGACGCCAGCGCGACGGCGTCGATGACGACGGAGACGACGCGCGAGATGGGCGCCATCAAGCAGCAGGCGGGGAAGCAGGCGTCCGTCTCGCTCGCGATCAGCAACGCGTCCGTGACGTCCACGACGACGGTTGCCGAAACGGCGACGATCCACGCGGGCACGATGGTGAACATCCGCGCGCTCGGAGCGCACGAATCGACCGCCGAGGCCGAGGCCGGCCTGTTCTCGAGCGGCGCGGCTGGGCTCGCGTTCGCGCTGCAGTTCTCGAAGGAAGACGTCGACGCGATCGTGCTCGGGACCGTCACCGCCGACATGGACCATCCGGACGGAGCGGTTGTGAAGCTCGAGTTCGACCCGACCCAGCTGATCGACTACGACAAGGACTGGATCAACGCCGGCTCCAACTGGGTCGTCGTTTCCGAGGACACCGTGACCTACCAGGCGCGGCACGGAACGAACATCCTCACGGGCGGGAAGTTCAACAAGGACGGCACACGCCGCGAGACGAACTCCAGCGCGCTGCAGAGCGATCACGACTACTTCGTCATCAAGGTCGAAGGCGACCCGAGCAAGATCCGTCTCGCCGAGAGCGAGAAGGACGCGATCGCGGGGATCTACATCGACCTCGTCGCGGGCGGCGGCGCACTCAACGTGCACGGCTTCTCGAGCGATGACGTCAAGCCGCTGGAGGACACGATTTCGATCACGCCGGGCGTCGGCACGTTCGAGATGGGCCAGTCGGTGATCTATCTCGAGGACGACACCTTCGCCAGCCATCCCACCTGGCACGTCGCTCCCGATTGCGCCGCCGGCGTCGTCAGCGAGTGCTACATCGTCGACGCGGACGAGAACCCCATCCTCGACGGCAACGGCGCCAAGATCCCGTACACGCCCGAGATCCCGGGGCTCGTGCACAACACGAAGTACTGGGTGCTCTCGAGCCCCAACCAGTTCGACCTCCAGGGCGACAGCCGGATCCGCACCAAGCAGGTCTTCCGGCTCGGGAAGCTCGAGAACGAGGTGCGCGGCGGCGTCACGCTCGACATCGGCACGCCGGCTCCCGGCAAGACGTTCACGCTGCGGGCTGAGCAGGTCCTCGACTCGAACTTCGCCACCTTCGGCGTCCTGACCGCGATCGACGCGACCGACGAGGCGTCGGCGACGGCCGGCCTCACGAGCGCCGAGAACGCCGACGCGACGTTCGTGCCGACGGGCTACGGCTGGGGCTCGCTTGTCTTCGGCGGGATCTTCGAGAAGCTCACGGACAAGTTCGCAGACGCCGCGCAAAAGGCGCAAACCGCGACGAGCAGCATGGGGAATCTCGGCGCCTCGAGCTCGATCAGCGTCGCCGGCGCGTTCGCGTTCTCCTTCGCCGATCACGACGCTCGGACCTACATCGGCCCGAACGCCGACCTCAACTCGAACGACGACATGGAACTCCGCAGCGAGGTCGTCCAGTCCTTCAAGCTGAGCGCCGAGAGCGACAACGAGCCGCAGAAGAACAACGGCGACTTCAAGCCGGGGGCGAGTGCTGCCAACACCATCAGCGTGGCGGTCAACGTCGGGATCGTCAGCAACAAGGCGCACGCGATCATCGACGCCGGCGCCGAGGCCGACGCCCTGCGGGCCCTGCGGCTGATCTCGAGCGTCACGTACCCGTTCCCGACGGCGCTCGACGAGTTCTTCCCGCTCTCCGCGAGCGAGCTCACCGACAAGCTGCAGGAAGACGGCTACGACGCGGTCAACGACTACCTCGACGGCCTCGGGCTGAAGTCGAAGCTGTTCAACACCTGGGCGCGGAGCACGGCGCAGGGCGACAAGCTCGGAATCGCAGGCTCGGTGAACGTCCTCGTGTTCACGAACGTCGCCGAGTCGGTCATCCACTCGAACGCGCAGATCAACCAGGACTGCTTCTACCGCGCGCCTGGGGACCCGGACTGCGATCCCACCGACGCGCACAGCTCGAACGAGAACAACGCCGACGAGCACGTCGTCTCGATCGAGGCGACGAACTACATGCAGTTCATGGACGTGACGGGGATCTTCGCCTTCACCCTGCCGTCGGCCACGATCACGCCGGGCGACATCGACTTCGACAAGGACCTCTCCGTCAGCCCGATCGGCTCGAGCGGCAAGCGCGGAGGCGTCGGCGGCGCGATCTACCTCTCGTTCCTCAACAACACGACACACGCGATCGTCGAGGACGGCGTCGACCTGTACAGCGGCAAGCGGTCGGGCCTGAACCTGAAGGCCGAAGAGGCCATCTTCCGCTTCGCCTTCACGCAGTCGGGCGCGGACGCCGGCCGGTTCGCGATCGCCGGCAGCCTCGCCTACTTCAGGCAGGACAGCGACAACCTCGCGCGCATCGACTCCACGGCCACGATCACGGGCGGCCGCGTCGACGTCTACGCGGGGAGCCTCGAGACGGAGGTCAACTGGGTCGGCGGGGTCGCCAAGGGCAAGGGCCTCGGCGTCGGCCTGTCGGTCTCCGTCAACGACATCCACCGCAAGACGCGCGCGGTGATCGGGAATCCGGATGTCCTCACGAGCGACGGCACGGCCGCGCGCAACACGACGCAGATCGACGTCGTCGGCAAGGTGGACGTTCGCGCGAAGGTCGACGGCGCCCTCTGGTCGTTCGCGGTCGCGGGGTCGGTCATCACGACCAGCCCGATCCCGGACGGGCCGCCGCCGAAGACGAACGAGAACGCGAAGGCGCTGTCCATCCTCGGCGCAGATGTCGAGCCGCCGCCGAGCGGGATCGGACTCGCGGGCGCCGTCTCCGTGAACATCCTCGACGACACGACGCAGGCGTCGATCGTTGACGCCGGCCTCGTCAGGGCCTCCGCGCACAACCCGAGCGACCCGGTCTACACCTTCACGCCGCCGAAGATCAGCGTGACGGCGGAGGATTCCTTCTTCCAGGTCACGGCCACCGGCGGAGCGGCGTTCACGAAGGGTCAGCAGCAGGACTCGAAGGCGATCGCGGGCGCGCTCAGCATCAACATCCTGAACGTCAAGACGCTCGCGCTGGTGTTCAAGACCGACCTCACCGGCCCGAGCGACGTGACGATCAAGGCGACTCGCAGCGGCGACCTCATCGCCGTCGCCGCCGGGCTCGCGGCCTCGACGGGCAGCGAGAGCACCTCCGTCGCCGGCTCGATCGGGATCAACGTGATCCTGAACCAGACGCGCGCGGAGCTCGACGGCTCGACGCTGGTGGCGGGCGGGAACGTTTCCGTCGGCGCCTCCGACAACACGCGCATCATCGCGATCGGCGGAGGCATCGCCTACGGCGGGAAGGCCGGCGTCGGCGCGGGATTCGGCCTAAACGTGCTCGGTACGAAAGACGACCCAACGATCACCCGCGCCGCGATCACGAACTCGAAGCTGACGATCGCCGGCACGAAGCTCGAGGTCACTGCGACGAACGCCAATCCCGCGAGCGACCCGCGGATCTTCGCCGTCGGGGCAGGCGTCGGAATCAGCGCCGGCGCCCAGGCGAAGCTCGCGCTCGGCGCGTACATCTCGGTCAACCTCACGCACAACAACACCGAGGCGTACGTGAAGAGCAGCACGGTGATCGACACGTCCGGCGGCTCGATCCTCGACGTGCTGATCAAGGCCAAGGACGACTCCGGGATCGTCGCCGTCGCAGGCGCCGTGGCGATCTCGACGGGCTCAGCCGCGGTCGGGATCGCGATCGGCTACAACGAGATCGACAACGACGTCCTCGCCTACCTCGACGACGTCGGTCTCACCATTGACGGATCGCTCACGGTCGAGGCGTCGTCCGACGCCGAGATCGGCGGCGCCGACATCGGCATCGCGGTCGCCGCAGGCACGGGCAGCAAGCTCGCGGGCGCCGGGTCGGTCCTCATCAACAAGATCACGAACACGATCAAGGCGTACATCACCGACACGGTGACGCCCCTGACCACGCCGACGGTCAGCACCGGAGGCACGATCTCGCTCTCGGCGACCGACAACTCGCTGATCGTGTCGATCGCCGGCGGCGTCTCGGTGTCGACGCAGGGGGCGGCCGTCGGCGCCGCGATCAGCTACAACCTGATCAAGAACACGATCGCGGCGTACGTCGAGAACACCTCGCTCGACGCCCGTGGCTCGGCGGCGTCGGTCGTCCTCGCCTCGAACTCGAACTCGACGCTCGTCGCGATCGCGCTCGGCATCGCGGCCTCGGGCGGCAACTTCGCGCTCGGCGGCTCGCTGACCGTCAACTCGATCGCCAACACGCTCGACGCGCACGTCAAGAACGCGCCGAGCGTCAAGGCCGGCGACGATCTGCGCGTCACCGCTACGGAGTCGGCGACGATGGTCGTGATCGCGGGCGGCGTCGGCGTGAGCCTCGGCGGCAGCGCCGTCGGGGCTGCGATCGCCTACAACTACATCGGCGGCAGCTTCGACCCGGCCAACCCGGACGTCGTCGACCAGAACGCGACCGCTACAGACCAGATCACCGCGTACATCGACAACGCCGGCGTCGACGTGGGCGGCGACGTCGTCGTGCAGGCGGGGTACCAGCCGCCGGAGACGCCGCTTCCGGGGACGGTGAGCCTGGGCCAGGAGACGGCGGTCTCGTCGACGAAGGTGCAGTTCGTCCGCGAGACGGGCGCGGACACTTCGGTGTACGACTACATCCAGCGCGACAACGGAACGCCGGTGGCGGTCAAGTTCGTCCGTGAGATCGGCGCCGACACCTCCGTCTACGACTACATCGAGCGCAACGACGGCAGGGCCGACTGGAACGACACCGCGCTCGCGGCAGGGCAGAGCATCACCGTCGCCGGTGCGGGCGCGAACAACGGCACGTACACGATCGACGAGATCGACGGGAAGAAGATCCGTCTCCGCGGCGTGCACAACTCGGTCACGAACGCCACCGTGGCCGCCGCCGTGATCACGACGTGGGGCGACACGTCCCTCGCCGCCGGGCAGACGATCACCGTCACCGGTGCCGGCGCGAACGACGGCACCTACACGATCGACGAGATCGACGGCAACAAGCTCCGCCTGCGCGGCGTGCACGACGACGTGACGACCGCGACGGCGAGCTCGGTGAGGATCGGGATCGAGCGCGGGCTGGTCGACCTGCCGAAGGATCCGAGCACCGATCCGCGCACGTCGTTCGCCGCGCGCATCGTCAGCGTCACGATCGGCGCGGCTGCCGCCAACAACTTCGCGATCGGCGGCTCGATCTCGATCAACGTCATTGCGCACTCGATCACGGCGTACATCTCGGGCGCGCGCACGGTGAAGGCCGGAGGAAGCATCCTCATCTCGGGTGCCGACGACGTGAACTCGATCTCGGTCGCCGGCGGGGTCGCCGTCGGCCAGAACGCCGCCGGTATCGCCGTCTCGCTCCAGATCGACCTGAGTCGCGTCACCGCCTACGTCGGCACGGGCACGACGCTCGACGCGAGGGGCAACGGGTCGGGCCCCGACATGCGGAACGGCACGAAGAACGGCAGCGGTGTCCCGCAGACGACAGTCGTGAAGGGCCTCGCCGTCAGCGCAACCTCGTTCGAGGTCTACCGGACGATCGCGATCGGGCTGGCGGGCGGAGCGCGCTTCGGCGTCGCGGGCTCGGGCGGCGTCACGGTGGTCAACCGCCACGTCGACGCTTACATCGGCGACGGCGCCCGCGTGAATCAGGGAACGACGGGTGAGAGCGCCGAGCAGACCGTCTTCATCCTCGCGTCCGACCGCACCGACCACATCGGCGCCGGCGGCTCCGTCGCGCTCGGCGGCATCGCGGGCGTCGGCGCGGGCATCGACGTCGGCGTGATGACGAAGGAGACGAAGGCGTGGATCGGCGCCGGCACCGCCGTCTCGGCGCAGCGCGACATCCGGATCCAGGCGTTCTCCGAAGAGAAGGTCGTCTCCGTCGCCGCGGGCGTCGCGCTCGGGCTCAATGCCGGCGTCGCCGGCGCAGTCGACGTCTACGTGATGACGATCACCACGAAGGCGTTCGTCGACGGCGAGAAGACGGTCGGAAACTCGTTCTACGCCGGCGGCAAGGTGACGGCCGAGGGCAGCGTCCAGATCGCGGCCGAGTCGAAGACCGAAGTCGACTTCATCGGCGGGAACGTCGCGATCGGCGGCGACGCCGGGATCGGCGGCGCCGTCGTCGTCCCGATCCTCACGAAGAACACCTACGCCTACATCGGCACGGGCGCAACCGTCGACGCCAAGGCGAAGACGGCCGGTATCGACGTCCGCGCCGGCACCTTCACCAACGAGTTCGTCGCCTACGGGTCGAGCGAGACCAACCAGGTGCAGCCGTCGCACATCGAGAACGACGACGTCGGCTACGACTCGAGCTCGGACGATCCGAACCCGATCGTCGACGAGCAGCTCACGAAGCGGCGCGTCGTCACCGCCGACACCCAGACCGGCTTCAAGGGCCTCGCGGTCACGGCGCTCAACCAGGACGACATCGGCACCTTCGGCGTCGGAGTCGCGGCCGCCGGCTACGTCGCGGTCCAGCTGTCCGCCGCAGTCCACGTGATGACGGCAAACACGTTCGCGTACATCGGCGACGCGGCTCAGGTCAACCAGGGGAACGAC
>Ga0126307_10002010_pt1 | contig 13648 bp, 17 predicted proteins | sample Plot28_FD_89955 | JGI IMG/M metagenome (GOLD analysis project Ga0126307, IMG submission 89955) | Serpentine soil microbial communities from UC McLaughlin Reserve, CA, USA - Plot28 | ecosystem: Environmental > Terrestrial > Soil > Grasslands | place: USA: UC McLaughlin Reserve, Lake County...
AGCGAGGACTGCCGCGCGATGCTTGCGCAGCTCCGCGGGTGGCTGGGGTGAGGTTCGGCATCGTCGGGTGCGGCGACATCGCGCGCCGCTACGCCGCGAGGATCTCGGAGCTGGACGGCCTCGAATTCATTGCCGCGTCGGACGTGCTCCCGGCGCGCGCTGAGGCGTTGGCGGCGGACCACGGCGGCGAAAGCCACGCGTCGCTCGAAGCGCTGCTGGCAGACGAGCGGGTGGACGCGGTCCTCAACACCGAGAAGCCAATGGCGCTGACGTACGGGGACGCCCGTCGCCTCGTCGAGCTCGCCGCTCGACGTGGCCTTTGCTTGAGCGCCGCGCCCGCGACGCTCCTCGGCGATGCGCAGCAGACGGCGTGGAAGCTCGTCCGCGATGGCGCGCTCGGACACGTACGCGTCGCGTACGCGGAAGCGAACCGGGGCCGGATCGAACGGTGGCACCCGGCGCCGCTCACCCTGCACTCGGTCGGCGCGATGATCGACGTCGGCATTCTCCGCTGGAATGGGCGCGATGAAAGGGAGAGGTAGGCGATGATCACGCGGGACGAGCAGCAGGAAGCGCAGCGGTACGCCGCGGAGCGGCTTGCCGAAGCGGGCATCGTGGTCACGGACGCCGAGCGCGAGTCGATCGAGGTCGCCGACGCCGGCCTCGGGCGGCTCCGTGAGACAGGGCTCCAGCTTCTCGTCTACGTCAACACCGACCGCTACTGCGCCAAGGAGCTCGTTCTCTACCCGGGGCAGACCTTCGCCGAGCACCGCCACCCGCCGTTCGACGGCACGCCTGGGAAGGAGGAGACGTTCCGCTGCCGACTCGGTCTCGTCTACCTGTACGTCGAGGGCGAGCCGACGCCGAATCCGGCCTGCACGCCGCCGACCGGCCGGTACACCGTGAGGCACGAGATCGTGCTGCGCCCGGGCGAGCAGTACACGATCCCGCCGAACACCCTGCACTGGTTCAAGGCGGCCCCCGAGGGCGCCGTCGTCTCCGAGTTCTCCAGCGCCAGCCGCGACGAGCTCGACGTCTTCACCGATCCGCACGTGCGCCGCGCGCCGGTGGTCGAAGACTGATACGCCGCGCTACAGTCCGGGGCGATGCGCAGGATCGCCGCGATCCTCGTCGTCTTCGCCGTCGGAGCTACGGGCGCGACGCTCAGCTCCCACGGCACCGCAGCGCCCACGAAGGCGGTCGTGCAACTCGTCACGGCGCAGCCGCTCGAGATCGAGGGCGCCGGCTTCAAGCGCCTCGAGGTCGTGCGGGTGACGGCGACGGCCGACGAAGACAGAGCCACTCGACTCCTGACCGTGCGCCGCTCCGGCGCTTTCCTCGCGAGGTTCCCCGGCATGCGGTACGACCCCTGCAGCGAGGTGCTCGTCCTCCGCGCGAGGGGCACGAAGGGCAGCCTGGCGTCGGTCAAGCTCCTGCCGCGCGAGTGCCCTCACGGTCCCGACTGAGCCTGCGCGCAGCCCCGCCCCGACCGCGTAGCATCCCCCACGTGCAGGAGCGCACGGCCACCGTGAAACCCGCGGCCGCCGAGCTCGAGCAGAAGCTCGAGGAGCATCGCTCGGAGCTGACGGCCTACTGCTACCGGATGCTCGGCTCGCTGGACGCCGAGGACGCGGTGCAGGAGACGTTCATACGGGCGTGGCGCGCCTACGATCGCTTCGAGGGCCGGTCGGCGCTCCGTTCCTGGCTCTACCGTATCGCGACGAACGTGTGCTTCGACATGCTCAACGGGCGCGAGCGGCGGGCGCGGCCGATGGATCTCGGGCCGGCGCGCGAGCCGATCGTGTCGAACCTCAACACGTTGCCCGAGGTGACCTGGATCGAGCCCATCCCCGACAGCGCCGTCGTGCCCGAGGGCGATCCCGCAGAGATCGCGCAGACGCGGGAGACGATCCGGCTCGCATTCGTCGCCGCGCTGCAGCACCTGCCGCCGCGCCAGCGCGCGGTGCTGATCCTGTGCGAGGTCCTCCGTTGGAAGGCGTCCGAGGTCGCCGAGCTGCTCGAGACGAGCGTCGCGTCGGTGAACAGCGCGCTGCAGCGGGCGCGGGCGACGCTCGAGGCAACGGAGCTGGACCAGACGACAGCCGAGCCGTCGGTCGACAAGGCCGACGCCGAGCTGCTCGCGCGCTATGTGGAGGCGTTCGAGAAGTACGACGTCGACGCGCTCACGACGCTGATCCACGAGGACGCGACGCAGTCGATGCCGCCGTTCGACCTCTGGCTGCGCGGCCGCGACGACATCTTCGAGTGGTGGTACGGCCCGGGCAAGGGCTGCGCCGGCTCCCGCGTGATCCCGACGACGACCGCGAACGGCGCTCCCGCGTTCGGGCAGTACAAGCCGAGCGAGAGCGGCGACGGGTACGACCCCTGGGCGCTCCAGGTGCTCGAGGTCGACGACGGCAAGATCGTCGAGCTCACGTTCTTCCTCGACACGGACACCGTCTTCCCGCGCTTCGGCCTGCCGCCGCGGCTCGCGGCGTAGACCCGCCGCTACTCGGGCAGGACGTCCGTCAGGCCCATGAACGCAACGAGCCGGCGGAGCTCGTCGGACGCGCGTCGTAGCCGCACCTGACACCCGCGCCGCCGCGCCGCGAGCTGGAGGCGCGCGAGCGCGTCGACGATGACGGCGTCCGGCGCGACCCCCTCGACGTCGCAGAGCGCGACCGGCGCGGGATTCGCATCGAGGAGCGCGCACACGCGGTCGCAGAGCCCGTGCAGGTCTTCTCGGGCCATCGGCCCGCGAACTGCGAACAGGAGCGGCTGCGGCGCCGGGGCGGCCATCGAGGGACAGACCTGGGCCGCGGCGGAAACTCATCGCTCGCCCGTCAAAGTGGTGCACACGAAATTCGTCGCCTCTCGGGGGTAAGAACCGGGCGCGCCGCGACACCAACTCCTCCGACAACGACTCTCAAGGAGGAGAGCACACATGCCTTACGGCTCTTGGGTCAATGACCTGCCGACCGGGTTCTTCCTGATCGTCCACATCGCCGCGTTCGGAATCGGCGCCGGCTTCGCCTGGGTGGCCTTCAAGCGCGAGCTCAGCCTGCTCGCCGCCGGGTTCTCGCTGTTCGCGGTCGCAGAGCTGACCTACATGACGTACCACCTCGACTGGACCGTGTTCCTCTTCGCGCACACGATCGCGGAGGTGCTCGACCTCGCCGCCTTCGTCTGCGTCTTCGCCGCAGCGGTGTACTCGACGGTTCGTCGACCCGCGCTCGGAGAGGTGCGCTGATGCGCCTCGCCCTCGCCGCGTTCGCCGCACCGATCGCCGTTGCCCTGCTGATGGCCGGCTGCGGCGGCACCGGCGAAGCTGCGACGCCGACTGCGACGACGGACGTGGCGATGGCGAAGAGCTATCGCTTCGAGCCGAAGCGGATCGCGGTCGACGCGGGCAAGACGGTGACGTGGAAGAACGACGACAACTTCACGCACACCGTGCAGGTCGACGGCCAGGAGGATCACAAGGTCGAGCCGGGCGAGAAGGTCTCGATCGCGTTCGACAAGGGGGGCACGTACCACTACGTGTGCACGCTGCACAGCAAGGACATGGAGGGCGAGGTGATCGTCCAGTGAACGGCGCCGGCAGGCTGCGGCGGGACGTGGTCGTCCTCATGTGCGCGATCAGCGCGGGCGTCCACGCCGCGCTCGCTCCGGCGCACCTCGACGAGAGCACGGCGGCCGGCGCGGGGTTCGTCGCGGCGGCCGCCGCTCTCGCTGTCGTCGGCGTCGCCATGAACCGCAGCGCGCGCGCCGTCGTTCCCGCAGCGGCGGCGCTCGTGTTCTCCGGCCTGATCGTCAGCTACGTCCTCGCGACGACGACCGGCGTGCCCGTTCTGCAGCCGGAGCCCGAAGCGGTGGACACGGTGGCGCTGGCCACGAAGGCCTTCGAGATCCTGGGCCTGCTCGCGAGCTCGAGCCTCGTGTTGGGCCGGGCGCTCGCGGGCGTCAGCGGCCGGCGCGTCGTGCCGCTCTTCCTGCCCGTGCTGATCGCGGCGTTCAGCGGCCTCGCCGCGCTCGCGGCTTCGAGCGGGCATGCCATGCACGCGCACCACCACGGCGATGCCGACGCGCGGCGCCACGCCCACCAGCACGCCCCGGAGTCGTGAGGGCGCTCGCCACGGCTACCGTTGAGCGTCCGCGGATGGAAAGCGTGCGCCCTCGCCTGCAGCTCGACCTGCCGCCCGCCGCGGACGAAGAGTCGCGGCAGTGGCTCCGCTCGCTGCGCGCGGAAGGAGCGCAGCGCGACGACGCCGTGGCACGCCTGCACGACCTGCTCCTCCGCGCGGCCCGGTTCGAGGTCGCGCGCCGGCGGCCGACCCTGCCGCACCTCCGGGGCGGCGACCTCGACGACATCGCGCTCCAGGCGGCGGACGATGCGCTCGTGAGCGTGCTGCGGCGCCTGGACGACTTCCGCGGCGCGAGCCGGTTCACGACGTGGGTCTACAAGTTCGCCCTCTACGAGGCGGCCGTGAAGCTGCGAAAGCGATCGTGGCAGGGGCGCGAGGTGCCGCTCGAGCCCGAGAGCTGGACCGTCCTCTCGGCAACGGGGCTCGGTCCCGACGACGAGGTCGAGCAGACCGAGCTTGTGCAGGCGCTTCAGGACGCGATCGCGGAGCTACTCACGCCGCACCAGCGCCGCGTGCTCGTCGCGCTCGCCTTGAACGGCGTCCCGATCGACGTCCTCGCCGAGCGCCTCGACACGACCCGCGGCGCGCTCTACAAGACACTGCACGACGCCCGCCGGAAGCTGCGCAAGCACCTCGAGGAGCGCGGCTTCACGCTGGACATCCTGGAGGAGGCAAACCGATGAAGCGACCGGATCTCGAACAGGCACTTGGCCGGCTTCTCGGCCCGGCCGATCCCGAAGTGAGCTGCGACGAGTGCTTCGACCAGCTCGACCGGTACGTCGAGCTCGAGCTGGCCGGGAAGAACGTCGACACGCTCGTGCCGGGGCTCCGCGCGCACTTCGACGGCTGCCCCGCCTGTCGCGAGGAGCACGAGAGCCTGCGCGCGCTCGTCGGCGGCGACCAGGTCGTGTAAGCGGCCGCCGCGCGCGGCCGCCCGCGTCGCTGATCGGGCGGCTCGCGCCCGAGCCTGCGTCGTCGCGTCGCGTGCCGCGGGCGGTGCGGACCGGACGCGTCGCGCGTTTCCGGGTTTTACGGAGTACACGCCCGTGTTTGGAGTTCGGCTCGTAATGTGGTAGGAACGTACGGTCCAGTCGTAGCGTTGCGTGGATCCGGCGGGCCGAGAGGCTCGGGGGCCGTCGGGGAAGCCGGGGGGAGGGCTCGATGGCCGTCGTCGTTCTCGTGCGGAGACAACCGCACCGCGCCTTTTTGGTAGTCGCGGGTGTCGTGCTCGTGCTCGCCGTTTTGGTGCTCGCCCGGGCGACGGGCTCGGCGCTGGCGACGTCGAGCGGGGACCCGTATGACGTTCCCGTCGTCGTCGACACGAATCCGGATCCGAACGTCGTCGAGACGTCGATCACCGCGGTGGAGGCCTCCGTCGACGTCGGCAACGGCGTCACGGCGCATGCACTGACCTTCAACGGCTCGATCCCGGGGCCGGAGTTCCGCCTGAAGGTCGGCGACACCGTGATCGTCCACTTCAAGAACGACCTCGACGAGGTTACGGGGATCCACTGGCACGGCATCGAGCTCCCGAACCGGAGCGACGGTACGCCGCTGACGCAGAACCAGGTCGAGCCCGGCGGGACGTACCTCTACAAGTTCACGGTCACGCGGCCGGGGATCTACTGGTACCACCCGCATCACCACGCGTCGACCAACCAGGTCTTCAAGGGGCTGTACGGGTCGATCATCGTCACCGATCCGAACGAGGCCGCGCTGCAGGCGTCCGGTGCGCTCCCGTCCGCGGCGCAAACGCGCACCCTGGCGCTCACCGACATCACCGTCTGCAAGGAGTCGCCCAACAACGACACCGAGACCGTCGACACGTCACTGCCGCATGTCAGCGGTGGCGCGACGCCCGGCGTGCAGGGGGCGAACCCGAAGCAGCTCTGCGAGACCGCCGTGTTCGACCCCGAGGGGAACGTGATTCCCGGCCCGCTCGCCGCGGGTGATGTGCCGAACGTCCAGAAAGGCGGGAACTCCGGAGCCGTCGCCGAGGGCCAGACGTTGCTGACGAACGGCAAGAACGTCGGCGGGCGCGCCGGGGATCCTTCCGCGCCGGGAGCGCTGGCCGCGGGCGCGTCGACGATGGACGTCCGTCCGGGTCAGGGGCTGCGCCTCCAGCTCGGCAACGCCGCGACGACCCGCTTTTTCCGGCTCAACCTCACGGACGCGAGCGGTACGCAGATCCCGCTGATCCGCGTCGGCGGACAGGGCGGGTTGCTCAACAACGCCGTCCGGGAGGGCGGCGTCGTCGCAGGCTTCGACACCCACTACTTCGCCGGCGAGATCCTGCTCGACCCGGGCGACCGCGCCGACGTGGTCGCCGCGATTCCGGCCACCGCGACCGGCGTGCTGACGCTGTGGACGGAGGACTTCGAGCGGACCGGCCCGGCCGGCGCCTTCGCCGGCACGCCTACGGAGCCCGTCGCGCACTTCAACGTCATCGGCTCCGTCGTCGCTCCCGCGTACACGATCGCCGCGGGGACGCCGCTCCGCTCGGCCACGGGCGATCCGGTGGCGGTGCTCGGCGCCGCGACCGGCACCCTGCTCGACCCGGCTGCCTTCGCGCCGGTGAAGATCGGGCTCACGCCGACGACCTCCGACATCACGCTCACGAACTCGAGCAGCCCGCTGCCCGGCACGGACCCGCCGGCCGGGAACACGCTCGGCGTGAACGCGTTGCAGGGCGCCCACGACAACACGGGCGACTACGCGAGCGAAGGTCATATGCCTTCGACGCGCTACGCGAAGCTCGGCGACGTGCTCGAGCTGACGGTGACGAACATGACCGGCGCGCACCACCCGTTCCACCTGCACGGCTTTTCGATCCAGCCGATCGACCTGACGAAGGCGGCGTCACCGACGTTCACCTTCGCACCTGAGTTCGTCGACAACATCGACGTCCCGGGCGGCTACACGTTGCGCTTCCGGATCAAGCTGGAGGACCGGCCGCTCGTCGACGGAGTGACGCTCGGCGGCGGGCTCGGCCGCTGGGTCTTCCACTGCCACATCTTCTTCCACGCGACGTTCGGGATGATCTCCGAGCTCGACGTCGTCGCCGCGAACGGGAACGAGAAGCCGACGGTCGACACCGACGCCGGGATCGTCGCCGTCGTCGCGGGCGATCCGGCGACGATGCACGGGGCGTACCACGACGCCGACGGCGACGCGGTCACGTTGTCCGCGTCGGCCGGGACGGTGACCGACCACGGCGACGGGACTTTCGACTGGAACCTGGCGACGACCACGTCGACGCACCGGGAGCTGGTCTTCATCACGGCGACCGAGAACGTCGCCGGCAAGAAGGCGCAGACGGTCTTCCAGCTCGAGATCACTTACGAGTTCGGCGGGTTCCAGTCGCCGTTCCCGCACGAGAAGTACCAGGCCGGCTCGACCATCCCGCTGAAGTTCACGCTGAACGACGCGGACGGCAGGCCGCTTCCGGACTCCGACGCGGCGGCGCTCGCGTCGACCTGCAGCGTGCGGATCCAGTTCAGCGGCGGCACGCCGTCGCCGAACTGCGCGACGTACAGCGGCAAGGCGTTTCGGTTCAACCTGCAGACGTCGAAGAACCTGGTTCCGGGGACGTACACGATCACGGTCGAGGTGCTCTCCGGCGGCAGCGTGATCATGAGCGAGGACATCGACATCGAGATCCGTACCTGATCCCCGCGGGGGCTTCGCCGCGCGGCGCTTCGCCGTCGCGCGGCGAGGCGTCGCGCGCGCTCAGGCGCGGGGGACGTCGAGCTCGAGCACCGCACGGAGGCGCACGTCGTCGATGCGACGAGCGACGACGCTGATCGTGTTGCGGCCCTCGCCGAGCGCGACGGGCGCGGCGAAGCGGCCCGGGCCGAGCCGTCGTACACGCTGCCGGCGCGTCGGGCCGTCGGTCGTCGCCAGCGTCAGGACGAGCCGCGGGATGCGGGTCTCCTCCTTCACGAGGTCGACGAACGTGACGACGACCGTGCTGCGGCCCACCCGTTCCGGCTGCGGCGACACGAGGACGTAGCCGATCCCCGGAATCTCGACCGTGTAGACGGGTGGCTCGCCCGGGACGCGGAGCACCGACGCCGGCTGTGGCGGGCCCTGCGTCTCGACCACGAGCGGCACCGCGACGGTGCTCCCTGTGCGCCGGACGAGCACCGTCACGCGCCAGCGCCCCTCGAACGGGAGATTCGTACCGGCACCGGCGTACGAGCCGTCGAACGTCCGGCGAAGGGGGAGTGCGGTCGGTCGAGTCCCGGGGTCGTCGAGAGGCGCGAACCGAAGGGTCACGCGGTCGACGGCGGTGCGGTCCGCCGCGTCGACGTGGACGACGAACCGGTTAGGCCCAGGCTCGTCGGACGCGGCTGTCAGGCGGACGCGGAGCGATCCGCCGGCACCGCCGCCCGAGACGTCGATCGGCGGGTCGACGCGCTTCGACGCGGCCGGCGAGACCGCCCCCAGCACGGCCGCGGCGGCGAGCGCAGCCGCGGCGAGCACGAGCTCGGCACTCGCGGCGCGTCTCAGCGGCCGGAGATCGGCCGGCGCGGCGGGCACGCTCCGCCGCCGGTTGTACGCGCCGAGGCCCGCGATCGCGACGATCAGTCCGATCTTCGCGAGCACCGCACGCCCGTAACCCGTCGACAGCAGCTCGCGCCACGACGAGAGCTCGTCGACCGCGCGCACGACACCCGTGACGAGAACGACGAGGAACGCGGCTCCCGCGACCGCCGAGAAGCGGCGGACGGCCGCCGCCTTCTCCGTCGACGGCGCGCCGCGAACGCCCGCGACGAGCGCGGCGAGGCCGCCGAGCCAGACGCCTGCCGCGGCGAAGTGAACGCTCTGGGCTGCAACGGTTGCCGCGTGCGGCCACGGACCGCCGGCGGCGTGTCCGGCGGCGACGTGGACGGCTATCGCTCCGACGCCCGCAACTCCCGCAGCCGCGAGCAATGCCCGCCGGAGCTGCCCAAGCGCGAGCGCGGCGAGTCCCACACATGCGCCGGCGGCGCCGACCGCGACCGCGCGCCAGATCAGGTCCCGGCCGACGGCCGTTTCGAGGAGCGCACCGAGTGACACTTTCGACGTCTGGCGCTGCGCCTCCGCGAGCAGGACGACACCGGCGAAGGAGAGCGACCAGCCGCCCGCCGCGAGCGCCGCGTCCCACCTCCCGCCGAACCCCGCCACGGCCGCTCCCGCGGCTCCGACCAGGAAGACGAGCCCGGCCAGGAAGAGCCACCGCGCCGCGACCTCGAGCCGCGAGATCGTCGGCTCCGAGGGGGCGGCGGCGGTACCGGCCTCCGGCGGCGCGACGCCGACGCCGAACGCGTACGCACCAGTCGTCGCGTGGCCGTCGACGGCCGAGACGATCCGCCACTGAACCGTGTACACGCCGCGGCCGAGCTGCCGCACGGGGACCGTGACGGAGCGCGCATCACGTGGGACGCCCCTCGTCGGGCCGGCGTCGTACGCCCTGCCGTTCTCCCCGACGACGCGAATCGACGCGAGTGACGGAACGACGAGCTCGGTGAACGAGAGGCGGACGGCCGCCGGCGAGGCACCGAGCTCCGCGCCCGCGACCGGGTGCGTGAGCCAGAGACCGGCGTGTGCAGATGCGTCCTCCGTGAAGCGGCCACCGAGCAACGTCAACGATCCAAGGACCGCGACGACGACGGCGCGACTCCTGCCGAGCGATGCCGTCGGCCTACCCGAGATCGAACGTTGGATAGTCCCCAGCCCGCTCGGCGTGCGCCGCGAGCTCACGGCTCGACTTGCGGCGCACCCAGCCGAGTAGCGGCACGACGGAGACCGCGAGCGCGCAAAGCGACGCGAGTAGGCGTGAACGCAGTCCTCTCCCCCCTCAGGCGAACGACGCAGCGTCTGGGACTGTAAACGACGATGTCGTGGAGTCAAGGAGCGCCGAGGCGAGGCGTCAGCGGTCGACGGCGTAGTCGGCGAGACGGCACTCGAGAGGTCCGAACGCGCGCCTGCCCTGCCCGCCGCTCGCGCGCGCGAGTCCGGCCCGCCGCGGCCGGCGAGCGCCTCCGTCGGCACGCGCGCGATCAGCGAGCGCTGCACGCCCATCGGCGCGTGTGCGACGAAGTCGCGGGACGCTGTGAGCGCCGACACTCCCGTCGGCCGCTCCCTGCGCGGCGAGAGCGCGCTTGCGACAGGATTGCTCCTGATGCCTCAGGGCCGCGCTCGCGATGACGCTCGCGCGGACGCACACGCCGCGCCTGCGCTTGCGGGCACGTTCGGCTCCACGTACTCGTCGCGCTCGTCGCGTTCCGGCTCGCGGCGGGGCGTTGATCCCGGCGCTGCTGCTGCCGGGTGTTCGCCCGGCGCGTGCGTCGAGCGCCGATGAGTTCCGGCGGGCGCTTTGGTCTTCCTTGGAGACAACGGCACGGTGAAAGGACGCAGATGAAACACGACGCAGACAACGCAGTCGGGAGCACGGCCGGGACGCTGCCGTCGTGGCGCCAAAGCGCCGACGCAACCACCGGCAGCTTCGAAGGCCACGACCATGCCTCGGAGGTCTCGTTCTTCGTCGTCGAGCAGCCGACCGGCGCAGGGCCGTCGCTGCACCGGCACCCGTATTCCGAGACGTTCGTCGTCCTCGGCGGACGGGGCCGGTTCGAGGTCGACGGTCGCGGGCTGGAGGCGGCCGTGGGTGACGTCGTGGTCGTGCCGGCCGAGGCCGTGCACGGCTTCAAGTCGCTGGGGCCCGACAACCTCCGGCTCGTCGCGATCCACGCGGCGCCGAGGATGGAGACGACATGGGTCGAGTGAAGCTCGAGATCTCCATCTCGCTCGACGGCTACGTCGCCGGGCCGAGCCCGACGCTCGAGCAGCCGCTCGGCGAAGGCGGCGAGCAGCTCCACGAGTGGACGATTCGCCTGGCCGGCTGGCGCGAGGCCCACGGCCTGACCGGTGGCGAGTCGGGTCCGGAAGACGACCGGGCTCGTGCAAGGATCGAGGCCACGGGCGCGGTCGTCATGGGACGCCGCATGTTCAGCGGCGGCGAGGGGCCGTGGCAGGACGATCCGAACATGGACGGGTGGTGGGGCGACGAGCCGCCGTTCCACGTTCCGGTCTTCATCCTCACGCACCACCCGCGCGAGCCGGTTGTCAAGCAAGGCGGCACGACCTTCACGTTCGTGACGGACGGGATCGAATCGGCGCTCGAGCAGGCGCGCGACGCCGCGGGAGCGAAAGACATTCTTGTCGCCGGCGGCGCGATGGCCGCACAGGAATCCCTCCAGGCCGGCTTGCTCGACTCGATCCAACTTCACGTCGCGCCGGTGTTCCTCGGCGGCGGCGTTCGCCTCTTCGACGGCATTCCGAGCGGCGGCCTCGAGCTCGTCAAGGCCTACGAATCCCTCGGCGTGGCGCACCTCGAGTACCGCGTCGCCGCCGACCGACAGACAGGAGGAACATCGTGAGCAGGCTCGTCGTATCGGAGTTCGTGACCGTGGACGGCGTGATGGAGGATCCGGGCGGATCCGAAGGGTTCGAGCGCGGCGGGTGGGCGTTCCGGTTCGAGCGCGGCGCGGACGGTGACAAGTTCAAGCTCGACGAGGTGATGGGCGCCGACGCCCAACTGCTCGGGCGGAAGACGTATGAGGGTTTTGCCGCCGCCTGGCCCGGTCGCGATGACGAGGCGGGCTTCGCCGCGAAGATGAACACGATGCCGAAGTACGTCGTCTCGTCGACGCTCTCGAGCCCCGAGTGGCAGAACACGACCGTGATCGACGGCGACATCGTCGAGGAGATCAAGGCGCTGAAGCAGCGGGTGGACGGCGACATCCTCGTGTACGGCAGCGCGCGGCTCGTGCGAACGATGATCGACCACGGGCTCGTCGACGAGCTGCGGCTGATGGTGTTCCCGGTCGTGCTCGGACGCGGAGAGCGTCTGTTCGCCGACGACGCGCAGCAGAGCGCGTTCGATCTCGTCGAGACAAAGCAAACGGGCGCGGTGGCGATCCTGACGTTGCGCCCGACGACCGCCGACGCGTAACGCGGCCGGGCGCGGCGCCCTCGCGAGGAAGGGCGCCGCGCGATGCGCCGGATTCGGCCCGTCCCTCAGAGGCCGCCGCCGCTGCCGATCAGGAGCAGCTTCTTCATGGTTTCCTCCTCGAGAGCAGTGGGTTCCTCGTGGCGAGCATCCACTGCGCCCATCGCAAGGGGATCGGGGCGATCCCGAAACGCCCTGGCGCCGCACCCGCTGAGGCCGAGCAACAGTTTCGTTCTCGGCCGCCGGGGGCCTGGCCGCGGCAGCCGGCGGTCCGACCGCGGCCGGTTGGCGAGGCTGGAGGCACGGGCCATCCTGAAGGGGGCGGCGGGCGGCGGGGAGAGACGGCCGCCCGCCTTCGGGTGGAGAGAAGCGTCAGACGGCGGCGCGCGCGCTGCAGCGTTCGCCGGCGCGCGTCGCGACGGCGGTGATGCGGGCGGTTGCGGTTCCGCTCGCGATCAGCCGGCGCACTTCGAACGAGCCGCTCGGGCCGCGGGTCGTCGCGGTCGTCGAGGCGACGCGGGCGTCGTTCCGGCGGAGCGTGACGTTCCAGCGGACGCCGTTTCGGTTCTGGTCGACCTCGAACTCGACCTCGATGCGGCCGCCGTCCTCGCGGCTCAGCTTCAGCTTCGCGGTCGAGGCGTTGGTGCAGTCGCCGCGGACGCGGACGCCGTCGCCGTTCTTCGCGGCCGCGACGGGGGCGAGCGCAACGGCGAGGGCGGCGAGAGCGGCCGCAAGAATGGTGAGACGGGTGGTGGTCATCGGTGGTTCTCCTCTCGTGGCTTCCGGCGTGAAGGCTCGCCTCGGTCCGGTCCGGTTCGCAATCGGACATACGTCCCAGCGCCGCGTCAGCCCGACCGCCCACTTTGTAACTTGACGGTTATATAACAATCGTGTTACATATCGTGCCGTGGACGCGATACGGGCACTGGCGGATCCCACGCGGCGGCGGATCGTCGAGTTGCTGGCGGACGGCGAGCGGAGCGCGGGGGAGATCGCGGCGCAGTTCGAGACCAGCCGGCCGGGCGTCTCCCGGCACCTGCGCGTGCTTCGGGAGCACGGTCTCGTGAACACGCGCGGGCAGGGACAGCGCCGGCTGTACTCGCTCGATCCCGCTCCTCTCGCGGAGCTGGACTCGTGGCTCTCGCGCTACCGCGGCTTCTGGACGAATCGCCTCGACGCCCTCGATGCGGACATCAAGCGACGCCGAAGGGAGCAGGCATGACACACCAGGTCGGAACGTTCCGGGACGAGCCTCGGGAACCGGACTGCGGTCCGAGCGAACCTACGACGCGACGCCGGAGGAGCTGTGGTCGGCCGTGACCGAGCCGGACTCGATCCGCCGCTGGCTGTTCGCGGATGCCGTGCTCGAGCCGCGCGTCGGTGCGGAGTTCCGGCTCGTGTGGAGCGAGAACGGGCGCTAGGACGACCGTAAGTGAAGACGGCGATGATCGACGTTCCAGACGTTGTTCGCGAGAAGGCGCTGGCGGTCGGCGCAGGTTCCTGGCTC
>Ga0126307_10002011_pt1 | contig 13642 bp, 14 predicted proteins | sample Plot28_FD_89955 | JGI IMG/M metagenome (GOLD analysis project Ga0126307, IMG submission 89955) | Serpentine soil microbial communities from UC McLaughlin Reserve, CA, USA - Plot28 | ecosystem: Environmental > Terrestrial > Soil > Grasslands | place: USA: UC McLaughlin Reserve, Lake County...
CCAGGAGGCCAGCTGCGCCTCGTGGGTGACGACGACGCCGGCGACGCCTCGCTGGGTGGCGGCCCGCAGCAGGCGCATCACGGCCTCACCGTTCATGGAGTCGAGGGCGCCGGTCGGTTCGTCGGCGAGCAGCAGCTCGCGCTCGCCGACGATCGCGCGTGCAATCGCGACCCGCTGGCGTTGCCCACCCGACAGCTCGTCGGGATAGCGGCTCGCCCGGTCGGCAACGTCGAGCTCCTCCATCGCCTCCAGAGCCGTGACGCGTGCCGCCTTGGAAGGGACGCCGTCGAGCTCGAGCGGCAGGGTGACGTTCTCCAGCGCGGTCAACCCCTGGAGCAGGTTGAAGTCCTGGAACACGTAGCCGATCGACCGGCGGCGCATCCTCGCCCGCTCCCCGCGCGAGACGCCCGCGAGGTCGATTCCCTCGACGAGGACCCGGCCGCTCGTCGCCTCCTCGAGGCTCCCGGCGATCGTCAGGAGCGTGCTTTTGCCGGAGCCGCTCGGGCCCATCACGGCCACGAGCTCGCCGCGCTCGACCGTGAGGTCGACCTCGGTGAGCGCATGCACCTCGCTCGGGCCTGAGCCGTAGATCTTGGATACCTGACGTAGTTCGAGTGCGCTCGTCATTGCGAGACCTCCATCGTGCTCGGTGTTTCGACCGGCGAGTCGGCTGCCGACGTCGGTGCGACGGGCGGCCGCTGCCGCAGGCGGACGTCGGCGGCGTCGAGCCACCGAACGATTCCTTCGAGGCGGAAGAGCTCGGCATCGGCGACGAGCGCCAGCGCGACATCGTCCTCGCGCGCCGCCGCCTTGATCCTGGTGTAGCGCTGCATGACCTCGACCACGTGCCGCCGGTGGACCTGCACGATCTCGTGCACGTCGATGCCCGGGATCTGGAGGGCCACGAGCAGCTTGATCACTAGCTCGTCGCGGGGCGGGGGAATGAGGTCGGGCGCGGTCCGGAGCCACTCGGCCAGCTCGCGCTCGCCGGTGGGCGTGATCCTGTACCGCTTCTGCGAGCGTTCGGCTCCCTCGCCGTCGGTCTTGACGAGCCGGTCCCGCTCGAGGCGCTGCAGGGTCGAGTAGACCTGGCCGACGTTGAGCGGCCAGACCTCGCCGGTGCGCGACTCGAACTCGTTCTGTAGCCGCAGGCCGTACTTCGGGCCGTCGCTGAGGAGAGCGAGGAGGGCGTGGGGAATGGTCACGGAACTCTCATCTCTTGGGTCATACTGAGTATTATACTGAGTATATCCAGCCACTGCAAGCACGCGGGCACGTCAGAGCCCCGGAGCTGGTACGTAAGGCGACCGGCCGCCACTGGGCCGGCGATCGGAGCTGATCGTGCCGATCGTCGTCGCAGGCCATGTGGTCCGGACCCTCGACATCGAGGACGAGCGGACTGATGCATTCGAGCCCGATGATCAACGGCTGTTCGAGGCCGTCGCAGGCGAGCTGGTCCCGCTCTGCGTCGACGACGCTCGTTAGTCCTCGACAACCACGAGCACGCCGGACGCGGTCTCGAGGGCCGAGACGGTCCGTAAAGCGGCGTCGTCGACGTGTATGCGCGGTGGTTCGGGCGCTTTACGTTCGTAGTACGTGCCCGGGCCGTAGAACCGGCCGTAACGGAGAACGACGCCTCCCGCGCCCAGCACCGCACGCTCGAGCTCCTCGGTGGCCGCGCCGCCGTCTCCGGGCAGCTGCCACGCCACGCTCTGTGCCAGGAAGCGGCGGACGGTGCCCGCCGCCTGCGCAGCGGCGAGCAGGTTGTGCGTCCCCTCTCGCCTGATGCGGTTGTTCGCATCTCTGTACTCGTGCAACCGGCGGACGTCGCCGGGCAGGTCGGTGAGCTGGTGGATCACGGCGTCCGGCGCGAACGAGACCACAGCATCGCGAAACGTGTCGGCATCGAAGACGTCGCAAACCACAGGCTCGGCGCCGAGCGTCCGCAGCGTGTCGGCCTTGTCCGGCGAGCGGGTCATGCCTGCGACCTCATGCCCGCATTGGAACAGCAACGGCACGAGTCGCACGCCGAGGACGCCTGTCGCTCCAGCCACGAAGATTCGCACTGCAGTCCGCCCCGGCGATGCTCCTACATGGATGCGATGTTCTGGTTGAGCCTGAACAGGTTCGCCGGGTCGTAGCGGCGCTTGACCGCTGCGAGCCGGTCCCAGGTCGGCCCGGGATAGGCCTCCCGGACACGCGCCTCGCCCTTGTCGCCGAGGAAGTTCACGTAAACGCCGGCGTCGCCCTGGCGTAGTCCATCGTTGAACGCGGTGATCCACGCCTCGTGCTCGGGGCGATCCCCGGCTCGCTCGAAGACGGCGCCGAGCGTCGCCATGACACGCCGCCCTCGGTGGGCGAAGGCGGTCGCCTCCCCGGGCACGCGCCCCGCCGCGCCGCCGAGGATCCGCAGCTGCGCGACCGCCATCGGGGCGGTCGACGCGCGAAGATGGCCGGCGATCGCCTCCGCCGCTTCCGCGTCGACCGAGTCCAGGAAGAAGGAGCGCGTGACCTCCTGAGCCGGACCGGGCGGCCCGTCCCCGAACAGGCGGTACATCTCCGGATACGCCATCGATCGGATCATGTCCGCGAGCGGCGCGAGCGCTCGAAACGGCGCCAACGCCCGCTCGCCGGCCTCGGCGTCGCCGGCGTAGCAGACGAGCGCCAGCACGACGAGCTTGCCGTGAGCCTCGGCGGGAAGGAACGGCATCGGCGGGGCGACCATCACGTTCGCGATCGCGGAGAGCTCTTCCGGGGCAGCCTCGGCCTCGGCGGCGAAGGACTCGATGACCGCGGGGGTCGCCGGGAGGATCAACAGGCCGCCGACGATCGTCTCGACCTCGTGCAACCGGTACCGGAACCTGGTCGCGACGCCGAAGTTGCCACCGCCGCCGCGGATCGCCCAGAACAGATCCGGGTGCGTCTCGGCATCGACGTGGACCAGCTCCCCGTCGGCCGTCACGAGCTCGGCTGCGAGGAGGTCGTCGATCGTGAGGCCGTACTTGCGGACGAGGAAGCCGACCCCGCCTCCGAGGGCGTCAGGCCTCCAATGCCGACCGAGCCGGTGTCGCCGAAGCCCGTGGCGAGACCGTGGGCGCCGACCGCGGCCGTGTACTCGCCGGCCGTCAGGCCGGTCTCCGCCCACGCTGCTCGTCCGGGCAGGTCGATCTCGAGCTCTTTGAGCCCCGAGAGGTCGAGGACGATCCCGCCCTCGGTGACGCTGTGGCCGGCCAGGCTGTGGCCGCCGCTGCGGACTGCGAGCTCGAGGCCGGTCTCGTGCGCGAGCAAGACGACCGAGGCGGCCTCCGTTGCACCGGCCGGCCTGACGATCGCGGCCGGCCGCCGGTCGACGCTGCCGTAGAAGACCTTCCGCGCGCGCCGTCGTACCGGCCGTCTTCAGCGGTGATCACGTCGGCGTCGAGCCCGGCGCGCAGTCGCTCGATCGAAGACGCAACAGTGGTCTCAGCCATGGCCAACCTCCCTGGAGTCGCTGTGATTGATGAGGGCGGCCGGTAGCTCCTTCACGGCAGCGGCGACGGCTCCGGGTGCCTCGGAGGGAACGAAGTGGCCGACGCCGGAGAGGACACGGCTCTCGGAGAGGGGAAACGCCAGCTCGAACCCCTCCCGGTGCTCGAGCGGACGCATCGGGTCACGATCTCCCCAGAGGGCAATCGTCGGCACGCCGACCGGCGCCGGCCGATCGAGCCGTCTGCGCCGTACGGCGCGGGCGCGATACCACGCCAGGCTCGCCGCGAAGGCGCCGGGCCGCGCGTAGGCGTCGACGATCGTCTTGAGCTCTCGCTGCCCGATGCGCGCGTCACCCGCCCAGTGCGTGTAGAGATGACCGAGGTACAGCTCGATCGCCTTTCGGTTGCCGTCGAGCAGCGCCTCTGCGAGCGGCAGGAGGTGGAAATGCTGGTACCACGCTTCCCGTTGCATCTCCGGGGTGTCGCGCTTCGCCCCGATGAACGGATGTGTCGGGTTCATCAGCACCAAGCCGCGAACCCGATCGGGAGCCGCACGTGCGACGGCGGCGGCGACGGCAGAGCCGATGTCGTGGCCGGCGATCACTGCCCGGTCGATTCCGAGGGCGTCGAGCAGCTCGATCAGATCGCGCGCGAACGACTCTTCGTCCGCGATCTCGACTGGATCGCCGTCGAGAACGTCCGAGTAACCGAACCCGAAGAAGTCGGGCGCGAGGACGAGGCGGCTTGGCGCCAGGAGGCGAATGACGTTCCGGTAGTCGAACCAGAAGCCGGGCCAGCCGTGCAGGAGGACCACCGGAGGGCCCGCTCCCGCCATGACGACGTGCATGCGGCCACGGCTGACCTCGACGAACGGGTCGCGGCGGGCGGCGCCGCTCCGTGTTGCCGGATCGGCAACCGCCCACCGCGGAGAGCCTCGTCTTGTCACCGTGCGAGTCACGGTCCGCTCGGAACCTGAACCGGCTGCTCGGGGAACCGCTCGCGGGTCTCACCGTTGTGCGGCGGCTCGATCGTGACGTCCGGAAGCGATCGATCGAGCCAGCGCGGGATGTACCAGGACTTCTCGCTCAGGACGGTCAGTAGGGCGGGCACGAGCGTGAGCCGGACGATCAGCGCGTCGGTCAGGATCGCGACGGCCAGCAGCAGCCCGAACTCCTTGGGGATGCGGTCGGCGCTGAGGATGAACGCCGCGAAGACCGTACCCATGATCACGGCGGCCGCTACGACGACTCGTCCGATCGCGGCGATCCCGTGCTCGACCGCAGCCCGCGTGTTCAGACCGTTCACGTGCTCCTCGCGGACGCGGCTCAGCACGAAGACGCTGTAGTCCATCGAGAGCCCGAACAGGATCGCGAACGCGATCGGCGGCACGAACGTCTCGATTGGACCGGTTCGGTCGAGGCCCGTCAGCCCGAGCAGGTGGCCCTCCTGCACCACGAGGGTGAGGACGCCGAAGCCCACGAACGCCGACATGATCGTCGTGATCGCGGCCGTGAGCGAGATGACGACCGACCGGAACGCCATCGCCAGGACGATGAAGGTGACGCCGATGATGTAGATCAGGAAGAGCGGCAGACGCTCCATGATCCGGTCGGCGATGTCCTTGAACGCCGCCGTCTGACCGGAGACGTACGCCGCGGCGTTGCCGCCTCCGATTGCCGCCGGCACGACGCCGTCGCGCAGCCGGTCGACGAGGTCGTCGGTCGCCTGGTCCTGCGGCGCCGAGTCGGGTGTCACGAAGACGATCGCGACGGTCTTCGCGTCGTTGAACTGCGGCGCGCGGACGGAGGCGACACCGTCGAGGTCGCGCACGCGGTCGTAGATCCGCTGCGGAATCTGCCGGTCGCTGTTCACGTCGACGACGATCGGGATCGGGCCGTTGAAGCCCTTCCCGAAGCCCTCGGCGAGCAGGTCGTACGCCCGGCGGCTCGTCTGCGCCGTCGGCTGCGTGCCCTGGTCGGCGGCGCCGAGCCGTACGAGCGCCGAGGTGGACGCAAGCGCCAGAACGAGCACGACCGTGGCGACGAAGACGCCGCGCGCGTGTGCGGTCACGAACCGCCCCCAGCGGGCGATCAACGTCTTCTCGCGGCCTGCCTCCGAGTCGTCCACCGGACGGAGGAACGGGACCTTCAGCCGGTCGACCTTGTGGCCGAGCAGCGCCAGGACGGCGAGTAGGAGCGAGTTGGCGATCAGGACGGTGGTCAGCACGCCGAGCGCGCTTCCGATCCCGAGCTTGGTCACGAAGTCCAGGCCGAAGAACGCCAGGCCGGTGACGGAGATCGCCACCGTCAGTCCGGCGAAGATCACCGCACGTCCGGCCGACGACCCTGCTTCCGCGGCGGCCTCGCGCGGCGAGAGCCCCTCGTGTAGGAACTGCCTGAAGCGCGTGACTATGAACAGCGAGTAGTCGATCCCGACGCCGAGCCCGATCATCGAGACCAGGATCGGCGTGATCGTGTTGATGTCCGTCAACCCGGCGAGGATGAAGAGCAGCAGGAACGCCGACGCGACCGCGGTGATCGCGAGCATGATCGGGATCAGCATCGCGACGAACGTCCTGAAGACGATCAGGAGCACGATGATCGCGGCGAGCAGGCCGAGCGCCTCCGACGCGCCCTGCTCGACGGGCGGGAACTCCGCCTCGCCGTTATACTCGACCGTCACGCCGGCCGCCTCGACGCTGTCGCGCACCGAGTCCTCCACGGCGACGACGGCGTCGCGGTCCTCGTCCTCGATCGTCTCGTTGAACTGCGCCTCGGCGTACGCGATCCGGCCGTTCTTCGAGAAGGTGTCCTTGCTGAACGGATCGCCGACGCTCTCGAGCCCGGCCTTGCCTTCAGCGGGCTTGAACTCCTTCGTCCTGAGCTTCGCGACGGCGGCCTCGATCGCGGCCTTGCGCTCCGGAGTGTCCAGCCGCTCGCCCTCGGGCGCGGCGAAGACGACGTTCAGGACGCCGCCCTGCTCGGATGCGAACTGCGACTCGATCAGATCGGTCGCCTTCTGTGTGTCCGAGCCCGGGATCTCGAACTCGTCGCGGAGCGAGCCGCCCACCGTCGCAACGAGGGCGATCAGGACGGCGACGATCCCGAGCCAGGCACCGATGACACGCCAGGGATGCGCGGCGTTCGCGCGCGCCCACGCCGCGAGCGCGCCGGTGGACAGTCGTTCGTGGGCGGCGCGGCGCTCGCCGGGCCGGGTTCCGGTTACGTCGGTCATGGTGCCTCCCCGTCGTCGATCCGGCTGTCCAGTGCGCTCACTCGCGCCAGCCGTGCGGCCAGGCGGACTTCGAAATCGACGTAGTGGCAGAGTCGCTCGTCGCTGAGGGCGACCCTGACTCGATTGCTGGATTCGTCCCAGAGCAGGACCGCCGCGGCGTCGTTGTTCTCCGTCCGCGCCAGCACCTGCCATTGGCTTGCCGTGCTTGACATCGATCGTCTCCTCTGAGCTGCTGGGCTCTTCGAGAGTCGCAGCCGCCGACCCCGCTCCGGTATGCAGCTACCGGGCCAGTGGGGGTCGGGCTAGCCCGACCATGCGGCTCGGCTAGGCGTTCAGGAAGGCCAGAACTGCGAGCACGCGGCGGTGATCGGCGAGCGTCGGGCTGAGACCGAGCTTCCGGAAGATGTTGGTCGTGTGCTTCTCGACCGCGCCGGGCGTGATGAAGAGCAGCTCCCCGATCGCCTGGTTCGAACGGCCCTCGGCCATGAGCTCGAGGACCTCCCGCTCTCGCGGCGTCAGGTCGTCGAGGGGGCCGCGCTTTCGGGGCCGCTCCACGAGCTCGGCCACGAGCGCCGGATCGAGCGCCGACCCACCCTGGGCGACTCTGCGGATCGCCGCGGCGAACTCGTCGATGTCCGATACCCGGTCCTTGAGCAGGTAGCCGACTCCCTCGGCGCTCTCTGCGAGGAGCTCGAGCGCGTAGTCGGGCTCGACGTGCTGCGAGAGCACGAGCACGCCCACGCTCGGGTAGTTGGTGCGGATCTCCCGGGCGGCCCGCAGGCCCTCGTCGGTCTGCGTGGGCGGCATGCGGATGTCGACGATCGCGACGTCGGGCGCGTAGCTGCGCACCTTCAGCAGCAGATCGTCGGCCGTCCCGGACTGCCCGACGATCTCGAACCCGAACTCGCCTAGCAGGCGGGCCATTCCCTCGCGCAGGAGAACGGCGTCCTCGGCGAGTGTGACGCGGAGCCTCGCGGGCGGCTTCGCTCCCTCGCGCCCGACCGGCTGCGCCTGCGCATCGGTACCGGCGCCGTTACCGACCCGCAGCGCCGGGAAGTCGGTCGGCGCTCCCGCACGCTCGAGCTGGAAGATCCGCTCCGGGCCGTGCAAGCCCTTGAGCGCGTGCGTGCCGAGATCCTTGACCGCGACGTCGCCGAGAACGTCCATGGTCACACCGGAGACGAGCACCTGCCCACCGTGCCCCGCCGAGCACAGCCGGGCCACGTAGTGGACGTCGATGCCGACGTAGTCGTCGTCCTCGATCGCCGGCCGGCCCGTGTGGATGCCGATCCGCACGCGGACGTCGCGGCCCTCCGGCCAGGTGTGGCGTTCGTGGCCCTGCTGAATCGCGAGCGCCGCGTCGACGGCGGACTGAGGGCCTGCGAACGCCAGGAAGAACTCGTCCCCGCGTGAATCGACCTCGTAGCCTCCGTTCGCCTCGAGCACGGTCCTGACGATGCGTCGGTGGTCGGCGATCACCCTCGTGTAGCCGTCTCCCAGTGCGAGCACCAGCCCGGTGGAGTCCTCGATGTCGGTGAAGACGAATGTGACGGTCCCCGTGGGGAGCGCGGCCGGCACGCCGGTCACCCGCACGGAATCTCGGCCCGGATCGTCGTGCCCTTGCCGAGCGGGCTCTCGACGTGGAGGTAGCCGTCGAGGGACTCGATCCGGTCGGCGAGGCCGTGGAGCCCTGAGCCCCGACCCGGGTTGGCGCCTCCAACCCCGTCGTCGACCACCTCGACGACCGCGTGGGCGTTGTCCCGGCCGAGGCGGACCGTCACCGACGACGCGTCCGCATGCTTCGCGACGTTGGCGAGCGCCTCGGAGACGACGTAGTAGGCGGCGGCCTCGACCTGGTCCGGCAGGCGCTCCGGAGGCAATCCCTCCACCTCGACGGGGACGGACGCTCGGTTGGCGAGCGAGGCCAACGCGGGGCCGAGGCCGCGCTCGGTGAGCGCGGCCGGATGGATCCCGCGCGCGAGCTCCCGCAGCTCCTCGAGCGCGAATCCGAGCTCGTCGTTCGCCTCGGACAGCAGCTCCAGGACGTCGCTCGAGCCGTCCTTTTCGAGCCACGCCTGCGCGAGCCTCAGCGACACCGAGACGGAGACCAGGCGCTGTTGCGCGCCGTCGTGGAGGTTCCGTTCGAGCCGGCGGCGCTCCTCGTCTCCCGCCGTCACCAACCGGGCCCGCGAGGCTGCAAGCTGGGCCCGCGCCTCTTCGTTCGCGAGCGCCAGGGAGATAAGACGCGTGAACGCACCGAGGCGCTCCTCGGCCCTGCGGGCGAACGAGTGGGGAGAGGTCAGCGTCGCGACGACCGCGCCCCACGGGCGGCTCGCCAGCTTGATCGGAGCGGCAACGAGCGAGTTGATGTCGAGATCGCGCATCAGCTCGCCGAGCTCGGGCGAGAGCCCGACGTCGCCCCGCTCTCGGCGGACCGGCCGCCCCGTCCTCGCCACCGCGTGCGAGGCCGTTCCCTGCATCGACCGACGGTCGCCGACGGGGATCGCCAGTGCCCCGGGCGTGCGCCAGCCGCCGACCACGACCGCGGTCTCGCCGTCGGGGTCGTAGCGCACGAGATTCGTCGTGTGCGCGCCGAGCACGCGGGCCATCTCTTCGGCCACGAGGTTGAAGATCTGCTCGGTAGGCGCCTCGCTCGCCACGGCGAGGGCGACGCGATGGAGGGCCGCCCGCTCGAGCTCTTGGCGCTTGCGCTCGCTGATGTCGCGGACGACGACCAGGAACTCGTCCTCGCCGCTCGGGATGAAGCGGCCCTCGGCCCAGCGAAGGTCTCCCTCGTCGCCCCAGTCCCACTCGGCCGTCTGCAGGTCGCCGGTGTGGAGCGCTCTCCGCCCCGTGGCCATGAGCCGCTCGATCAGAGGCCGCGGCGTCGGCGCGTCGTAGACGCTCTTGCCGACCTCGGCGGTCGTGGGAACCGAGGACCGCGGCCCGACGCTCTCCTGGATGTCGAGGACGATCCCGCCCTCGGTGATGCGGAAGATCTTGTCGGGCAGCGCCTCGAGCAAGGCACGGCTTCTGTGCTCGCTCGCCTGGAGCGCGTACAGGTTCCTGTCGTGCTCGATCTCGAGGCCGACCGCCGCGGCGACCTGCTCGCGCAGCTCGGGCTCGTCGCAGAGAGCCTCGTCGTGCACGATCGCCCCGAGCGGGCGACCCTTTCGCTCGATCAGCGTGACCGCCCGGCCGGGTACTGCGACCGGCTCACGCGGCCTTCCGTCGCAGTCGATGTAGGTCAACGTCGGTTCCAAGCGCGCGTAGAGCAGCTCTGCCGTCGGGTCGTGCAGCAGCTCCCTGATCCGTTCCTGCACCCCACCGACGGGCTCCTCGGCGACGACCCGGCTGATGTCAGCGCGAGCAAGCCTGCCTTTCAGCAGGCCCGTCAGGAAGAGGAACGGCACACCGATGACCACCACCGAAGCCGCCCAATCCGTCACGCTCGAGACCGTCTCCGCGAAGCTCCGCGTGCCGACGCTCACGGCGAAGAGGAGGAGCGTCGAGGCGCCGGCGAGCAGGACCGGCGCGAGCGCGCGCCGCGCGGCCGGGCTCGAGTGCTTCCAGCGCCCGACGAGCGTCGCGGCGACAGCGACGAGGTAGGCGACGGCGACAACCTGGACGACGGCGTTGGCGGCGGTGCGCCACGCCTCGTTGTCGCTGACGAGGAAAGCGTTGGTCGGACAGCCGGTGTCGGCGCACGACAACGGATCGGGGTCGAACGGGAGCAGCAGGAAGTGGGCCTCGGCGACGAGCACGTAGCCGAACACGACGAGCACCCGCTCCCGGGTCGACTGCAGCCGCCCGCTCGGATACGCGAGCAGCAGGTGGATCAGGAAGCCCGCCGGAATCGCGCTGAGCGCGAGGCCGATCGTCCAGGGGAGCGATTCGTCGGATCCCATGAGCCCGGCGCTCGCGAACCAGGTGAAGCCGACTGCGATGAGGAGGAGGCCGGTGCGGTTCTCCGGCCGGCGCGTCCGTGCCACCAGCCCGGCGGCAACGAACGAGCCACCGGTCAGCGCCGCGACGAGCGCCTGGAGGCCGGGCGCCTGCAGATGGTCGCTGGTACCGATTAGGACGAACGACGCCACGCCGACGACGACCGCAGCCGGCCCGACCAGGAGCCAGAGGCGTGCCTGCCTGCTCATTCGAGAAGGGCCCTCAGCCTCGAGGCCGACAGCTCGGCCTTCGAGATGAACCCGCGCGCCCCGCTCTCGTGGATCAGCCTCCCGAAGTCGCGCGCGTCGTGGCTCGAGGTCAGGACGATCGCGGGTGGGTTGCCGTTCGTGATCAGCCTCGCCGCAACCTCGAAGCCGTCGATGTCCGGGAGGATGATGTCGAGGAGCACCACGTCCGGACGCAGTGTCTTCGCCGCCTCGATCGCCGAGGCCCCGTCCGCGGCCTCGCCCACCACCTGGAAACCCTCGCTCTCCAGCAACACCCGGGCCGTCTTGCGGAAGCTCGGATGGTCGTCGACGACGAGGAAGCTCTGCACCCTGGGGAAATGGTCGCACGCCGAAGCACATCGTGAGGTAGGGCTGGCCGCAATCTTTGGCGGCCCGGCGGGGCACCGCCTAGGCGGCCGTCCTCGCCGGCCGCACCGGCAGGTCGTCGTCCTCGTGCCTGCCGACCCAAATGCGGATCGCGGCTACAAGCTGGTCCAGTCCGTCGGGATGGGGGGTGCGCAAGTCGGGATGGGGGGTGCGCAACACGAATCGGTCCTCGTCATAAAGACGCCGAGTCGTCGCCCAACTCATCGCCGGCGCTAGCGGCGCAGGCGCTCAGTCGTACTCGTGCTGCTTGCGCCGGTCGTAGAACCAGGCGACGAGGAGCGCGAGGCCGGCGAAAACGACGAGCGCGCCGAGGACTCCCCAGGCGACGAGGGCCGCGCCGACGATCAGGAACAGGATCCCGGCGGCGATGCCGCCGCCGATGACCACCGCCACGAGCCAGAGCCAAAACTTCGCGTCCACGGAGCGGGGATCCAACCTGAACGCGCGGCTCGATGCAAGCCGGACGTCTTTACATCGGCGGCTCCGCCGCCAGCTTGCGCAGGCTCCGGCGCCAGGTGGCGGCCGCGAGCAATCCGAGCAGGATGGTCGGCACCATCGTCAGGAACCGGAAGACCAGGACCGCAGCGACGACCTCGGCGTTGGCGCCTCCGAACCCGATCAGCGTCGCGGTCAGGCTCAGCTCGACGACGCCGATCCCGGCCGGCGTGATCGGGATCGTCCCGAGGATGCGGGCCAGGGACCACGCGGCGAAGGCCTCCGCGAAGGTGACCTCTTCGCCGGAGACGCCGAGTGCGCGGAGCGAGACGAGGAGCACGGCGAAGACGGTCAGGCTGCCGGCGACGGTCGCCAGCGTGAGCAGGTGCCACCGTTTGCGGAGAACCCCGACGGCGTCCCGCCGAAAGCGCCCGAACTCCGGCCCGCCCCAGGAGACCGGGCCGCGACGGAGGAGGCGGCGCCGGGCCCAGTTCGTGAGCCGCGCGAAGATATCGCCGATATCCGTCGCCATCCGCCCGCTGTAGAGCACGAGGCCGAGCCCCGCGATCGCGACGCCGAGAATCGCGACGCCGACGAAGGCGGCCGTCGACAGCACCGCCGTCTCGGCGCCCTCCGCCGTCAACAAGAAGAGGGCCAGGATCGGGTAGGCGAGATTCGCCAGCTGGTTCCAGACGCTGACGAGCGTGACGGCCCGCGCGACCTGCGCGGGCGGAAAGCCGCGGCGGCGGAGCATTCCGTACGCGCCCGCGACCCCGACAGCCGCCCCGCCCGGGAAGACGATCGAGAGGGCGGTCGCGGCCTGGGTCGTCATCAGCGCGGGCCAGAAACGAAGTCCGGGCAGAAGGATCATCCAGGGTGGCGCGAACGTGGCGATGTTCACAGCCGTCGCGACGAGGAGAACCACGAGCCACTCCCGCGAGAGCCCCTTCACGACGCCCCAGACGTCGCGGTAGTCGGCGATCGTCGGAAGGAAGTAGGCAAACGTCGCGACGATGACGACGACGCCTGCGGCGGCGACGAGAATCCGCTTCGTGGGGAAGCGACGTTTCGTCGGAGCTGGGCTGGCCAGCGTCATGCGGCTGGCGCTCCGGTCGCGAGTCGGAGAACATCGGCGGCGTGGAGCGGGGCGAGAGGGTCAGGCGGCTGCTGTTCGGCCATCACCAGAGCATCGCGGGAACGGTCTACGGGACGATCGTCGTGATGGCGACGGTGGCCGCGGGGTCGCACGGCGCTGACACGGAGGCCTGGGCGCTCGCGGTCGCCGTCGCGGTGACTGTCACCGTCCTGTGGATCGCGCACGTCTACTCCCACACGATCGCCGAGAGCCTCAACCGGGGGCGGCGTCTCGACACCGCCGAGTTCGTCGCACTCGCGAGGCGGGAGCTGGCGATCCCGATCGCCGCAGTGGCGCCGATCGCGGCGCTCGTCCTGGCGGCGGTCGGCGTGCTGCGGGTTCAGACGGCCGGCTGGATCGCGCTCGCGCTCGGCGTGGCGACGCTCGCCGTGCAGGGAGCGCGCTACGCGGCCGTCGAGCGACTCGGCCCGGGGGCCACGGCTGTCTCGATCGCGCTGAACGTCTGCCTCGGTCTCGTGATCGTCGGACTGAAGGCGCTAATCGTTCACTAGCTGCGCCTTCTGGGCCGCGAACTCCTCCTCCGTCAGGACGCCTTGCTCGCGCAGGCGGCCCAGGCGCTCGAGCGAGGCAAGCCGGTCGTCCTCGTTCCCCCGGCCCCGCAGACGGTCCATGCCTCGCCTGAGCTGGCCGCTGAGGTCGGCCGGCGGCGGATCCGGAACCTCGCGCGCCACCTGGCGGCGGAGAACCTCGACCCCGAGCGCGAGGACCAGAGCGCCGGCGAGCACGAGCTGGATCCGCGTCGTCTGGACGGTCGGGCGCCACCAGATCAGGAGCAGGTAGAGCAGCGCTGC
>Ga0126307_10002012_pt1 | contig 13638 bp, 12 predicted proteins | sample Plot28_FD_89955 | JGI IMG/M metagenome (GOLD analysis project Ga0126307, IMG submission 89955) | Serpentine soil microbial communities from UC McLaughlin Reserve, CA, USA - Plot28 | ecosystem: Environmental > Terrestrial > Soil > Grasslands | place: USA: UC McLaughlin Reserve, Lake County...
CCGGTCACCAGGGGCCGGGCTCGATCACGGAGGCGGTGATCAAGGACCTGCTCCTGCTGCAGGGGGCAATGCGACCCGCGCAGATCATCTCCCTGATGGATCTGGGCCCGCCGACCTTCATCCTGCCCGACCACTACAACCACATCCACGTCGGCTACACCTTCACGACCGCCGGCAGCTCGATCAAGCAGCTCGGGCAGATCCTGAAGCCCGAGCAATGGCAGCGGCTGATCGGCCGCCTCGGGGAGATCCAGAACCCGAAGGTCCCGGCGAAACCGTCCGCCGCCGCGTTGCCCGCCAAGGGCGACGGCAACGGGGATTGAATCGGGTTGCGCTGACGCGCACCCTCTCATTACGCCCAAGCCAGCGATAACCCGAGCCACGTTCGTCCAGCTCGAACTGGCGGGCAGGATCGGCCTCCCGGAGGGGCGGTATCTCGTTCGCGACGGGGACGCCGAGCGCGTCCTGATCGTGGAGGAGCTCGGAGCACCCCGGCCGAGGCGGCGCGCCGGGCGGCGGTCCAAGCCGGTCGAACCGGGCGATGCCGAAGAGACGCCGGTGACGCGCTTGACCGTCACGGGAGAGAAGCTCGACGATCCGTCGCAGGGAACGGCCTGGCTCAAGGAGATGATGGGGTCCGGTGGCAAGGGAGCCGAGGAGGTCAGGACGGCGACCCGAATCGTGAACCGGGCGCTGAGCGCGCTGCGCGCGGAGGCGCGCGATCCCCTCGTCCAGGACATCGGCGCCAGCAAGGCACTTGCCGTCCGGCTCGGTCACGGAACCGGCGACGAGCTGGCCGACGGGCGCTGGACGGAGGCCAAGGAACTGGCGCGCCCGCGCCGCGGCCGGCTCGACGACGTTGATCCCCAGACTCGTGTGGCCGCTGTGCTCGCCGGCCGAGACGAGGTCCATCCCGCCGAGACGCTGATGCTGCGCGCCCGACTCGACCTCCAGCAGGGGCGGCGCACCGAGGCCCTCTACGGCCTGCGCGCCGCCAGGGCGGCCCTGCAGGAACAGCCCGGCCCGCGGCAGAAGGAGCTGATCAAAGAGCTGGCCGCGGTGGAGGAGAAGCTGAAGGGCGATACTCCGAAGACGTGAGGGCAGCGGCGATACAGCTGAACGCCCGGATCGCGGATGTCGACGCGAACCTCGAGGCAGTCGAGCGTCTGGCCGACCAGGCCGGATCCGAGGGAGCCGAATGCGTCGCGCTTCCGGAGTTCTTCACCACGGGCATCGGTTTCGTCCCCGAGCTCGCCGACGCCGCCCTCTCTCCCGACGGCGAGGCGACCGAGCTGCTGCGCTCGCTGGCGCAACGTCACGGTGCGCTGGTCGGCGGATCCTTCCTTTGTCGCGATGACGATGGCGAGGTCCGCAACGCGTTCCTCCTCGCCACGCCGGACGGCGAGATCGCCGGGCGCCATGACAAGGACCTGCCGACGATGTGGGAGAACGGCTTCTACGTCGGCGGTCATGACGACGGCGTGATCGAGACCGGGGACCTCACGGTGGGTGCAGCCGTCTGCTGGGAGCTGATGAGGACCCAAACCGTGCGCAGGCTCGCTGGTCGGATCGACCTGGCGCTGACCGGATCGGGCTGGTGGAGCGTTCCGCAGAGCTGGCCGCCCCGCGCGCTGATGAGCCGCGCAGAGGCCGGCAACCGAGCGCTCGCTCGCCGGGCGGCGCAGCAGTTCGCGCCGTTCGTCGGGGCGCCCGTCGTCCACGCTGCCCACTGCGGGCTCCTGCAATGCGCGAACCCCTGGTCCCCGCTGCCCTATGACGGTCACTTCGAGGGCTGGACCATGATCTGCGACGCCTCCGGACGGGTCCTGGCAGGGCGTGCCGCCGAGCAGGGCGAGGGAGTGGTGACCGCCGAGATCGAGCCGGGACGCGTTACCCCCAAGTGGCGCGCGCCGGACCGCTTCTGGCTTCACCGGCGAGGGGCGATCGCCGCCTTCACCTGGTGGTACCAGCGGCTCTGGGGCCAGCGGTACTACCCAGAGCACGTCTCGGGGCGCCCCGCGCGGGGGACCCGCGAGCGCATCCCCGCCTAGATAGCGGCGAGCAGCGCCTCGAGGTCCGCGACCACGTCGCCATCCATGCGGACTGTCGCGTCGCCGTCGAACGGCGTCGGGCCCTTCGTGATCACCGCGATACGGCCGCCCCGCTGCATCGTCACGAAGGGCAAGCCCGCAACCGGATAGACCTCGAGCGACGAGCCGACGCACAGCATCAGATCGGCACGCATGGCGAGGGCCTCGGCCTCGGCCATCGCCTCGTCGGGGAGCAGCTCTCCGAACAGGACGACGTTGGGCTTCACGTCCCCGCCGCAGCCGCAGACGGCGGCGCCGTCCTCGCCGAGCAGCTGCTCGATCTTCTCTCGGGCGTACTCGGCGCCACAGCTCTGGCAGCTGGCGTTGCGAATGGAGCCGTGCACCTCGACGACTCGCTCCGAACCGCCCTTGGTATGGAGCGTGTCGATGTTCTGGGTGATCACAGCGTCGAGCAGTCCGCGCCGCTCCAGCTCCGCCAGGGCCTCGTGCGCGCCGTTCGGCTCCTTGTCGCCGAGCATCTGCAGACGCTGCCGATAGAAGCCCCAGAAGCGCGCCGGATCGCGCCGGAAGGCGTCGATGTGCGCGACCTCCATCGGATCGACCTTCTCCCAGATCCCCTCACCGGGAGTCCGAAAATCAGGAATTCCACTGGGCACGGAGATCCCCGCTCCCGTCAAGGCGACCGTGCAGGAGCTCTCGCGGATCAGTTCCGCGAGCCTCTGGGCTTGATCGGTGGCTACTTGCCCTGCCACTTGGCCGATCGCTTCTGCAGGAAGGCCGAGATGCCCTCCTTGCCGTCCTCCGACAGGAAGGCGGTCGCGAAGCCCTGCTTCTCGGCCTCGATGCCTTCGTCGAGGTCACCGGCGTTCGAGACCTTCTTGATCTGCTCGACCGCCAGCGGCGCCTGCCCGGCGAGCTTGCGCGCCCAGGCCATGGCCGTGTCGAAGAGCTCCTCGTCGGGGACCAGATCGTCGGCGAGCCCGTAGAAGCGGGCCTCGGGCGCGAGCACGGCGTCGCCGGTCAGGTTCATCTCGAGCGCCCTGGATTCGCCGACGAGCCGCGGCAGCCTCTGCGTACCGCCGAAGCCCGGGATGATCCCGAGATTGATCTCCGGCTGGCCGAAGACGGCGGACTCGGCGGCAACCCGAAAATCACAGGCCATGGACAGCTCGCATCCACCGCCGTAGGCGATCGCGTTGACGGCAGCGACGGTGGAGACACGGTCTTGCCCGAGCTCGCGAAGGAGCGCATGACCGGTGTTGATCAGCTCGGCGCCGCCGGCCTCGTCCATGCTGGTGAACGCCTTGATGTCAGCGCCGGCTGAGAACACGACCGGCAGCGAGCTGTAGACCACCATCGCCTTGATCTCGTCGTCGGCCTTGACCTCTTCCCAGACCTTCCCGAGATCCTGGATGACCTGCGGGGAGATGGCGTTCATCGGCGGGTTGGCGAGCCAGGCGATCGCCACGTCGCCGCGCTTCTCGAGCTTCACCGTGCCCTCGGCGTCGGTCTGCGGGTAGGAATAGAAGCCCTGGCCGGACTTCAGCCCGAGGCGCCCCTGCGCGACCAGCCGCTTCAGGATCCTGGGCGGCGCGAAGCGCTCGCCATGCGACTCCTCGTATTGCTCCATCCGCTCGAGGATGGTGTCGAGACCCTCGAGGTCCGCCTTCCAGAAGGGCGGGAAGAGCCCGCGTCGAGGATCGAGGCCGGCGCCGGCCATCATGCCCAGGTCGATCTCGCGCACCGTGCAGATGCCCTCCTCGAGCACGCTGCAGGCCTCCTTGAAGGTCTTCAGCATGAGCAGGTCGGCGAGCTCCTCTCCGTTGGGCTCGGCATCGCCCTCGATGTTGGGCTCGCCGTTCGCGTAGAAGCCCTCGCCGCCCGACTTGGCGCCGAGCTTGCCGTCGGCGACCAGCTTCTGCATCCCCTTGTGGACGTAGAAGCGATCGCCGTAGGACTCGTTCAGGTACTCGGCGACGTGCAGGACCGTGTCGAGCCCGAGCATGTCGATCAGGAAGAACGGCCCCATCGGGGTGACGTTCGCTCCCGCGATCGCCTCGTCGATCTGCTTGATCGACAGGCCCTTCTCCTCCTGCTCGCGCCAGACCTCGCCGACGCCCGAGTTGAGGATCCGGTTGACGACGAACCCGGGGACCTCCTTGCAGGTGATCGGCTGCTTGCGGATCGCCTGGGCGAAGTTGAAGGCGGTGGTGATCGTGTCCCGCGAGGTGTCCTCCCCGCCGATGATCTCGACGAGCGGCATCACGGAGGCCGGGAAGAAGAAGTGGAAGCCGACGACCTTGCCGGGACGAAGCGTCTCGCGGCCCATCTCGGTGATGGAGAGCGAGGAGGTGTTGGAGGCGAGGATGGCGTGGCCGGGGGTTGCCTCGTCGAGCTCTCGGTAGACGGACTTTTTGATGTCCATCCGCTCGGGGACGGCCTCGATCACGAAGTCGACGTCGCCGAACTCGTCGTAGGTGGTGGTGCCCGTGATCAGGGCCATGACCTCGTCGAGGCGGGCGTCGGCCGCCTCCTGGGTCAGCTTCTCCTTGGAGACGAGCTTGTCGAGCTGCGACTTGGTTACCTCGCGCGACTTCTCGAGCGCGGCGTCGACGAACTTCTGCTCGACGTCCTTGACGACGACGGGGATGTCGGCAGTCGCGATCACCTGGGCGATCTCGCCGCCCATCGTGCCGCCGCCCAGCACGGCGGCCTTGGATACGAACATGGGGAAGGAGTCCTCCTGGTTGATTGGCCAGTCAGCGAACGTTCGAAGGCTATTAGTCTCGGTTCGATGCCGCGCCAAGCCCGAGAGGACATCCCCGTCCGCCGCGCGACACCCAGCGACGCGGAGCCGGTCGCGCAATTGCTCCATGACTTCCAGCTGGAGTTCGACGAGCCGTCCCCCGGGACGGAGCTGCTCGCCGAGCGCTACGAGAAGCTGATCCGCAACCGCGAGATGACCGTCCTGCTGGTCGGCGATGGGCCCGACGGCTTCGCGCAGCTCCGCTACCGGCCCTGGGTTTACTCCGCCGGAAAGAACGCCCACGCCTACCTGGAGGAGCTCTACGTGGTGCCGGATCGGCGCGGCAATGGACTGGGCAGGGCGCTGCTCGAGGAGGCGATCGAGGCGGCCCGTGCCGAGGGCGCCACCCACATGGAACTGGGCACGAGCGAGAGCGACACCGCCGCGCGCGGCCTCTACGAGAGCGCCGGATTCACCAACCGCGAAGGGAGCCCGGACGGCCCGGTCATGCTCTTCTACGAGCGCGAGTTGTGACGGTCACTGATCGCGAGCTGCTCCGGCGGCTCCATCACGTCGAGCGGGAGAGGGCGCGCCAGGTTGCCGAGCACGTCGAGCCGTTTGATGGTGGCCTGGCCGTGCTGAGCCCGAACCTCGACGAGTTCTGGATCGCGAACCTGCTCGAGGTCGAGAACCCTGATCTCGGAGCGGAGCAGCTCGTCCATCTCGCAGACGAATTGCTCGGCGGGAGGGGCATGCACCATCGCCTCGTTGTTCCAAACGAACCGGACAACGGCGATCGCCTCGTGGACGAGTTCCGGGAGGTCGGCTGGGACATCGAGCGCAACCTGTTCATGGTCCATCGTCGGGATCCGCAGCGGGACGGTGTGCCGGCGCTCGAGGTCAGTCGCGAGGAGATCGCGTCCCTGCGTCTGCACGTCGCCAGGCAGGACCCGGATTTCACGCCACGGGCCGCAGAGCAGACGCTCGTCCACGACGCCCGTGCTGACGAGGTCGCGGCGGGCCGCTGGTTCGCGGCCGTCGAGGGTGGCGAGTCTGCGTCGGCCTGCGTCCTCTACGAGGCCGGCGGCGTCGGACAGGTGGAGACCGTGATCACCCGCAAGGAGTCAGAGGGACGGGGGCTCGCGAGCGGGGTCGTGATGGCGGCCGTCGAAGCGTCGCGGCAGGCCGGTCACGAGCTCACCTTCATCGTCGCCGACGCTGACGATTGGCCGTGGAAGCTGTACGAGCGGCTGGGCTTCGACGGGATCGGCGAGCACCCCAGCTTCCTACTCAAGCCGCCTCAGCTGCGCGGCGCAGAGTCGCCGTAGATCTCGCCCTTGACCAGCGAGACGGACTGGATGACCGTGTCGAGGAAAGGCTCAACCTCAGCTTTAAGCCTCTTGTACTCGCGACGCCCGCCTGGCGTGATCGAGTAGTAACGACGCGTGCGGCGGTCGGGGAGCTCCCACCGACCCTGAACCAGACCTTGACCCTCCATCTCCCTGAGGAGCGGGTACATGGTGTTCGGGTTGACCGAGATATTGCCCTCGGTGATCTCCTCGATCAACTCGATCAGCCGGTTGCCGTAGGTCGGCTCCTGCGCCACGAGGTGAAGGACGAGCAGTGGAAAGACGTCGCGGCGCCGGATGTCCCCGCCGAATGCGTCGGACGGACGACCGCGCCGCCTGCCGTCTCGCTCCTCGACGCCCTCGGCGCCGGCTCGAGCCGCTTGTGCGACGGCCTCCGAGATCGGTTTGCCTCCGCCCTCTCCCTCAGCCATTGACCGGCGAGTCTACGGATCCACTTAGTCGTAACCATCTCGGCCCGATTCGACGACTGTGATGAGCGTCACGCCTGGCTTGCGATTAAAGCCGAGGGATGCGGGTACAGGAATTCGACCTGCCCGGCATTTTCCGAACCGTTTGCGGACCTGACCGCGGATGGGCGGGGGACCCAAGGTAGGTGGGGCTAATCCGCCGGTGATCCGGTGGTAGCGGCGAAGGTCGCGAGCCCGGCAGCTAACCCCGCAGGAAATCTCAAATACAGGAGGTCGTCGAATGAGTGCGCAATACGGCGCGCCCGGACTTGGGCGTGCTCGACTGGCAACACCGTCGTACACGCCTTCACCGCAGGGATCCTCCATACCCGCGCGCTCGAGCCGGCCGCCGGTCGTGCGCCGGAAGGCCCTCTCCGTCGCCGCGGCCACCCTCTGCGCCCCGGCACTCTGCGCCGTCGCGCTCACCGCGATCGGCGCCACGGGAGGTGGCGACCAGGCCGCGATGGGCTCACTGGCGGGTACCCAAGGCCTACGAGGGACCACCACGCCCGTGGTGAGCTCCCCGCCAACCAGCAACTCGCCCGACAAGCCCGACAAGGGCAGGGCCTTCGAGAAGAGCGACGGGAGCGATGCCTCGCCCACGCATCAGGCTCAGGGGACCCCGGATCCCACGGCGCCGGCGGAGCAACCCGCTCGCCATCCCGCTCCGACCCGGCCGCCGCACGCCGCCCCCGCGCCGCATACGCATGTGACCCCGCCGAGCGTGCCGACCTATGACCCAACCGGGCCAGGTGCGCCGACCGGCTCGGGTAGCACCGGCGGGACGAGTGGGACCTCAGGCTCCGATTCGGGCTCCGACTCCTCGAACTCCGGTTCGGGCTCTCCGGACTACAACAGTGGCTCCGTCGGCTCGTCGGACGGCTACGACGTCAACCCCGGCGGTGGCTAGGACCCCAAACCCCACCGAGACGGACCAGAACCGGGAACGCTCGACCGGCGAAACGCAGGACACGGCCGCCCGGATGATGGCCGTCGTGAAGGCGATGCGTACGCGCACGCCAGCCCCCCCACGCCCGGCCCCGGAGCCGGCGCGCCCGGCGCCGGATCCGCAGCGGACCGAGGAGCGGCCGCTCCCGCCCGAGGAGCGATTTCTTCCAGTACACGTGCCACGCGCGCGCCGCTACGCCAGCAGCTGGCGGCAACGGCGGCCATGGCTGATCGTCGGCGCACTCGTGCTGATCGGCCTGGCCGTGCGCGTCGTCCTGATGCGCAGCATTTGGGTCGACGAGGCGATCAGCATCCATCAGGCCCACATGTCACTGGGCGGCATGCTCGACAACCTGCGGGCCACGGATCGGCACCCCCCGCTCCATTACCTCATCCTCTGGTTGGTCGTTCGGTTGTTCGGCGACGGCGAGCTCGCCGTGCGGGCGCCGTCGATCCTGGCGAGCGCCGCCCTCATCCCCGTCCTCTTCTCGTTGGGACGCGAGCTCTTTGACCGCCGCACCGGCCTGGTGGCGGCCGGCTTCGCGACCTTCGCTCCACTGATCGTCTGGTACGGGCAGGAGGCACGGATGTACGCGCTCTTCATGCTGCTCGGCGTGCTGGCGCTCTGGGCGCAGGTCCACGTTCTGCGCGACGGCCGGACCCGCTTCTGGGTGGCTTACGCGGGCATCACGATCGCGTTGCTGTACACGCACTACTTCGCGGTGATCCCGATCGCGATTCAGCAGGTCGTCTTCGCCGTGGCGGCCTGGAAGCGGGCGCAGGCGGGGCATCCGGTCCGAGCACTCCTGATCGGAACCTGGCTCACCTGGCTGGCTCTGCTGGTCGCCGCCGCGCCACTGGCCTCGTTCGCTGCCGAGCAGTTCAGTCACAGCCAGCAGGCGGGCATGGGCTTCGGCGGAGCGCCCAGCGCGGCCGCGCCACTCTCCATCCCTGGATCGAGCGCCTCCCTCTACGCCGTCCTCTCCAACTTCGTCTGGGCGATCTGGGGCTACCACGCGAACAGCACGATGCTGCGGATCGCTGCGCTCTGGCCGCTGCTGATGTTGGTCTCGCTGGCGCTGATGGGACAGCGCCGCTCGGCCTCCACCCGGGTGGTGCTCGCGCTCGCCTTGGGGCCGGTCGCAGCGCTGCTGCTCATCGGGCTCTACAAGCGCGACCTGTTCGAGATCCGCTACTTCGTCGCCACGGTCCCGATGATGATGCTGCTGCTGGCGCGCGCCGTCGCCGGTGGGCCCCGCCGGCGGATGCCGGCGATCGTCGCGACCGCGGCGCTTGGGCTGACCCTCGTTGTCGGACTCGCGGACCAGCAGCTCAACCCGAACAACCCGCGTGACTTCGACTTCCGCGGCGCCCTGGCGCAGATCCGTAAGGAGGCCCGGCCCGGCGACACGGTCCTGTACGCCCCCGACTACCTGCGAGACGTCGTCGGTTACTACTCGCCCGGCGTCCGCACCGAGGCCCTCAGCGACGCCCAGGCCCACGGGATCCCGAAGAGTCGCCACATCTTCCTGATGGGCAGCTTCCTGGATGACCCGGGGATCGCCGCCGACGTGGGCACCGGCCGGTACACGCTCGGCCAGGGTCCCCACAAGCTGATCCGGACGATCACCCGCAAGCGGATCCACATCTGGGAGTACTCGTGATACAGGCGGATCCTCGCACGGGGCCGATCAACTGGCCGATGCCCGACCAGCGCCAGGCGCGGTGGCGGGCGCTGGTCATGGCTCTCATCTGCGCCGGGCTGGCGGCCTGGTATCTGTCGTGGCTCCTCGGCGGAGCGCACGTCGGGAACCCGGTTCTCTTCGGGCTGCTGATCGCCGCGGAGGGCTTCAACCTGATCCAGGCGGTCGGCTTCTGGTGGACCTGCTCGCACCAGCGGATGCGCGGAGGGCGCGCGCCGGTCGGTGCCGAGGGGGTGGACGTGCTGATTCCCGTTTATGACGAGCCGGTCGACATCGTCGAGCCGACGGTCGCGGCGGCCTCCGTGATGCACGGCGCGGACGTGCGGGTCTGGCTGCTCGATGACGGCAAGCGCCAGGAGATGAAGGGGCTCGCCGGCCGATATCGCATCGGCTACATCGCGCGCGAGCAGAACGTCGGTGCGAAGGCCGGGAACCTCAACAACGCCCTGGAGCTCACCTCGGCGCCCTACGTGGCCGTTCTCGACTGCGACCACGTCCCTCGCGTCGAGTTCCTGGATCGGACCGTCGGGCATCTCGAGGACTTCGGCGTCGCCTTCGTCCAGACGCCGCAGTACTACGCAAACGGGGACAGCGGGCCGATCGCGTCGGCGGCGGCGGCGCAGCAGAACCTCTTCTTCGGTCCGATCGCCCGCGGCAAGGACGGCCTCGACGCGATCTTCTGCTGTGGCACCAACGTGGTCTTCCGCCGCAGCGCACTCGAGGAGGTCGGAGGGTTCTCGGAAGATTCGGTCACCGAGGACTTCGAGCTCTCGGTGCGCCTGCATGAGGCCGGCTGGAAGAGCGTCTACGTATCCGAGGTGCTCGCCTGCGGCCTGGGCCCGGAGGACATGGCCTCCTACGTCTCCCAGCAGCAGCGCTGGGCGCGCGGCTGCCTGGGGGCGATCCCACTCGTGCTGCGCTCCAAGCTGCCCTGGCGGGCGCGCCTGCAGTACCTGCTCTCCTCGACGTACTTCCTGAGCGGCCTGACGCTGCTGATCTACATGTCCCTGCCGGTGGTCAGGATCATCACCGGCGCGCAGCCCCTGGCCGCCGCCACCGCCGACCAGTTCCTCCTCCACTTCGCTCCCTATTACGTCGGCGCCCTGGCCACGGTCGCGCTGGCCGGATACGGGACCTACACCTACGAGGCGTTCGCCCTGGCCGCCGGCTCGTTCTGGATCCACGTGCAGGCCGCCTTCAACTCGCTTCTTCGCCGGCCGGCGCGCTTCGTCGTCACGCCCAAACACGGCACGGTCGAGCGCCAGCCACGGGCTGTGGCCCCCGCTCTGGTCGCGGTCGCGGTGCTGATCGGCTCCGCGCTCTACGGGTTGAGCAAGAACCATGGAGCGGCGACGCTCAACAACGTCGCCTTCGCGTCGCTGCACGCCGCGGTCCTGCTCACGGCGGCGATCCCGGCGCTCCGGCTCCGTCCCTCGGACCCCCTGCTGCCGGATCCGCCGAAGCCGCGGCGGCCCGTGACTCCCCGCCGCGTATCCAAGCCGGTCGCGGCCACGATGATCGCCGCGGCCGTCGTCGTGCCTGTGGCACTCGGCGTCCTGGGGAGCAAGGGGCTCGCCAGCCACCCCTCGCTCTCGCAGAAGGCACACGATGCCGCGGAGTCGTTCTTCAGCCGCTACGTCGAGCCAGACGGGCGAGTGGTACGCACGGACCAGGGTGGCGACACGGTCAGCGAGGGACAGGCCTACGCGATGCTCCTCGCGGTCGCGCTGGACGACCGCTCACGCTTCGACCAGGTCTGGCAGTGGACGAAGGAGAACCTGCAGCGCGACGACGGGCTGCTCGCCTACCACTGGTCCAAGGGCCACCTCGACTCCGAGCAGCCGGCGACCGACGCCGACCTGGATGCCGCCCGCGCCCTGGTGCTCGCCGGCAAGCGCTTCGAGTCCAGCGAATACAAGGACGCTGGCGTGCGCCTCGGCCAAGCCGTCCTCGAGGACGAGACAAGCGACGTCAGCGGCCTGCCCGTCCTGGTGGCCGGTCCCTGGGCGCAATCGTCGACGCCGGTCGTCAACCCGAGTTACTTCTCGCCGCGCGCCTACGCCGACCTGGCGAGCGCGCACCGGGACTCCCGCTGGGACGATCTCGCCGGCACCAGCCGCTCGATCGAGATGGCGCTCACCGCCGGCGGACACCTTCCCTCCGACTGGGCACGGGTGGACTCGCTGGACGCCGCCGGTGACGGAGAAGCGACGGCCGAGACTCAGCCACTCGCCCAGCCCGGCATCCCCGGCCCGTACTCGACCTCCTCATCGGGGCCAGCGTCCGGCTACGACGCGTTGCGGCTCGCCGTGCGCTCCGCCGAGAGCTGCGTGTCCGGCGACCGACGGATCGCGAGCGATCTCTGGCCGCTCTACAAGCGCGACCCGGGCAGCGCGACCTACATGCTGGACGGCAAACCGATCGGGAACCAATCGCACGCGGCCAGCTACGTCGCCGCGGCGGCGGCCGCGAAGGCCGCCGATGCCAACAAGGCCTCGTCGCAGCTGCTCGACCAGGCCCACGAGGCCGACGCGTCGCAGCCGACCTACTACGGCGCGGCCTGGGTCGCGCTCGGCCGAGTCATGCTGAGCTCGTCGGCGCTGGGGGCGTGCCCGGACTAGCGGGACTCGAGGATCTTGGCGGCCGAGGCGAGGCTGTCGTGGGGCGGCCGGTGCTTGCGCAACCTGATCCGGCGCCCGCGCTCGCAGTGGAGCGCTCGATCGATGAAATCGTTGACCACGTAGTCGCGCTTGCCCGCGCCGCAGACCAGAAAGTCCTTCTGTCCGTCGAGGGCCGTAGATCCGATCGCTCCCATGGCCGGCAACGACCTTGTCCTTGCCGCCCTCCGCATCGACGAGGTCTTCGCGGGGAGAGCCGATCATCGTGTCGGCGCCCTCGTCCCCGACGAGCACGGCTCCCGGCGGTCCGGACTGAAGCACGTCGTTGCCCGAGCCGCCCGGCCTCCATCGGCGCGCGTGACCCTAGAACAGACCGCGGATGGCGTCGACCGCCGCGCGACCGAGGAGAAAGACGATCAGGACTCCGGCCGCTCCGACGACGAAGCCGATCCCTCCGAGGATGGGATCCTCGAGCAGGACGCCGAGGCTGATCAGCACGACCCCGATCGAGGGGATCGTGTCGAGCCCGGTGAACGGCGGCGCGACGAAGGCGGTGACGACCAGCACCAACGTCACCAATCCGTAGACGATGCCGCTGGAGCGATGGGAGAGCAGGAACCCGAGCCGCGCTCTCGAGTGACCCTCGATCCAGCGGATGCGCGGCAGTAGCCCCTTCGAGAACCGCTCTCGCATCTCGGGGCCGATCTCTCGCGCCCTCCAGCGATCAGGCAGCCAGACCTTTTGCCTGCCCGCGATCAGCTCCAGGGCGAGCAACATCGCGATCACCTCGAAGACGTGCGTCACGCCGCCCGTGGGGATGGGTAGCGCAGGGACCGCCAGCAACAGCACGAAGAGGACCGCGAAGCTCTTCTCCTCGAAGACGTCGATCAGGCTGCCGATCGTCTTCGGCTCGTCGCCGCGAAGCCACCCCTCGAGCTGGTCGCTGAGCGTCATGCGGGGGTGCGCGTAAGCGCAACCCTTTTAATGCGAAGCCGTCCCTCTAGACCGCAGCCGGAGCTTGCTCCTGCTGGCTGTCCGAGGACTCGCGCTCGGCCCTCTCCCGGATCGCCTTGGCCTCGGGAGTCTCCTCGTCGGCCTGACGGCCCATCAGGAGCTCCTTGGCGATCACGAGGCGCTGGATCTGCGAGGTGCCCTCGTACAGCTGCATGATCTTGGCGTCGCGCATCAGCTTCTCCACGGGGTACTCCTTGATGAACCCGTAGCCGCCATAGACCTGCACGGCGTCCGTGGTGACCTCCATCGCGGAGTCCGCGGAGAACCGCTTCGCGTGTGAGGCGGCGAGGGTGTTGCGCTTGCCCTGGTCGAGCAGGACGCCGGACTGCCAGGTGAGCAGGCGGGCGGCCTCGACCTTGGTCGCCATGTCGGCGATCATGAAGGCGACCGCCTGGTGCATGGCGATCGGGACGCCGAACTGGACGCGCTCCTTGGAGTAGTCCGAGGCGAACTCGAGCGCCGCGCGGGCGATGCCGACGGCCATCGCCGCGACGCCGGGGCGCGTGCGGTCGAGGGTCATCATCGCCAGCTTGAACCCGTGGTTCTCCTCGCCGAGCAGATTGTCAGCGGGGATCTCGGTCTCGTTGAAGGTGATGGTCGCCGTGTTGGAGGCGCGCTGACCGAGCTTGTCCTCCTTCTTGTCGACCGTGACCGTGTCGTCCTTCGGGACGACGAACGCCGAGATGCCGCGGTGGCCGGCGTCCTTGTCGGTCTTCGCGTAGACCGTGAACCAGTCGGCGTA
>Ga0126307_10002013_pt1 | contig 13636 bp, 10 predicted proteins | sample Plot28_FD_89955 | JGI IMG/M metagenome (GOLD analysis project Ga0126307, IMG submission 89955) | Serpentine soil microbial communities from UC McLaughlin Reserve, CA, USA - Plot28 | ecosystem: Environmental > Terrestrial > Soil > Grasslands | place: USA: UC McLaughlin Reserve, Lake County...
CGGCGACGGGCGGGCGGTGGACGCCCGGAGCATGCTGTCGGTGCTGTCGCTGGGCGCCAAGAAGGGCACGGTGGTCACCCTCGAGGCCGAGGGCGACCACGCCGGGCCGGCCGTGGACGAGCTGGCCGCGCTGCTGGAACGGGACCTCGACGCGGAGCCGGGCCCGGCATGAGTGAGCCCGGGAGGCGGCAGGGCGCGCGGGGAGCAACCAGGGGTGGCCGGCTGGCGCTCGCGCCCGCCGGCCAGCCCGAGGAGCGGGCATGACCACCGAGCTGACCGGTCTGGGCGTCAGCCCGGGCGTCGTGGTCGGGCCGGTCTGCCGGATGGGCGGGCGGCCGGCGCTGCCGCCGGCGGGTCCCCCGCCGGCCGACCCGGAGGCGGAGGTCGGGCTCGCCGCCGCCGCGCTGGAGACGGTGGCGAAGGATCTGGCCGCCCGCGCGGACGGAGCCGGCGAGGAGGCGGCGGCGATCCTCGAGGCGCAGGCGCTGATGGCGGCCGACCCCGCGCTGGCCGACGGCGTGGCGGACCGCGTGCGGGCCGGGGCATCCGCGGCCCACGGGCTGCACGCGGCGTTCGCGGAGTACCGGGAGCTGCTGGCCGCCGCCGGCGGCTACCTGGCCGAGCGGGTCGCCGACCTGGACGACATCCGGGACCGGGCGATGGCCGCCGCGCTCGGCCGGCCGCTGCCCGGGGTGCCCGCCCCCGGCTACCCGTACGTGCTGGTGGCCGAGGACCTGGCCCCGGCGGACACCGTCGGCCTGGATCCGCGGACGGTGCTCGCGCTGGTGACCGAGCGGGGCAGCCCGACCAGCCACACCGCGATCCTGGCCCGCTCCCTCGGGCTGCCCGCGGTGGTCGGCTGCCGGGCCGCCGCCGAGCTGGCCGACGGGACTGTCGTCCGGGTCGACGGCGGCAGCGGCGTGGTGGTGGCCGGGGTGGACCCGGCCGGGATCGCGGCCGGGCCGCCCGCCGCGGCGCGGCCCGACTACACCGGGCCGGGCCGCACTGCGGACGGGCACCCGGTCCAGCTGCTGCTCAACGTCGGCTCGGCGGCGGACTTCGCCCCGGATGCCGGCGGCACCGGGGACGCCGCCCGCGCGGTCGGGCTGGCCGGGGCGGAGGGAGTCGGGCTGTTCCGCACCGAGCTGCTCTTCCTCGACCGCAGCGACATGCCCGACGCGGCCGAGCAGCAGCGCGCGTACGAGGAGCTGTTCCGGGCCGCGGGCGGGCGCAAGGTGGTGCTCCGGACGCTGGACGCCGGCGCCGACAAGCCGCTGCCTTTCCTCGGGCTGCGCCCGGAACCGAACCCGGCGCTGGGCGTACGCGGGCTGCGGGTCGCGCGGGTGATGCCGGAGGTGCTGGAGGCGCAACTGGCCGCCGTGGCCGGGGCCGCCCGGGCGACCGGGGCGGAGGTCTGGGTGATGGCGCCGATGGTGTCCACCGCGGCCGAGGCGGCGTCGTTCGCCGCGGCGGTGCGCGCGGCCGGGCTGCCGACGGCGGGGGTGATGGTCGAGGTGCCGGCCGCGGCGCTGCACGCCGACCGGTTGCTCGCCGCGGTCGACTTCCTCAGCATCGGCACCAACGACCTCGGGCAGTACACGATGGCGGCGGACCGGCAGTCAGGCGACCTCGCCGAGCTGCTCGACCCGTGGCAGCCGGCGGTGCTCCAGCTGATCGCGGCCTGCGGCGCGGCCGGTCGGCAGGCGGGCAAGCCGGTCGGCGTCTGCGGGGAGGCGGCCGCCGACCCGCTGCTTGCCCTGGTGCTGGTTGGGCTCGGCGTGACCAGCCTGTCGATGGCCCCGCGCAGCGTGCCGGCCGTCGGGGCCGCGCTGGCCGCGCACTCGCTGGCCGAGTGTGAGCAGCTGGCCGCGGCCGCGGTGGCGGCCGCCGGCGCCCGGGAAGCCCGCGACGCCGTCCAGGCCGCTGCCCGCTGACCGCCCCGGTCAGCGGACGACGCGGACAGAGGAGAGCAGGCCGTCGACGGACGGCCAGAGCGTGCGGACGGTGTCCGGGAGCGAGACGTACAGCGCGGAGGGCAGCGGCTCGCCGGTGTCCACCACGAGGACCGCGACCTCCTCGGACTTCGCCGAGTAGCCCTCGGCCCGGGCCGGGTCGAAGACCGCCCGGTAGCGGACCAGGTACGCCGCCGCGCCGTCCACCGTCAGCTCGCGCTGGGCGACCTGCTGGCGGGTGTGCGGCGGGTAGTAGTCCTCCGCCAGCGTCTCCACCAGCCGGGTCGCGGTGGCACGCAGGTCACCCTGCACCGCGACCCGGGGGCTGATCGCGCCGGAGGTGACGTTGGCCCAGTAGGTCTGTGCGTTCGGCGCGCTCTCCTGAGTGATCCGGTAGTAGCCGATGGTGGACAGCAGCCCACGGAAGGAGTCGCGGTCCCACTCCCGCCAGTCGCCCGGGAGCACGTCGTAGGAGAGCCGGGCGACGCGGTCCACCACCCGGCCGGTGACGGCGCGGGGCGTGGTCGGCGCCGGCTCGGGTGGGGTGGCCAGCCCACCGCGACCGCTGCCGCTGTCGGCCAGCCGGTCCTCCGGGGTCCCGCCGGCGGACAGCCCGACCACCAGCAGCAGCCCGGCGACGCCGGCGACGAGCAGGCCGAGCAGCAGCCCGCGCCGGGTCGCCGGGCGGCCGGCCGCGGAGTCCACCACGTCGCCGGGCGGGCTCAGGAAGCCCGGCCGATCCTCCGGCAGGGTCTCGAAGGCCGCCCGCTCGCGGGTCACCGGGGTCCAGGACCGACCGTCCCACCAGCGCAGCCGCCTGCGGTCGCCGGACGGCTCGTCGTACCAGCCCGGGGGACGGAACTCGGTCACCGGGCCAGGCTACGTCGCGGCCCGGTGTGACCCGAGTGAGGCGAGCTCGCCCCACAGGTACGCCGCGGCCTCCGCGCCGAGCTCCAGCATCGGCAGCACCACCCGCTCGTTCGGCGCGTGGATGCGGTCGTCCGGCAACCCGACGCCGAGGAACACCAGCGGTGCGCCGAGCACCTCGGCCAGGTCGGCCTCCGGGCCGCTGCCGCCCTCCTTGGAGTAGCGGATCTCGGTGCCGAACGCCCGCTCCATCGCCCGCACCAGCGCCGACAGCTCGGGCGCGTCCAGCGGGGTGTGGCAGGGCGCGACCCCGTCGCTCTCGAAGTGCAGCGTCGCGATGATGCCGGGCGGGGTGTGCGCGGCGACGAAGCGCTCCACCAGCTGCCGCAGCACCGCGCCGGTCTGGTCCGGGACCAGCCGGAAGGACAGCTTGGCGTGCGCTTCGGTCGGCACGATGGTCTTGCCGCCCGGTCCGGTGTAGCCGCCCCACAGGCCGTTCACCTCGGCGGTCGGGCGCGCCCAGATCCGCTCCAGGGTGGTGTAGCCGGCCTCCCCGGTGGCGGCCCGGGACTTCGCCGTCTCCCGCAGCCAGCTCTGCTCATCGAAGGGCAGCGACGCGTACGAGGCCCGCTCGGCGTCGGTGACCGGCCGGACCGTGTCGTAGAAGCCGGGGATGGCGACCCGGCCCTCGGCGTCGTGCAGCGCGCCGACCAGCCGGGCGAGCGCCGTCAGCGGGTTGGGCACCGCGCCGCCGAACGAGCCGGAGTGCAGGTCGACCTCCGGCCCGTGGAAGTCGATCTGGCAGCCGACCAGCCCGCGCATCCCGATGCAGGTGGTCGGCACGTCCCGGGCGAACACGCCGGTGTCGGTGACCACCACGACGTCCGGGGCCAGCCGCTCCCGGCGCTCGGCCAGCAGTGCGGCGAAGTGCGGCGAGCCTGACTCCTCCTCCCCCTCGATGAGGAAGCGCAGCGTGACCGCCGGGGTGTCCCGGCCGGTTGCCGCGAGGTGGGCCCGCAGCCCGAGCAGGTGGAACAGCAGCTGGCCCTTGTCGTCGGCGGCGCCGCGGGCGAACAGCGCCTCGCCGCGGACGGTCGGCTCGAACGGCGGGGACTCCCACAGCTCGACCGGGTCGACCGGCTGCACGTCGTGGTGGCCGTAGACGAGCGCCACCGGCGCGTCCGGCTCCGCGGCCGGCCACTCGGCGAAGACCGCCAGCGCACCGGGGGTCTCCCACACCTCCACGGTGGGGAAGCCGTCCCGGCGGAAGGCGTCGGCCAGCCACTCGGCGCTGCGCCGGACGTCCGCCTTGCGGGCCGGGTCGGCGCTGATCGACGGGATCCGAAGCCACGCGTCCAGGTCGGCGTGCAGCAGGTCCCGGTGTGCTCGGACGAAGTCCCGTTCCGCGCTCATCCCCGGCACTCTAGGGGCTGCGGCACACCGTCGCCCGCCGGCCGGTCGCGGCGCCCGCCGACCCGGGCGCCACCGGACCGTGACCCGGGTGGGCGCCCGCCCGTGACCGGGCGGCGGCAGGGTGGGGGTATGCGCGCGACGGGGCGGGCGGCCGCCGGGATCCTGCTGGTCGTGGTCGGGCTGACCGGGTGCTCGGGGACCGGCACCCTGCCGGCGGCTCCGGCGGTGGCGACAGGCACCCCTCCCGCGGCGGCCCCGGCACCGAGCGTCGCGGTGAGCCCGGCCGGGCCGCTCACCGCGGCCCAGGAGCGGACGCTGGCCAGCCTGCGCGTTCTGGATGAGCGGCACCCGCTGTACGAGATGACGTACGCCGGCGCGCTGCCGCCGCTGCTGCCCGCGGGCGCCCCGGACCCGGCTGGACCGAGCGGCCCGCTCGGCTTCCGCCGGCCGTTCGGCTGCACGGTGCTGCTGGCCGGCGACCCGGCCCGCCCGGTGGTGGGCCGGAACTTCGACTGGGATCCCAACCCGGCGCTGGTGCTGCACACCCACCCGCCCGGCGGCCCGGCGACGATCTCCGTCGTCGACATCTCCTATCTCGGCTACGACCAGGCGCACCGAGCCGACCTCGACACCCCGACCGGCCGGCGGGGGCTGCTGCGGGCGCCGCTGCTGCCCTTCGACGGGATGAACGAGCACGGTCTGGCGGTCGGCATGGCCGCCGAGGAGAGTGCGGTCGCGACCCGCCGGCCCGGCCGGACCGTGGTCGGCAGCGTGCGGATCATGCGGCTGGTGCTCGAGCGCGCCCGGACCGTCCGGCAGGCCGTGGCCGTCCTCGGCGGGTACGACCTGGACTTCGACGGCGGTCCGCCGCTGCACTACTTCGTCGCCGACGCCACCGGAGACTCGGCGATCGTCGAGTTCGTCGGCGGCCGGCTCACGGTGATCCCGCGCGGGCCGCGGGTGTGGCAGGTGATGGTGAACTTCCAGCAGGCCAGCTCGACCCCGGCCAGCCGGCAGGCGGACCGGCGGTGGCGGACGGCCACCGCCCGGCTCGCCGCGGCCCGCGGCCGGCTCGGCGCGGGACAGGTGCTCGACCTGCTCCGCGACGTGCGGCAGGGGCACACGCAGTGGTCGGTCGCCTACGACCTCCGTGGCCGGCGCGCTTCGGTGGTGGTCGGGCAGGACTACCGGACAGTGCGGCACTTCCGGGTCGGCTGAGCCCGGATACGGTGGGCTCGTGCCTCCAGAGGTCCAGCGGATCGATGTCGGCGGGCTGAGCTTCGACGTGGCGGTGGGCGGGCCGGCCGGTCCGGCGGTGCTGCTGCTGCATGGCTTCCCGGAGAACTCCCGGATGTGGGACGGGGTGCTGCCGGCACTGCACGCCGCCGGGCTGCGCACGGTGGCGCCGGACCAGCGGGGCTACTCCCCCGGCGCCCGGCCGGAGGCGGTCGCCGCGTACGCGATCGGCGAGATCGTCGGCGACGCGCTCGGCCTGCTGGACGCGCTGGGGCTGCCGGCGGCGCACGTGCTGGGGCACGACTGGGGCGCCGTGGTCGGCTGGCACCTGGCGGCGAAGCACCCGGACCGGGTCCGCTCCTTGACCGCGGTGAGCGTGCCGCACCCGGCCGCGCACGCCGCGGCGCTGCGGTCGGATCCCGAGCAGCAGCGGCTGTCGGCGTACATCCGGGTCTTCCGGCTCCCGGAGGTGGCCGAGGCGACGCTGCTGGCCGACGACGCCCGCCGCCTGCGCCGGCTGTTCCGGCCGCTGCCGGACGAGGCGACCGACGTCTTCGTCCGGCCGCTGCTGGAGCCGGGCGCGCTGTCCGCGGCACTGAACTGGTACCGGGCGATGAGCCGGCACGACCAGGACGGGCTGGGCCCGGTGCGGGTGCCGACGACCTACGTCTGGGGCACCTCGGACGCCGGGGTCGGCCGGACCGCGGCCGAGGCCTGCGCCGAGTACGTCACCGGCGAGTTCGAGTTCGTCGAGCTGCCCGGGGTGAGCCACTGGGTGCCCGAGCAGGAGCCGGAGACGGTGGCCCGGCACGCGCTGGCCCGGATCGCCGGGCAGCGGGCGGTTCCGTAGGGTCGAGCCGTGCGGCTGGCCACCTTCAACGTCCTGCACGGCAGGTCGCTGACCGACGGGGAGGTCGACCCGGCCCGGCTGCGGGACGCGGTCGCCGAGCTGGACGCCGACGTGCTCGGGCTGCAGGAGGTCGACCGGGCCCAGCCGCGGTCCGGCCGGCACGACCTGACCGCGGAGGCGGCGGCCGCGATGGGCGGCCAGAGCCGGTTCGCGCCGGCGATCATGGGCACGCCGGGCGAGCGGTGGCGGGCGGCCCGGCCGGGCGACGAGGCCCGCACCGACGCCCGGGCGTACGGGATCGCCCTGGTCAGCCGGCTGCCGGTGCTGCGCTGGGCGGTGACCCGGCTGCCGTCCGCCCCGGTCCGCTCGCCGGTGCTCATGCCCGGGCCCACCCGTCGGGTGATCTGGCTGCGGGACGAGCCGCGGGTGCTGCTGTGCGCCGTGGTGGAGGCGTCGACCGGGCCGATGACGGTGGCCACCACCCACCTGTCCTTCGTCCCGGGCTGGAACGGGGCGCAGCTGCGCCGGGTGGCCCGCGAGCTGCGCCGGCTGCCGGCGCCGCGGGTGCTGCTCGGCGACCTCAACCTGCCCGGCCCGCTGCCGCGCTGGCTGACCGGCTGGCGGGTGCTGGTCGCCGAGTGCACCTTCCCCGCGGTGGACCCGCGGGTGCAGCTCGACCACGTGCTCGGGCACGGCGAGGGGCTGCCCGACGTGGTCGGCGGCAAGGCGGTGACCACCGCGCTGTCCGACCACTGCGCCCTGGTCGTCGAACTGGCCGACCCGGGCGACCCCGGGCCGACCGCTCCCGGCGGAGCTGCCCGCGCGGCCGACTGACCAGCGAGGGAGCCCGTCGTGTGACTGGCGATCAGGTACCGGCGCCTCCAGGCGCTGGTGCTGCTCGCCCTCTCGGCGCTCATCACGGCCTGCGCGGTGCTGGCCCCTGCTGTACGACCGGGCGATGCATCAGGCGCTGACCCGGCTGACGGTGGACGCGGCGGGCGTCAGCGCCACCGCGGTCCAGGTCCGGACGACCTCGCGGTACGAGTACGGCCCCGACCCCGCGGACGCGCCGCCGGCGACCCCGGACAAGCTGGCCGCGCTGCTGCCCGACCGGGCCCGGCCGTGGTTCCGGCCGGGCCCGCGGCTGGGGCCTCGGAGCGACCGACGCGGTGGTGGTCGCCGGGTCCGCCACCGCCGTGGTCGCCTTCGTGACCGGCGGCCTGCGCGGCCCGGTGGCGCTACTGCCTCCCTCCAGCTCCAGGTGATCGAGGCCGGGGGGCGGGAGCGGACCCTCACCCTGGGCGCGGTCCCCGCCGGCGGATCGCGGACGCTGAGCGCGGCCGTTCCCTGCGCGGACGGCTGCACGGTGGCCGGGCTCGGGTTCGCCGTGCCGTACGGCACCGAGTTCCGGGGCGGTCACGATCGGCGACGTCCGGGTCGCCGGCGGCCCGACCGAGCTGCCGGGGACGGCCGCCGACTGGCGGCCCGGGGTGGTCCTGACCCGCGGCCAGCCGGCGAACCTGCGGCCGGCCGGGACGAGCGGCACGCTCCTGGCGTGCGCCTTGTTACTCGCGGGGTTATCACCACCCATCCAGGGCTGTGGACAACCCCGGTCGGAGCGCAGGTGTCAAGTAAGATCGAACACATGTTCGACGACGTCCCGGGGGCCGCGTCCGCCGCCGTGCTGGCCGGCGTGGTGCCGGCCGACCTCGACGACGCCGATCTGGTGGACGCGATGCGGGGCTGGGAGCGGCTGGCGTCCTGGGTGGCGGCCGGGCAGCTCGCCACGATCGCGGAGCTGGCTCGCCGCCGGCCGCGGGACTGGGTCGAGCGCGGTCCGGGACGGATCGACCGGGGTGATCCGCGGGTGCCGGAGATCACCGAGTTCGCCGTGGACGAGGTGGCCGCGGCGTTGCGGCTGACGGGGCTGGCCGCCGGGGTGCGGCTGCAGTTGGCGGTTGAGCTGGCCGGGCGGCTGCCCGGCACGGCGGCGGCGCTGCGCGCCGGCCGGCTCGACGTCCCGAGGGCACGAGTGATCGCCGACGGGGTGGCGGCGCTGGAGGACCGGCTGGCCACCGCGGTGGAGGAGCGGGTCCTGGCCCGGGCCGGCGACCAGACCACGGGGCAGTTGCGGGTCACGCTGGCCCGGGTCGTGCTGGCGGCGGACCCGTCCGCCGCCGAGGCCCGACACGAGCGCGCGGTCGCCGAGCGGCAGGTCACCGTCCGGCCGCTGCCGGACGGGATGGCCGGGTTGTGGGCGCTGCTGCCGGCCGACGGGGCCACCGCTCTCTACGCGCGGCTGGACCATGTCGCGCGCGGCGGCCCGGCCGGCGACCCGCGACCCATGGACGCCCGCCGCGCCGACGCCCTGCTCGCCCTCGCCCTTGGCGCGGTCGCCCCCGGGGCTGGTGTCCCGACCACCAGCGTCCCGACCACCGCCGCCAGCGCGGCACCCACCGCGGCCCACAGCGTGCCGACCACCGCGGCCACCAGCGCGCCGGTCCTGGTGGGGGCGAGTGTGCGGGTCACCGTCCGGGCGGAGACCGCGCTCGGTCTGGCCGACGAGCCCGGCCACGTCGCGGCTACGGGCCGGTGCCGGCTGGGATGGCCCGTCGGCTCGCGGGTCATGGCGACTGGCGCCGAGTGCTCACCGACCCGGTCACCGGCGTCGTGGTCGATCTCGGCCGCACCGCCTACACGCCGACCGCGGCACTCGCCGACCTCGTCCGCACCCGCGACGCCACCTGGCGCTTCCCCGGCTGCCGGCAGCCGGCCCACCGGTGCGACCTCGACCACGTCCTGCCATGGCCGGCGGGTCCCACAACCGCAGCCAACTTGGCCGCCCTCTGCCGGCACCACCACCGCCTCAAACACCAGAGCCGGTGGACCGTGCGCCCCGGACCCGCCGGCGACCTGACCTGGACCAGCCCGACCGGCCACGAGTACACCACCGCCCCCGCCGACCCCTGACGCCGACGCCGCCCGGCCCGGTGCGGCGGTGGTCGCGTGGTCGGGAGGGCGCGTGACAGACGTCCGCATCGCGTACGCGGCGGATCCGGATGCGGGCCGGCTCGCCGCGTCCGGCCCGCTCCGGCTGACCGGTGAGCGTCCCGGCTGAGCGCTGCGACGACCTCCAGCGATCCGGTCCGTCCGCGCCGGCTCAGGTCACCGTGATGGAGAACGTCTGCTCGGCGAAGGCGCCGACCGAGTCGGTGACCCGGACCAGGAACGAGAAGGTCCCGGCCGTGGTGGGCGTGCCGGTGATCCGGCCCGGCCTCGCGGTCAGCTCCAGCCCCGGCGGCAGCTGGCCGTCGCGCAGCGTCCAGGTGTAGTCGGGCACACCGCCGCTGGCGAACAGGTTGCCGCAGCAGTAGAACTCGCCGATCGTCCCCGGCGGGAGCACGTCGCTCTGGTTGGTGATCACTAGCGGGAGGGGATCGTTGATTCGGATCGAGAACGTCTCCGTGTCGGTCGACCCAGTGGAGTCCCGGACCTGGATCGTGAAGACGTACAGCCCCGCGGTCGTCGGCGTGCCGGTGATGCCGCCGGAGCTGACGCCCTGCGTGAACAGCTGGGTGCCGGGCGGGATCTTGCCGTCGACGACCTTGAACCGGACCGGCTTCTCCGACGTCCGGCAGCCGGTGGTAAGAAAGAACCAGGTGTTCAGCGTCCCGACGTAGCCGTCCCCGAAGGTCTCCGGGACGATCACGCAGCTGCCCGGCGCCGGCTTGGCCGCCGGCGCGACTCCGGACCAGCCGGCCGCCGCCGCCCCGCCGCCGGGCACCGCCAGCGCCAGTGCCACCCCGGCCGCCACGACCGCCATCCGCCCGTACCTGTGCTGTCCCATGCATGACCTCCTGTCGAGCGTGAATGGAGGTACGGCGACGATCGCCGGTCGGTTCAGCCGGTCGGTCCCGAGGCCACCGGGACGGTGTCGACCAGCTCGCGCAGCTCCTCGGCACCGAGCAGGTCGACCGGCGCGGAGGTCCGGTCGGCCCGCACGTAGTGGAACGCGGCCCGCACCGACTCCACCGGCGCGCCGGCCAGCTCCGCCCAGGCCAGCCGGTACGCGGCCAGTTGCACCGCGGCGGCCGACTCCTCCCGCGGCGGGTCGCCGGTCTTCCAGTCCACCACCGTCCAGCCGCCGTCGTCGTCGCCGAAAACCGCGTCGATCCGGCCCCGGACGACGACCCCGCCGACGGTGGTCTCGAACGCGACCTCGACCTCGACCGGGGTCCGGTCGGCCCAGGCACTGGCCAGGAAGCGCTCCTGCAGCAGGGCCAGGTCACCGTCCGGGGCGGCGCCCTCGTCCGCGGCGCCGGGCAGCTCGTCCAGGTCGAGCAGCCGCTGCGCGCCGTACCGCTCCTCCAGCCAGGCGTGGAAGGCGGTGCCGCGGCGGGCCAGCGGGGCCGGCCGGGCGGGCATCGGCCGGCGCACGCGGCGGGCCAGCGCGGCCGGGTCGCGGGCCAGCGTGACCAGGTCGGTCACCGACAGGTGGCCGGGCAGCGGCACCTCGACGGTGCCGTCCGCGGCGGCGGAGCGGGCCTGCTCGGCCAGCAGCAGGTCGGCCTCCCGGGCCCAGCCGAGCGCGAGCAGGTCCTCCTCGGCGAAGAGGGTGCCCTCCTCGGCCGGCGCCTGCCCGGCGGTTTCCCCAGCCGCGGCCCGGACCAGCGCGGCGCCCTGCTCGACCAGCGGCCGGCGGCCGCCGAGCGGGTCGGTCGGCCACGGCACCGGCTGCGGCGGCGGCATCGGGTTGGCCGCCCCGTCCGGCGGCACCGGCGTCCACTGGTCGACCTGGACGAACCGGACCCGGCTGATCTCCTCGAGGAAGGTCGACGGCCCGCGCGGCCGGGTCGCGGTGTCCCACCAGTAGCCGGAGCAGAGCAGCCGCTGCCGGGCCCGGGTCACCGCCACGTAGGCCAGCCGCCGCTCCTCCCGCTGTCCCCGCTCGCGGCACGCCTCGACGAAGTCCTTCCGGGCGTCGTCCAGCCCCTTCTGGTCGCTCGGCGTCAGCACGTCGAAGACGGGCAGGTCGGCCCCGTCGCCACGCAGGGGGTACGGCAGGGTGGCCGGGCTGGTCGCCCACCCCGACCCGCCTGAACCACCAGTGTCCCGGTCCGGGAAGACTCCCGCGGTCAGCCCGGGCACCGCGACCACGTCCCACTCCAGGCCCTTGGCGGCGTGCACGGTGAGCACCTGCACGGCTTCCGGGTCCACCTCGACCCGGCCGGCCTCCAGGCCACGCTCGACGTCCTCGGCGGCGGCCAGGTAGGCGAGGAAGGCGCCCAGTGTCGGCACCTCGGCGTCGGCCGAGAAGTCCGCGGCCACCTCGGCGAAGCGGTCCAGGTGCGCCCGGCCGACCGGGTGGCCGGTCTGGTCGCTCCCCGGCGCGGCGGCGACCTCGACGTCCAGCAGCAGGGTCCGTTCGACGTCGGCGACCAGGTCCGGCAGCGGCTGGGCGGTGCGCCGGCGCAGTGCGGCCAGCTCCGCGCCGAGCGCGGCCAGCCGCTGGTAGCCGGTCGCCGAGTACGCCCCGGGCGGGCCGAGGTCGTCCAGCGCCTCCACCAGGCTGGCGTCCGCCACCGGGTCGGCGACCCCGGCCGCCTCCCCGTCCGGCCGGTCGCGGGCGGCCAGCGCCCGGGCCCGCCGGGCCAGCGCGGCGACGTCCCGGGCGCCGACCCGCCACCGGGCGCCGGTGAGCAGCCGGACCAGCGCGCCGCCGGCGGTCGGGTCGGACACCACCTGCAGCGTGCTGACCAGGTCGCGCACCTCCGGGGTGGTCAGCAGCCCGCCGAGGCCCACCAGCTCCACCGGGATCCCGCGGGCCCGCAGCGCCCGGGCCACCAGGTCGAACTGGGAGCGCCGCCGGCACAGCACCGCGACGCTGCGGCCCGAGCCGCCGGCCCGCCGGTCCGCGACGTCCTCCTCCCAGGCCTCGGCGAGCTGGGCGGCCAGCCAGTCCGCCTCGTCCAGCACGGTGGTCAGCAGCGCCGTGCGCACCACCCCGGGACCTCCGCGGGGACCCGGGGTCAGCACGCCGACGTCGATGCCCCGGTCCCGCAGCGGCGCGGACAGGTCGTTGGCCACGTCGAGCACCAGCTCGTCGTTGCGGAAGCTCACCGACAGCGGCAGGACCGGCGCCGGGTGACCGTCTGGAGTGCGGAAGTGGTCGGTGAAGCGGCGCAGCGCCGCCTCGCTCGCCCCCCGCCAGCCGTAGATGGCCTGCGTCGGGTCGCCGACCGCGGTGACCGGGTGGCCCCGGCCGTCCCCGTCCCCGCCGAACAGCGCCCGCAGCAGGGTCAGCTGGGCGTGCCCGGTGTCCTGGTACTCGTCCAGCAGCACGGCCGCGTACCGGGCCCGCTCCTGCCGGCCCACCTCGGCGAAGGCATCCGCGACCCGGGCCGCGATCCGCACCTGGTCGCCGAAGTCGATCGCCCCGGCGGCCTCCTTCGCCCGCCGGTAGCGCTCCACCAGCGGCAGCAGCGCGGCCCGGGCCGCGGCCCGGTCGAGCAGCCGGCGGACCTCCGCATACGGCTCGCCGGCGACCCCGCGGCCGGTCGCGCTCCGCCGCGGCTTGGCCAGCACGGCCGCCCGCAGGTCGGCGGTCCACCGGCGCAGCTCGCCCGGGTCGACCAGGTGCTCGGCCAGCTCGCCGGCGAGGTCGAGCAGCCAGCCGGTCACGGTCGTCTCGGCGTTGTCGAGCTCCGGTACGTCCAGGTCGTACGTGCGGACCACCCGCTGGGCGAGCTGCCAGGTCATCGCCTCGGTGAGCAGCCGCACCGACGGCTCCACGCCGACCCGGAGCGCGTGCTCGGCGACCAGCCGCCCCGCGTAGGAGTGGTACGTCGAGACGGTCGGCTCGCCGGCGAGCACCGGGTCGCCGGCCGGCCCGCCGCCGCCGAGGAACGCCCGCAGCTGGGCCAGCCGCGTCCGCACCCGGGTGCCCAGCTCGCCGGCCGCCCTCGTGGTGAAGGTGAGGCCGAGCACCTGGTCGGGGCGGACCAGCTCGTTGGCGACCAGCCACACCACCCGGGCCGACATGGTCTCGGTCTTGCCGGAGCCGGCGCCGGCGACCACCACCGCCGGCCCGAGCGGGGCGGCGATGACCGCGGCCTGCTCGGGGGTGGGCGGCGGCAGGTGGAGCGCGGCGGCCAGCTTCTCCGGCGACCACCGGGGGGCCGTCACTGTCTCCGCTCCTCGGACAGGGCGCCAGGCGCAAGCGCCGGGCGCCCGGCCCTCGTCACTCCCCGCTCGCGCTGCGGGCGCTCCCGCTCGCTCAAGACGTGACCTGGCGGCCCGCGTCGTGCGCCGGGCAGGA
>Ga0126307_10002014_pt1 | contig 13633 bp, 13 predicted proteins | sample Plot28_FD_89955 | JGI IMG/M metagenome (GOLD analysis project Ga0126307, IMG submission 89955) | Serpentine soil microbial communities from UC McLaughlin Reserve, CA, USA - Plot28 | ecosystem: Environmental > Terrestrial > Soil > Grasslands | place: USA: UC McLaughlin Reserve, Lake County...
AGCAGAATAAAGGATGAGTGGTACTCCAAAAGTAAATAACACTATAAGTCGTTTTGTTAACTTGAACTGGCTAAATCTTTTCATATCTTATAGCAGCTATCGATGACAATATCACTGATATAATAATAATGAGTTATGTATAGAATGACACTGAATTTCTCCTCTTGAAAAATCTCTTCTTACTTTGTGGTTATATCTGTCCTTTTTATAGCCTTGATTTTCAAATAGGCAAGCCATATATAGAACAGATCTAATAGCGGAGTAATCTGGGACTGACTCCATCCAATCTTTGTGTTATCCTAACTTCTGATTATTATTATTATAAAACTACTTTTCGTCTAATTCCCTCATCTGCTTTATCTTGTCACGTCTAACGATTTCCTTGTCAATCTCTTCGTGTTTAATTTTCTCTCCTCTTCGCCCGGGTGTTTTCATCTCCTGCTGATTCACTTTCCTTCTTTCATCCACTAACTCGTCATACCCACGATAGCTATCCGAGTTTTGTTGCTTTTTCTTTTCCAACTCTTGGGCATATCTTTTCCTAAAAAAACCCTCTTCCTCAGTATCATCAGACATAATATTAACTTGATATAATAGTATTAGAGTTATTAATAATTGTATTCAGATTAATCTTTCTTTTCATCCCATCTAGTTGATAGATGTTCTAATAAGAATAAAATTAGGATGTAGATTTTTTCATCTGATTCATACGAATTTGATATATATTCACTTTCTGTTCACATATAAGGAATTTTGTAATTTAATTAGTGTATCATAACTCGGGTAAGGTACTCAGAACACTCATTCATTACTAGATTTTTACACGGTCGTGAAACCAATTATAACGATGAAGACGAAGAGAAACAAAAAAGAGAGGAGATGAGAGATAACAAAAAACCAAACTTTTAAAAAAGTCCTGAACTATCTTTTTGGTTTATGTGTTTTAATTGAAGGCATCTGACTACAATCAATCTAATTTTTTAAATGATATTGCTTTGAATCGAAATTATATTTAGAATTTTTATTAACTAAAAAGAGACGACTTATTAGTGAAAGAAGTTGTTGGTGGTATGACTGAAATATCAAAAGTAATGTTTGAGGGCACATACATTAGTCTTAACAATATTATCAAATCTTATCAGTAGAGACACAGTAAATAGCATATTGAAAGCTATAAATTGTTAGTAACTTTATAGACATTGGGTACACCTCTGCTGATCTCTTCACTAATAATTGGCATTATATGAGTAGTAGATAATGGCTAAAGAGTCTCATTTGCTCTTCTGGGTTGAGCAGATGTCATTGAACTATATCATGACGAGTATTATAATGACTGATGAACACATAGGGCATGTAGTAATTTACTCTTGCTAATTTTTAGCAGATGAAAGAAGTTTTATGGATACATGCGCATCTGATTTTAACTGTTGTCATTATTTTTTAGACTAATATTGTTTTATATGTAATGTTTTGTCGATATTTATATCTTCTATATTTTATTCTATTGTAGTTTATACAATTTATAGAATGGAATCAGATACTTCATTAGCATGAATGACTATATATTTCTGTTGAAAGCGTATGGATAATCATGAAATTTAAATATAGTCGAATCCTGGGTTGGACAGGGCGCAGATTCTGGGAATCTAGGCAGTTTTATTCAGCGTATATAGGATTGTTTGTAGCTATAACAAATTGGATTACAATTCAGTATAAACTACTTTTAGAAAATGTCCCTGTTCTAAATGTCCTATTCTCGAATATTTGGGTTTTTATGATTGCGGCTACAATTGTTTTTACAATAATTAGCATACTTGGTGGTCATTATATACATAGAAAAAGACAATTCAGGTTAGAACAGGCATTGTCTGTAGAAGAAAATCCTTATCTTTACAAAGCAGCGCCAGGAAAAGAAAGAGACTTGGCTATACCCATGGGAATATTGCAATTAGATGCATTAGAAGAATTATTACGTTCAAATAATGCATTAACAGAAGAGAAAAGAAAGCGATTTGAGACATATAGGCAAGGTCTAATGAAACTAAGAGACGGTCAATCATTAGGACGTAAGTCTAATTAAAGCCCCTACTAAGATTATTTTAAAGACAGTTGATGGATAAACCTAATGTCATAAATATACAATTTGAGCCTGTTTAAATGGTATATATATATACATATACATACACATACACTTATTTACGGAAATAAAACTGCAAAAATGATTTTGATCCTTTTTGAAATGTCTCAGATATTTGGTTTTAGACGAAGCAGATAATATGCTGATGAATGTTAAACAAATCACTACAAATTCATAATAATCACCAAACAGTAAACGATACTTACAGCCATCAATAATTTTATCCTTATCTAATAAATGAAACTATAAGACCAAGACTAAAGCCTAATACTACATGTCCGCCGAAGCTTGCCAGTGCAGGCCGGTGGCCTAAAGGGTGATTCCAAGGTGAAAATCCAGTTATTGGTTTGTGGATCGGTATCAATGTAAGGATCCATAGAATAAAACCATAAAGTATTCCTAGTAAAGATATCGGTGTAACACTGGTAGAAAAATCAAAGAGCGATAAAATAAACGGAAATGCTATTCCTGCCAGAATGCCATTGAGGAAGTGAAGAATAAATATTTCTCTAAAGTGAATCTTTTTATTATCAGAAAGACGAAATACATAGGCAATAATGGCCTGATTCTCATGCCACTCGAAGACACCATGAAGACCCCACTTTTTCCATGATGGAATTTCAGTTAATGTCATTATCGCAGTTGATACTATGCCGGCAAACAAACCAATAAAGACACAGTACAACGACTAGACCAACTAGTTATCATCTTTCTCAGGTATAAAAATGAACAATAGTTTATTATCAAGATGTTGCATCAGCTATTATTTCATCTGCTCTGGTTATTCAGTATCTTTTTAAATTCTTCAATTCGTATATCTGCATTGTTTGCTGTATAAGTATATCCTAGTAGGACTTTGATAAATCATAAATAAATTTCTATGATAATTCCTTGAGTGCAGTCACATACCATCTGATTGTGGATTGGTAAGTGTTCTCTGTAAAGCTGCAATGTTTTGCGGTAAGATTTTAATGATATATTAGTTCAACAATCAAGCCTCCATTCCAGCCATATTTTGTACTCATCAACTTTGAAACTTCAGCAGTTAATTGAGGCTCCTTATCTTGTTCAACTATTCGGGCAGTGCCTTTAAATATTGTGTCGTTTATTGTAAACGAAACTCTTGGATTGCGTATGATATTCTGGACCCAATCTGCTTTCTTCTGGAGTTCTGACATTATATAGTGTCTTTCTTTATGCTCCACAAACCAGATCTCTATTTTATGCTGTTTTCTTGATCTCCATCCTATAGTAGTCAAATAAAGAAACTGTGATGAGTTTGTCAATTAAGTACCTATCTTCGATTGTTAACATTTTTCCTTATGGACATTATGAAGAGACTCCAAAGATTAGAATACATGGTATTTTATAAATTTTCGGTACTGCAACTCTTATCTACTGTAAAGTGCATCCCGTGGCGGTGCAAAACATCGTTGTTTCCTAATAATAGAATAGGCAGTAACAACTGCCTTATTTTGTTTTTAAATTGTATTAGCAAGTGAGAGTAAAAACGAATTGCCCATCGGTATATCCGTAGAGTTATAAATCACTGCTCAACTATTTTTTGTCAGATGCAATCTTCATAAGTGTCCTATCAACCTTTTCCCTTTGATTAATCGTATAAGCGCTATAGGATAGGAGCATTTTTTAGACCGAACTATATTGTTTCCTTTTACTTTATTTCAAATAACCATGTATATACAATGAATACTCGATTAAAATAAATCTGATTTAGAATTCTAAAAATAATCAAGATACCTAAGAGCTAAAAAGATAGAACATAGATCTTTAAAATAATGGATTAATCTATCCAGCCAATAATTCAAATATGGCGGTCAACTAAAAGCTCTCTATGAATAAAATACAAATCAATACAAAGTTTCTCATTACTACAGTATTAGTAATAGTTATTTTTACATTTACCTTACCTATAAAATATGACACCAATAACTATCATACAAAACTAACCGCGGAAGCACAAAATCAGCCAAGATTTGATGGTACTTCCAATAATGCTAACATAAACTCCTTAACCTTGCCGGATTTATTTACAAAAGTAGAAAAGTCAGTAGTCCAAGTTACTGATGTTGATACAACAACAACTCCGCTGGGCGCTAGACTAGGTTCAGGTTTTGTCTATGATAATGATGGTCATATTATTACCAACTATCATGTTGTTGCTGGTAGCAGAGGAGAAAATATTCAAATCACTTTTCTAGATGGAACTATATATCAAGCCAAAGTAGTGGGCGGCGACCCATTCTCTGATCTTACCGTACTCCAGACTGCGGAAAATGTTCCTTCAGACAAACTTATTCCACTACCCATTGGCAATTCTACAACCCTAAGAGTAGGTGAAAGAGTAGTAGCAATTGGTAATCCTTTTGGCCTTTCTGGATCCATGACAGAGGGAATAGTTAGTGGTCTTGGTAGATTGCTACCTTCATCAGAACAAAGCCAGACAATACCGGAGCTTCCATCAGGAGATAATTTATTAATACCACCATCACCAACAGATATTCCCACTACCTTTTCTATCCCTGACATAATTCAGACAGATGCAGCCATCAATCCAGGAAATTCAGGTGGACCCTTACTGAATACTAGAGGAGAAGTGATAGGGATAAACACAGCAATTTTCTCTAATACTGGCGTATATTCTGGAGTAGGATTCGCTGTCCCATCTAATACAATAAAAAAAGTGGTACCGTCTATAATTGCGGTAGGTTCGTATCAACATCCATACTTAGGAGTTTTAGGTACTGATGTTACGCCAGAAATAGCAGGAGATCTGGGATTGCAAGAAGCAAGAGGATTTTTGGTAACTGGTATTACTCCAGGAAGTCCTGCTGATAAAGCTGGGATACGCGGAGGTAGTTCGCTAACTGACATTAACCAAGGAGAAATACAACAATTAGAAGGTGACATAATATTGCAAATAGATGATAAAAAAATCAGAAAGATTGACGATATACTTACTTATTTAGAAAGAGAAAAAGAAGTAGGCGATACTGTACAACTGACAGTACTTAGAGATCGAGGAACAGAGAAGATACCTGTTACGCTTGGTGCAAGACCAACCTCAGAAGAGTTTGCAAATGTTCAAACGCCTCCAGGATCAGAAAATGAACCGCCGGGAAGAACACCAGAACAAATGCCAGATAACGGCCTTTATAGTGAATGCTTAAAACTAGCAGGCAATGATATATGTGACTTTCTGTTTCGACGATAATAAGAGGGCAAGAACTATTTAAGAATAAAGTCAAATGACACTGCCCTGTGTCCCTTTATTGTCATAACATTGTAATTTGTCAATTGCTATTTTAGTTGCTAACTGTAGTCACTTGAGAATGTTTAACGTAACATACAATTAATCTCAAATTCTTCAAATATCTTCTGTGCCTCTGTATTATGATATAATACATTTCGAAGAAAAGTCTGAAGTATCTCATTATTTGTCATCTTTATGCTAGTTTGAATATAGTGTATCTATTCGGATTATGTTGAGCAACAAGATCACTATATAAAAAAGAGCAAACAATTGGAGCAAGAATAAGAATAGAGAAAATCAAGAATAACCATATATTTTGAGGACTTGTTATGTTTCATGGTAAATCATTCGTTTTGAGTTCGTTCAATAATTATTATTTAATAAAAATTAACTATTCTTCTTTATAGAAACACTGTCTTGGTAAACATATCTTTTTAGATAGTATCTTAGGACAAGGTTTGATAAAAAACGGTTCATTCTCAATATTAATCTAGCTTTTATATATTAAAGGATAATTAATTATTAATTCAATTAGATGTAGTTTTTCCTTGTTTACTTCCCCTTCTTCACTTTGAATTGTGCCAGAAGATGATAGATTAGTGATAGTATTGTTGTCGATGAATTCTTGGGATGCATTTTTAATAATATTTATGATATATTGTTTAACTTTCTGAGTTACGTTGTTTATTTCAGTATTGCTATTAATTATTTTCTCTCCGCCTTTGAAGACTCCTTCAACGAATGTTTGCCAGCCTAAACCTATAACGGATAAAATCAATACAGCTATTATTATCCATATCAAGAGACCCATAATTTACTAATAGTTCATAATGTTGTTATCAGTTTCTCATCGTAAGAACTCGTTAAAGGAAATTCTGTTAATCTCCTGATGAAATCCCATAAGATACTATTTCAAAGAATCCTATTTTTCTTCGACAATAAATGGATTCTTTGTTATATACTTCTAATGGCATCACACCTTTTGCTGTACGCTAAAACACGACCCCAATTTTAGGAATATGCCAATAGAGTTTGATTTTTATAATGGTTTTTGGAATATTTCATTGCTCATTCTTAATATTTGCGATGAATAAGATGATTCCTTTCTTTCATCAAATCATTCAAGTGATTAATTTTACTTCTTATATCTTTCCTATCGATCACTAACTCTAGAACAAAGTACATCTACATAATGGTCATTATCATTTGATATCATTTGTCCTGTTCTTCGAATAGCCACCCCTGGCAGGCGTTCTTGTTGTTCTTATTGTCTATATATGTTATATCTCTAAAGCTCTGATTTAACTAGCCTAAATAATTGATATTGATATATAAGACGACAAATCCATTAGTTTGATAATATCAAGGAGATATGTTAAATAAGCTTGTAAATTGTGTTTTCAAATAAATTCAAATACTGTTGATCGAGAAGCAAATTGATTTTTGTAAAGTCTCTTCAAATTGATGATAAGTTTGTAATCATCAATACAAAATAATAATAATATTTTCTAAAGACATAGCTATTCGAATAGTTCGTAAAAGTTCATGAAACGCATCATTCGATATGTAGATGACAAGAATAACACAACAATTGCAAGATATTTAGGAGAAACATCATTGATAAGATATACTATATATGATTTAGTCTAAATGTCGCAATCTGAATGGTTTAGATTAGCCCTTAGAGGGGAAGTTGATAAAGGATAAGCGCTAACCTGAACCGGGGGCTCATAGTTCAGCTTGGATAGAATGGCTGCCTGCGGAGCAGCTGGTCGAGGGTTCGAGTCCCTCTGGGCCCGTATTAATTTCAATCCGAATCCATAACATTTAAGATAAGGATTGTGTAATCTATTTAAAGAAACTAAGTGACGAGAATAACTGTCGACAGATCCATTCTTCAGGGAGACTCTATAGAAATATTCAGAGCCGCTATCAAAAGTCCTGCTACCCGTGATCCTTATGAAAGACGTCTGATTAATTTCTTAAAAATGATGAGTCTGACACCTGATGATTTTATTGATTTGGCAAAAAAAGATCGTTCCTTTATTGAAAGAAAAATAATATATTTTATTCGTGTGCAAAATTCAAGGGCTGAAAAAGGAGAGATAACGTCAGGTACAGTTGGTAATTCTTTAAAGGCCATCAGGTTGCTTTTAGAGATGAATGATGTTTCTCTTAATTGGAAAAAGATAAGACGAGTTCTTCCACGAGCAAGAAGATATGCACTCGACAGAACTCCAACAGTTGAGGAAATTCAGGAAATTGTAGAAGCGGCTGATTTAAGAGGTAAGGCATTAACTCTTCTTTTTGTATCCGGCGGAGTACGAGAGGGTGCTATAGAATACTTCAAAGTAGACGATTATAGTCATATTGAGCGAGAAGGGAAATTAGTAGCAGGTCGATTGGTCGTGTATAATTCATATCCAGAGAGATATGTTACTTTTATAACTCCAGAGGCATGCCATGCGATTGATAGATATCTCAACTTTAGAAGAGAACACGGCGAGCAAATAAAAAATAGTTCTCCATTATTTCGGGATAAGTTTGACCCAATAAAAGGACAATATGGTCATGGCAAAAAGGATTCCAAAGAACTAGCAATACCTATGACTCCTCCTGCAGTAAGACAGTATTATAATAGGCTTCTTTTTTCCGTTGGAATCAGAAGTGAAAAGAAGAGAAGACATGACTTTTCAGTTCATGGATTCAGAAAATTCTTTAAGACAAAGGCTGAGATTGGTGGAATGAAGCCTATTAACGTTGAAACTTTGATGGGACACAGTATTGGTATAAGTGACTCATACTATCGACCAACAGAAAAAGAACTTTTGGATGATTATCTAAATGTTATGGATCATCTGGTAATAATTGACGGAAGTAGATTAAAGATGGAACTTGAACAAATGAAGGTAATAAAGGAGAAAGAGGATTTGAATGCCGATGTTATAACTAGTTTGTCAGACCAACTTATAACAATAACTGCACGATTACAAGAATTAGAGAAGAAACAGCAAAAATAATTTTTATTATTTCTTTTGGTTATTCGTCTTCATAGTAGTCAAAATATGTTGGCATATTCTGCTTTTTATTTTGTGGTAATGACTGCTGCTTTGGTTTTCCAAGAAAATTGGCTCTTGCCTCTAACAATTGCCTGTATATCATAGGATGCCTTTTCTTGAATGACTGAGTTAATTTTTTTATTGTTTCCTCATTTAACTCATACAATGGTCTAGCTTTTGTATACTTATCATAGTTAAAGTTAGAAGTTAGAGACACAAACCGTGCCATTGTTAAATCCTGAATTGATGGAGGGACTCTCTTGTTATTATTAATTCCATCCATATATACAAATCTACCTTTTTCAACTTCCTTGAAGTTATTATTGACGGGCTTCTGGACTGGCTCATCACTTGGTTGATTTTCAATAGCAGCTAAAAAATAGTTATACATATTCAATGGTGAGAAGACCTTTTGAATCCACCCCGAAGCCAGTTTATCCTTTTCTATATTGGTCATAGAATGGTGTTTACTGTAATCTACAACAGGACGTGATGCCTCAATAAAACAATATACAACATAAGATCCAAATATTTTAATTAGTTCATCCAAATTTTTATCTAGCGTATTAATTGTAGGATAATGCGTATTCATTATATGGGATAAAGCGCTTTCTCCAAAGTTCTTTGGAAAGAACCGCATATCTGATTTCACTTTATCAGATATAGAATATAGTCGATGCTTCTTTATGACCAGTCCCTCCTTTACAAGTTCTTTTAACTTTCTATGATAAGTTCTTCTAACAGCAGGTTTCGGTGTTTGCTTTTCAATATATCTTTTCATTTCACTACGAGTTAACATGCCACTTTCATAGATCTTTTGTGCCCCTTCTTCCACTTCATTTTTGACTTTCTGTTTTTTCGAATGTATATGATGAATTATCTCACCAATTGATGCATTGTCTAACTCCATTAGAGCATCTAAAACATCTTGACGATTTTCATCAGATTCTTTACTCTTATGCTTTATTAGATCGCTTATCAGAGTATGTCACAACTATGACATACTCTGTCACATTTAAGTATTTATGAAAACAATTATCTTTCATAATGTCAGAATACAAGAAAATAACTCATACATTTCTTAGTGGTCGTTTGTCGGCGACGTTGATAATACCGATAGATACAGCACGTCGTTATGGTTTAGATAGGCCTGCAAACGTAGTTGTAGAAGAAAGAGAAGAAGGCATCTTCATTCGCAAACTGGAAGTTTAATGGAGAAAAAAGAGATGAACTCTATGTCTTCCAATAGTGATTATAATAAACGCGTTAAAAAGGATATTCTTTGTAAATATGGCTGCGGAGATCCTATTAAATTTGATGTTAATAGAGTTAGCAGAAATGGCAAAAAAATACCATTGAATTTGGATCGTACAGCACATGACTGTTCTAAAAGACCATATAACAGCGGAATAAGATCTTGTTACTATTGCAGCGGACTAATTACATTTAACAATAGCATTACTGCCGAAAGTGGAAAAATGATTCCTTTAAATCCAGACAGTTCACTCCACGATTGCCCAAAAAATCCCTTCAATCAAACAAAGCGGGGATAAGAAAAATCTAACCTCTAGGAGTGAGAAGAAACAATGCCACACCATGGGTCTAACGAAACTAGAGAATGGTGTCATCATAATCACACAACTGCTGAATTCATAGATATAGTCTGCAGGTATACATAGATGCAATATCTACTATTCACTCTGATACCTCCAATAGTATTTTTTGGATCACTAAGAAGCAATAACTACCATAGCTTTAGGTGGAGGGGTAAGATACTATTATGATCACCTCTGACTACTTTCAATTTTTGGATTTTTGGTTTTATACCGTTGGTGTAAATATATGTCCTGCTGATACCAGAAATAAGAAGACTACTGAAATTTGGATGCCCAAGCAAACCAACCCAATGTCATCTGAGGAATACGAAGAGTTAAAGAAGACTGGTGCATTTATCAGAGGGGCAGCAGTTATCACAGGAAAAGTGTGGCGAGGAGATTATGTAGGATATTATTTCAACGGAATTGATTGCGATAATTTAAAGGCTATAGAAGAAATTTGTAATCAGAATGGAAAGGTAATAACGGTTCAGGAACTTTCAGAATGGACATTAGTAGAACAGCATCGTGATGATCCTATCAAATTGCATCTATACATATACTCTAAGCATCCATTTAAGAATAAATCAAGCGATATGGGCAAAGCCTGGTTCAATAAGGATACTATGCCAGCTATTGAAGTCAAAGGTACTAAATCTTTGATGTTTTGTACACCTTCTATGCATAAAGGCGGACATAGATACCAATTCCTAAAGCAGAGAGTTCCAGGTGTATCAGATAACTTAGAGCAGATAATAAATGACATTTTGTCAAAATATGATATTGAGTATCTAACTAAAGATGACCAGAGAGTAAAAGATACGCAGCAAAAGAATGATGAAAGCAAGGTGATAATTGAAGGTTCACGACATAATGAACTCTTAAGAGAAATGAACGCAAGGCTTCATGAATTCATTCGAATAAAGCCTTTTGAAGACATAAAGCAAATGTGCATAAAATACAATAACTTGTACTGTAGGCCGCCATTAGAGATCAAAGAATTTGAAAGAATGTGGAATGATACAGTCATACATGTGGTAGAACAAGAACAGGAAAAAGATGGTGCAGCGAGTACTACCACTAACCAACTTGTAGATTTAATATCTATAGCTGAAGCGATCAGAAGGAGTTCTGGAAAAGTTGCTGTAAAGGGCATGATAATAGGTCTCTCGTCTGTTATTCAAGTTGTAAAGCAAACTGAATTCGTATGTTCTGCTTGTGGGGATTCCAATACCATTCAACATAATCCGCCATTGTTCTCGCTACCTTATCATCTATCCTTAGACAAAGCTAGGAGATGCAATTCATGTGGTGAAGCTTCTTCATATGCACCTAGGAATCATGAGAACAAAAGTGCCATGATAATTCAATTACAAGATGAGGAAAAGCAGAATGAGTTGGAAAGTCTTAATGTTGTATTGTTTGACAATGATACTGTAAATGTAAGAAATGGCGAAAAGGCCATGATAATAGGAGAGCTGCATGTAGTACAACAGAAGGGGAACAGTAAACGTGCATCATATCTTTTTGCAAATGGAATAGAATACGAAAGATCACAAGATGAAAAGGTAACGATAACAGAAGAAGACCTTTCAATGCTCAATGAGTTCTCACAACAGAAGCCTGGTGAGGTGGTTGCCCGACTTGTAGATATGTTTGCTCCTACAGTAATAGGCCATGATGACAAGAAACTTGGAGTAATTTTGATGTATGTAGGTGCACGTGAAACAGAGGACTTTAGAGGCAGAATTCATGGCTTGTTTATAGGGCCACCAGGAACAGCCAAATCAAAACTTGCACAGGCAGCCAAAAAGCTTGGCCAACCGCAGAGCCGCTATTCTTCAACACAGGGAGCGAGCGGCAAGAGTATAACTGCAATAATAGACAAGGATAATGATTCATACGTCTTAAGGCTTGGTGTATTGCCACAAGCAAAGAACTCTGTCTGCATTTTAAATGAAATAGCTTCTCTTTCAATGGAAGACCAGAGGCATTTATTTGATGTCATGGAGGAAGGCAAGTTAACTCTGGACAAATATGGATTCCATAAAGAAATAGATTCTCCTAGCACTGTGTTGGGTACGACAAATCCAGAGAGCGGAGAATGGTATATGGACATCATAGATAAAGGCCAAATACCATTAAGAAAGGAGCTTGTAGATAGGTATGATCTTATATTTATATTTGAATCGCTAAAGAAAAAAGAGCAGAAAGTAGAATATGCCAAGAAGAAGCTAGCAATATTGAAGAATAAAGACATAACAGAAGATTATGTATTTTTGCGTAAAATAATAGAATATGCCAAGACAATCAACCCAGAATTAAGTGAAGAAGCTGAGGCTATGATAATCGATTATTGGTCAGGGCTTGATACCAAAATCTTTCCAACCAATAGAGTCCTTGAAACAATATTAAGAGTATCAATAGCATTTGCAAGACTGCATTTTTCGAACGTTGTAACAGCTGAAATAGCTAAAGAAGCCATTGATTTTCTGACTAGAATGTATCAGGCGTTTGATAGTAATATTGTAGTAGTGCAAGATCCAAGAGATGCAACCTGTCAAGAAATAATCAAGTTTCTAACACAAAATCACAATATGCCGTACGATTTTCAAGATTGCATAAACTATGCTGCTAGTAACAATACACTTGTTGAAGCTTATGTAGGCAAGAGCCCAGTGAATAATAACAGCTCCAAATACCGAGATATTGCCGACCGATTCAAGCAAGGGTTAGTTGGAGAAGGTCTCATAACAATCGAAGATTTGCATCCTTTGAGGTTAATTCATAGGAAAAGCGACGGCGGTACTAGTATTAGTAGTAGCAGTATCATTAGTATTAACAGTAGCGACAGTCTTGACGATGGATCTAATTATACTCCCTCCACCATAGCAGCGGATACCTGTACTACTAAACCACAAGATGAAAGGAAAACAGGATATGTTGTAGGACTGCCTGAAATACCTTGCATATTCCACTGTGGTTATAAAACGTCAATAGAATTTGACTTGGCTTTACATTTACAGGAACACCATAGAATGGACTTGATAAAGTTGCCTATAGGAAAAGGTTCTATGGAATATAGAGCTGACTATGCAGTAGAACTGGGAAAGAAGGAGATCGAATGACTGTCACGATAAAAATGATGCTACTGGCTAGTATCGTAGTACTGGTGCATAGGAATAAGGTAGTGGTTCTTCCCTTCCGCTTTAATTCTAACATACTTCTAATTCAATTCATGTACCTTGTATACATCGTACTGGATGATTTCATTCATTTTTCTTTTGAAAACAACGATTGTTCTATATATCGAGTTCAGAATAATTGTTATTTTAACTACAAAAACGAATTAGACTTCAAAACTCGATATATATAGCATACACAGACACAATCTACTGTCAGTTTTTGGCTATTTTCCCCTTATATGCTTGAGCGTCATGGTCGGGAAGTAACTAAATCTCCTATAGTTAGTCACAATAGTATATCCACCCTAATTTGATCTAGAGACAAGGGCAATCTTCATAACTGAACTTCTCCAGAAAGTAAAATTATGCCAGCAGGTTGGCTTTCG
>Ga0126307_10002015_pt1 | contig 13627 bp, 14 predicted proteins | sample Plot28_FD_89955 | JGI IMG/M metagenome (GOLD analysis project Ga0126307, IMG submission 89955) | Serpentine soil microbial communities from UC McLaughlin Reserve, CA, USA - Plot28 | ecosystem: Environmental > Terrestrial > Soil > Grasslands | place: USA: UC McLaughlin Reserve, Lake County...
CAGCGAGTTCAACCCGCCGAACTGGCAGCCGGCGAGCAGTACCACGCCTGAACCGATGGCCACCGTGCGCCTAGTTGCGCGGCCAACGTTGATACCCAATGACTTTCGTGTCATCCTTCGCCTCCCGGAGCGACCGGCTGCATCGGCAGGACGGCATCAGCCGGGAGCGCGCCGACCTCGGCGGGGAGCGGGCCTGGCGCAGCTGGAGCTGGCGGCGGCGCACCAGGCGCTGGTCCCGGCGGCAGTATTACCGGACCGAGCGTGTGCGGCTGCGCCGGTGGCGGTGGACCCGGAACCGGGTTCGGTGGCAGGAGCAGCGAACTGACATCCCCATCCTCGCCGGGCCGAGGCGGGTACCGCCCGTCCGCCGGTATCCACTCCAGATGCGGGATGTAGGTCTGCGCCTTGGCCTCTGTCGCCGGGGTGTCATATATGACCTGACCCTTGTACGCGGTGATCGTGTTGATCCCATGCGACATGATGGGCGGGTAATTCATCATCAGGCGGCGCAGCACCGGAGCCATCCGCTGGCGGCAGATCTCGGCTCGCTTGTAGTTGTCGGTTTGGCCGGCGGCGTCGAAGTTGGCGCAGATGAACTGCACCGGGTTTTGGAACTCCGGAAGGCCCAGCAGACCGTTCGCGGTGCCCTGGGCCGGGTTGTAGATGTTGTAGAAATTCGCCATCGCGTTCGGCAGGACATGCAGTATCTGCTCGATGTCGTCGTCCTGATTTGACAGCAGGCTCGTGAAGTCGGTCAGCTTGTTGATGCTGCCGATCAGCGTCTCGTTGTTCTCGTCTAGGAAGCCGCGGATGTCCGACAGGGCCTGGTTGAGTGCGCCGAGTGTGTTATCCAGGTCCACCGAGCTGTCGGCCAGCACCTGCGACACGGAGGCCAAATGCCCACTGAATTGCACGATTTGCTCGTTGCTCCTCGACAGGGCGTCGACCAGGATCTGCAAATTCTTCACCGTACCGAACAGGTCGGTGCGTGAGTCACCCAGCCGCCCCACGGTCTGCGACAACTCGCGTAGGGCTCGCCGGAACGAGTCGCCGTTGCCGTCGAAGGTATCGGCGGCTTGGTTGATGAACGCGCCCAATGGGCCCTGAACCTGGCCCGCCTGCGGTCCGAGCTGCTGGCTGAGCTGGGTCAGCTGCGATTTGACTTCATCCCACTCCACCGGCGTGGCCGTGCGGTCCAACCCGATACTGCCGCCGTCGGCCATCGCCGGGCGCTGTTTGTAGGCCGGGGTGAGCTGAATGAACCGGGCCGCAACGAGGTTCGGCGCCATGATGAGTGCGCGAGCGTCGGCGGGCACTTTGACGCTGTCCTGCACCCTCATCGTGATTTTGACGGCGTCCGCCTCCGGCGAGATCGATTCGATCGAGCCGACCGGTACACCGACGACACGGACATCGTCGCCTGGATACAGGCCGGTTGCCGACGTGAAATATCCAACCACCGTGTGTGTGCCGACCCGGGGCCACACCATGTATAGGCCGCCGATCAGCGCCACCACCAGAGCGGCGATGATCCCGTAACGCAACCAGCGGCTCATGGCGACTTCGGCCTTACGATCAGCCGCTCGGAGATGAATCCGCGCAGGAAATCGGCCAGGCTGTCCGGAACCTTGCCCGGTTGGAAGTAGAGGTCCAACAGCAACTCGGCCTGCGGAATGTTTGGCAGCGAATTGGGCAGGCTGACGCTGAATCCCGAACCGGAGCCGACCGACTCGCCGAGCGCGGTGGCATAGGGCGGCAATCGCCGCAGCGCCTGGCTGATGTGCTCGCGGCGTTCAAGCAGGTTGTCCAGCACCAGGTTCAGCTTCCTCAGGGCCGGACCGAACTCGCGGCGGTTGTCAGCCACAAATCCCGAAATCTGTTCTGACACTTCATCGATCCCGGCAATCAAACTACTCAGCGCGGCCCGGCGCTCGTCGAGCGCGGCGAACAGAAGATTGCCGTCGATAATGAGCTGGTTCACCTGACCGGCCCGGTCCGCGAGCATCTTGGTCACCGACCTCGCGCGCGCCAACAGCTGGCCCAACGCCTCGTCGTTGGCGTTGATGCTGCGAGACAACGCAGCCACTCCGTTGAGCGTTCGGCGCAGCTGCGGCGTCGCGTCGCGAAGCGAATCGGTCAGCACACCCAACGCCTGGGTCAACTGGTCCTTGTCGAGATCGGCGGCGTTCTGACCTAGATCCTGCAGCGCCATGTTCAACGTGTACGGAACTGATGTACGGCCCAAGGGAATTGACGTCGGCCAGCCGCTGCCTCGTGGGGTCACCGCCAGCGACCTCTCACCCAGGACGGTGTCGGTCTTGATCGATGCCAGGGTTTGATCGCCCAGCCTGATCTTGCGTTTGACGGTGAATGTCACCCTCGCGACGTCGCCGGCAAGCGCGACCCCGCTCACTGAGCCGACCACGATGCCGGAGACGTTGACGTCGTTACCAGGCGAGATGCCACCGGCGTCGGCGAAGTAGGCCTCGTACGACTTGCCTTGCGGATAGAACGGCAGTTTGGTGTAGCCGAACGCGACCATCAAGACACACGCGACGATCACGATTCCGAAGACGCCCGCCCGGATCGTCTTATCCATTGTCTGAACACCTGCCCTTCGACGGGTCTGGGACTCCGCCCATTGGCAGGAAGACATCGCTGCCCGCTGGACCGTTGAACTTGAGCGTCACCGTGCAGATGTAATAGTTGAAGTACGCCCCATAGGAGCCAAGGGCGTTGAGCCGCAAGTAGTTCTCGGCGAGCGGTTCGATGACCCGGTTGACCTCGTCCTTGCGATTGTCGAGCTCGGTGGACAGTGGGCGAAGGTTCTCGAGCACGCCCTGCAGCGGCCGCCGCGAGTTCACCAGCATGTCGGTCAGATCCGCTTCCGCAGAGGCCAGCGGCGGAATGGCTCCGGCGATGGGGTCCCGGCCCTGCGCCAGCCCGCTGACCAGCTTCTGGAGCTGGTCCACGCTGGCATTGAACTGGGCGCTCTTGTCGTCAATGGTCCCCAACACCGCGTTGAGATTGTGGATCACCTCCGAGATCACCTGATAGCGATCGGCCAGGGTTTGGCTGAATGTTCCAGTCTCCGAAAGCAATTGCGACAGCGCACCGCCCTGGCCCTGCAACAGCTCGAGGATCGCGCTATTGATCTGGTTGATCTGCTCGCCATTGAGGCCCTTGACCACTGGGCGCAGGCCACCGAGCAAAGCATCGAGATCCAACGCCGGCTGGGTGTGGTCGATGTCGACCGTGCCGCCCGGCGGCAGCTTCCGAAGCTCGCCGGGCCCCGAGGCGATTTCCATGTAGCGGTCCCCGACCAGATTCTCGTAGCGGATCACGGCACGCGTCGACGTGTACATCTGATACTTCTTGTTGACGGTGAACGCCACATCCACAGTGTTGTCGGGGTTTAGCTTCACATCGCTGACAGCGCCCACCGGAACGCCTGCGATCCGCACGTCGGTGCCGCCCGTCAACCGCGCGGCGTCGCTGAACGTGGCGTGGTAAGTGTGGGTCGCGGCGAACCGGAACTCGCCGAAGATCACCACCAAACCAGCGGAGACCAAGAGCATGGCCACGGCGAAGATGCTCACCTTGATCAGGAGTCCTCGGTGGCCCATCAGAAGTCGTCCCGTTCTGCGAATGCGCCATGGAAGAGGAACTGCAGGGTATTCGGTGCGTCGACCTGCACCTCGGTGAACGGTTCGTACGGGATGTAGGCGTTGTCGCTGACCAGGAATTGCGCCCTGTACCACGAGCCACCGTATTGCTTGCTGGGGATGTCGGGCAGTCCGCGGCAGTTGGGTCCGCCGGACGCGTTCACAATAGGCAGGCTCTCCGGATACGTGTACGACGGCACGCCCAGCACGAAGCTCGCACTCACCATCGCGCCCGGTTTGATGCCACCGACGAGGCGTCCCGCCCGCTCGGCGCCATTCTTGACGCCCTGCAATATGCAGCCGATTACCGGCGAATAGTCGCCCAGCACCTTCAACGGCGCCCGCAACCGCTGGATCGCCGCGATGTAATTGTCTGCCGCCGGCGCCAGCGTGGCGTATCCCTCATTCGACAAGCCGATTGCCGCGAGCAGCGTCGCGTTCAAGTTCTCCTGCTCATCGACGATCGTATTGCTGATCGTCGGCACATTGTCGATCACAGTGACCAGATCGGGGCCGGCATCACCGTAGATGTTGGCCACCGTCGCTGTCTGCGCGAAATCCGACTCAACCGTCGGCAACTTTGGATTCAATTGCGCGAGATACCGATTCAAGCCCGCCAGGGTCGCCCCGAAATCGTCACCATGACCACGCAAGCCCTCGGCGATCGCCGACAAGGTCCCGTTCAGGTGTACCGGGTCGATCTTGTGCAGCACGTCGATCAGGGTCTGGAACAACGTGTTGGCCTCCACCTGCACGGACTGAGCATGGACGGTGGCGTTGGGGCGCAACGGTGTGCCGGTCGGCCGCTCCGGCGAAAGGAACTCCACCGACTTCGCGCCGAACACTGTGGTGCTGGCGATGCGCACCAGAGCGTTCGACGGGACGTAGCGCAGCTGGTCGCGCTTGATCGCCAGCGTCAACTTCGCCTGATCACCGGAATACGCGATGTCTTCGACCTTGCCGATTTGGATACCGCGGTACTTGACCTTTGCTTCCTTGTCCATCACCAAACCGGCCCGCGGCGACGTCACCGTCACGGTGTCGATCGGGGTGAACGCGGCGGTGTACGCCAACAAGGTAAATACCGCGAATGCCAATATGATCGCCGCCAACACTGCGGCGGCGATCCTCATCGCGGTAGTCCTCGGCACAACGTTCCCCTCTACCCCGACAGGTTGAAGTTACCGGACGCGCCGTATACGGCGAGGGCGATGAACAAAGTGATGACGACGACGGCAATAAGCGAGGCGCGCACCGCCTGGCCCACCGCGACGCCGACGCCCACGGGGCCACCGGACGCGTTGTAGCCGTAATACGTATGTATCAGCATCACGGCGACGGCCATCACGATGGCCTGCAGGAACGACCACAGCAAATCAGTGGGATTGAGGAAGGTATTGAAGTAGTGGTCGTAGAGACCCCCCGACTGGCCGTTGACGTAGACGGTGATGGTCCGGGCGGAAAAGAACGCGGCAAGCGTGGCCAGCGAGTACAGCGGGATGATCGCGACCAGCCCGGCGATGATGCGCGTCGACACCAGGTAGGCCACCGAATGTATGGCCATCGCCTCGGTTGCGTCGATCTCTTCGGCGATGCGCATCGCGCCCAGCTGCGCGGTGGCGCCCGCGCCGATGGTGGCCGCGAGCGCGATGCCCGCAATGATCGGGGCGACGATGCGTACGTTGAGGAACGCCGACAGGAACCCGGTGAGCGCCTCGATGCCGATGTCGCCGAGGGACGAGTAGCCCTGCACGGCGATCACGCCGCCGGAAGCCAGCGTCATAAATGCCGCGACACCGACGGTGCCGCCGATGAGCAACAGCGCGCCGGTGCCGAGGGTCATCTCCGCGATCAGCCGGACCGTCTCCTTGCCGTAGCGCCGCAGTGCGAGGGGCATGTATCGGACCGACTCGCCGTAGAACAACGCCTGCTCGCCGAAGCTGTCGACGGCGCGGGGCAGCCATCGGAACGCCCGCCGCACCCGCAGCGTGACGTCGTAACTTCCCAGCTGGCTCATCGCCGCCGTCTGCTCTTCGCGCGAGCGCTCATCCGCCCAGCACCCGGACGCCGATCGCCGTCATGATCACATTGATCACGAACAGGCAGATGAAGGCATAGACGACGGTCTCGTTGACGGCTTCTCCGACACCCTTGGGTCCGCCCTTGACGGTGAGGCCGCGGTAGCAGCCGACGAGCCCTGCCATGACACCGAACAGTAGGGCTTTGAATTCTGAAACCACCAGCTCACCCAACCCGGTCAGGATGGTCAGGCCATTGATGAACGCCCCTGGGTTCACCCCCTGCAGCAGCACGGAGAATACGTAGCCGCCGCTCAGGCCGATCGCGATCACCAGACCGTTGAGCAGCAGCGCCACGAACGTCGACGCCAGAACGCGCGGCACCACGAGCCGTTGAATGGGATCGATGCCGAGCACGCGCATCGCGTCGATTTCCTCACGGATGGTGCGGGCACCCAGGTCGGCGCAGATCGCAGTCGCCCCCGCGCCGGCGACGACCAGCACGGTCGAAACCGGACCCAGCTGAGTCACGGTGCCAAAGGCGGTACCGGAGCCGGACAGGTCCGCAGCGCCGATCTCGCGCAGCAGGATGTTGAGGGTGAAGGAAACCAGCACCGTGAACGGAATCGCGATCAGCAATGTCGGAAGGATCGAAACCCTGGCGATCATCCAGGTCTGGTCGAGGAACTCCCCGAATTGGAAGGGGCGACGGAACATGGCCCTGAAAGTGTCGAGGGACATTTCCATGAACCCGCCGACGGCTCGAGCCGGAACCGCGAGCTGCTCCCTCAACTTCGGCTCCGTTCTCCGCGCGGCGGTGCCCGACGTACGCCATGGCGAAGAAGTCGAGACTGCTTGCCGCGGCGGTTCTCCCACCCCTTGGTTAAGCGTTACTCTTAATGAGCCGGATCATACTAACTAGAACAAGTTCGCAGTGTCAAAGAACGGTAAAACTACGCGGAATTGTGATCTTTGTGCTGGTCAAAGCCACTGTGATCTAGGTCATTCTGAAACGTGTTCTAGTGGTCACACACTTTGACAAATGAGAACGTCATTCTCCCTCGCCCATGAGTCCCGTCGCCGAAAAATTACGTTCGGGATCACGATCAGCAAAGTAATTCTGCAGCGTTTTCGATAGCTCCGAAGGGTTCCACGCGTCGGATTCCGCACTGAACCGTTGCTCGGCCGTCGGCGCCGCGACGAGTGTCACCGTCGGACCATAAACGATGAACAGCTGTCCGTTCACGCCCTCCGACGCGGGAGAAGCAAGGAAGCGCACCAGATTCACGACGTGCTCGGGCGACAGCGGGTCGATCTGCCCGTCGGCCAGCTCGGGCGATTCCCCGAAGACATCGGCGGTCATCGCTGTACGAGCTCGGGGTGCGATGGCGTTGGCCCGCACCCCGTAGCGCTCCAGGGCACGCGCCGCCGACAATGTCAGCGCGGTGATGCCGGCCTTTGCGGCGCCGTAGTTGGCCTGGCCGACGGGACCGGCAAGGCCCGCCTCCGACGAAGTGTTGATGATGCGGCCGTAAATCTGGCCGGACGCTCCACTGTCTTTGGCCTTCGCGCGCCAGTAGGTGGCAGCGTTGCGGGTCAACAGGAAATGGCCGCGCAGGTGGACCGCGATCACGGCGTCCCAGTCCTCGTCGGTCATGTTGAACAACATGCGGTCGCGGGTGATGCCCGCATTGTTGACCACGATGCTCAGTCCCCCGAGGCCGTCGGCCGTTTCGACCAGCTCGTCGGCGGTGGACCGCTGGCCGATGTCGCCCGCGACGGCCACAGCCTTGGAACCGGCTGCCGTGATCTCGTCGATGACGTCGGAGTTGTCCAACGCGCCCGCGATGTCATTGACCACGACGGCGGCGCCTGCCCGCGCAAGCCCGATGGCCTCAGCGCGGCCCAGGCCCGCGGCCGCGCCGGTCACCACCGCGACAAAACCCGAGAGGTCGGTCGCGTCGCTATCAGGAGTCAATTTATGAATGCCTCTAGTCTCTGCGGATCAGGGCGGCCCGCGGGCATTCGGCAATCGACTGCTCCGCCACGTCCTCCTGGTCGGCCGGCACCGGGTCCGCCTTGACCACGGCGTAATCCTCGTCGTCGAGATCGAAGAGGTCCGGGGCAATTCCCACGCACACCGCGTTGCCTTCGCAGCGGTCACGGTCTACTTCCACTCGCATCACAAACCTCCTCGAGGCTGGGCTGATGGCCTTGCCGTCAGAATACGACGACGCTCGCTGGACCCCAAGACTAGAACGTGTTACAACCGGGAGGGTCGATGGGTACCCATACAGACGTTAGGACGAGGCGATGCGGATCGGCTACACCCCGGAGCAGGAGGAATTGCGCCGCGAGCTGCGGTCCTATTTCTCGAAGCTGATGACGCAGGAGCGCTCCGAGGCGTTGAGCGCCAGCGACGGCGAGATGGGGCGCGGCAACGTGTACCGCGAAACGGTTGCACAGATGGGAAAGGACGGCTGGCTGACGCTGTCCTGGCCGAAGGAGTTCGGCGGCCAGGCGCGCCCACCCATCGATGGGCTCATCTTCAACGACGAAGCGGCCATCGCGAACGTCCCGGTGCCGTTCCTGACCATCAACAGCGTCGCGCCGACGATCATGGCGTTCGGCACAGCGGAGCAGAAGAACTTCTTCCTGCCCAAGATCGCCGCCGGTGACCTTCACTTCTCCATCGGCTACTCCGAGCCTGGCGCGGGCACCGACCTCGCCGCGCTGCGCACCACCGCCGTGCGCGACGGCGACGACTACGTCATCAACGGCCAGAAGATGTGGACCAGCCTGATCGCCTACGCCGACTACGTCTGGCTCGCGGTGCGGACCAACCCGGAAGCCAAGAAGCACCGTGGCATCTCGATGCTGATAGTGCCCACTACGGCCGACGGCTTCTCCTGGACGCCGGTACACACGATGGCGGGTGTGGACACCAGCGCCACCTACTTCCAGGACGTACGGGTGCCCGTGAGCAATCTCGTCGGCGAGGAGAACGCCGGCTGGAAGCTGGTCACCAACCAGCTCAACCACGAACGCGTCGCGCTGGTGTCGGCACAACCGATCTTCATGGCACTCAACGGTGTTCGCGAATGGGCGCAGAACACCAAGGACATTCACCGCAACCGACTGATCGACGCCGAATGGGTGCAGCTGAACTTGGCGCGCGTGCACGCCAAGGCCGAGGTGCTCAAGCTGATCAACTGGGAACTGGCGTCGTCGGAGGACGCCGCGCCGTCACCCGCTGACGCGTCGGCGGCCAAGGTGTACGGCACCGAACTGGCCACCGAGGCCTATCGCCTCCTGATGGAGGTGCTGGGCACGGCGGGCACGCTTCGGTCGAACTCCGCTGGTGCGCTGCTGCGTGGGCGCGTCGAGCGGATGCACCGCAGCTGCCTGATTCTGACGTTCGGCGGCGGCACCAATGAAATTCAGCGCGACATCATCGGGATGGTCGCGCTCGGCCTGCCCAGGGTCAATCGGTAAGGGACATCATGGATTTCAAGACGACGGAGGCCGCGAACGAGCTGGGTGGCCTGGCCCGCACCATCACCGAATCGATCTGCACCGCCGAACACCAACGGGAGCTCGACGGCCTCGAGCAACGCTTCGACCGAGACCTGTGGGGAAAGCTGACCGAAGCCGACATCCTGTCCACCGCCGCGCCGGAATCGTTGGGCGGCGGCGGTTTCGGGGTGCTCGAGCAGGTGGCGGTGCTGGTGGCGCTGGGTCGTCAGCTCGCTGCGGTGCCGTACCTGGAGTCGGTGGTGCTCGGCGCGGGCGCGCTGGCGAAGTTCGGCTCCGAGTCGTTGCAGCAGGAGTGGGCGACGCCCGCGATCAACGGCGAGAAGATCATCGCCGTGGCACTCGACGGCGAGATGGGCCAGGGCCCGGTGCGGGCAACGACAAGCGGCGATGGGTATCGGCTCACAGGCTCACGAACTCAGGTGGGCTATGGGCCGGTGGCCGACGGGTTCCTGGTCCCGGCCGAAACGGATTCAGGCACAAAGGTTTTTCTGATCGCCAAGGACGACGCAGGGGTGAGCGTAACTGCCCTCGACACCACCGGACGCGGTAGCGTCGCGCACCTGGAACTGCAGGGTGTCGAGGCCACCCGCGTCGTCGGTGGTGACGATGCTGTCGCCTGGCTCACGACCCACGGCGCACTGGGCCGCAGCGCGTATCAGCTGGGCGTGCTCGAGCGGGCGCTTGAGCTGACGTCGACCTACGCCCGCGAGCGCGAGCAGTTCGATCGGCCGATCGGCAGCTTCCAGGCCGTCTCCTCGCGACTGGCCGACGGCTACATCGACGTCAAGGGGCTGCGGCTGACCGTGACCCAGGCGGCGTGGCGGTTGTCGGAAGATCTACCTGCAGACGTCGAGGTCAGCACGGCCGCGTTCTGGGCGGCCGATGCCGGACATCGCTTGGCGCACACCACCGTCCACGTGCACGGCGGCGTCGGCATCGACCTCGACCATCCCGTTCACCGATACTTCCTGGCGGCCAAGCAAACGGAGTTCGCGGTCGGCAGCGCGACCGGGCAGCTGTTGCGCATCGGCCGCGAGTTGGCCGACACACCCGCCTGATCCGTGGCACAGCGCCTGCCGACCGTCACCGACCTGGTCACGCCACTGGTCGAGGTCGACGATCGGGGCGTGCACTTCGAGGACTCGTTCACCAGTTGGCGTGACCATATCCGGCACGGCGCAGCGATCGGTGCGGCGTTGCGGGCGCGTCTAGATTCCGACCGCCCGCCCCATGTCGGGGTGCTGCTGCAGAACACGCCGTTCTTCTCCGCGGTGCTGATCGCCGCGGCCCTGACGGGCGTCGTGCCGGTGGGATTGAACCCGGTTCGGCGCGGCGCTGCACTGGCTCGAGACGTCACGCACGCGGATTGCCAGGTGGTGCTTGCTGATTCGGCATCGGCGACGGCGCTGGATGTCGACTACATCGACGTCGATTCGCCGCAGTGGGCGGCCGAGGTGGCGGGTCATGCCGATGAGCCGGTGGTCGCGTACGCCGCCGATCCGAGCGACCTGTTCATGCTGATCTATACGTCGGGCACCAGTGGTGAGCCCAAGGCGGTGAAGTGCAGCCAGGGCAAGGCCGCGATAGCGGGTGTGACGATGACGCAACGCTTTTCGCTGTGCCCCGACGACGTCTGTTATGTCTCGATGCCGTTGTTCCATTCCAACGCGGTGCTTGTCGGCTGGGCGGTGGCGGTCGCGTGCCAGGGCTCACTTGTGTTGCGGCGCAAGTTCTCTGCGTCGCAGTTCCTGCCGGATGTCCGCCAGTACGGCGCGACGTATGCCAACTATGTCGGCAAGCCGCTGTCCTATGTTCTTGCCACGCCGGAGCGTCCCGATGACGCAGACAACCCGCTGCGGGCGGTGTACGGCAATGAGGGGGCGCCGGTGGACATCGAGCGGTTCGCCCGCCGGTTCGACACTGTCGTCCAGGACGGGTTCGGGTCGACCGAGGGTGGAGTGAACATCGCCCGCACGCCGGATACACCGCCGGGCGCGCTGGGTCCGCTGCCGGAAGGGATTGAGATCGTCGACGTCGACACCGGTGCGCCATGCCCGCCCGGCGTGACCGGTGAGCTGATAAACACTTCGAACGCAGGGCGTTTCGAGGGATACTACAACGACCCGGATGCAGAGGCCGAGCGGATGCGGGGCGGCGTGTACCACAGCGGCGACCTGGCCTACCGCGACGAGAAGGGCTACGCGTACTTCGCCGGCAGGCTCGGCGACTGGATGCGTGTCGACGGCGAGAACCTCGGATCGGCACCGATCGAACGCGTGCTGCTGCGCCATCCCGACGTGGTCGAAGTGGCGGTGTACGGAATCCCCGCTCCTGATGTCGGCGATCAGTTGATGGCAGCGCTGGTGCTGACCGAGGGTGCGACGTTCGACCCGGAGAAGTTCCGCGCTTTCCTCGCCGAGCAGCCCGATCTGGGCCGCAAAGAGTGGCCGTCGTTCGTGCGTGTCGGCGCCGAGCTGCCGCGAACCGAGACGTTCAAGGTGATCAAGCGCCAGCTCTCGGCGGAGGGCACCGACTGCGCCGACCCGGTGTGGCCGATCGAGCGCTAGCCTGGCCGTCGTGGGCTACCGCGAATTCCCGCCACCCACCGCGCTGCGCGACCTGGTCGAACGCGCGTGGGTGGTTGACGGGCCGCCGGAGCAGGTGCGGGTGCTTCCGGACGGCTGTATGGATCTGATGCGCATGGGGGGCCGCATCATGGTAGCCGGGCCGGACACCACCGCATCGGTCAGCGCGCGCGACGGAGAACCGTTCGTGGGCTTACGTTTTCATCCTGGGATTCTTCCGCGTCTACTGGGAGTGCCTGCCTCGGAGTTCCTAAACGAACGCGTGCCGTTGTCGGATTTGCAGGACGGTCATTCCCAACACAGGTCCTTGACCGAACTCGCCGTCGAGCTCGCATCCGAGGAACCGCGGGGCGAGACGGCGCCGTGGTCACTTACGCTGCTGGGCCATGTCACCAGCCGCCCGGCGGCGGGTTCGGCCGTCGCCGACGTGGCGCGGGAAATCGGTTGGTCGAACCGAACCATGCAACGCCAGTGCACGGCTATTTACGGCTATGGGCCGGCAACGTTGCGGCGCATTCTGCGGTTCCGGCGCGCGCTGCGACTGCTCGATGATGGCCTGCCCTATATCGAGGTGGCCGCATGCGCGGGGTATGCCGACCAGCCGCACCTGCACCGCGATGTCCGCGAATTTGCCGGGGTGCCGCTGGCCGCGCTGCGTCAGGATTCCAGCAGCGCGAACAGATCCACCCAGTTGCCGTCCGGATCGGCGACCGTCGCATAACGCATGCCCCACGGCGCATCGTACGGCGCCAACGGCCCGGCATGGCCTGCGGCGGTGACCTTCTCGAACAATTCGTCGACCTTCGCGGGGGCATCCACCCCGAACGCCAGCGCCAACCGACCGGCAGATGACGTCGGCGGCGCCCAACCGGGATGTATGCCGGCGATGGTGTCCTCGGTATCGAAAGACAGGGTGTTGCCGCCCGGCAGTTCGACCGCCACGTGCGGTTCGGTCGACTCGGGGATGGCCAAGCCGAGCAGTCGGTAGAAGTCCAGCGATCGTTGGACGTCGTGAGCGAAGATCTGAAAGACCGTCGATGTCAGCCGAATATCCATGTCCACCACGCTAGGTCGCAGGGCCGGGCGCTGTCGTGAACAAATCGGACAAAATCACCGATGGTCCATACTGGATCGGGTGATCCGACGTGCCACGCTTGCGGATCTCGATGAGCTCGCTGGGGTCCACCTGGCCGCGTTCCGCGCGGGCAATGGACCGTATGTGGACCCAGGTGCACTCAGCGAACTGACCTACGAGCGCAATGTCGAGCGGTGGCGACCGGTGATCGCGCATCCGCCGTCCGGGGCGGCGGTGCAGGTCGCCGACGCGGACGGCCGGATCATCGGGTTGTGCAGCGCGGGCGCCTGCCGAGACGAGGACGGCGCCGGGCTGGGCCAGTTGTATGCGATCTACGTCGACCCGCAGCGGTGGGGTGACGGCACGGCCGTCGCGCTCGAGGAGGCGGCCCGCGCGCATTTGCGCAACGGGCACTTCACCGAAGCGACGCTGTGGACGTTGGCCGCCAACACCCGCGCGCGCCGGTTCTACGAAAAACGGGGCTGGCGGCAAGACGGTTCGACGATGGAGCTGATGGGCGCCACATGCGTGCGCTACCGGACGGAGCTTCGGTGATCCCAACCTGCGCATAGACGATCACCACGACGAGCGCCAAGGCCGCCCCTTCGTCGAAGCCCAAAGTTGTTCCGCGCGACGAGGATGCGGCCGGACCCAACCCCACGATCGCCAGCTACATCGCCGAGAACAACATGCAGGTGAGCTCAACAACCTCCCCGGTTGGCATGCGATGAACGAGGGCGAGGCAAG
>Ga0126307_10002016_pt1 | contig 13626 bp, 9 predicted proteins | sample Plot28_FD_89955 | JGI IMG/M metagenome (GOLD analysis project Ga0126307, IMG submission 89955) | Serpentine soil microbial communities from UC McLaughlin Reserve, CA, USA - Plot28 | ecosystem: Environmental > Terrestrial > Soil > Grasslands | place: USA: UC McLaughlin Reserve, Lake County...
CGCCGTCGGTCAGCGTCAGCTCGAACTCGACCGACGGCATCGTCGCCATCAGCTCGAGGTCGTACTCGCGCTCGAGCCGCTCGCGCACGATGTCCATGTGCAGCAGCCCGAGGAAGCCGCAGCGGAAGCCGAACCCGAGCGCGTCCGACGTCTCCGGCTCCCACAGCAGCGCGGCGTCGTTGAGCGTCAGCTTCTCGAGTGCGTCGCGCAGGTCCGGGTAGTCGTCGGAGTCGATCGGGAAGAGGCCGCAGAACACCATCGGCTTGACCTCGCGGTAGCCCGGAAGCGCCTCCTGCGCGCGGGCGCGGGACGCTGTCCTGGTCGTCAGCGTGTCCCCGACGCGCAGCCGCGTGACGTCCTTGATGCCCGTGATCAGGTAGCCGACCTCACCCGGCCCGAGCTGCTGCGCGGGGGTCTGGCGCGGCGTGAAGAAGCCGATGTCATCGATCTCGGCCTCCGTCCCCGCGGCCATCGCGCGGATCGCCTCACCCTTGCGGAACGTCCCGTCGACGACGCGGATGTAGGCGATCACGCCGCGGTACTGGTCGAACTCCGAGTCGAAGATCAGCGCGCGCGGCGGCGCGTCGGGGTCGCCGCGCGGCGGCGGCACGCGCGCCACGAGCTCCTCGAGCACGTCGATGACCCCCTCGCCGGTCTTCGCCGAGATGCGCCTGATGCTGTCCGCCGGCTCCCCGATCAGCTCGGCGATCTCCTCCGCGACGCGCTCGGGCTCGGCGCCTGGCAGGTCGAGCTTGTTCATGCACGGGATCAGCTCGAGCCCGCCGTCGATCGCGAGGTACGTGTTGGCCACGGTCTGCGCCTCGACTCCCTGCGACGCGTCGACCACCAGCAGCGCTCCCTCGCACGCGGCGAGCGAGCGGCTGACCTCGTACGTGAAGTCGACGTGGCCGGGGGTGTCGATCAGGTGGAACTGGTAGGTCTCGCCGTCGCGCGCCGCGTAGAGGACGCGCACGGCCTGGGCCTTGATCGTGATCCCGCGCTCGCGCTCGAGGTCCATCGAGTCGAGCAGCTGCGCGCGCATCTCGCGCGTCTGGACGGTCTGCGTCAGCTCGAGGATGCGGTCGGCCAGCGTCGACTTGCCGTGGTCGATGTGGGCGATGATCGAGAAGTTGCGGATGCGGGACTGGTCGGCCATGGAGCGGCCGTAGAGGTTAGGAGGCGCGCCGCAGCCGGCCGGCGAAGAGATCGAGGATCTGGCGCGCCTCGGGCAGACCGCTGCGCAGCAGCACGGCCGCGTAGGCGAGCCCGCCGAGGGCGAGCGCCAAGCCGACCGAGATCAGCTGCGCCGCCAGCGAGCGGCCGAGCAGGGCGTCGAGCGCGTACCAGGCGCCGTAGGCGACGGCGGCGAGCACCGCCGCGGCGGCGATCATCAGCGCACCGGCGCGCAGCGTGCGCACGAGCTCCAGCCCGCCGAGCTCACGGCGCAGGCGCTGCCCGAGCAGCAGCGTCATGACGGCGTTCGACACCGTCGTGCCGATCACGATGCCGGCGATGCCGAGCGGCTCGTAGAGCGCGAGCGAGACGCCGGCGTTGACCACCAGCGACCAGAGCGCGAGCCGTGTCGGCAGCCATGGCCGCTGCAGCGAGAAGAACGTCCGAGTCAGCAGCAGGTTGAAGCCCGAGAACGGCAGCGAGAACGCGAACCAGAAGAGCGCCTCGCTGACGAGCCGGGTCGACTCGGCGTCGAACTCGCCGCGCTCGTAGACCAGCCGGACCATCGGCGTGGTGAGCACGAGGATCGCCGCCGCGCTCGGGATCAGCAGCAGCGCGATCTGCCGCATCCCGCTCCCGGTCAGCGCGCGCATGCCGGCGATGTCGCGCCGCGTCGCCAGCCGCGCGAGCGCCGGGAACGCGACGGTCGCGACCGCGACCGAGAACATGCCCTGCGGCAGCATGTAGATCCGGAACGCGAAGTCGATCGCGCGCGGCGCGGCGTCGGACACCAGGAACCCGATCGCCGAGTTGAGCACGAGGCTCACGTTGATCAGCCCGAGGCCGAGACTGACCGGCAGCATCAGCACGAGGACCCGCTTGATGTGCGGGTTGGCGAAGTCGAACGAGAAGCGCAGCGGGAAGCCGATCCGGCGCAGCGGCGCCACGCACATGAGGAGCTGGACGGCGGTGCCCGCCACGACGCCGATCGCGTAGGCGTAGAGCTGGTCGGGACCGTCGAACAGCGGCGTCAGGCCGACCATGCCAGCGACGATCACGAGGTTCCAGACGAGCGGCGCGAGCGCCGGGATCGAGAAGTGGTCGTGCGCGTTGAGGATGCCGACGACCAGGCCGTTGAGGCCGAGCAGGATGACGATCGGGAACAGCACGCGCGACAGCCCGACCGTCAGGTCGTCGAGCTCGGGCGCGTCGGTGAACAGCGGCATCAGCAGCGGCGCGACGGCGATGAACAGCAGCGTGAGCACGGTCAGCGCCACCAGCAGCAGCCCGGCGAGGGCGCTCGCCGCGTGGATCGCCTCGCGCCGGCGCTTGCGCTCGAGCAGCTCGGAGAAGACGGGGACGAAGGCCGAGGAGAGCGCCGCGTCGGCGACGAGCGCGCGGATCAGGTTCGGCACCTGGAACGCGAGCGTGAACGCCGATGCCGCCGGGAGGGTGCCGTAGTAGGCCGCCGCCACGACCTCGCGCGCGAGGCCGGCGATGCGCGAGAGCCCGGTGAGGAACGAGAAGATCGCGGTGTTGCGGGCCCGCCCCCGGGCGCCGCCGGTCCCCGGAGCGGGCTCGTACTGCGCGGGCGCGGTGGCGAGCGGCGGGAGCGGCGCGTCCGCGTCGGCGTCGGGCGGGGCGAGCGTGCCTCGAGGAGGCCGGTCGGCGCCCGCCGGCGCCGGCGCGGCACCGAGCGCGGCGGCGGTCGGGTCCCCCGTCCGGGCGGCTTGCGGCCCGTGGTCGCCGCGGCGGGCGGCGCGGCGGCGCTCCCGCTCGGCGCGGGCGGCGTCACGTTCCTCCTGCGTCCGCGGCGGCGGCGGGTTGCGGCGCGACCGTCGCATACGGGCGCGCTATAGTACGCGCCCGCCGCGGCCCCAGTCGCGGCCTCTTGCGTCATGGCCAACATCCACTCCCAGGAGAAGCGCATCCTTCGGGCCGCGCGCGAACGCAACGAGAACCGCCGGTACACGTCGGCGATCAAGACCTACTTCCGCCGGCTCGAGGCGGCCGTCGTCGGCGGTGAGGACGAGCAGGCAGACGCCGAGCATCGCCGCCTCGTGCAGCTGATCGACAAGGCCGTCAAGCGCGGCGCGCTGCATCGCAACACCGGCGCGCGCAAGAAGTCCCGCGCGGCCAAGCTGCGCCGCGGCCAGTCCGCCTGACGCTCGGCGCCGAGCTGGCCGGCGGCCGGCGGCGGTCGACGGCTCATCGACGCCGGCCCTTCGCCACGCGCGCCCGGCGGGACGGCCGTGGCCGTGAGCGCCGCCAGCCGTGCGAGCGACTCGCGGATCGCCGCGCGCGTCTCCAACGCCTCGGCGCGATGCGGCCGCGGGACGGGCAAGATCGTCGAGCAGACCACCGTGCAGGCCTGGGACAGCCGATCGCCACCGTACCCCGTGGCCGCGACGCCGCGCCGTGCTCAGCGTGCGGCGGCGATGACCGCGCGGATCGCCGCTGTCTCCTCGTCGAGCACGCCACCGCCACCGCCCCGGCTCTCGAGCTCGAGGTCGGCCATCAGCTCCAGTGCAAGGCGGAAGGCGTCGACGTCTCGCTTGGCGACGTCGGCGATCAGCCGGTCGGCCGCGAAGGACGGCATCCGCAAGCTCTTCCTGATCTGGGCGGCCGGCCTGCCCGCGGCGCGCGCCTCCGCGACGGCGAGCGCATCGCGTAGCCGCCGCACCATCCCGTAGAGGAGCCCGGGCACCCGCTCGCCCTGCTCGCGGAGCTCGAGCAGAGCTCGCGTCGCTGTGCGCTCGTCTCCCGCCACGACAGCGTCGGCGAGCGTCCACGTCTTGCGCTCGGCCGAGGTCGCCGATGATCGCTCGACCTCGGCCGCTGTCAGGCGCGCACCAGGCCCGTACTCGACCGCGAGCTTCTCGAGCTCCCGCTGCAGGCGCTGCTGGCGATCGCCGACATGCGCGATCAGCGCCCTGGCGCCCTGCTGGTCGAGCTCGACCGCCAGTTCCGCGGCGCGCGCGATCAACCAGCGCGGAAGCTCGCGCGGCTTCACGCTGCCCTCCTCGGCGATCTGGCCGCCGGCCGCCTCGACCGCCTTGCGGAGCGCGGCCGGGACCTTGGAGCGGCCCTCCTCGCGGGCGAAGAAGGCGACCGTCAGGCCGTCGGGATCCATGCTCTTCATCGCGTCGGCGACGACCGCGACGTCGGCGTCCCTCCACCGCTCGACCCCGTCCGCGATCACGAAGCGCCGGCCGAGCGCGAACGTCATCGCGCACAGCGCCGCAGCCACCGCCTCGGGCGTGCAGGCGTCGCCCTCCAGCACCTCCACGCCGCCGGCGCCCGTCTCGCTCTCCGCCATCGCACGCAGCCGCGTCCGGCGCTCGCCGATCCGCCCATGGTCGTCGCCATGAATCAGGTACGCGGGGCGGAACGACGGCACGGCGCCCGAGTCTAGACGCCACGACGGTCATCTCAGGCCGCGCGCTCCAGCCGCATCCGCTCACCGGCAACGTGGAGGCGCACGGTCCCGTCGCGGTCCGTGCGCACGACGTTCGGCACCACGCGCAGAGCTCCGAGCGTGGACGGCGCGGGATGACCGTAGGTGTTGTGCGCTCCGACCTCGATCGCCGCCACTTGCGGTGCCGTGCGCTCGAGCAACGAGGGCAGCCCGTCGTCCACGCTGCCGTGATGGGCGACCTTCAGCGCCTCGACGCGCGGCAGGTCGAGCCCCGCCGTGATGTTGGTCTCGGCATCGGCCGGCAGGAGCAGGTCGAATGCGTCGTCCTGGACATGCGCCACGACCGCGTGATCGTTCGGGTTGCCGTCCGGCCGCCAGCCGGGCGGCGGCACGGGAGGCCACAGCACGCGCAGGCGCAGCTTCCCGATCTGGAGCACCTGGCCGGCGTGAGCCGCGACGGCGCGGCCGCCGGCGCGCGCGAGCGCCGCCGGCAGCTCGTGCTGGACCGCGGTCGACCAGCCTGCGCCGCCGTCGAGGACCAGGCGCGGGCGGTGAGCCGCGATCACGGGAAGCGCCATGCCCTCGTGGTCCGTCTCGGCGTGGGTCAGAACGAGCAGGTCGAGCCGGCCCACGCCCGCCTCGTCCAACCGGCGTAGGATCGGGCCACCCGGCGGACCGGTGTCGAACAGCACCGACGCGGCGCCCTGCTGCAGCAGCGTCGCGTCTCCCTGACCGACGTCGAGGAACGACACGACGAGCTCGCCGGGGGCGAGCCGTGCGACGTCTCGCTGCCGGCCGGCCGCCACACCGAGGACCGCGAACGCGGCCGCGACTGCGAGCAGCGCCGCCCTGGCGCGCGCGCCCACCACGAAGCCGCGCGCACCGGCACCGCGCAGCCGTGCGGCCGGCGACACGGGCGGCTCGCTGCCCGCCAGATCGGCGGCCACGCGACCGCCGCCGGCCAATCGCGCCGCGGCGTCGAGCCGGCCCGCCAGCCGGCGCGCTCCTCTGACGGCCGCGAAGATCGCTCCTGCGATGCCGGCGTAGGCGGCCGCCAGGCCGAGCGGGCCGCCGAGCCGGACGGGCACCGCGGCGAGCGGCGCGTGCGCCGCAGCGTGCGCCACCCATTCGACATATCCGAGCAGCGGCGCGCAGAGCAGGTTCAGCGGCGTCGCGAGGCCGGGAGAAAGCTGGGCGAGCGCGATGCCGAGCATGCCGAGCCACATCACCGGCGCGACCACCGCCGCGGCCAGGAGGTTCGCGGGCAGGGAGGCGAGCGAGACCTGCTCGAAGTGCAGCGCCATCAGCGGCCCGGTCGCGACGGTGGCGGCGATCGTGATCGCCGCCGCCTCGGCCACCAGCCCGGGTACGCGCCGGCGCGCTAGCGCGCCGCGCAGGCTCGGCGCGCTTGCAAGCAATCCCGCTACCGCCGCGAACGACAGCTGCCATCCCGGATCGCCGGACGCGAGCGGGTTGAGCGCCAGCGTGACCGCAGCGGCCAGCCCGAGCGCATACCACCGTGAAGCCGGGCGCCCGGCGAGTGCCGCGACCAGTCCGGCGATGCCCATGACTCCGGCGCGCTGGATCGAGGGGCCGCCGCCGGCGAGCGGCACGTACAGCGCCACCAGGAGCACCGCTGCCACCAGCCGCGACCTGAGCGGAAGTCCGGTCGCCGCCCCGACCGCGAGCACGAGCAGGCAGAGGAGCATCACGTTCTGCCCGCTCACCGCCAGGAGATGCGCGAGGCCAGAGCGCTGGAAGTCCTCCCTCGTGTCAGCGCCGATCGCCTCGTCCTGCCCCAGCACCATCCCCCGCAGCAATGCCGCCTCGCGCGCATGCAGCCCGGCGCCGAGCCCACTCGCGGCGCGCTCACGAGCGGCGTCGAGCGCTCCGGCGAGCCCGCCGCGCGCACGGCCTGTGCCGTCCCACGAGCTGATCTCGACCGCGGCGTGAGCCCCACGCCGGCGCTGGTAGGCGTCGAACCGGTCGAGCGGCCGGACCGTTCCCCGCAGCGTGAGCTCGCTGCCCACTCGCACGCCGGACGGCACGCCGCCGCGCTCCGCGCGCGCGACGGCAACCTCGCCCGCCAGATCGGGCGTGCCGGAACCTGCGTCGAAGCCGTCCCGTACGGCCGGCCCGGCTAGCCGGACACGCGCCACGGCGGTCCCGTTGCGCCACAGGCGGACCGGTTCGAGCAGGATCGCTCGTGCCTCGACCTTCCGCCCGGTCATCGTCGCTAGCGGCCCCTGGGTGAGCACGGCAACGCGAGCCTGGGCAAGCGTCGCGCCGGCCAGGACGGCCACTCCGGCGGCGAGCGCGAGCGACGTCCGTCCAGCGAGCGCTGCGGCGAGCGCCGCCGCCGCAAGGACCGCTGCGGAGGAGAGCGGCCCCAGGAGCAGCCCCGCGACGAGCGCGAAGAGCACGACGTGCCGCGGATGCCGCCGGGTCAGCTCACGCCACGCGAGCGCAGCGCCCGCGAGCGCCCGCCGAACGCGCTTGGCGCTCGGCGGCTCGCACCGAACGCCGCGGCGGTTCACAGCGTCACCTCCTCCCGCAGCGACGCCAAGCGCACGTCGCCGATCCCCGGGATCTCGCCGAGCTCCTCGACGGAGCTGAAGCCCCCGCGCTCTTCGCGGAAGTCGAGGATCTTCTGCGCGGTGGTCGGACCGATCCCGCTGAGCGTGTCGAGCTGCTCGAGCGTGGCGGTGTTGAGGTTGATCGGCTGATCGGGCCCAACCGCGGCGGCTGCGCCGGCCGCACCCGCCGCGCTGCCGCCGCCGGCGTGCGCAGCCCGCTCGGGCACGAGCACCTGCCGGCCATCCTCGAGCTTCGCGGCGAGGTTCAGGCCGCCGAGGTCGGCGTGCCGCGTGGCGCCGCCCGCGCGCTGGACCGCGTCGTCGACCCGGGCGCCGGTCGCGAGCTTGTAGACCCCCGGCTGCCGTACCGCGCCCGCGACGTGGACCACGACGCGCCCGCCGCCATCGGACGCCTTGATCGCGATCGGCGTCGCCGCGCGCGGCGACGCTCCCGACGCGTCGCCACCGTGCCGCAGCTGGGTCAGTCCGAGGACGACCGCGAGCACGGCGCCCGCGACGCAGAGGGCAAGCTGACGGGGCGTGATCTCGGCCATGCCCGCAAGCTAGGCGGCCGCCCGTCAAGTATCAGCCGACGATCGTGACGATCCTGTGCCGATTCTGCTCCAACTCTGCGCAATCGGGCCATCCGGGCGAGCCACGGGGGCAGAATGGCCCGGATGCCCCGCCGCGAATCAGCGTACGACGAAGTTCACGAGCTTGGCCGGGACGACGATCACCTTGAGCACGTCCTTGCCGTCGATGTGCGCCTGCACGCGCGGGCGCTCGCGGGCCAGCGTCTCCAGCTCGGCGCGGTCTGCGCTCGCGGGCGCGGGCATGCGGTCGCGCAGCTTGCCGTTGATCTGCAACGCGATCTCGACCTCGTCGCGCTCGAGCAGTGCGGGATCGGCGGCGGGCCACGGCTCGTCCCACACGCGGCGGCCGGTGAGGAGCTCGTATACGTCGGCGCCGGTGTGCGGCGCAAACGGGAAGATCAGCGACGCGGCCGTCGCGGTCGCGAAGCGCAGGCTCGCGTCGCCGGCCTTCTCGCGCCGCCCGTAGCACTCGTTGACCAGCTCCATCACGGCTGCGATCGCGGTGTTGAAGGCGAACCGCCCGCTCATGTCGCCGGTCACCTTGTCGATCGCCCAGTGCGTCTTGCGCAGCAGCTCGAGGTCGTCGCCGGCAGCGCCGTTGGCGGTCGCGTCGACCGCGACGGGGCCGCCGCGCTCGGCCAGCTCGGCCCCGAGGCGCCAGAGCCGGCCAAGGAAGCGGTGCACGCCCTCGACCCCCGAGTCCGACCAGTCGGCGTCCTGGTCGGGCGGACCGATGAACAGCATGTAGCAGCGGGCGGTATCGGCGCCGTAGCGCTCGATGTACGGCGCCGGACTGATCACGTTCCCCTTCGACTTGGACATCTTGGCGCCATCGCGCGTGATCATCCCCTGCGTGAAGAGGGCCGTGAACGGCTCCTGCACGGACAACAGGCCCATGTCGGCGAGCGCCTTCACGAAGAAGCGCGCGTACATGAGGTGCAGCACGGCGTGCTCTACTCCGCCGATGTACTGGTCGACTGGGGCCCACCGCGCCAGGACGGCGGGATCCCACGGCGCCCGGTCGTTGCGGGCGTCGCAGTAGCGCAGGAAGTACCACGACGAGTCGACGAACGTATCCATCGTGTCGGTCTCGCGCAGCGCCGGCTTGCCGCAGCGCGGGCACGGGGTGTTGACCCAGTCTTCGGCGGCCGCCAGCGGCGCGCGGCCGCGGGGCTTGTAGTCGCGCACGTCGGGCAGGATCACGGGCAGCTGATCGTCGGGAACCGGCACGAGGCCGCAGTCGTCGCAGTGGACGACCGGGATCGGGCAGCCCCAGTAGCGCTGGCGCGAGAGCAGCCAGTCCCGCAGGCGGTAGTTGACCGAGCGGTGGCCGCGGCCCTCGCGGTCGAGCCAGTCCACGATCGCGTCGAGCGCCTCCCGGCTGTGCATCCCGTCGAATCGAGGATCGGAGTTGACGAGCGGCCCGTCGCCGACATACGGCAGCTCCTCGCCGCCCTCGATCACGCGGCGGATCTCCAGGGCGAATCGGGTGGCGAACTCGAAGTCGCGGTCGTCGTGGCCGGGCACGGCCATGATCGCGCCGGTCCCGTACTCCATCAGCACGTAATCGGCGACCCACATCGGGATCCGCTCGCCGTTGACGGGGTTCACGACGGTGCGTCCGAGCGGCACGCCGGTCTTCTCCCGCTCGGCCGCGCCGCGCTCGGTTCGGTCCTCGGTCAGCGAGCGGTTCACGTACTCGCGCACCGCCTGCTCGTGCTCGGTCCCGGCTGCCAGCCGCAGCACGTCCGGGTGCTCGGGCGCCATGACGAAGAACGTCGCGCCGAACAGCGTGTCGGGTCGCGTGGTGAAGACCGGGTAGTCGACGCCCAACTCCTCGCATGTGAACGTGACCTCGGCCCCCTCCGACCGCCCGATCCAGTTGCGCTGCATCGTGACCACGTGCTCGGGCCAGTCGATCGTCGACAGGTCGTCGAGCAGGCGGTCGGCGTAGTCGGTGATGCGGAAGAACCACTGCTCGAGCTGGCGTGCCTCGACCGGGGTGCCGCAGCGCTCGCAGCGCCCGTCGATCACCTGCTCGTTTGCCAACACGGTCGCGTCCTTGGGACACCAGTTGACCGCCGCCTCCTTGCGATAGGCGAGCCCGCGCTCGAGGAAGCGCAGGAACAGCCACTGCGTCCAGCGGTAGTACCGGGGGTCGCTCGTCGCGAACTCGCGCGACCAGTCGATCGAGATCCCCCACTCGCGGAACTGCCGCTGGAACTGCTCGATCGACGCCGCGGTCGACTCGCGCGGGTGCTCGCCGGTCTTGATCGCGTGGTTCTCGGCCGGCAGGCCGAACGCGTCGTAGCCCATCGGGTGCAGCACGCGCCGGCCGGTGCGGCGGTGGAAGTGCGCGACCGCATCGCCGACCGAGTAGTTCTTGAGATGCCCCATGTGCGGCTCGCCCGACGGGTACGGCAGCATCTCCAGCACGTAGGACTTCGGGGCCGACGCGTCGGCGTCGTTGCTCACCTCCCACGTCCGCTCGCGCTCCCAGATCGCCTGCCACTTGGGCTCGATCGCGCGCGGGTCGTAGCGGTGCTCGGACATCCGGGCGGTGAGGTTAGCGCCATTGCAACATGTGGCATTTTCCCTTCGCAACCCGAACTGGTGTTCGAACGTGTCTGAGTTCCACGTGAAACGAAGCGCTCGCACAGTTCAAGAGCGCGACGCGGGCGACCGAGCCGACGTCGCCCGGACGACACGTGGATTCGCTTGCGGATCCGGCCGATCGCGAGACCAGGCGGTCGCGATAAAGTACGCGGCTCAGTACGGACTCGGGGCTATAGCTCAGCTGGGAGAGCGTTCGGCTGGCAGCCGAAAGGTCGGGGGTTCGAATCCCCCTAGCTCCATCGTTGAAGTGCCGCCATAGCGCGGCGCTTCCTCGTCTCCGGCTACTCCGCCACCGCGCGCCGGGGCGCCTCGCCCCATAGCTGCTCCAGGCGGTAGAACTCGCGCGCGTCCGGCGTGAAGACGTGCACGATCACGTCGAGGTAGTCCATCAGGATCCAGCGCGCCTCGGCGAGCCCCTCGACGCGGCGCGGGAGCAGGCCGTGGTCCTTCTTGAGCCCGTAGTGGATGCCGTCGTGGATCGCCTTCGTCTGGCGGTCGGTGTTGCCGGAGCAGACGACGAAGAAGTCGGTGTAGCCGAGGACGCCGCGGAGGTCGAGTTCCGCGATGTCGATCGCCTTCTTGTCGGCCGCGAAGTCCGCGATCAGCCGGGCGAGCACTGCGGGATTCTGGGTGTCGTGGTCGTGCGTGAGGGATCTGGTCTCTGTCATGCGCTGTCCCCCAAGGATAGGCGGGCACCTGACGGCTGCGGCGCGGGCAAGCGGTAGAGCGCCTCGCGCTCGATGTAGCCCGCCACCGCATCCGGGACCAGATAGCGCACCGGCCGGCCCGCGGCCACGCGGCGGCGGATCAGCGAGCTGGAGACGTCGATCCGCGGCATGTCGAAGAAGCGCACACGCTCGGCGGCGCCGGCGAGGGCCGCGAGCCGCTCCGCGATGTCGGCCCGGCGGACGCCCTCGCGCTCGGCGACCGCCAGCTCCGCGAGCTGGAGCACGACCTCCGGCTCGCGCCACGTCGGCAGCGAATGCGCCATGTCGCCGCCGACGACGAACGTGAGCTCGTCATCTGGCGCCTCGTCATGCAATGCCCGCAGCAGGTCGACCGTGTACGACGGCCCGTCGCGCTCCGCGTCGGCGCGCGAGACGCCGAGCCGCTCGTCGCCGACGACCGCGGCCTCGCACATGGCGACGCGGTGCGCCGCACCAGGCTCCACCTCGACCGCCTTGTGCGGTGCGACGCCGACCGGCACCAGTAACACGCGGTCGAGCTCCAGCGCCACGTGCGCCTCCTGCGCGCAGACCAGGTGCCCGAGGTGCGGCGGGTTGAACGTCCCGCCGAGCAGTCCGATCCGCGCCACCCCAGCCGGCGCCTATGGCCGCACCTGGCCCGTGCCCTCGACCAGGTACTTGAACGTGCACAGCTCGCGCAGGCCGATCGGGCCGCGCGCGTGCAGCTTCTGCGTCGAGTTGCCGATCTCGGCGCCCATCCCGAACTCGCCGCCGTCGGTGAAGCGCGTCGACGCGTTCACGTACACGCAGGCGGCGTCGACACCCAGCTGGAACGCGCGCGCAGACGCGACCGAGCCGGTGACGATCGCCTCGGAGTGGCCGGAGCCGTACGCGTTGACGTGGTCGATCGCCTCTTCGGTGGAGTCCACGACCCGCACGGCGAGTACGAGCGCGAGGAACTCCTGCGCATAGTCGTCCTCGGTGGCATCGGCGACCGCGACGCCGGCGCCGGCGGCCCGCGTCCGCCCATCGCCGCGCAGCTCGACGCCGGCCTCGTACAGTGCGGCGAGCGTGCCCGGCAGGAACGCGGTGGCGACGTCGGCGTGGACGAGCAGCGTCTCGGCCGCGTTGCAGACGCCGGGGCGCTGAGTCTTGGCGTTGAGGATGATCGAGCGGGCCGCGTCGAGATCGGCGCTCGCGTCGACGTAGACATGGCAGTTGCCGGAAGCCGCATATATCACCGGGACCTTCGCCACGGCAGACAGCGCCCGCTTCAGCCCGTCGCCACCGCGCGGGATTATCAGGTCGACGAGCCCCTGTTGGCCGGCGAGCTCGGCCAGCTCCTCGCGGCCGCCGCCTGCGACCAGCGCTAGCGCCGCCTGCGGCAGGCCGTTGGATTCCGCGGCATCGCGCGCCACGCCGGCGAGCACGGCGTTCGAATGCGCTGCGGAGGACGAGCCGCGCAGCAGGATCGCGTTGCCGGACTTCAGGCACAGCGCCGCGGCGTCGATCGTGACGTTGGGGCGCGCCTCATAGACGACCGCGACGACGCCGAGCGGCACGCGGACCTTGCGCATCACCAGCCCGTTCGCGAACCGCGAGCCGTCGATCACCTCGCCGACCGGGTCGGGGAGCGCGACGATGTCGCGCACGCCGCGCGCCATCGCGGCGATCCGTCCCGGGTCGAGCGCCAGGCGGTCCATGAGCGCGCCGGATAGCCCGGAGTCGCGCCCCGCCTCGAGATCGCGCGCGTTGGCGTCGAGGATCGCGGGCGTGTGCGCCTCGAGCGCGTCGGCGACCGCGAGCAGCGCCCGGTCCTTGGTCGCCGAGTCGAGCGCGGCCAGCTCGCGTGCGGCCGCCTTAGCCGCGCGGCAGAGTTCGGTGACGGACTGGGTCGCTACGGCCATCGGGCAAGGATAGGCGACGGTGGCGACCGGCCGGGGGCGCGGGGGTGGATCGAAGCGCTCCTACGCCAACACGAAGTAGTCGCGGTGCACGGCCTCGTCGGTCGCCCGCGGCATGCGCTCGCGCACCTGGACGCTCTTCATCCCCATGACCGCGCGCAGCTCGCCGGCGGCGTAGTTGCTGATCCCCTTGCCGATCGGGGCCGCGCCCGCCTCGAGCACGTCGACGGCGTCGCCGGCGTCGAACTCGCCGTCGACGTCGACGATGCCGACCGGCAGCAGGCTCGTGCCACCCTCGCGCAGCGCGCGCGCGGCGCCGGCGTCGACGGTGATCGTGCCGTGCGACGGCTTCGCGTACTTCAGCCACAGCTTGAAGCTGGAATGGCGCACGGCCTGCGGCGCGAAGCGCGTGCCCACCTGCTCTCCGGCCCACGCGCGCTGGAGCGCCCCCGGCGTGATGCCGCTCGCGATCACCGTCGGAATGCCGGCGGCCGTGGCCATCTCCGCCGCCACCACCTTGGAGCGCATGCCGCCGGATCCCAGGGGCGAGAGCTCATGGCCGATCTCCAGCGCATCGAGCGTGCCGTGATCGGTGACCTCCTCGACGAGCCGCGCGGTCGCGTCCTTGCGCGGGTTCGCGGTGTAGAGCCCCTCGGTGTC
>Ga0126307_10002017_pt1 | contig 13623 bp, 13 predicted proteins | sample Plot28_FD_89955 | JGI IMG/M metagenome (GOLD analysis project Ga0126307, IMG submission 89955) | Serpentine soil microbial communities from UC McLaughlin Reserve, CA, USA - Plot28 | ecosystem: Environmental > Terrestrial > Soil > Grasslands | place: USA: UC McLaughlin Reserve, Lake County...
ATCTCGGGCCACCGGGACGTCGGCTTCACGAGCTGCCCGGGGTCGATCGTCTACAGCCAGCTGGACCTGCTCGCGCGCGCGGCCTCGCTCACCGGCCTGCCGAAGCTCTACGCGCCCGTCGTCACACCGGCGGCCGGCCGGGTTCGCTTTACAGGCCGGCTGACCGCACCGATCCCGTGGACGGTGAGCGTGACCGATCCGCTGGGGACTCAGGTCGCCTCGGGCGGCGGCTTGGGCGCGCGGGTCGACTGGACCTGGGATGCGCGCGTCGCTCCGGCAGCTCGCTACACCTGGGCGATCCGAGCGGGGCCGACCCTCCGCCCGGCGACGGGTTCGATCAACGCCGGCGGCGGGACCGCGCTGACGCTGTCGGCCGTCGCCGCCCAGCCCGCGACCGTGAGTCCCAACGGCGACGGTGTTGCGGACTCGACGACGATCCGGTACACGCTGGGCGCCCGCGCCACCGTGACGGCGACCCTGTCCGACGGCGACGGCATCGCGCTCGCGACCCTGTTCAGCCTGGCGAAGCCGGCCGGAGTTCAGTCGTTCCGGTGGGCACCCGACGCCCTCCCCGACGGGGACTACACCGTGCTGATCTCCGCGAGGACGCTCGACGGCCGCGAGGTCGCCAGCGCCGTGCCGATCGCCGTGAACCGGACGCTGTCGTTCGTCTCGGCCGCGCCGCGGTTCGTCTCGCCGAACGCCGACGGCCGGTCGGATTCGCTCCGCGTGTCCTTCACGCTCGCCGCGGATGCGGACGTGACGGTTGTGGTCCGGTCGGGCCCGGCGGCCGTGTCGACGCTGCTCGCCGGCCGTTTCCCCACCGGCCCCCGCTCCGTCGACTGGAACGCGATTCTCGCCGGCACGGCCGTTCCCGACGGTAACTACGAGATCGTCGTGGACGCCACCACCGTGCTCGGCGTCGCGTCGCACGTCACCAAGGTCGTCGTCGACACCGCCCCGCCGGTGCTGCGCCTGGTGTCCGCGTTCAAGCGGCTGGCGACCGTGTCCGAGCCGGCCACCATCACGACCGTGGTCGACGGCAATGTCCGCACGTTCGTCCGTCGGAAGCCCGGCCTCTTCCGGATCCCGGCGCCGAGTTCCTACCGCAACGCGCGCGTCGCGGCCCGCGACCGCGCGGGAAACATCGCGCGGCAGCTGCTCATCCGCCGGAAGAAGCCCAGCGGTCGTACCGCTCTTCGAGCTGGAGCAGCAGCTCGGCCAGCAGCTCCGCGCGGCTGACCTCGCGGCCGGCGGCGAGCGACAACGACCCCGCCGGCGTCTCGGTCTCGAGCGGGACCTCGTCGGCCGCGACGTTGACGTTGATCCCGATCCCGAGGACGACGCGGCCGTCGCGTGCCTCCGCCAGGATCCCGGCGACCTTGCGGCCGTCGACGAGGACGTCGTTCGGCGGCTTGATCGTCGGCGCGAGGCCCGTGACCGCCGCGATCGCGCCGGCGCACGCTTGTCCCGCCAGAGGCGTGAGCTCGGGCAACCGCTCGGAGGCGACCCGCGGCTCGAGCAAGAGCGAGACGAGCACGCTCGTCCCCGGCCGTGCGTGCCAGCTGCGCCCGAGGCGGCCGCGTCCCTCGGTCTGCTCCTCCGCGACGGCCACGGCCCCCTCCCGGGCGTCGTCGAGCAGGCGCTGCGTCGACGGCGTCCGCTCGACGTACCGGTAGTCGCGCCCGAAGCGCCCACGTAACAGCGGCAGCACGGCATCGGGCTCCAGCGAGTCGGACACCCTGGAGCACTACACTAGTCGCCTCGTGCCGCCCGCCCTCTCCATGCCGCTCGGACGCACCGAGATCGAAGGGATCCTGCCGCACCGCGAGCCGTTCCTGCTCATCGACGAGGTGCTCGAGCTCGACCCCGGCCGCAAGGTCGTCGCGCGCAAGACCGTGCGCGAGGACGAGTGGTACCTCGCCGGCCATTTCCCCGGCCGCCCGGTGATGCCCGGCGTGCTGATCGTCGAGGCGATGGCGCAGACCGGCGCCGTCGCGGTGCTGAGCGAGGAGGAGAACGAGGGCAAGCTGGCCCTCTTCGCCGGCATCGACAACGTCCGTTTCAAGCGCATCGTGGAGCCGGGCGACGAGCTGGAGCTGACCTGCGAGCTCGAGCGCGTCCGCGGGCCGATCGGGAGGGGCGCAGCGACCGCCCGCGTCGACGGCGAGCTCGCGGCGCGCGGGACGCTCACGTTCGCGCTCGAGCAATGATCGGCTCCGCCACCCAGAACGGCGTGCGGGTCTCGATCACGGGTCTTGGCTGCCACGTCCCGGACCGCGTGCTGACGAACGACGAGCTCTCGACGATGGTCGACACCTCCGACGAGTGGATCATCGAGCGGACCGGGATCCGTGAGCGCCGGATCGCTGCGCCCGAGGAGGCGCTGTCCGACGTCTGCTTGCCGGCCGCCGAGCAGGCGCTCGAAACCGCCGGCGCGCGTGCCGAGGACGTCGACCTTCTGATCGTCGCCACGATCACGCCCGACATGGCCTTCCCGTCGACCGGCGCTATCCTCGCCGACCGTCTGGGTGCGAAGGACGCCGCTGCGTACGACCTTTCGGCCGGCTGCACGGGCTTCATGTACGCGATTGCCCAGGCGCACGGCATGGTCGCTGCGGGGCTCGCCAAGAAGGCGCTCGTCGTCGGTGGCGACGTGCTTTCGAAGATCATGAACTGGAACGACCGCTCGACCTGCGTGCTGTTCGGAGACGGCGCAGGCGCCGTCGTTCTCGAGCGTGTCCACGACGGCGGCTTCCTCGGCTTCGAGCTGGGCGCGGACGGAGCAGGTGGCAAGGACCTCTCGCTGCCCGCCGGCGGCTCGCGGCAGCCGACGACCGCTGAGACGATCGCTAACGGCGCGAACTTCGTGCACATGAACGGCCGCGAGGTCTTCAAGTTCGCAACCCGGGTGCTCGTCTCGTCCGCGGAGGCGGTTCTCGCGGAGTGCGACGCGACCGTCGACGACGTCGACGTCTACGTGCCGCACCAAGCGAACGTTCGGATCATCGACCACGCGACGAAGAAGCTCGGCGTCGACCCGAAGCGGGTCGTGATCAACGTCGACCGCTACGGGAACACTTCTTCAGGTTCAATTCCGCTCGCGCTCGCGGACGCCGAGCAAGACGGCCGCCTGCGCGAAGGAGAATTGGTGCTGATGACGGGAATGGGAGCGGGCCTCACGTGGGGCTCCGGGTTGCTCGAATGGACGGCTACGAACGGAGCGAGATGAGCGAAGGAAACGGACACGGCAAGGTCGCGTTCTGCTTCCCCGGCCAGGGGTCGCTCGCAGCCGGGATGGGGCGCGAGATTGCGACTGCCGTCCCGGAGGCGATGAGCGTCTTCGAGCGCGCGAGCGAGGCGTCGGGGCTCGACCTCGTCGACCTTTGCTTCAACGCGCCGCTCGAGGATCTGGTGCACACCGAGGTGCAGCAGCCGGCACTCGTGGCGACGAGCCTCGCGGTGCTCGCGGCTCTCCAGGCCGAGGGGATCGAGCCGGACTTCGTCGTCGGGCACTCCGTCGGCGAGTTCGCCGCGCTCGCGGCCGCAGGGTCGGTGGGCGACGCGGAGGCTGTCGGTCTCGTGCGCGAGCGCGGCCTCGCGATGGCCGAGGCCGCGGAGCGCCACCCCGGCTCGATGGCGGCCATCCTCGGGCTCGAGGACGAGATCGTCGAGATGCTCTGCCGCCAGATCATCGGCGTGTGGCCGGCCAACTACAACTGCCCCGGCCAGATCGTCGTCTCCGGCGAGACGCCGTCGGTGGACGAGTGCTGCGAGGAGGCGGAGGAGCGCGGCGCGCGGCGCACGGTCAAGCTCCAGGTCTCGGGCGCCTTCCACAGCCCGCTGGTCGCCAAGGCCGCGCACCGCTTCCGCCCCGCGCTCGAGAAGGTGAAGTTCAGCGAGCCCATCGCGCCGTTCATGTCGACGGTGACGGCGAAGATCGAGCCGGCCCACCGCTTCGGCAACCTGCTGGTCGAGCAGCTGACCGCGCCGGTCCGCTTCACCCACGCGGCGAGTGAGCTGGCCCGCAACGGCGTCAAGACGTTCGTCGAAGTCGGGCCAGGCAACGTCCTCAGCGGTTTACTGAAGAGGATCGACAAGAGCGTCAAGGCGATCCCGGTCGACAACGTCGCGGGGGTGGAGAAGGTGAAGGACGCCCTCGGACGCGCTTCGGCGTGACGTTTTGCTCGCTGGAGGGGAAGCGGGCGCTGGTCACCGGGGGGTCGCGTGGCATCGGGCGAGCGGTCGCGCTCGAGCTCGGGCGGGCCGGAGCCGATGTGGTGGTCGGCTATCGCTCGGAAAGTGACCAGGCGGAGGCGGTGGCATCCGAGGTCGGAGGGCGCGCAGTCCAGGCGGACGTCTCCGATCCCGAGCAGGCGAAGGCGCTCGTCGAGGGGGCGGGCGACATCGACGTGCTGGTGAACAACGCCGGGACGACGCGTGACGGCGTCCTCGCACGGATGCTCGACGAGGACTGGCGCACCGTGCTCGAGACGAACCTCTCCAGCACCTTCTACACCTGTCGCGCTGCGGCTCGCGGGATGATGAAGCGGCGCGCCGGCGCGATCGTGAACATCTCGTCGATCGTCGGCGTCCATGGCAACTGGGGCCAGACGAACTACGCGGCGTCGAAGGCGGGGATGATCGGCTTCACCAAGTCGCTCGCGCGCGAGCTCGGTAGCCGCGGAGTGCGCGCGAACGTCGTCGCGCCCGGCTATGTGACGACCGCCTTGACCGACGCGATTCCAGAAGACGCACGCGGGACGATGCTGTTGAACACGCCGCTCGGGCGGCTCGGAGATCCCGAGAACGTTGCTGCGGCCGTACGCTTCCTGGTCTCGGACGAGGCCTCGTTCATCACGGGCGAGGTGCTGCTCGTCGACGGCGGACTGGGGATGTGAGCGCGATGAGCATGAACGGCAGAAGGCGGGTGGTCGTGACCGGCGTCGGGGCGGTGTCCCCGCTCGGCAACGACGTCGAGACCTCCTGGAACAACCTGATCGGCGGCGAGTCCGGCGCCGACACGATCGAGCAATTCGACGCCAGCGCGTACCCGGTGAACTTCGCGTGCGAGCTGAAGGAGTTCGACCCGGCGCAGTGGATCGAGCGCAAGCAAGCGCGCCGCATGGACCGTTTCGCGCAGATGATCGTGGCCGCTGCACGCCAGGCCGAGGCCGACGCGGGCATCCAGATCGAGCCGCAGGCCGACCGCGTGGGCGCTTCGGTAGCGACCGGGATCGGCGGGCTCAAAGCCTTCCAGGACTGCTACGACGTGCTGATCGACCGCGGGCCCGACCGCGTGAATCCGTTCTCGATCCCGCAGATCATCCCGAACATGGGTGCGGCGTGGGTCTCGATGGAGCTCGGCACGCGCGGCCCCCTGTCGTCGCAGTGCACGGCCTGCGCTGCGTCGAACATGGCGATCGGCGAGGCGGCCGACGCGATCCGGCTCGGCCGCGCGGACGCGATGCTCGCCGGCGGCACCGAGGCCGGGATCACCCGCGTCGGGATCGCCGGGTTCAGCGCGATGCGGGCGCTCTCGCGCCGGAACGACGACCCCAGGGCGGCCTCGCGCCCGTTCGACGCTGCGCGTGACGGCTTCGTGATGGGCGAGGCCGGCGCGGTGATCGTGCTGGAGGCGCTCGATGCCGCGCAGGCGCGCGGCGCCAAGATCTACGCCGAGCTGATCGGGTACGGGCTCTCGTCGGACGCCAAGCACGTCACCGAGCCCGATCCGACCGGCCGGAACCCGGCTCGTGCGATGACGATGGCGCTGGCGGACGCCGGGGTCGGTACGGACGAGCTGGGTTACATCAACGCGCACGGCACCTCGACGCCGCTCGGCGACGCGAGCGAGACGCGCGTGATCAAGCTGGCGCTCGGCGAGGAGAACGCCCGCAAGACGCCCATCTCGTCGACGAAGGGCGCGACCGGCCACTGCCTCGGCGCGGCGGGCGCACTGGAGGCGATCTTCACCATCCTCGCCGTCGATCGCGGGACGCTGCCCCCGACGATCAACTACGACGAGCCCGATCCCGAGTGCGACCTCGACTACATCCCGAACGAGGCGCGCGACTCGGACCTGACCATCGCGGCCTCGAACTCGTTCGGCTTCGGCGGCCACAACGCCTGCGTGATCTTCAAGAAGTTCGACGCGTAGCCAGTGGACCGCTGGGCGACGTTCGACTGCTACGGCACCCTGATCGACTGGAACGCCGGCATCCGCGCGGTGCTCGAACGGCTCTGGGGCGTCGAGCAGGCGCCGGAGCTGCTCGAGCGCTACCACGAGCTTGAGCCGGAGATCCAGGCGGAGCGGTACCGCAGCTACGCCGAGGTGATGACGCTGACGCTCGAGGCGCTCGCGCGCGAGGTCGGCTACGGCATTCCCGAGGGCGAGAGCGGCATCCTCGCGCATTCCCTCCCCGAGTGGCCGCCGTTCGGCGAGGTGCCGGGGTCGCTCGCCGAGCTGCGGCGCCGGGGGTGGAAGCTCGCGATCCTCTCGAACTCCGACCGTGACCTGATCGGCACGTCGATGAGGCGGCTCGGCGTGCCCTTCGACCTCGCGATCGTGGCCGAGGACGTGCACTCGTACAAGCCGGCGCACGGGCACTGGGAGCGGTTCTACGAAGTGACCACGGCCGATCGCGAGCATCACGTCCACGTCGCACAGAGCCACTTCCACGACATCGTTCCGGCCGCCGAGCTCGGTCTCACGTCGGTGTGGGTGAACCGGCTCGGTGAGAGCGGCGATCCTGAGCCGACGCGCGAGATTCGCGATCTCACCCCGCTGCCGGACACGCTCGACGAGCTCGTCCCCGCTTGACCGAGCTGTTCGTCCGCCGGCCGACTTTCGACGATCTGGACGCCGTGGTCGAGCTCGGCAACGCGTTCGAGCGCGTCTTCACGGGGGCCGAGGGCTTCCGCGTCCCCGACCTCGCGCACGAGTGGCGCCGGCTCGATCTCGAGCGGGACGCGTGGCTCGTCGTTGTGCCCGGCGGACGGATCGCCGGCTACGCGACCCTCGAGGATCGCGGTGAGAGCCGCTTCATGGCCGACGGTTACGTGCATCCTGAGCTGCGTGGTCTGGGCGTCGGCCGAAAGCTCGTGGAGCTGGCCGAGGAGCGGGCGCGCGAGCGCGGCGGGACGGTCGTGACCACGGGGATCGTCACCGCCGACGAGGCTGCGGCCGAGTTGCTCGGGCGCCGAGGCTACGCTCCGGTCCGGCATTTCTATCGGATGGTGATCGAGCTCGACGACGAGCCGCCCCGGCCCGTTTGGCCCGAGGGCATCACGCCGGAGCCCTTTCGCGAAGACGAGGCGCGCGAGCTGCACGAGGCGATCGAGGACGCCTTCCAGGACCACTGGGATCACCGGCCGCGTCCCTTCGAGCTGTTTCGCGAGCGCGTGATCGAGAGCCCCGGCTACGACCCGAGCCTTTGGACGGTCGCGCGCGCGGCCGACGACATCGCCGGCGCCACGATCTGCGAGGCCGGCGTGTACGACATGGGCTGGGTGCACTCGCTCTCCGTGCGACGTCCATGGCGGCGGGCCGGCCTCGGCAGAGCTCTGCTGCTGAATGCCTTCCGCCAGTTCCACGAGCGCGGTGAGCGGCGCGTCGGCCTCGGGGTGGATACAGAGAGCCCGACCGGAGCGACGAGGCTGTACGAGCGGGTGGGCATGGAGGTCGCAGAGCAGACCACGGTCTTCCTCAAGGAGCTCGTGTGAGCCGCCTGCGCGCGAAGTGCCCCGAGTGCAAGACGTACACGGCGGTCGCGCTCGGCTCGGAGTACGAGTGCCACGTGTGCGGGCGGACGTTCAGCGCCGGCCTCGTTCGCGTTCCGCGCGCGTGGGGCGACGGCGGCGAGGCCATGGCAGAGGCAGCGCTGCTCCCCTTCCCGTACCCGGAGGCCGCTGTTATCGAGCAGAGCTCGCTCCATGAGCAGAACCTCGCGATCGCCGCCGAGCTGCCCGCCCGGCCGATCATCCTGGGCGGTTGCTGCTGCGCGCACATCGGGGCGGTGGAGGGACTCGCCTCGCGCCAGGATCGCATGGCCGTCGTCTGGATCGACGCGCACGGCGATCTCAACACGATCGAGAGCTCGCCGTCGGGCAATCCCTGGGCCACGCCGTTGCGCGTGCTGATCGACTCCGGGACGGTGAACGCCGACGACGTCGTCCTCGTCGCCGCCCGCAACCTCGACCCGCCCGAGGAGGACTTCATCGCCTCGAGCGGCGTCCACGTCGGCGAGGAGGGTCTCGAGCCGGCGCTGGACGGCGTCGACTGCGCGTACGTTGCGTTCGACTGCGACGCGCTCGCCTCCGGCGAGATCGACGCGTTCATGCCGGAGCCGGGCGGGCCGACGCTCGGAGAGGCGGAGGCGTTCCTGCTGCGCATCCGCGAGCGGGCGTCGGTTCTCGGCGCGGGCTTTACCGCCTTCCTCCCCGAACCCGAGAACGCTCCCAAGCTGAAACGGCTGGCCGCCGCGCTCGGATTAGACTGACCGCCAGTGGCCCGGATCGACGTCTCGATCGAGCACAAGAACATGCCGGAGCCCGACAAGGGCAAGCCGCATCCGAACACGTGCCCGGGCTGCGGCTCGCACTACCGGGACGACGAGCTCGACGAGCACCTGCGCGTCTGCCCGCAGTGCGGGCACCACTTTCCGATCAAGGCCCGCGCGCGCATCAAGCAGCTTGCAGACGAAGGCAGCTTCGTCGAGGAGCACGCCGACCTCCGCTCCGAGGACCCGCTCCAGTTCTTCGACCTGAGGCCCTACACGGAGCGCCTCGCCGAGGCCGAGATGACCACCGGGCTCGGCGACGCGATGGTGATCGGGAGGGCCGCGATCGAGGAGCAGGCTTGCCAGCTCGCGGTGATGGACTTCTCGTTCATGGGCGGGTCGATGGGCAGCGTGGTCGGCGAGAAGTTCGCGCGCGCGTGCGACAGCGCGGCCGAGCGCGGCGTCCCGCTCGTCTCCGTGACCGCCTCGGGCGGCGCCCGCATGCAGGAGGGGATCCTTTCCCTGATGCAGCTGCCTAAGACGGTCTGCGCCGTCGAGGACCTTCGCGACGCCCGCTGCGGCTTCATCAGCGTGATGGCGCATCCGACGACGGCCGGCGTGCTCGCCAGCTTCGCGAGCCTGGGCGACGTGCTGGTCGCAGAGCCGGGCGCGCTGATGTCGTTCACCGGCCCACGTGTCGTCCAGCAGACGACGCGGGAGAAGCTGCCTGCCGACTTCGGCCTCGCCGAGTCGAACATGCGCTTCGGCCACATCGACGCGCTCGTCCCGCGGCCCGAGCTGCGCGCGTACGTCGCCCGCCTGCTTCGGCTCTTCAGCAACGGCAGCGATGGCGAGTAGCGAGGCCGAGCTCCGGCTCCGCGAGCGCCTGAGCCGGCTCAGGAACCTGCGCCTGCTCGGCGGCACGCGGCTGTCGGGGGAGCTCGAGCGGCTCCAGCGGCAGCTCGACCGGATCTCGGAGGAGCCGAGCGACGAGGAGATCTGGCGCGCGGTCGAGGCGGCGCGGCACGACGACCGGCCGTACGTCCTCGACTACATCGAGCGCATGCTCGACGAGTTCGTCGAGCTCCACGGCGACCGGGCCCGCGCCGAGGACCCGGCGCTCGTGGCCGGGCTCGGCACGTTCCGCGGGCGAACGGTTGGGTTCATGGGCACCCAGAAGGGACGGGACATCCACGAGCGCACCAAGCGCAATTTCGGGATGACGCATCCCGAGGGCTATCGCAAGGCGATGCGTGTGATGGAGATCTCCGAGCGGCACCGCTTCCCTGTGATCTCGCTAATCGACACCCCGGGTGCGTATCCGGGGGTCGCCGCCGAGCAGCACGGCCAGGGCGGCGCGATCGCGCGCTCGCAGGCGTTGATGGCGCGGCTCAGCGTGCCGATCGTCGCGTGCGTGATCGGCGAGGGAAGCTCGGGCGGCGCCGTCGCGATCGGGCTCGCCGACCGCGTGCTGATGCAGGAGAACGCGATCTACCTCGTGATCTCACCCGAGGGCTGCGCGGCCATCCTCTGGCGCGACGCCGGCGAGCGCGAAAAGGCGGCCGCGGCATTTCGTCCCGACGCGGTCCACTCGCTCGAGCTCGGGATCATCGACGCGATCGTCCCCGAGCCGGAGGGCGGCGCGCATACGGATTACGACGCGGCCGCTCAGCTGCTCGCGACCTCGCTCGAGGCGTCGTTGAGCGAGATCGACGGCATTCCGGGCGACGAGCTGCGCCGCCGCAGGCGCGATCGCTATCGAGCGCTGGGCGTGTTCGCCGGCGTGGTGGCGGCTCCACAACGGGCTTAAGGTTTCTCCACAGCATCCACAGCGTTTTCCACCAGTAGGCATGTGTCAGCCGACACGTTTCGGTAAGTAGTCAACAGATATGGCCACCCTCCGGGAGTACCGCAAGAAGCGTGATCCGAAGGCGACGCCCGAGCCGTTCGGCTCCGGGGAGCGCAGCGACGAGCCGATCTTCGTGGTTCAGCGGCACGATGCCAGGCGGCTCCACTACGACTTCCGGCTCGAGCGCCACGGCGCGCTGGCGAGCTGGGCGGTGCCCAAGGGGATCCCGCTCGAGCCCGGCCAGCGCGCACTCGCCGTCCACGTCGAGGACCACCCGCTCGACTACGCCGACTTCGAGGGCGAGATCCCCAAGGGGAACTACGGGGCGGGAACCGTCGAGATCTGGGATCGCGGCACCTACGAGCTCGTCGAGGAGAAGAAGGACGGTGGGCTGACCGTTCGCCTCCACGGCGAGAAGCTCGAGGGGACGTGGACGCTCGTACCGGCGAAGCTCGACGGCGATCCGAAGAACTGGCTGCTGCTGCGCAAGCGGGAGCAGGGCGCCGGCGCCGAGCAACCGCGCGGCCGCCGCCGCTACAAGCCGATGCTCGCGACCCTCGCGAAGGAGCTGCCGAAGGGCGGCGATTGGCTCTACGAGATCAAGTGGGACGGCTACCGGGCGATCGCGTACGTGTACGGCGGGGAGGCCCAGTTCCTGAGCCGGAACGACAACGACCTGACCTCGCGGTTCCCAACGGTCCGGCGCGCCCTCGAGCGGGCGGTGAAGACGCCGGACTGCGTCCTCGACGGCGAGATCTGCGCGCTCGACGACCAGGGCCGCGCCACCTTCTCCGCGATGCAGCAGGGGAAGCCGGACACGCGCTACATCTACGTCGTCTTCGACGTGCTCGAGGTCGAGGGCGAGCCGGTGATCAACCTTCCGCTCGTCGAGCGGCGAGAACGGCTCGAGGCGTTGCTGGACCGACGGAAGGCGGACGTGCAGATCTCGGAGGCGTTCGAGGACGGGGAGGGCCTGTACGAGGCCGCGAAGGAGCAGGCCTACGAGGGCGTGATCGCGAAGAGGCCGGACTCACGCTACGAGCCCGGCCGTCGCACCAGCCAGTGGCTCAAGGTCAAGACGCACAGCCGGCAGGAGTTCGTGATCGCCGGCTACACGAAGGGCCAGGGCCGTCGGGCGGGCAGCTTCGGCTCGCTCGTGCTCGGCACCTACGAAGGCGGTGAGCTCCGCTATGTCGGCAACGTCGGCACGGGCTTCACGGACGGCGAGATCGGCCGGCTCCTGAAAGTGCTCACGCCGCTCGAGCGGCCCGATCGGCCCTTCGCCGAGGTGCCGAAGATGCCGAAGGTCCGCAAGGGCGACGTGGCCTGGGTCGAGCCGAAGCTCGTCGCCGAGGTCGAATTCGTCGAGTGGACGCACGACGGCCACCTCCGCGCGCCGTCCTACCAGGGTCTGCGCGAAGACAAGGCGCCGGAGCAGGTGCACCGCGAGGAGCCGCTCCCGAACGAGATCCGTCGAGGCAACCGCCTCCTCCGCCTGACCAACCTGGACAAGCTCTTCTGGCCCGAGGAGGGGATCACCAAGGGCGACCTGGTCCGCTACTACCGGGACATCGCGCCGGTGCTCGTGCCGCACCTCAAGGATAGGCCGTTCACGATGAAGCGCTACCCCGACGGGTGGAAGGGCAAATTCTTCTTCCAGAAAGACGCGCCGACGCACATGCCCGACTGGATCAAGCGCGTCGAGATCGAGGTCACCACGCGCGACTCGCCGCGGCAGCGGAGGCGGATCCAGGCGCCGGTGGTGAACGACGACCTCTCGCTGCTCTGGATGATCAACATGGGCTGCATCGACTGCAACACGTGGTACTCGCGGATCGAGAAGCCCGAGCGTCCCGACTTCGTCCTCTTCGATCTCGATCCGTCGCCCGACGTCGGCTTCCCGGAGACGATCCAGGTGGCGCTCCTCGTCAAGCAGGCTCTCGACGCTCTCGGCCTCGTCTCGTTCGCGAAGACGAGCGGCTCCGAGGGGATCCACGTGCTCGTCCCGATCGACAGGCGCTCGACGTTCGCGGACACGCGTCGCTTTTCCGAGATCGTTGCCGGCGCCATCGCGCGGGCTCACCCCGGCCTCGCGACGACCGAGTGGGCGAAGGCGAAGCGGAGGGGCGTCCTCATCGACGCGAATCAGAACGGCGAAGGGAAGACGATCGCGTCCGTCTACTCGGTGCGGCCGAAGCCCGGCGCGCCGGTCTCGACCCCGTTGCGCTGGGAGGAGGTCGACGAGTCGCTCGATCCGGCCGCCTTCACGATGGACATCGTCCTCGAACGGGTGAACGCCGAGGGCGACCTGTTCGAAGGCGTCCTGATGACCAAGCAGTCGCTCGGTCAGGCCCTGAAGGCGCTCCAGTGAGGCTCGAGGAGGTCGTCGGCGAGCTCGACGGCTACTTCCGGATCGCGGAGGTGGAGAACGACGACTGGTCGCCGGCCTTCGAGGCGGTCTACGGCGAGCCGTACTGGCGCGACTACGTCGAGCCCGGCTACGAGGGGAAGTGGAACGGGCTCATGGTCCGCGGCGAGGGCGACGTCGAGCGTGTCACGACGTGTGTCTTCCCGAGCGACACGATCGTGGCGGGGCTGGAGCCGGGCACGCTCCTCTTCTCGGAGCACCCGCTCGACTTCGCGGACGAGCCCGGGTTCCTGCCGCTCTCGCGTGAGAGCTTCGAGTCGCTGAAGCAGCGGAGCTGCGGCTTCTTCCACGCCCATGCGCCGCTCGACATGCACCCGGAGGTGTCACCGTCGCGCCTGTGCGCGGCCGGGGTGGGCCTCGAGGCCCTCGAGGAGTACTACCCGATCGCCGACGGGATTCCGGGTGGCGCGGCGATCATCGGCGACAGCGGCCTCTCGCTCGAGGGGCTCGCGGAGGCCTTTCGCGTCTTCCTGGGGCCGGAGATCAAGGTGCACGTGATCACGCGCCCGCGGCAGGAGGCGGGGCGCGTTGCCGTCGCCGCGGGCGGGGGCGCGGACGCGGAGATCCTCCAGGCGTCGATCGAGCGGGGGTGCGAGACGTACGTCACGGGGAACGCCGCGACGAACTGCCGGATCGACTGGGTCCAGGAGAAGGTGCGCCTGTTCAGGGAGCTGGCCGAGGAGACGGACGTCGCTCTGATCGACGCGATGCACTACGGCATGGAGAAGCCGCCTCAGCTGGAAATGGTCAGCTGGTTTCTGCGGCTGGGGTTGCCGGCCGAGTTCGTGCCCGACGGGCCGAAGTAGACGCCGGACGACGGCCTCCGGCTCCTCCGCGCGCTCGGC
>Ga0126307_10002018_pt1 | contig 13622 bp, 14 predicted proteins | sample Plot28_FD_89955 | JGI IMG/M metagenome (GOLD analysis project Ga0126307, IMG submission 89955) | Serpentine soil microbial communities from UC McLaughlin Reserve, CA, USA - Plot28 | ecosystem: Environmental > Terrestrial > Soil > Grasslands | place: USA: UC McLaughlin Reserve, Lake County...
CGAGCACCTCGGCCAGGGCGGGCGAGAACGGCTCCTGCAGGACCGCGGCTCGGCGCACATTCGCCGACGCCTCGTGGATGCGCTCTCGTTGCCGGACGAAAGCGTCGAGCCGGCTCTCGAGCGGGCCGTCGCCCGGGATGGACTGCACGAGGTCGCGCACACGCTCGAAGTGGTTGTGAGCGGCGGCGGTGAACAGGTCCTCGAGGTCGTCGAAATGGACGTACACCGACCGCAGGGAGACGCCGGCTCGCTCGGCGACCTGTCGTGCCGTGGGCCGGTAGTTCCCGTCGTCGAGCAGCGACAGCAGGGCCTCGACGACGGCATCGCGTGTGCGCGCCGCGCGCGCCGACCGCCCGTCGGTGAGACTCGTCGCCGCCACGATCGTGCACGATATTGTTCTTTCACTAGGTGTGCAATACGTGCCAAACGGCACAGGGGGATGGCGCATGGCGCAGGGGACGTGGGAGCCGGCGTTCGACGAGGTGGTGGCGCTCCTCGACGCCCAGGTCGGCGAGACGGCGAGCGGCGGCGCGGTGTGCGTGTACCACCGGGGCCGGCCCGTGGTCGACGCGTGGAGCGGCGTCGCCGACCGCGCCGGGGCCCCGTGGCAGTCGGACAGCCTCGCGGTGTCGTACTCGACGACCAAGGGGGTGACGTCGACCGCCCTGCACGTCTGCGTGGACCGGAACCTCGTCGACTACGACGATCGCGTGGCCGACCACTGGCCCGAGTTCGGGCAGCACGGGAAGGACGCGATCACCGTCCGCCAGGTGCTCTGCCACGAGGCGGGCATGTACGACGTGGCGTCATTCCTCGAGCGTCCCGAGCAGATCCTCGATTGGGACGCGATGGTGACCGGCCTCGAAGGGATGACGCCGGCGTTCGAGCCGGGGACGCAGAACGGATACCACGCGGTGACGTTCGGCTTCATCGTGGGCGAGATCGTCCGGCGTGTGTCCGGCCTCGGTATCACCGACTTCGTGCGCACGCAGATCGCCGAGCCGCTCGGGCTCGACGGGTGCTACGTGGGGCTGCCGCGTGTGGAGCACGGACGCCTCGTCGAGACGATCACGTCGCCTGACGCCGGTCAGCTGACGCGTGATCCGGCCGCGATGGTGCGCATCGCCGAGCAGCTCGGGCTCACCATCCGGCCGGACTTGATCGCGGCTGCGTTACCGCCCGCGATCCTGACCGGGGGAGGAGGCGGCGAGTGGGTCGAACAGCCGATGCCGTCGGGCAACGGGTGCTTCACCGCCCGATCGCTCGCGCGCATGTACGCGTGCCTCGCGGGCGGTGGTGAGCTCGACGACGTGCAGCTCGTGTCGGACAAGACCGTCGCGCGTGCGATCGAGCCCCAGAACGACCGGCCCGACCTCATCCTCGGGTTCCCGATGCAGTGGCGCCTCGGCTACCACGGCGTGCTCACCTCGGCCGCCGTCCTGCCGCGCGGGTTCGGTCACAACGGCTACGGCGGGTCGGGCGCGTGGGGGGATCCCGACCGCGAGCTCGCCGTCGCGTACACCCTGAACGCGCTCGGCAACGCGATCGCGGGCGACACGCGCTTCATGGACATCGGCGGCGCCGCCGTCCGCGCCATCGAGGGCTGACGCGGCGGCTGCGCGTGACCGGCGTCACCTCGCCGTCACCTCCGAAGGGCGGCATGATGCGTCGATGGGGTCCGACCTGACACTCCAATCTCCTCCCGGTGCCGTCATCCGGGTGACGGCGCGTTCCGGCAGCGTGAAGGTGACGGGGGAGGACCGCGGCGACGTCGCCGTCACCGGCGCGCGGGATGCCAAGGTGAAGGACGACGGCGAGATCGAGGTGAAAGCCAAGTCCGGGTCGGTCGAAGTCCGATGCCCCGAAGGCAGCGACGTGATCGTCGGCGCCAACTCGGGAAGCGTCGACCTGCGCGGCCGGCTCGGGTACGCCCGCGTGACGGTCGGGAGCGGCAGCGTCCGCGTCGACCACGTGGAGCAGCTCGATGCGCGCACCGGGTCCGGCTCGTTCGAGGTCACGGAGTGCGCGGGAGAGTGCCGCCTCAAGACCGGCAGCGGTCGTATCAACGTCGTGCAATCGGGCGAAGCCGACCTCGCCAGCGGTTCCGGCGCCGTGGAAGCCGAGCTCGTCGACGGCGCCAAGGTGAAGGCGGGCAGCGGCGACGTGGATGTCGGGCTCGTCGGTCCCGGGCGTCTCGACATCAAGGCGTTGTCCGGTTCGGTCACGGTGAGCGTGCCCCGGGGCGCGCGGCCGGGGACGCGGCTGAAGGCGCTCAGCGGGGACGTGCAATGCGAGTGCCCCGCCGGCGCCGACGGCGAGATCAAGGTGAAGACGCTCAGCGGGAACATCCAGGTCGTCGAGCGGTGAGCGAACCGCCCGCGGGCGCGGTGGTCTTCACCGACATCGTCGGGTTCACGGAGTTCACCGCCCAGCACGGTGACGGCGAAGCGCTCGCATTGCTCAACCGTCAGGAGCATGTGGTGCGCGACGCGCTGCCGGACGACGCGCGCGTGGTCAAGGATCTCGGCGACGGGCTCATGCTGTGGTTCCCGGAGGCGGTCAGCGCGCTCGGCGCGTGCCTCGCGCTCACCGAACGGTTCGAGGAGGAGGCCGCGTCGGACGTTCCTCTCTGGGTCCGTGTCGGCATGCATTGGGGATGTCCGGCGCGTCGTGGCGCCGATCTCATCGGCCACGACGTGAACCTGGCCGCCCGCATCGTCGACGTCGCCGGGCCGGGCGAAGTGTTGTTGTCGGAGCCAGTTCGCGACCTCGTGGACGGGCGTGTGCAGGGCCTCCGGCTCGACGAGCTCGGACCGGTCGTCATGAAGGGCATCCCCGACGCGGTTCCGCTGTATCGGGCTGGTCTCGACTGACACCGGTAGTCTCCCGTTGTGCTCGCCCGGTCCCGAGGCGTCGCGTGCGTGCTCGCGTGCACACTGGCGATCTTCGCGGCGTGCAGCGGCGGCTCGAGCACGCTCGACAGCAATGAGGTCGAGGGAACGATCCGCACGCAGCTCCGCAAGGACTTCGCCGGCGCGCCGGTGGGTGCGGCGAAATGCCCCGACGACGTGAAGAAGAAGACAGGGAAGCAGGCCACGTGCAGGGCTACGGTCGGCAACGAGCCGGTGCCGATCACGGTCACCGTGACCGACCGGGACCCCGGCTTCCGGATCCTGCGCGAGGTCGCCGTGCTCGACGTGGCCAAGGTGCAGGACTTCGTGCAGACGCAGTACGACCAGCAGATAGGCGTTCAGGTGACGGCGGCGTGCGCGCCCGGCAAGACCGTGCTGGTGGCGAAACCGCAGACCATGATCCCGTGCACCGTCACCGACACCCAGGGCACGACCGACACCGTGCAGGTTCTCGTGAGCGACACCAGCGGCAACATCAAGATCGCCACCATCTAGCGGCGCCGTGCGCGGAGCGCTAGCGAGTGACCAGCTTGGTGCCGCGGTCGCGCAGCTCGTACTTCAGGACCTTGCCCATCGCGTTCAGCGGCAGTTCGTCGACGATCTCGACATGCCGCGGCGCCTTGTAGTTGGCCATCTCGGCGCGGCCCCACTCGACGAGCTCGTCCGTGCTCGCTTCGGCGCCGGGGCGGAGCACCACGAACGCCATCCCGACCTCGCCCATGCGCTCGTCCGGCACGCCGACCACCGCGACCTGCGCGACCTTCTCGTTCCGGAGCAACAGGTTCTCGATCTCGGCCGGGTACGCGTTGAACCCGCCGACGATGAACATGTCCTTCGTGCGGTCGGTGATCCGCAGGTACCCGCGATCGTCCATCACGCCCACGTCACCCGTGTGCAACCAGCCGTCGGCGTCGACGGTGGCCGCCGTCTCCTCGGGCTCGTCCAGATACCCCTGCATGACGTTGTAGCCCCGGATCACTACTTCACCGCGCTCGCCGCGCGGCACCTCGCGGCCGTCGTCGTCGACCACCCGCACGTCGACGCCCGGGATGGCACGACCCGAGGTGTTGGCGATCGTCTCGGGATCGTCGTCGTATCGGCACATGGTCGCGATGCCACACGTCTCGGTGAGCCCGTAACCGGTGATGATCGTCTCGAACGTGAGCTCCTCGCGCATGCGCACGATGAGCTCGACCGGAGTCGGCGCTGCGCCCGTCACCGACAGGCGCAGGCTCGACAGGTCGTGCTCCCCGCGGCCGGGATGGTTGAGGATCGTCTGGTAGAGCGTCGGCGGGCCGGGAAGGACGGTGATGCGGTCCCGCGGGATGCGTTCGAAGACCTGCGCCGGATCGAACACGGGTTGAGGAAGCACGGTCGCTCCCATCATCAGCGACGCCAGCCATCCCGCCTTGTACCCGAAGGCGTGGAAGAACGGGTTCACGATCAGGTACCGGTCGTGCTCCTGGAGCCCGACGACCTCGCTCCAGTCGCGGTACGCACGCAGCGTCTGGGCGTGCGTGAGCATCGCGCCCTTGGGGTTCCCGGTCGTGCCCGACGTGAAGAGGATGTCGGACAAGTCCCCGGGCTCGACGGCTTGGGCGCGCGCATCGGCGAGCGCGGCATCGACGGCCGCGCCGGCGGCAATGAACTCGGTCCACGACCTCGTGGCGCCGGGCGCCTCGCCGCGCAGAACCACGATCGCCTCGAGGTCGGGAAGCTCGTTGTCGACGTCGACCGCCCCGCGGAGCACCGATACGTAGTCGGTGTCGAGGAAGCCGGTGATCGTCAGGAGCACCTTGGCCCGGGACTTCCCGAGGATGTACGCCGCCTCCCGGCCCTTGAACCGGGTGTTGAGCGGAACGAGCACGGCCCCGGCCGAATGGAGGCCGAGCGCGGCCACGACCCACTCCCACATGTTGGGGGCCCAGACCGCCACCCGATCGCCGCGTTCGATCCCCATCGCCAGGAACGCGCGCGCCGCGTCGTGCACGGCCGTGGCCAGCCCCGCGAACGACAGGGTTCTCCCGTCGCTCACGTCTACGATCGCCTCTCGTGCCGAGAAGCGCTCCGCGGAGCTGTGGAGGAGCCGAGGCGTGGTTCCCCATTCGAAGTCGCCGCGCACGCTCGTCTCGCTCACGAACACCCACCTTCGCCCGATCTGACGGCTCGTCAGGCTACCGCCGCCTTCTCTTGTGAGCGACCAGCTGGTGCTGCGATCGGCACCGAAGGACGGCGTCGTGACGTTGACGCTCAACCGGGCCGACAAGAAGAACGCCTTGTCCATCGCGGTCCGTGACGCGATGTCCGACGCACTCGACGACCTCGCGGGCGACGAAGCCATCAAGACGGTCGTCGTCACCGGAGCCGGCGACGTCTTCAGCGCCGGCTTCGACTTGCGCGAGTTCCAGCAACCCGAGCTGACGGATCAGCTGTGGGCGTCGAGCGACCGGTTCCACGCCACCGTGCTCCGGTTCCCCCTACCGGTCGTCGCCGCCGTCAACGGGCCGGCGATCGCGGGTGGATTCGATCTCGCCGTCATGTCCGACGTGCGCGTGGCGGCAGAGACGGCGCGCTTCTCCCACCCCGAGATCGAGTTCGGCGACGTCGTGTACGGCCCGCTGCACGACATCGTCGGCGGCGGTGTCGCGCGCGACCTGTGCTTCACGGGTCGCGTCGTCGATGCGCAGGAGGCGAAGGCGCTCGGCCTGGTCTCCAGCGTGGTGCCGGTCGACGAGCTGACGGACGAGGTGACGCGCTTCACGGACATGATCGGCCGGGCGCCCCGGGAGGTGCTCCTCCGCACTAAGGCCAAGGCGATCCGGCGCGCGGCCGTCGTGCGCGACAAGACGCTCGACCTGTAAATGCCTGCGCCGCTTCCCTATCCCGGGTGAGGATGACGCCGATGGGCGACTTGGCGGCCGACACCGCGATCGAAGGCTCCGACGGGCGATACCGCGCGCAGCTCTCGCGGGATTGGGAGATCTGGGGTCCGAACGGCGGCTACCTCGCCGTCATCGCCCTCCGCGCCGCCGGCGCGCACACGTCGCTGCGCCGACCGGCCACGTTCTCGTGCCACTACCTGGGCGTCGCCGACTTCGACGCCGTCGACCTGGACGTCCGGACGACCCGAGGGTCACGACGCGCCGCCTCCGTCGCGGTCTCGATGACCCAGGCCGGGAAGCCGATCCTCGAGGCACAGGCCTGGATCGTAGGTGACGTCGACGGGCTCGAGCACGACGCCGCTCCCATGCCGGCCGTTGCGCCACCCGACGAGCTCCCCAACGTGGACGAGCTCATGACCGGCGAAGAGCGCGGGCCCTATCACGCCTTCTGGAGCAACTTCGAGGAGCGACCGCTCGCATGGCTACCGCGATCGGAATGGGAGACGCGCGAGCCCGGTGACCCGAACTTTCGATCGTGGTATCGCTACGTTCCGCGCGACACGTTCGACGACCCTTTCGTCGACGCGGGCCGGGCGCTGCTTCTCTTGGACACGCTGGGATGGCCCGCCGCCGTGCGCGCGTACACGAGCGACCTGCCCTTTTACGCGCCGAGCCTCGACGTCACCGCGCGATTCCACGCCCGCGCGCCCGAGACGCCGTGGCTCCTCGCCGAATGCAGCTCGCCGGTTGCGCGCGACGGTCTGGTGGCGAGCGCGGTGTCCGTGTGGTCCGCCGACGGAGGGCTGCTGGCGAGCGGGGGACAGCAGATGCTCTGTCGTCCCATGAGCCTCCAGGGATGAGGAGACAGGCGCTCCTCGTCGGCGTCACGGGATGTAGTGCGAGTGGATCACCCACCACGCGCAGAGCGCCTGCCCGGCCACGGCGACACTGAACGCGGCGACGAGCACCCACCGGCGGGCGCGGTCGAGCAGCACGCCGGCTGCGACGAAGGGCGGGAAGCACTCGTTCGCATACCGACCGAGCCCGACCATGCCGAGCCCGAGCGACGGCAACAGGTACAGCACGGTGAACACGGTCCATGCGGACGGCAACCGGCGGCGGACGAGGAACAAGGCGCCCAGCGCAGCCAGCGCGAGGAAGAGGTGTGGGAACACGTAGTCGTACCGCCACGGCGCGAGCGCGAACGCCTTCACGGTGACTTCGGGCCAGCCCTCCTTCGACGACAGGAACACAAGCGAGTCGCCCGTCCAGTGGTAACACGCGACGCACCACAGCGCGACTGCGACCACCGAAGGTGCGCAGACGAGTAGGGCGCGGCGCCACGAGCGCAGCACGAACACGAGCGCGACCGCGAGGACGATGCCGTTCGGTCTGACCATCGCCGCCCCCGTGACGAGAACGGCGGCCGCAAGGTCGTGCCGTTCGTCCACGAGAATGAACGCCCAGACCGAGACCGCGAGCCAGATTGCCGACGGGTACACCATCGAGAAGACGAACGCGCCGGGGAACAGCGCCAGCGACCAGACCGCCAGACGTGCGGGGCGGGCGTTCGTGTAGCGGCGTGCGATGCGCCAGACGCCGGCCAGCGCGATCAGGAAGATCAGCTGGTTCAGCACGACCACGGTGCCTCGGTCCGGAAAACCGACCTCGCGAATCGCGCGTACGACGGCCGGGAAGCCGGGGAAGAACGGCCAGCGTGTCTGCACGCCTTCGACCGCCTCGGGGCCGTAGCCGAACCGGGCTATTGCGAGGTACCACTGGCCGTCCCATTTCGCGAAGCCCGTCGCGCGTATGCCGTCGTGGCCGATCGACGCGGCGCCGACGATGAGCGCCACCGAGTAGATGCGGGACACGAGCCAGGGGAGCACGACCTCGTGCCAGGGGAGGAGCGGCAGGCGCGCCGGCGCACGCGTCGCGTGCGCGGAGGCTCGGGTGGGAGCGTCCATCGGGGTGACGAGGCTAGGCGAGGGCTGCGGCTAGCTTCAGCGCATGCGAACCCGGCTCGTCATTTCGGGGGCAGTCATCGCATGTGTCGTCGCGGCGTGCGGCGGAAGCGACGACAACAAGAAGTCCTCACCCACGACGACCGCAGCATCGGCACCGACGACCACCACCGGCGCGTCGGCGGGATTGCAGGTCGGCGACCGGGTGACGGCCAATGGCAGCGACCTCGAGAAGTCGTCGAACCCGGACACGCGTCAAATCGACCCCGAGCTCGCGTGCCGCACGTACCTAGACACGCCGAATGGCATGTGCGAGATCGTCATGATGGCAGGTGGCAACGCGTTGTGGACCGTTGAGCCGCGGCAGGAGACCGCCAGCGGCGAACGGTTCTGGAACGTGGGAATCCGGGTGCGATCCAAGTCGATGCCCGACGGCGGCTGGGACGTCGCGCTGCGTGTGCCGCGTGATGACGCCCTCTACGCAAATGTGGCCGTGAAGCAGCAGGACGTGACGGGTGACGGCCGGCCCGAGATCCTCGTCGGCTACCGCTCCGGCGGCACCGGCCAATTCGAGTCGTACGACGTGGTCACGTACGAGCCCGGCAATCCGCTCGAGGTTGCGATGCACCGTCGCGGATTGCACAAAGGGTCGGTCGTGCTCGAGGGAACGACGATCGTCGACTACTCGGCCGACGAGAAATCTCCGGAGTGCTGCCCGACGACGGCGCAGCGGACGGCGATCGCGTTCATCGGCGGTGAGTTCCGCGTGACCGAAGTGAGCGAGATCCCGATCGACCAGCAGCCGGCGGACTTGTTCGGGTGACGCTCAGCCGCGCGGTGGGTCGAGGCGCGGGCGGATCTCGTCCATCCGATCGTCGACCTTCTTGACGCCCTCGGTGCGCTCCGCCAGCTTGACGGCGACGTCGCGCACCTCGGGCTCGACGATCCCACGGAGCACCGCGACGCCGTCGCGCACGGCGACCTCGAGCCCGGGCGCGCGCCGGGTGCGGCGGTCGCCGTGGAGGGCCATGCGCAGTCTCGCTTCGGTCGCCACGTCCTCGGTGTTACCGGACACCAGCCCCTGGGCCGACCGGACGCCGAATGCGGCCCAGTCGATGACGTCGTCGCGGTTCCGCCACGCCCACAGCGCGATCGCGGAGCCGCTCAGTGGCAGGTAACGCCGGAGGATGCCGGAGACGCCCACGGGCTCAGGCTACCCGGGCGGTTCATTCGGGATGCGCCGCGACGGCTGCGATCAGGGTGTCGAGCGGCCCGGTCGCGGTCTGGGACCCGCCCCCGTTGACGAGCACGGAGAACACGAACGCGCGCCCGCCGATGGTCGTCCCGTAGCCCGACAGCGCGGTCCCGCCGATGATCGTCCCGGTCTTCGCACGCACCTTGCCCTCCGCTGCGGTGCCCCGGAAGCGTGTCGCCAGCGTGCCGCTCCGGCCCGCGAGCGGTAACGCGGCCTCCAGTTGCGGCCACCAGTGCGCATCGCGCGCCGCTTGCAGCAGCTTGCGCCACTCGCGCGGTGAGCGGCCGTTGGCCCGGCTGAGACCCGACCCGTCGTCGTCGGTGCCGGACAGGGGCACGCACAGCGGCTCCAGCGCGGCGCGGGTCGCGGCCAGCCCACCTGGCGTGGAGCCGGGCGCGCCGGTGGCGTGTCCGACCTCCTTGAGCAGCTCCTCGGCGGCCATGTTGTCGCTGCGCAGCAGCGTGTCGGTCAGGAGTGTCGACGCCGGCGCGGATGTCAGCGATGCGACGACGATGCCGCCGTCGGGCGCGGCGCCGTGCACAGTCGGGCCGGCGACGCGCACGCCGTGAGCTTCGAGCGCGCCGCGGAGCAGCTCGCCGTGGGCGATCCCGGGGTCGGCGAGAAATGCAGGATCGCGTCGGTAGCGGTTGCGGTCGACCATGAGCGCGGACAGCGGTCCGGCGTACGCCGGGAACTGCCAGTCCTGCCAGCCGGCAGCCCGCCGCACCGAGTCCTGACGCGACTCGTCCACGACCAGCGCGCCCGGAACGGTCGTGACGCCGGCCGCTCGCACCTGCGTCGCCAGCGCGTCGAGCGAGTGCGGACCGCCGGCTGTGAGCGACGGGTCGCCGCCGGCCATGACCACGAGGCTGCCGTCGGGCGCCGACCGCACCTCGGTGGTGAACCGGGCGGCGGGGCCGAGTACCGCGAGCACTCCCATCGCGGTGAGCAGTTTCTGGTTCGACGCCGGGAACAGCGGCGTGTCGGGCTCGTGGGCGCCGACTTCGCCGAGCCCTTCGACCCAGATCGAGAGGCCGAAGCGGTTCGCGTCCACCGCCGGGTCGGTCGTGAAGCGCCTCACGGCCAGGGTGAGGTCGGGCGGGACGGGTGCGCCGGGCGCGTCGAGCGCGGGATCGGGCGTGCACGGCGCGGTCGTCGGCGGCGGGGGAGCAGGCGCCGTCGTAGGCGGCGCGGCACGCGCGCCGGGTCGCGCGCGGGCCGATCCGCTGTCGTCGGGCTCGTTGCACGCCCCGACGGCGACGAGCAACGCCACTGTGAGCGCGGCTGCGCTCCTACGCCTCATCCCCCGATAGCCTCACCGGTCACCATGCCACTCGACCTGCACGAACTGGTCGCGCCCGCTCACACCGCCCTCGTGCTGCAAGAGGTCCAGAACGGCGTGGTGGGAGAGACTTCGGCGTTGCCCATGCTCGCGGCCGAGGCGAAGAAGGCCGGCGTCGTGGAGCACTGCGCCGAGCTGGCCCGCGCCGCGCGTGCGGCGGGCGTCCCAGTCCTCCACTGCACGGCCGAGACACGTGCCGACCGCAAGGGAGCCAACCGGAACGCCCGGCTGTTCATGGGCGCGCAGAAGTCGTCCGTCGACCTCACCCCGGGGTCCGCTGCGGTGCAACCGCCCGCCGAGATCGGTGTCGACCCCGGCGACCTCGTGCTGCCCCGGCACCACGGCCTCGGCCCGATGACCGGCACCGAGCTCGATCCGGTACTCCGCAACCTCGGCATCACGACGATCGTCGGCGTCGGCGTGTCGCTGAACGTCGGCATGACAAACTTCGCGTTCGACGCCGTGAACCGCGGGTACCAGTTCGTCATGCCGCGTGACGCGGTGGCTGGAATCCCTGCCGAGTATGCGGAAGCGGTGCTCGAGAACACGCTGAGCCTCGTCGCGACACTCACGACGACCGCCGAGGTCACGGCGTCGTGGCGCGCGTAGCATCCGCCTCATGACTGACACGCCGTGGCTCGGTGACGCGTGCTCGCTCGTCGAAGCGTTCCGTTCGGGAGAGCGCACCCCACTCGACGAGCTCGACGTCACGCTCGCAGCGATCGAGCGCTCCGATCTCAACGCATTCTCGTACGTGAACTCCGAAGAGGCGTACGCCGTCGCCGCGAGCGCAGACGTGAACGCACCGTTCGGCGGCGTGCCCGCGGGAGTGAAGGAGCTCGATACCGTCGCGGGCTGGCCGTACACGCAGGCGAGCGTGCCGCTGAAGGACTGCGTCGCCACACACGATTCGACGCTCGTCAGCCGGCTCCGGTTCGCCGGCTCCGTGCTCGTCGGCCTCACGACGTCGAGCGAGTTCGGTGGCGTGAACCTCACGCGGACGAACCTCAACGGCGTCACGCGCAACCCGTGGGACCTCACCCGCACGCCCGGCGGGTCGACCGGTGGGGGGTCGGCGGCAGTGGCCGGCGGCCTGGTCACGGTCGGGACCGGCGGGGACGGGGGCGGCTCGCTGCGCATCCCAGCCGGGTTCACCGGCCTGGTCGGGCTCAAGTGCACGTACGGCCGGATCCCGAAGAGCCCCGAGATGTGCGTGGGGTCGCTGACCGCCGTGCTCGGTTGCGTCAGCCGGTCGGTGCGCGACACTGCCCGCTTCGTCGACGTGACGAACGGCTTCGATCAGCGCGACCCGTACAGCTTGGCGCGCGTCGACGGATGGGAAGCCGGTCTCGGCACGCACGAGCTGCGCGGCAAGCGCGCCGCCATCGTGCCCGACCTCGGCATCGCGGTCGTGCATCCTGAGGTCGCCGAGATGGTCGTGACCCACGGCGAGGCACTGGCTCGCGACGCCGGCCTCGAGCTCGTCGACGTGCCGGTGAAGCTCCCCGAGCTCGGCTACGAGTGGGCGTTGTCGGGGTTGTCGGAGGTGCTGGCGATCCTCGGCGACCGCTACCCGGACTGCGAACCCGATCTCACGCTGGAGATCGGCTTCGGGCTGAAGGTCGCCACGGAGGTGTACAACCTCGAGGCCCGCGCCCGCGTCGAGAACCGTCGCACCGCGATGAACGAGGCCATGGCGGACGTCTTCGACCAGGTCGACTTCGTCATCGCAGCCGCCAATCCCGACGTCGCGTTCGCGGCCGAGGGCCCGCTGCCGACGCAGGTGGGCGACCAGCAGGCGGAGCTGGGCAACAACGGCGCCCTGACGATCCCGGCCAACGTGTTCGGCAGCCCCGCGTGCTCGATCCCGATCGGGAGGAACCGCGGGATGCCCGTCGGCCTCCAGGTGCTCGGGCGCCACTTCGAAGAGCCGCTCCTCCTCGACCTGGCACTCACGGCCGAGCGCGAGCGGCCCTGGCCCCTCGTCGCGGCCGGTTCACCCGTCTGAGCCCGGACCAGGGTCAGCGGATGTACTCGCCCGCGTTCACGAGGAGCGACTGGCCCGTGACCATGCGGGCGCGGTCGGAGGCGAAGAACACCACGACCTCCGCCACGTCGCCGTCGCTCGGGATCTCGCCCAGCGGCATCTGCTCGGTGATGCCGTTCACGATCGACTCCGGCTCGACGTTCTGCGCCTTCGACGTCATGTCGACGTACATCTCGACCGGCGGACCCCACATCCACGACGGCACGACGGTGTTGACGCGGATCCGGTACGGGCCGAGCTCGCGCGCGAGATGCGTGACGGCGCCGAGAATGGCGGCCTTCGACGCGCCGTAGGCGGCCTGGGGGAGCTGCGACCAGAACATTGCCTGGCTCCCTATGAACACGACCGAGCCCCCCTGTTCCTTCATCGCCGGGATCACCGCCTGCGTCATCTGCATGGTCCCGAAGAGGTTGATCTCGATGGCCTGCCGCCAGCTGTCCCAGTCGGCTTCCTCGAGCCCTCCGAACACGGCGTCGAGCGCGGCGCAGTTCACGAGCGCGTCGATGCGCCCGAACCGTTCCGTCGCGGTGGCGGCGAGCCGCGCGCACTGGTCGGGGTCGGTGATGTCGGTCACCTCCCACGCAACCTTCGCTCCGGACGGGTCGATCTCCGCGGCCGCCTTCTCGAGGTTCGCCTGCGTGCGAGCGCCGATCGCGACGTTGGCCCCCTCGCGCGCGGCCGCGGCTGCAATCTCACGGCCGAGGCCGGGGCCGACCCCGGACACCACAACCGTCTTGCCGTCGAGCATCATCGGGCAGTCCTTCCTGTCGTTCGGCGAGTCGGTTTGCGGCGTGCCGGGGTGCGCGGCGCAGACGCGCGCAGGCCGACGCGGCACTTCGGGGCCCGTCGCCCGTCCCACGGCGCACGCCCGCCCGCCTGGGCCGTGACGCGCGCCGCCGCTTGGCGCACCGCGGCGCCGTACCGGGCGAGCTCGTCGTAGGTGACCTGGCTGCGGAACACCAAGAGCCCCAGGAGCAGGTCGGGATGGCCGTCGTGGTCGAAGCTCGGCGACGTCACGAAGGTCACCGCATAGTGCCCGCCCCGACGGAGGTGTCTCGACACGTAGTGGCGGTCGGCGAGGTTGGAGACCATGTTGGCGATCGCGTCCTCGGCCGGAGCAGGCAGGGCGTGGCCGTCGAGGCCCGCCAGCAGCGTGAGCGCGCCCACGGACACGTCACTCATGCGTTCGACGATGTAGCCGTGCTCGCGGGCCGTGTCGA
>Ga0126307_10002019_pt1 | contig 13618 bp, 10 predicted proteins | sample Plot28_FD_89955 | JGI IMG/M metagenome (GOLD analysis project Ga0126307, IMG submission 89955) | Serpentine soil microbial communities from UC McLaughlin Reserve, CA, USA - Plot28 | ecosystem: Environmental > Terrestrial > Soil > Grasslands | place: USA: UC McLaughlin Reserve, Lake County...
CTTCCCGACGATCGACTTCCACGCACCGATATCGTTGTCGGTCATCGCGCGCCAGAAATCGGGCAGCGGTCCGCGATCCAGCAGCTTGACGCCCTTGTAGGTGTAACTGCCGATCGTCCCCTGCAGCTTGTCGAAGATCAGGGCGAACTCCGGCCCCTTGAACCGGATCAAATGCCCGGCGTCAGACATGGACAGCGGTGGGGTGGCCTCGATCGTCGCCGGGTCCGGCCCCGAACGCCCACCCGTCTCCGCCGGCAACTCCCACTGCTCCCAGGCCAGCAGGTGCCCCCTCTTTGCCCAGGAGGTATCCGCCCGGAGAGTAAATCGAAGATTGAGGAAGTATTCGGTCCCCGACGGAGCCGGGGTACGCGGCCGCGCCATCAGCGGCAGCGAGAACTCCGCTGCCTGTCTCGGCTGGAGGTCGAGAACCGGCAGCCGTCCTGCCGCGACCGTCTGTCCGTTCGATGCGGTGATCGTCCACGATCCCTCCAGGACGTCCTTCGCATTGGCAAAGTCGAACCAGTTCTTCACCCGGATCCGGCCTCCGGCGAGATCGACAGGTTCCGCGTGGATGTAGCGGTAGACGTACTTGATGGCCGCGAGGCCAGGGTGTGGCACACGGTCAGCCGAGACGAGGCCATTCTGGCTGAAGTTCGAATCGTTGCGGATCGCGAGGCGATCCTCCCACCACCCGCCATACGCCAGGAATGTGTCACCGCGTCCGCGGCGGAACTGCGGCGGCACCGGCTGACGGATCCCCTGGTCCACCCAATCCCACACGAAGGCGCCCTGGGCGTTCGTGTCTGAATAGAAGATGTCCCAGTACTCCTTCAGCCCGCCGTTGCTGTTGCCCATCGCGTGCGTGTACTCGCAGAGCAGGAGCGGCACATCGGGACGCGCTTGCGCCCGGCTGGCGGTGGCCGCCGGCGTTGGATACATGAAGGAGTTGATGTCGCTGCTGCCACCGGCCGTCCGTGCGGCTCCTTCGTAATGAACGGGGCGCGTCGGATCTCGTCGCTTCAGCCACTGGTACTCGGCGGCGATGTTCGGCCCGTCGCCGCATTCGTTGCCGACCGACCAGATCACGATCGACGGATGGTTCTTGTCGCGCTCGACCATGCGCTCCGCGCGATCTACGTACGCGGGCCGCCAGAGCGGCGAGTTGCTCAGCCAGTTCTGCGGGTTGGTGCCGAAGCCGTGGCACTCGACGTTCGCTTCGTCGATCAGGTAGAGCCCGTATCGATCCGCGAGCTCATAAAATTCCGGAGCGTTCGGATAATGCGAGGTGCGGACGGCGTTCACGTTGTGCTGCTTCATCAGCTCGATGTCTTTGATCATCAGGGCGGTGCTGACGTAGTGCCCGGTGTCGGGACTGTGTTCGTGACGGTTCACTCCCTTGAAGAGCACGGGACGGCCATTGATCAGGATTCGGCCGTTGCTGATCTCCACCTTGCGAAATCCCACATGCGACGGAATGACTTCCAGAATCTTCCCTGAGGCGTCCTTCAACGTGAGCACGATCCGATACAGGCTGGGCGTCTCCGCCGTCCACTTCTGGGGCGACGCCACCAGCAGCGACAGGGTGGTCCGCCCCTCGCCGCCGGCGGCTGCCTTCGCTGCCGCCGTTCTCGTCCCCACCAGCGCTCCGGAGACGTCGAACAACGCCATCGTCAGCTGCGCCGCGGCAGCGACCTTCGAGGAGTTGCGCACGTCGGCGCGCACGACGAGCGTTGCGTCCCGATATGAGGCATCGAGATCGGTGGCGATCTCCAGGTCGCGGATGTACTGCGCCGGCCTGCTCCATAGATAAACGTCGCGGAAGATGCCGCTGAGGCGGAACATGTCCTGGTCTTCGAGAAACGATCCGTCGCTGTGCCGGTATACTTCGACGGCCAATGTGTTCGGACCTGGCTGCACGTACTTCGTCACGTCGAACTCCGCCGGCGTGCGGCTGTCTTCGCTGTAGCCGACACGCTGACCGTTCAGCCACAGGTAAAACGCCGAATCGACGCCGTCGAAATTGAGCAGCACCCGCCGCCCCGCCCACGCGCCGGGAAGGTCGAACGAGCGCCGATAGGAACCGACTGGATTGTCTTCGCGCGGCGGACGCGGATTCTGCCGGTCGTGCGGGAATGCGTAGCCGATGTTCACGTAGACCGGCGTGCCGAATCCCTGAATCTCGATGTTGCCAGGCACTCGAATGCCCGCCCATCTGGTGACGTCGTAACCGGGCCGGAAGAAGTCAACCGGCCGGCTCGCCGGGTTCGGCGACGCTTTGAACTTCCAGATACCGTTCAGCGACAGGAACCAGGGCGAGCGGCTCCGGTCGCCACCCCGCGCCAGATCTGCCGACGGGTATCCCATCATCGTTGCGTGAGGCTGCTCGGTATTGACATGGAGGACGGCCGGATCGTTCCACTCGGCAGCTGGACCCGGCTCCTGGCGTGTTGCCAGGAGAACTGTGAAGCTGAAGGTGAGCGCCAGCATGATCGAAGTCAGCATGCGGCCGATTCTACCGGGACGACTGCAGCCAGGGGGGTCTCGTGCGCCGCGCCGCTGCGCCGTGCATTGAGGATCGAGGCCACTCATGCGCTGCGAGCCGACCGCTAGACCGATCTATTCTCAAGGGCTCGAGCGGCTGACGTACTCCTCGAGTATCCCGAGTTTCCGGGCGTTGCGGCCAACCGCACGAACCAGAACACCCGCGGCTGCCAGCTTGCGGACAACGACGCTGCCAAGCTGACCGTTGGCGCCGGCCGCGAGCACTCGAGACTTCGCCACTTTCCCTTGGTGACCTGCAAGAACTTTTTCGCAACAACCAGTTCCGGCCGGTCGCTGCTCGACTCGCTGGTGAGCGCAACGAGTTTCGCGTAATAGAGTCGCGCCTTTGCCGAGTCTCCGGTCACTTCCGCGGCCCGCGCGGCCCCGGCAATGCCGCGGTAGCGATTGGGCTCCTTGGCCATGCTCGATTCATATGCGGCGAGTGCCTCCGCCGCCATGCCGCTCTCCATCAGCATTGCGCCGTACAGCTCTCGAGCGGGCACCAGCGGTCCAGGCGTCAGGGGTGACTTTTCCGTCTTGTCTTCCGCGTCGGCGGCTGCACGCATCGCAGTCAACGCCGCGTCGTGCTTCCCCTCGGCGTAAAGTTGCCAGGCAGACGCCACTTGCCACTGGATGTCGACCTGCTCAGACCAGTAGGCGTCTTTCGCGGCTCGCAACTGGTCGCGTAATTCCGCCAGCCTGGCAATATCGACGCCGGCGGCGGCGGGCTGGCGAGAGCGGCTCGCGCCGAGCGCCCGCGCAAAATGAGTCATCGCATCTGCGTAGCCGAATCTCGACGGGCTCAATGGCAGTTGCGTCGCAGCCGTCCAATCGTTCCTCTCGACGACATAACGCGCGGGACTCGACGCGAGCGCGAAGGCGCCGGCATTCCGGTCCACGTCGTACCCGGTCACGATCAGCATCTCGTCGATGACGCGCCTGGCTTCCCGATCGCGGCCGAGTTGCAGATAGGCGTAGACGACGTAGTCCGACGCGTGCAGTTGATCGTCCGGCTCCTTGCTCTCCGTCGCGAGTTTCGCGGCGGTGGTGTTCGAGGCGATCGACTCATTCCAGGATCCCACCCGCGTGAAAATGTGCGACGGCATGTGCTGCGCGTGAGGCGCCGCTTCGGCGATGCGGGCATACCGCACGGCTGCGTCGAGCCCTTTCGTCGCCAGCGCCGGATAGTCGTAGGTGTGAATCAGGTAGTGCGCGGCGCCTGGATGGGTGGGCTGGCGCTTGAAGATGGGCTCGAGGATGGACGCGGCTTTGAGCTGGTTCGCGTAGGTCTTGTCGGACGGCGATGCGCTCATGTCGAGCGCCAGGGCATAGTAGATCTGCACTTCGTCGTCGCCGGGGTAGCGGCCCGCAACCCCTTCCATCGCCGTCGCGTAAGCCTGGGCGCGCGTACGCTGGTCCACTTTGTCGTAGTCGGTGTAAAGAGTTGCGATTGCAGAGATCAGGTCGTTCTCGCGCGCCGTCTTCGCCCCAAGCTGTCGACCCTTCTGAACGGCGGCGAGTCCCCCGGCGAGGTTTTTTGGCGGCGTTGGATTGAAGGGATTGCCCAGCAGGCTCTGCGCGATCCCCCAGTAGGCAATCGCACACTGCGGGTCTGCCCGAAGCACTTCGTCGAATCTCGACTTCGATTCGCGATACCAGAACGAGTGCTGATAACGCATGCCGCTGTCGAAATGGCCTTGAGCCGCCTGGTTGCAGGAGGTCTCGAAGTGAACGGTGCCGAGATGCTGGTGGCTGGTGTCCTGGCTTGCTGCGGACGGCGCGTACGCTGCAACCAGCACCATCGCGGTCGCGAGGGTATGTGGAACTGGCATAGTGTTGATAACAATAAACCAGATGAGAGCAGGCGGTCAGACCGCTCCTGGGCCGGCGTGCCGGGGGGGTTGACGATCCGCTGAAGGCACACGAGCATCAAGCGCGCAGCCGGCTACCGAAGCCAGCGTCAGTCAGTCAATTCCGGAGTCTCGGGGCCGAAGCTGTCCCACTGACGGTACCACCATGTCAAGTTACGCCAGGCGTTCAACAAGATTCCTGTCTCCGGCTCCCTGGTCACGGTGGAACTGTCGGCGGCCAAAATGAAAAACACGCCGCTTCTTGATGACTGCGAAGAGCGCCGGCAAGTACGTGTTCAGCGGCGTGGAGATCGCGGCGATGTTCTACATCGCGCTGACGCAGCATCTGTCGCGAACGTCGCTCTTCACCGACAGCCGGCGTGCGGTGCTGCAGGCAGCGCAGTCGCTGGTTCAGGAACAATCCGGCGGCGGTGCGGGACCGGAAGATCAGGGCGGTGAGAAATGGGTTCGCCGCGGCGGGGATCAGCCAGGCCCGGCCACGCGTCAGCCGAGTGAGGACGGAGCTGGTGGCAACATGTAGAGCGTCATTGCAAAAATCAGGTAGACCATCAGCACCAGCGCGCCGACAAACCACGCCGACCGGCCGCCGTTGGTCACGAGCGTGGCGGTAAAAGTCGCAATCAGCATCATCACCACCGCACCCGTCCAGAAGCGCAGATCCATCGGCGTTGGGCCGATCACATAGCTGAGGAGCACGAGCACCGGCGCCACGAACAGCGCAATCTGGGAAGCGCTGCCAAGCGCTATGCCGACGCTCAGGTCAAGCCGGTTCTTGCGCGCTCCGGAAAATGCCGACGCCATCTCCGCTGCTCCGCCGACCAGCGCCACAACGATGAACCCGACGAATGCCGGACTCATCCCGAACGCCACTGCAGCCTGTTGTACCGACTCGACGAAGACTTCGCTGACAAGCGCTACCAGCACCGTCACCCCCGCAAGGGCAGCCAAAGCCACGCCGATGGGCCACGCCGGTTGGTCAGCCTCTCCGTGCTCCGCGCTGGCGAACAATTCGCGATGCGTCTTCAGCGAAAACACCATCCCGAGCGCGTAAGAGACGATCAGCAGCGCCGACAACCCGACACTCAACTGCTGCGTGAAGGCCGCCGCGGATGCCGAGTCTGCCGTCGCCACCGTGGACGGAATCAACAACCCGATCGTCGCCAGAAACAGCAGGCTCGCCTGCAGTCGCGCGGTGACGCGATTGAACTCCTGGACGTGATACTTCAACCCGCCCAGCAGGAACGAGGCGCCGAGCATGAACAACGTGTTGGTGACGATCGCGCCGGCGATCGATGCCTTGACCAGCAGGTATTGGCCCGAGCGCAACGCGGCCAGCGCGATCACCAGCTCGGTGAGGTTGCCGAGCGTGGCATTGAGCAGCCCGCCGACGGTGTCACCGGTCCTGGCCGCCACCGACTCGGTCGCGTGACTGAGCAGGGTGGCGAGCGGCACGATCGCGATCACCGAGAGAACGAACAACAACGTGTGGGCCTCGGGCGCACGGGCTTCCATGACGAACACGGCGGGCACGAAAACCAGCAGCCACAACAGGGGATTGTGCCGAAGCGCGCTCATCAAGCGAGTCATCATTCCAGGCGGCTCAGCATTCTGGCGCTCGGTTGAGTTGACCGTCACGGGAACTGCTTCGAATGATATCCGCAAAGCTCAGCTCCAATTGACATATTCGAAGGCTCCGGATCCGGGGATGTCACAACCGCCGGCGCTGTTTCGTCCTACCTATGAAAGCGGAGGCTGGAGGTCGACGATGTTGAAATCGCTATTCCGGCGCACGGTGAGTGCGTTCGAGCGGCAGTGGAACTACGACGCGAGCTATCTGAGGGAGATAATAGATGCGAGCCCGCGCGCCGCATGGAGGTTTCTGAACGCCACGCGGCTTGGGAACTATCAACGTGACGTTCCGATCGAGGCGTTGGCCGCCGCGGGCCTCACGGCCGTTCGATCGGAAGACTGCGGTCCGTGCACGCAACTGGGCACGGCGATGGCTGAACGCCGAGGCGTTCGGCCGGAGACCCTCCGCGCCATCCTGGAGGAGAACGTAGCCGCTATGCCGGACGATGTGGCGCTGGTGTGGCGTTTTACGAAAGCCGTGCTGGCCCACGACACGGCGGCCGACGATTACCGAGCCGTGATCCTCGAGCGATGGGGACCGCGGGCCATCGTCACCCTGGCATTTGCGATCACCACGGCGCGCATTTATCCGACCGTCAAATACGCAATGGGGCATGGCAAGGCCTGCACCCGCGTCGTGGTCGGGGGAGTCCCGGTCGCGATTGAGCGGGAATTGACCTCGAACCCATGGGGTGTGCGTCCCAGCCAATCGCACGCGAGTCGATCCGCATGACGGATCCGGCGGTCAGTTTCGAACCGCACCGGCGGCGGCTGCTTGGACTGGCGTACCGCATGCTCGGTTCCGTCTCGGAAGCCGAGGACGCGGTCCAGGACGCATATCTGCGCTGGCATGCCGCCGATCGCGAGGCCGTCACCAACATCCGCGCATTCCTGACCACGACGACGACGCGACTCTGCCTCGACGCGCTCAAGTCAGCGCGCGCGCGCCGCGAGGCCTATGTCGGCCCATGGTTGCCGGAGCCGGTCATCGACAGCGCCGCGCTGGCGCCGGACGCACAGACCGAACTTGCCGAAGATCTGTCGATCGCGTTGCTGCTGGCGCTCGACCGGCTGTCGGCGCTGGAACGGGCTGCGTTCCTGCTGCACGATGTCTTCGATTGCTCGTTTGGCGAGGTGGCCAGCGCGCTCGATCGCAGCGAGGCAGCATGCCGTCAGCTGGCCGCACGTGCCCGCGCGCACGTCCGCGAGGCGCGGCCGCAAGGTACATCCACGGCTCGCGACGGTTCGGAGTCATCTGACCACCAGCAGCTGGTGTCCGCCTTCGTCATCGCTGCCAGGTCCGGCGACTTGCAGACTCTGATGGGCTTGCTGGCCGACGATGTACGGCTGATGACAGACGGTGGCGGCAAAGCGCGGTCCGCGCTGAACGTGATCGAGGGGGCCGATCGTACGGCTCGTTTCGTCGTCGGTGCCGTGAGCAAGGGGGTGTCCGAAGGCTCGATCATTCGCACGGCGCCGATCAACGGGCTCCCTGGTCTCATCGTCTACGCACCGAATGGGACCGTTCAGACGGTGGCCTTCGAAATCGCCCACAATCGGGTGCGCGCGATCTACGCGGTGAGCAATCCCGAGAAGCTGTCGCACCTCGTACCGCCGGCGTAGTACTCCTCAATCCCGAACGGCTTCCCGAGGTGCTGGGCGAGCCGCGCGTACAACGGGCTGGTGCGCAGCAACTCTTCGTGCCGGCCCCGCGCGACGACGCGGCCTTCGTCCAGGACGAGGATTCGATCCGCCGTCCGCACCGTCGACAGCCGGTGCGCAATCACGAATGTCGTCCGCCCCACCTGGAGCTGCCGGAGGCTCTTGAAGATCGACGCTTCCGTGATGTTGTCGAGCGCCGCGGTGGGCTCGTCCAGGATCAGGATCGGCGCGTTCTTGAGGAATGCGCGGGCGATGTTGATGCGCTGTTTCTGCCCGCCGGAGAGACCGTATCCCGCTTCGCCGAGCGGCGTGTCGTAGCCCTGCGGGAGCGCCATGATGAAGTCGTGCGCGCCGGCAGCGCGGGCGGCGGCTTCGATCTGCGCGTTCGACGCGTCGAGGTCCCCGTATCGAAGATTGTCTCTGATGCTCCCCGAGAAGACGAGTGTGTCCTGCAGGACGACGGCAATGCGCTGACGCAGCGACTTGAGGCTGTAGCGGCGAATGTCGACGCCGTCGATGAGAATACGGCCGGCAGACGCCTCGTAGAACCGCGTGATCAGGCTCACCGCTGTCGTCTTGCCCGAGCCGGAGAGCCCGACGATTGCGACGAGCTCGCCCGGCTTCGCGGCGAACGTCATGCCCCGCAGAACGTCACGGCCGTGCTCGTAGTGGAACGACACCCCATCGAACTCGACCTCTCCCCGTACGATCGTCCGCGCATCGATTGCGCCGGATGCATCGACAGGTTCCGGAACGAGCGCCAGCGTTTCGCGGATGCGTCGGACACTGGCGACGGCCTGTTGCAGCGCCCCCGTGGTGTTGGCGATGCCGCAGAGCGGCCCGTAGACGAACCCCAGGTAGGCGATCAGCACGAGCAGCGTCCCGAGCGAGATGCGGCCGTTCAATACCGACCCGGCGCCGACCAGGACCACGAGTGAGGTGCCGGCGATCGTCAGGCTGCTCACCATCGCGGAAAACAGTGCCTCCTGCTTCGTCGTGCCGAGCCGCGCGGAGAGGGCGCGGTCCGCGGCCGATGTGAATCTGCGGGACTCGAAATCCTCCCGCGCGTAGCTCTTGACCAGACGCAGGGCGGTCATGCTCTCGTGGAGACGCTGCACCATGGCGGACTCCAGCTCCTTCGCGCGCTCAGCGGCCGGGCGCATCGACCGGCCGTAGATCCGCAGCCAGAGGAACAGGAGCGGCACCACGACGAGCGATACGAGGGCGAGCTGGAGGTCGATACTGGTGAGCACGGCGAACATCGCCGCCAGCGTCAGCAGTGAGAAGACGATTGGAAACAGGCCGCGCATGACCAGGTGTTCGAGGCAGCAGGCGTCGGTTTCGAGCCGGTAGATCAGGTCCCCGGTGGGCATCCGGCCATGTTGCGACAGCGTCACGGCTGCAGGTGCGCGAACACCCGCTCGCGCAGGTCGCGGACCATGCGATGGCCTGTGCCGCTCGTCAGGCGCGAGTGGAACATCATCACGAACTGGTGGAGGAGCTGAACGGCGAGTCCAGAGCCGACCACCGCCACGAGCAACTGCTCGCGTTTGCCCTCTATCCGGGAGGTGAGGACGGCAAACGGCGCCAGCAGTGTCTCGACGATCGGCGGCAACGGCGCGGAGCCGAGAACGTGATCGACCACCGCCTTCAACGGCCACGCGACAGCATGCGGAGCAGTACTTCGAGGCACGAGAGCGTGACGAGTGCAGCGACCCGGCCCCGGTAGCGACGAAGATAGCGCCAGATCCACGAGAGGATCGGCTCGGACGAAACGATGGACTGTGAGAGGTGCGGGCGTTCTGGCACTGTTACTGTCGGAGACAAAAACAAAAGCCGTACCCGTCGACAAAAACCGCAATACGCCGACACTTCCGCCCCCGCCTGCTCGACCGACGAGGCACCCCTGCCGCGGCTGAACGCACAGGGCTGCCTCGAAAGGTAAGTAGAACCTCCAATTTCGTTCCTCGACTGACGTCTCCGTAATCACGCTGTATCTGATTGTCGGTTTTCTCCTTCCCGTTTCGTTTTCTGAGATGGGGACACTGAAACTGGCGCGATGCGCCACGACTGGAGGACCGCATGTGTCGTTGGTTGATCGCGCTCTCATTCATGCCGCTGGCGGCCGGACTTGGGACCGGCGTCCGCGCCCAGGATGCACCGGCACGGCCCGCGTACCAGCGGGACGCAGCGCCGGCCGGCCCCGCCGTCGAGCCGCCGGCAGGATTCGTCCTCGGCCCTGAGGATGTGCTGTCGATCGTGTTCTGGCGCGACAAGGACATGTCGACCCAGGTCACGGTCCGGCCGGACGGAAAGATCTCGCTGCCGCTGCTCGAAGAGGTCCAGGCCGCTGGTCTGACGCCGGCTGAGCTGCGCACGCGGCTCACCGAGGAATCGAGGCGCTTCTTCGATCATCCGAGCGTGACCGTCATTGTCAATCAGATCAACAGCCGCAAGGTCTTCATCACCGGGCAGGTGGCCAAGCCCGGCTCGTACGTGATCGCCGCGCCGACGACGGTGCTTCAGCTGATTGCGATGGCCGGCGGTCTGAAGGATTTCGCCGACAGCAAGAACATCACGATCGTTCGCCAGGAGCGCGGCGAGACTTCGAACTTTCTGTTCAATTACACACAGATCCGCAAGAATCTTCGCCAGAACATCGAGCTGAAGCCGGGCGACACGGTTGTTGTGCCTTGAGGGAACCAATGAAGACACAACCCTACCGGCCGGACGCCCTCGTCAAGATAGCCTGGCGCCGCAAGTGGCACATCCTCCTGCCCGCGATCGCTATTGCGACCGCGGCCTCGTGGATGATCCGGCATCTGCCGGACCGCTATCGCTCCGACGCATTGCTGCTCGTCGTTCCGCAGCCGGTTCCGGAAACCTTCGTGCGATCGACGGTGACGACCCGTGGCGATCAGCGGTTGCAGTCGATTACCCAGCAGATCCTGAGCCGGACGCAGCTCGAGCGCATCATCCGCGACTTCGATCTTTACGCCGATCGCCGTAAGACCCAGACGATGCAGGACGTCGTGGAATCAATGCGCAAGCGCGACATCGAGATCCGTGCTCAGAAGGGGGACGCGTTCCGTCTCGGCTTCACGTCGGAAAGTCCCGAGGTGGCGATGCGCGTCGTCGAACGCCTGGTGTCGCTCTTCATCGTGGAAACGTCACGCGACCGCGCGTCTCTCGCAGAAGGCACGGACCACTTCCTCGAACAGCAGCTCGAGGACGCCAGGCGCCAGCTGATTGACAACGAGACACGGCTGAGTGACTACCGCCGCCGCCACAATGGCGAGCTTCCCGCCCAGCTCGAATCGAACGTGCGTGGACTGAACAACACCGAGATGCAGCTGCAGGTGCTCGTCGACTCCGTGAATCGCGATCGGGATCGCCAGTTGATGCTCGAGCGGTCCATCAACGAAGCCGGCGACGACTTGATCCCCGACAGTGGCCCAGTGGCAGCTGCCGACACTTCGAAATCGAGTGCGGCCGAACAGCTGGTACGCGCGGAGTCGTCCCTCAAAGAGATGCAGGCGACGTTGACCGAGCAGCACCCCGACATCGTCACGATGAAGCAGACGATTGCGCAACTGCGGATCCGTGCCGCCGCGGAGATCGCGGCGCCGGTCGCCACACCCGGCGGCAGTGCCGCCGACAAGCTGCGACGGAATCGGGTGGAAGGGCTGCGCGCGGAACTGTCAGCGCTCGAGCGGCAGATTGAGCAGAAGCTAGCCGAGAGCACCCGCCTTCGCGGCGTCCTCACCAGGTACCAGAGCCGGACCGAGGCGGCGCCGACGCGCGAAGCGGAACTGGCAGTGTTGACGCGCGATTACGACACGCTCCAGCAAACCTACCGCACCCTGCTCGCGAAGAAGCAGGAGTCGCAGATGGCCGCGAATCTGGAGCGGCAGCAGATCGACGCCCATTTCAAGGTTCTGGACCCCGCAAGGCTGCCGGAGGAGCCAGTCTCCCCGATACGCGCCCGTCTTTACGCGATCGCGTGGTCAGGTGCATTCGGAATCGGCCTGCTTCTCGCCGTCATTCTCGAGTCTGTCGACCGCGGACTGCGCACGCAGGATGAGGTCCGCACGGCTCTCGGCCTGCCGGTGCTGGCCGTGATTCCCCTGGTGTCATCGCGTCGGCGGCTGTTCACATAGAGAAGGGAGACAGGGACGTGATCAACGCGAACTACGCGCAAGCGACGGCCGGTTCCACCAGGCTGTTCGATCTCCGCGAGACGGACCGGGCGCCGGAAGCATCTGCGGAAGTCCGCACGATCGGTGATGCGGCCGACAGGCGGCTGATCGTGCATCCCGAAGCAGATCCGGTGTTTGTCGAGCAGTACCGGCGACTCGGGGCGGCGCTGCACCAGGCCCAGCTCGAGAATGGTGTCCGCAGCGTCATGGTCGCAAGCGCCGTCGCTGCAGAGGGAAAAACGCTGAGTGCGACGAACCTCGCATTGATCCTGAGCCGCTTCAAGAAGCGTGTGCTGCTCGTCGATGGCGACCTGAGGAAGCCATCGATTCACCGGCTGCTTGGGATCGAGAACGGTATCGGCCTCACCGATATGCTCAAACGACCCGGTGGGCAGCTTTGGGCTCACACCCTTTCGCCGACACTCTCCGTCGTCACCGGCGGTCAACACGATCCCGATCCGATGGCGCTGCTGATTTCTGACGCCGTCCGTCAGTTCATGACGCAGGCCCAGGACCAGTTCGACTGGATCATCGTTGATACGCCTCCGATCGTGCTCTTCCCCGATGCCAGGCTGTTCGCCGACCGGCTCGATACCTGCGTCATGGTCGTGAGTGCGGCCACTACGGCATCCCCGGTCGCAGTGGCTGCGGTGGACGCACTCGGGGTTTCGCGCATCCTCGGCGTCGTGCTCAATCGCGCCGATTCGTCCGAGATCGCTTCGGGCTACGGCTATGGCTACGGCCGGTACGGCGCCGCTTCCCCCGGGCGCCGCGGTCCTTTCGCGAGGTGGCGCTCCGCGAGGAGCTGACCGCAGCCATGTTCCTCCCCACCCCTCGCTCGTTCGTGCTGCTCACTGGCGAAACCTGCCTGCTGTTAACGGCGGTCATTGCCAGCACGTTCGTCCAACTCGGTCCGCTTGCGGTCCCGGCGTTGTCTGAAGGCATCGGCGTGCTGCGCGTGATCCTCGTGGTCGGCGTGTGTCAGATGTGCCTCCACTACGCGGATCTCTACGAGCTTCCGCGCATCCAGAACGTCGGCGAGTTCCTGTTCAGGCTGCTTCTGGCGCTCGGTGCCACCTCGCTGATTCTCGCCTTTCTGTACGCCTGGTTCCCGCGATGGGCGATCGGGCCAGGCGTGTTTCTGATCGTCGGCATCCTGGTGACCTCGCTCGTGCCCTCGTGGCGGCTGACGTTTGCCTGGGTGTCGTCGCGGGTTGTGCCGCGTAAGCGGCTGCTGATCGTCGGCACGAACCCCGCCGCGGTCGAGCTCGCGCGAGAGCTCATCGCTCGCCGACACGAACTCGGGGTCGAGATCGCCGGGTTTGCCGATTCGAGCGTGGGTCAGCCAGGTTCACTGGTCCTCGGCCACGTCGTGGGTGCAGTCGAAGATATCCCGTCGATGATCCGGACCACCGGCGCTGACCGTGTCATCGTCAGCCTGTCGGACGCCCGCGGCAAGCTGCCGATGGATCAACTGCTCGACATTCGTCTCCAGGCCAACGTCACATTCGATCACCTCGCATCCGCGTACGAACGGTACACCGGCAAGATCGCGCTGGAGGCGCTTCGCCCCAGCTGGTTCATCTTCTCGCCCGGGTTCCGTAAGACCCGCCTGCTGCTGCTCGCAAAGCGCGCTCTCGATATCGTGCTGGCGGTCGTCGCTCTCGTCCTTTCCGCACCGCTGATGCTTCTGGCGGCTGCGATCGTCAAGCGAAC
>Ga0126307_10002020_pt1 | contig 13617 bp, 16 predicted proteins | sample Plot28_FD_89955 | JGI IMG/M metagenome (GOLD analysis project Ga0126307, IMG submission 89955) | Serpentine soil microbial communities from UC McLaughlin Reserve, CA, USA - Plot28 | ecosystem: Environmental > Terrestrial > Soil > Grasslands | place: USA: UC McLaughlin Reserve, Lake County...
CGGGATTCGCCTCACGCCAGGGCGCGCGTGAGCTCGACGAACTGCTCCGGCGCGAGCGCCTCGGCCCGCGCCTCGGGCGCGACGCCGATTCGTTCGAGCGCCGCCGCGCCGACCTCCCGGGTCACCAGTCCGGCGAGCTCGAGCGAGTTCGGGAGCGTCTTCCGCCGGTGGGCGAACGCGGCCTCGACGACGCACTTGACGCGCCTGTGATCGGGGCGGATGCCGGTGCCGCGACGGCGGAACGCGACCAGGGCCGAGTCCACATTGGGCCGCGGCCGGAAGACGTTGCGCGAGACGGGATGGAAGCCCGTCCGCTGGGCGGCAAGCTGGACGAGGACGGAGACGCCGCCGTAGGCTTTCGTGCTCGGTTCGGCGAAGAAGCGGTCGGCGACCTCGCGCTGGACCATCACGCACCAGAGACCGACCGTCGGCAGCCCGTCGAGGCTCTCAACGACGATCGGCGTCGCGACGTTGTACGGCAGGTTCGCGACGAGCTTCGTCGGCGCCGGCTCGCCCGCCGAGAGATCGAGCTGGAGCGCGTCGCCGAACTGGAGCTCCACGTTCTCGCGCTGCGCGAAGCGCTCGCGGAGCGGCGACTCGAGTGCGCGGTCGAGCTCGACTGCGCGCACGTGCCCCGCGCGGTCGGCCAGGTACTCCGTGAGCACGCCGAGACCGGGGCCGATCTCGAGCACCGAGTCCTCGGCCTGCAGGTCGGCGAGCCGGCCGATCACGCTCAGGATGTTGTCGTCGACGAGGAAGTGCTGGCCGAGGTCGCGGTTCGACGTGACCGGGAAGCGACTCACGACAGCCGAAAGGCCGCGTCGGCATTGGCGTCGATCTGCGCGGCCAGCGCGTCGACGTTCTCTTGCCTCGCGGTCGCCAGGGCGGCGACGGTGTGGACGACGTTGGCCGGTTCGTTGGGCCGGCCGCGTCGAGGTTGCGGCGAGAGGTAGGGGCTGTCGGTCTCGACGAGCAGCCGGTCGCCGGTCACGGCCCGGGCGGCGGCGCGCAGGTCGTAGGCGTTCGGGTAGGTGACGTTGCCGGCGAAGGAGACGTACCAGCCATGCTCGAGCGCCGGGTCGAGCAGGCCGGGCGACGAGAAGCAATGCATCACGACGGTGCCCTCGAAGTCGTCGAGCGCGGTCAGCGTGTCCGCGTCGGCCGCCCGCGTGTGGACGACGACCGGCTTGCCGAGCTCCGCGGCGAGCGCGAGCTGCGCCTCGAACAGCGCGCGCTGGCGGTCATGCGGCGCGTAGTCGCGGTAGTAGTCGAGGCCGGTTTCGCCCACGGCGACCGCTCGCTCGCTCGACAGCAGCTCGCGCAGCTCGTCGACTCGCTTTGCCTCGTCCATGCCCGCCTGGTGAGGATGAATCCCGAGCGCCGCGTAGACGCCGTCCTCGCGCTCCGCCACGTCGAGCGCCGCACGGCCCGAGGCGATCCCCGATCCGACCGCGATCACCCGCGTCACTCCGGCCCCGCGTGCCCGGGACAGCACCCGGGGCGGATCGTCCTCGAGCGCATCGAGGTGCGCGTGCGTGTCGATCACGCGGCGTCGGCCGCGTCTTCCATCCGGCGCAGCTCCTCGGCCTCGACCTTCCCAGGGTCGAGCTTGGGAAAGAGCGGTCTCGGCTCGCGCAGCGCTTGGCCGGGCGGGAGGTCGCCGGGCTCCCACGACCCGACCCAGCTCGCGTAGTCGCCGGTGAGCACCACGTGCTCGTTACCGTCGTCCTCGACGTGGTGGAACTCGAGCGGGCCGGCGATGTAACCGTCGTGGCCGAGCAGCTCGTGCAGCTTCTGGCAGCTGAAGGGGATGAACGGCGTGAACATCGTCTTGAGCTCGTTCACGCAGCGCAGGCAGGTGTAGAGCACCGTCGCGGCCCGCTCGCGGTCGGTCTCGAGCAGGGCCCAGGGCGCCTGGTCGTTGACGTAGACGTTCACGCGACGCGCGAGCTGCATCGCCTCGCCGAGCGCAGCCTTGAAGCGGGCGGCTTCGATGTGCTCGCCGACCGAGTCGAAGCCGCCGGCGACCGCTTCGAGCAGCGTCCTGTCGTCGACGGTCAGCTCCCCCGGCTCGGGCACCGCGCCGAAGTTGCGGTAGGCATTCGTGAGCGTCCGGTTGACGAGGTTGCCCCAGGTCGCGACGAGCTCGTCGTTGTTCCGGCGCGCGAACTCCGCCCAGGTGAAATCGGTGTCTTGCTGCTCAGGCCCCGCGGCGGTCAGGAAGTAGCGCAGGGCATCCGGTTCATAGCGGCTGAGGAAGTCGCGGACGAGGATGCCGACGCCGCGGCTCGCCGACGCCTTCTGGCTCTCCATCGTCAGGAACTCGCTCGCCACGACGTTGTCGGGAAGCTCGAGCTTCCCCTTGCCGTCGCCGTACTCACCGCCCTCTTCGTACCCGAGCAGGATGCTCGGCCAGATGACGGTGTGGAAGACGATGTTGTCCTTGCCCATGAAGTAGACGTGGTTCGCGTCCGCGTTCTGCCACCACTCCCGCCAGGCATCCGGCCTTCCGACCACCGTCGCCCATTCGATCGCGGCGGAGAGGTAGCCGATCACGGCGTCGAACCAGACGTAGACCCGCTTGTTCGGATCCTCCGCGTATCCGGGCACGGGAATCGGCACGCCCCAGTCCAGGTCTCGGGTGACCGCACGTGGCTTGAGGTCGCGCACGAAGCTGAGCGAGAAGTTGCGCACGTTCGTGCGCCAGTGGCGCTGGCCCTCGATCCACTCGGCCAGCCGCCCGGCGAACGCGGGTAGGTCGAGGAAGAGGTGCTTGGTCTCCCGGAACTCCGGCGTCGAGCCGTCGATGCGCGAGCGCGGGTCGATCAGGTCGGTGGGGTCCAGCTGGTTGCCGCAGTTGTCGCACTGGTCGCCGCGCGCGGCTTCGTAACCGCAGATCGGGCAGGTCCCCTCGATGTACCGGTCGGGCAGGGTGCGTCCGTCCGGCGAGAAAGCGCCCATCATCGTGTTCTCGACGATGTAGCCCTTCTCGTAGAGCGTGCGGAACAGGTCCTGGGTGACCCGGTAGTGATTCGGCGTGGTCGTGCGGGTGAACAGGTCGTACGCGATGCCGAGATCGCGTAGGTCCTCGCGGATCAGCCGGCTGTAGTGATCAGCGGTCTCTCGTGGTGAGCGCCCCTCCTTGTCCGCGGCGACCATGACGGGCGTGCCGTGCTCGTCCGTGCCGCTGACCATGAGGACGTCGTCGCCCTTGAGCCGGTGGTAGCGGCCGAAGATGTCGGACGGCACCCCGAAGCCCGCGACGTGGCCGATGTGGCGCGGGCCCGAGGCGTAGGGCCACGCCACTGCTACGAGGATCTTCCGGGGCGGCATCGCCGACCATCATACGAGCGTCGTCGGGCTCGGCCCGGCGGCGGATTCGGCCCGCCCAGGCGAAAGCGAGCAGCGCCGCGAGACCTACCGCCGCCGCCGCCACGACGGTGGGACGGGCGAGCTCCGCGTCGCTACTGCTTGCGTGCCGGGGCTCGCTCCGGCGGAGTGCCGGCGCCGGCGCGGCCACCTGGTTTTCGGCGCCGGGCGGCCGACGCCGGACGGGCCGACCGTGCGGCGCGCGCGCCGGCGCGGGCATGCGACGCCGAGCTCGCACCGCGTGCGAGGCCGGTCGGCCGGCCCGGACACGAGGCGGAGAGGCGTGCCTCGCCGCCGGGGCCGGGGTGGTCGACTTCGCCGTCCGGGGACGCGCCGCGCCGCTGCGAGCGCGGTGCTCCGCGCTGGGCGGGCGAGCCGCGGTCTCGCCGGCGGGACGTGCGACCGGCTGCGGCGACACAGCACTCGTGACGGTCGGGAGGGCGGCGCTCGGGGAAAGGGCAGGGGCGGGCGCCGCCGCGACCGGACCAGGAGCGGGTGCGGCCGCCGGTGGAGGGCCGGCCGCGGGAACCGGCGGCGGGGCGGCCGCCCGAGGCGGGAGCAGAGACCCCGGGTCGACGTAGCCGTCGGGCTCGCTCGTGCGGCGCACGCCGAGGTGGACGTACGCCGCGTCGTGCTCGAGCTCGCCGCTCTGGCCGATCGTCCCTACCTGCTCGGCCTCGGCAACGGCCACGCCCGCCGAGACGGCGAGCGCGCCGAGGTGGAGCAGCGTCACGCTGTAGCCGTCGGGCGTCTCGATCGTGAGCGAGCGTCCGTGTCGGGGGAGCGTGCCGGCGAACCGGACCGTCCCGGCGGCCGGAGCGAGGGCAGGCTCCCCCGCCGCGCCTGCGACGTCGATGCCCCGATGCTGGCCGGCTTCGTACTCGCTCGGCGCAGCGACGAAAGGAGCCAGCACGGCACCGGACGAGGGCCAGCTCCACGCGAGGGCTACGGGCGAGATCGCGAGCGCGGCGAGGGCCGTGGCGGCCAGCACGGCGGCCTTTGTTGTCACTTGAGAGAACACGCACGACAGCGTAGCGGGCGCGTCGGCTGTTGTCAAATCGGCTTACAACGAGCCGCTATAGAGCCGGTTTCGCGACACGCCCGTGAGCCGCGAGACGACGTCCGCGGCCGTCCTGCGGGTCGCCCCGGCCGCGACAAGCTCGGCGACCGCGGCCAGGCCGGCCGGCTCGTCGCCGTCACGTGCCTCGGCGGCCGCGCCGCCGAACACGAGCGTGATCTCGCCCTTCGGCGGCTCCGAGAACCGCTGCGCCAGCTCGGCCGCGGTCCCGCGCACGACCTCCTCGAAGCGCTTCGTCAGCTCGCGGCACACGGCTACCGGACGCTCCGGCTCGACGCGGGCAATGCTCGCCAGCGAGGCCGGCAGCCGCTGCGGCGACTCGAACGCAACCGTTGGGTGTCGCCAGCGACCCAACTCGTTCCAGAGTGCGACAAGGGCTCCCTCCGAACGCGGTAGATAGCCGAGGAACTGGTAGCGCTCGCCGGCCAGACCGCTCGCCACGAGGGCCGTCGCGACCGCCGTGGGGCCGGGGAGCACAGTGACGGGGAGGCCCTCCTCGACCGCGGCGGCGACGAGCCGGGCACCCGGATCGTTTATGCCCGGCAGCCCGGCGTCACTCGCGAGCGCGACCCGTTCGCCCGCGCGCAGCCCCGGCAGCACGTCGGCCGTGCGGCGCGCCTCGTTGTGCCGGTGGTAGCTGAGGAGGCGCCTCGCACGCACGCTGTGGCGGTCGAGCAGCAGCTTCGTATGGCGCGTGTCCTCGCAGAGGACGAGATCGGCCTCGCCGAGCTCGCGCAGGACGCGCAGCGTGACGTCGTCGAGGTTGCCGATCGGGGTCGCGCAGACGGCGAGCGGCATCAGCCGGCCGCGTCGAGCGCCTCGAAGGCGACGAACCCGGCCCCGACGAGCCCCGCCTCGGGGCCGAGCTGCGCCGGGACGATGCGGACGAGCTCTCGTCCCGGCGACAGCGCCTCCCGCTCCATGACCCCGCGCGCCGTCTCGAGCAGGAAGTCGCCTGCGGCCTTCCCCCAGCCCCCTCCGATCACGATCGCCTCGGGGTTGAAGATGTTCACGAACGACCCCATCGTCGCGCCCAGGCGGCGTGCGATTCCGTCGAGCACCTGGAGCGCCGCTCGGTCGCCCGTCCGCGCACGGTCGAGCAGGACGTGCGAGTCGGCGCCGTCGCCGATCGCGTCGGCTGCATCGCGCGACGCAGCGACTCCCGTCGCATACGCCTCGATGTGGCCGCGGCCCTTGCACAAGCCCTGACACGGCCGACCGTCGAACTCGACGACGACGTGCCCGAGCTCCGCGGCCGCGCCGACCGCGCCGCGGTACGGTCGCCCGTCCAGGATCAGCCCACCGCCGACGCCGGTGCCGAGCGTCAGCATGATCATGTGGTTCGTGCCGCGGCCGGCGCCGAGCTTCCACTCGGCGATCGCGGCGGCGTTGGCGTCGTTGTCGATGCCGACCGGCAGCAAGAAGCGCTTCGCGTAGCGGTCGCGGAACGGGACGTCGGCGAGCGGGATGTTGGCCGACCAAACGGCCTGTCCGGTTCGCTGGTCGATCGTGGACGGGACGCCGAAGCCGAGCGCGCGCACGTCGCCGTCCAGCAGCGACTCCACGAGGTCGTCGATCTCGGCGAGGAGGGCGTCCTCCGACGTCTTGTTCGTCGGCACCTCGCGCTGGCGGACGATGGTCCCGTCGCGCTTCATCACGCCGCCCAAGAGCTTCGTCCCGCCGGCGTCGACCCCGATGACGAGCGGCTCCGACACGACGGCTGGCTACCATACCGCGCCGGATGGCGGACGGAGAAAAACCCTACCGCCTGTATCGGGGCGGGCGCGCCCGTGGCGGGGTCCCGACTCTCGAGCGCCCCCGCCGGCGCCGCGACGGCGATCGCCTCGCACCGAGGCCCGGCAGGCCCGAGAAGCCGAAGCGTCGGCGGCTCCGCCTCACGCGCGGCCGCGTGATCCTGAGCGTCGTCCTCCTGCTGATCCTGCTGCTCGTCGTCTGGGCGGTCGCGAGCTGGCTCGCGTTCGACCGCGGGGTGGCAGAGGCGAATCAGCGCCTGAGCCCCCGTGCGAGAGCGGCGCTCGTCCCGCACGAGGGCCTGCTCATGTCACGTCCGACGACGACGTTGCTGATGGGCACCGACCACGCCGAGCGGGCCGACCGTGCGGACGCCAACCGCTCCGACTCGATCATGCTGGTGCGCACCGACCCGGACAAGCACCGAATCACGTACCTGTCGATCCCGCGCGACCTGCGCGTCGACATCCCGGGGCACGGCACGGGGAAGATCAACGCCGCGTTCGCGTTGGGCGGTCCGGCGCTCGCGATGCGCACGATCACCGCCGTCACGGGCCTCGAGGTCAACCACGTCGCGCTCGTCGACTTCAACTCCTTCCGCGACCTGATCGACGAGCTCGGCGGCGTCACCGTAAACGTCCCGGCCCCGATCGTCTCGAACCGCTTCGACTGCCCGTTCCCGACCAACACGCAGTGCCAGAGCTGGCAGGGCTGGCGGTTCGCCAAGGGCAAGCAGAAGCTCGACGGCCGCCGCGCGCTGATCTACTCCCGCATCCGCGAGAATCGGCTGAACCCGGCCGAGAACGACCTGACCCGAGGCGAGCGCCAGCAGGCTGTCGTCCAGGCGATCGGCGACCGGCTGACGAGCCCGACCACGCTGTTCAAGCTGCCCTTCGTCGGCGACGACCTGCTCAAGCCGCTCGCGACGGACCTCACTTCGGGGCAGTTCCTTCAGCTGGCGTGGATGAAGGTTCGCTCGCCCGAGGACCGGACGCTCCACTGCCGTCTGGGCGGTAGCGCCTCCTCTGTCGGGGGTGAGTCGTTCATCATCGGCACCGAGGAGAACCGGAACGTGATCGCGATGTTCCTAGGACGCGCCGCTGCGCAGCCGCCGCTTCCCGGTTCGGGCGCGTTCGGGCCGGGTTGCGTCATTGGCAACCGCCGGTAAGTGCCGCCTCCAGCAATACACGGGCAGCATCACCGGAGGGGGCACTAGCTGGGCATCCTTTCGTGGATCCTGTTCGGCCTCGTAGCGGGCGCGGTCGCGCGCATGGCCGTGCCGGGACGCCAGGCGAGCGGATGCCTCGCGACGCTCGCGGTAGGGCTGGCCGGCGCGCTGCTCGGGGGCTTCATCGGCGAGCTCATCTTCGGCCGCGACATCGACTTCGGCTGGGATCTCGGGCCGTTCCTGCTGGCCGTCGGCGGCGCGATCGTGCTCCTGCTGGCGCTCGATGCGCTCGGGACCCGGCGGCGCAGTCGCTGGTAGCAGGAGGGTCTGGCGGAACGTCGCTCGTCGTCGGGGTGCGATGGTCGTCCGAGGCAAGGACGCAGGGAGCGTTCGTATCCGAAGATACGGGCGCGACTGAGGACGCCGTCCTCGGGGCGAGCAGCGCGGCCCGACGGCACAGCGATGTTTCGCCAGATCCTCCTACTTAGTCCGAGGACTTCGAGGGTTCGGGCTTCTTCGGCTCGGACTTCGTGTCCGACTTCGTCTCGGCCGGCTTCGAGTCGCTGTCGCCCTCTTTCCCCGTCTTGCGCGAACGGCCGTAGTCGGTCGAGTAGAACCCAGAGCCCTTGAAATGGACGGCGACGGGGTACAGGACCTTCTCGACCGGCGCCGCGCCACAGGTCGGACACTCCTCGGGCGGCGGGTCGTCCATCCGCTGGAACAGCTCGAAGACGTCGCCGTTCGGGCAGCGATACTCGTAGATCGGCACCCGCGAAAGCTAGCAATGAACAAGGATCGCAAGCTCCTCGCGCTCGGCACGGGCGCCTGCATGACCGCCGTTCTCGCGTTCGGCCTCGCGCGCCTGCGCGCCTACCCGCCGCACGAGGACGAGGTGCTGGCGCTCTTCCTGGGCCGCGACTCGGTCGGCGCGATCCTCGACGCGGTGCTCACCGAGCGCGGCGGCGCGCCGCTCCACTACCTGCTGGCCTGGGCCGTCGTGCACCTCGGGGGCGGGCTCGACGCGCTGCGGCTCGTCTCGCTGGCGTGCGCGGTCGCTTCGATTCCCGTGGTCGCTGCGCTCGCCGAACGCCTCGTCGGTCCACGGCGCGCGCTCGCCGCGACGGCCTTCGCCTCCGCGAGCTGGGTCTTCCTCTTCCACGCGCTCTTCGGACGCATGTACGCGCTCTTCCTGCTGACCGCGACGGCGTCGTTCCTCGCACTCGCCGCCCGGCGCTGGGGGTGGTGGGCGGTCGCGAGCTTCGCCATGCTGGCGGCCCACCCCTACGGGGCGCTCGCGCTGCTCGGCCAGCTCGGCTACCTCGCGTCCGTCCGAGCCCGCGCCGCGCTGGCCTGGGCGGCGCTCGTGGTCGCGGGCGCCGTGCCGCTCTGGTACGCGTACGCGGTGCTCGCCGGCCGCTACGGCGACGGTGCTGGACCGAAATCGACCGGCAAGTACCTGCGCGAGGCCGTCGGCGACCTCACCTCCGGCTACGTGCCGCTGCTCGTCATGTTCCTCGTCCTGGCGATCGTCGGCGCCGCGCGCGTGCGCGCCCGTCCGCTGGTCGCGGCCGCACTCGCGCCGGCCGTCGTCGCGCTCGTCCTGGCTGCGTTCACGTCGGCTTCGCCGGAGTCGCGGCACCTGATCTTCGTGCTCCCGTTCGTCGCCGTCCTCGTGGCAGCCGGCCTTCCCGGCGCAACCCGCGTCGCGGTTCCGCTCGCGGCGGCGCTCGTCGCCTTCGAGCTCGCGTGGGCCGTCGACCGCACCCCGGACCTGTTCACGGGCGAACCGTCGACGAGCAAGAGCTCGCGCGCGGCCGCCGCTGCCTGGCTCGCCCGCACGGCGCGGTCCGACGACGTCCTGCACGGGTTCAACCCGGTCTTCCTGGCCGCCTGGGAGAGCGACCCTTCCTTCCCGAGGCGCGTGGTGCCGCGGGCGGACGCCGAGCTCGCCCTCGCCGAGCTCGAGTCGTCCCCCCCGGGCCGGGGCGTCTGGATCGTCGAAGGAGACGTCTTCGCTCCGGAGCTCGCGACGCGGCGCTTCGGCTCGCTGACGGTGGCGCGCTCACGAGCGAAGACAGGCTCGCCGACCCGGTACCTGGATCTCGCAGAGACGGTGCTTGCCGGAATCGACCTCGAGACGGTGCGCGAAGCGCGGCGTCGCTACGAGCGCTCGTCGCGCTCGACCGCCTCGCGGTAGCACGGAGCGCCCTCGAATGCGCGGAGGCCGCGCGGTTCGGCGCGCTGACCGGCTCGCCGGCGCCGGCGGCGCGCCGCCGCGATCGCGGCGGACGCGCCGAGCACGCCGCCGAGGACGAACGAGCGGAGGCGGTCGCCCTTGCGGTCGTGGTCCATGGGAGCATTGTGACCGCCCATGCGCGTCTGCGTCCTCGGAGACCTGTTGCTCGACGTGATCGTCCGGCTCGACTCGCCGGTCGCGCAGGGCGACGACACGACCGCCGTGACACGCGTCGGCGCAGGCGGTCAGGCGGCAAACGTGGCCGCCTGGGTCACCGAGCTCGGCGAGCAGGCGCGCTTCGTCGGCAAGCGCGGCGGCGACGCGGCCGGGCGCCTGGTCGAGGACGAGCTGCGCTCGCGGGGGGTCGAGCTGCTCGGCCCGGTCGCCGCGGGCAGGAACGGCGTCGTGGTCGCGCTCGTCGGGCCGAACGGCGACCGCACGATGGCGTCCGATCGCGGCGTGTCTCCGCAGCTACGGCCGGAGGAGCTCGAGATGCGCTGGTTCCGCGACTGCGAATGGCTGCACCTCTCGGGCTACTCGCTGCTGCGTTCACCCATCGACGAGGCCGGCGCCAAGGCGGCCGGCGCGCTCCGTACGCTCGGCGGCAGTGTCAGCGTCGACCTCGCCTCGGCGAACCTCATCCGGGCCTACGGGCCCGACCGGTTGTTGGCCCGACTGGCGCTGCTCGAGCCCGACATTGCCTTCGCGAACGACGACGAGCTCGAGGCGATCGGCGAGGAGGTTCCGGCCCGGACGCTCGTCCGCAAGCGCGGGCCCGAAGGGATCGTCGTCGACGACGACGCCCTGGCCGCCGTGGCCGCCGACGTCGTCGACTCGACCGGCGCCGGCGACGCGCTCGCGGCCGGGTTCATCGTCGGCGGGCCGCAGCTCGCGCTCGAGACCGCTGCACGCTGTGTCGCGCAGCTCGGGGCGATGCCGTGATCGACGTGGCGCCGGAGGTTCGCGAGGCGCTCGACGGCGGCCGCGCCGTCGTGGCGCTCGAGACGACGCTCGTGGCGCACGGATTCCCGCCGGGAGAGGGCGTCGAGGTCGGGCTGGAGAGCGAGCGCCGCGTCCGCGCCGGCGGCGCCGTGCCCGCGACGATCGGCGTCCTCGACGGCCGAATCAGGGTCGGCCTCACCCAGGACGAGCTGGCCCGGTTCACACCGGACGCGCGCAAGCTCGGGCCGCGCGATCTCGCTGCCTGCGTCGCGCAGGGAGCGGTCGGCGCCACCACGGTCGGCGGCACGCTCGCCGTCTGCCGCGTGGCGGGGATCCGCTACCTGGGCACGGGCGGGATCGGCGGCGTCCACCGCGGCGCGCTCGACGTGTCCGCCGACCTGGCGGAGCTCGCGCGGACCCGCGTGCTCGTCGTTTCCTCCGGCGTCAAGTCGCTGCTCGACGTACCGGCGACCGTCGAGGTGCTCGAGGCGCTCGGCGTCCCGCTCCTCGGCTACCGCACCGACGAGCTTCCGCTCTTCTACTCCGCGCTCGGCGGCCCACGCGTCTCGGCTCGTGTCGAGAGCGCCGAGGAGGCGGCACGGGTCGCTCGGGCGCACTGGGAGCTCGAGCGGGCCGGGCTTCTACTGGGCAATCCGCCCGCGGAGAGCCTCGACGACGTCGAGCCGCTGATCGAGCGGGCGCTGGCGGAGGCCGAGGCCGGCGACATCAGCGGCGGCGACGTCACGCCCTTCGTCCTCTCGTACCTGCACCGCGAGAGTGGCGGCCGCACGCTTGCGACGAACCGCCGGCTGATCGCCGACAACGCTCAGCTCGCCGCGGAGGTCGCGGCCTCCTCCGCTTAGGTGAGTGTGGAAAGGAAGTCCTCGATGGTGAGGGCCTCGAGCGTCTGGAAGGTCGAGCTGCCGCGCGCGCCCAGCTCCACCGACACGCGCGCGATCGTCGCCGCGTCCGGCGCCTCGACGACGTTGACGAAGTCGTATGGCCCGAGCGTCGCCCACTGGTGCAGGACCTTCGCTCCAAGCTCCTCGATATCGCGGTTGACCTCGCGCAGCCGATCCGGGTTCGCCTTCAGCGTCTGCACGCCCTGGGCGGTCAGGTTCGAGAGCATCACGTAAAGCGGCATCAGGACTCCTTTCGTTGGCGGCGAGGCGACTCTAACCGGGCGACCTGGTCGAAGTAGAGGAGCGCCGTCCCGAGGAAGAACAGCGGGGACACGACGAAGACGGCGACCAGGGCCGCCAGTCGCAACGCCTGCTCGCCGACGTTCGAGAGGAGGACAAAGAGCATGAAGACGCAGATCACGACCAGGATTGCGAGCGTCGCGACGGACCCGAGCGCATGGACGTAGTCGGCCCGCGCCAGCTGGAGGCTGCGCCGTAGCGAAGCGAGGACGCCGCGCCGCTCGATCAGAACAACCGGACCAGCGAGCGCGAAGAAGGCGTACCACGCGAGCGCGATCAGGTAGATGAACGGGAAGACGACCAGGCGCGAGGTCGCGAGCGGAATCAGGGCCGGGATCCCTGCGAGGACCGCAACCCGCAGGCGCGAGCGGTCGACCTTCGCTGCGAGCGAGGTCGCGAGTGCCAGGACGGCACTCAGTAGAACGGGGCCGGCCACGATCACGAACGCGATCGCGAGAGGCCCGTCGAGCCACGCCGCTACCAGCGTGAAGGCGGTCGGCCCCGCGCCGAGCGCCAGCGACGGCCAGAAGCGGCGGCCGTACAGCCGCAGCGTCTCCGCAACGAGCTGGCCGACCGGGCGCGTCTCGGGCGGGAGCGCCTCGGGGCGCGGCTGAGCCACGGGTGGACTCGCTACTGCTGCGGGAGCGTCAGCTCGAGCCGACCCGCGCTCGAGCTCGGGGCAAACCCGTAGCGCCGAAAGGGCGCGAGCGCGGTTTCCTCGTCGCCGTCGACGACCGCCTCGATGCGGCTCGAGTCGTTGGCGATCGCGTAGCCCTCGGCGTACTCGAGCAGCTGCCACTCGACCGACTCGTCCTCGTGCTCGGGCACGACGAAGAGCTCGTCGATCCGGAGCGTCTCCGGTCCCTCGTCGACGGCCACGAAGCCGGCCGGAGCACCGTCGACCTCGGCGACGAAGACGGTGTCGCCCTCGAGGACCTCTAGTGTGCGGTCGTCACGCCACCGGGAGCTCGAGCCGAGGCTCATCTGCGCCCGCCCGAAGAGGACGGGGCTGTCCTCCGGTTTGTAGGGGCGGATGGCGGCCTTCCGGTACGGCATCGGGGCAGACTAGCGCGCTTCAGCGCTCGGCGCGAATGGCCGTGCGGAACCCACGCCGACAGCTCGGCTCACCTCCTTCTCGACGCCTCGAAGGCGCCGTCGAAGCGAGGTCAGTCCTCGGTGCTCTCGTCGCCCGGGTCGCCGTTTTCGATCGGAGGCAGCACGCTTCGGAGAGTACGCCTCGCGGCGGATAACACAAAGCCGGAGATCACAGGATGCCGCGCAGGCTCGGAGCGCGCCGGCGTACGTGTCAACGCACCGGAGCGGGCTGTCAAAGCGCTAGGCGGCGGCCGGTTCTGCGGCCACCGCCTTCTCGAACACGAGCCCGCCGTCGCCGGCGTCCACACGGATCGCGTCCCCCTCGCCGAAGCCGCCTGCGAGCAGCGCCTTGGCCAGCGGGTTCTCGACCAGGCGCTGGAGCGCGCGCTTGAGCGGACGGGCGCCGTACGTCGGGTCCCAGCCGGCCTCGACAAGGTGCTCCTTCGCCGCGTCCGTCAGCTCGACGGTCAGGCCGCGCTCCGCCAGCCGCCGCCGCAGCTGCGCCAGCTGCAGCTCGATCACCTCGGCCAGCTGCTCCTTCGACAGTGGATGGAACTCGATGATCTCATCGATCCGGTTCAGGAACTCGGGCCGGAAGACGTCGCGCATCGCGTCGGCCGAGCGGACGTTCGAGGTCATGATGATTACGGTGTTGCGGAAGTCGACCGTGCGGCCGTGGCCGTCGGTGAGCCGGCCGTCGTCGAGGATCTGCAGGAGCACGTCGAAGACCTCGGCGTGCGCCTTCTCGATCTCGTCGAGGAGGACGACCGAGTAC
>Ga0126307_10002021_pt1 | contig 13616 bp, 13 predicted proteins | sample Plot28_FD_89955 | JGI IMG/M metagenome (GOLD analysis project Ga0126307, IMG submission 89955) | Serpentine soil microbial communities from UC McLaughlin Reserve, CA, USA - Plot28 | ecosystem: Environmental > Terrestrial > Soil > Grasslands | place: USA: UC McLaughlin Reserve, Lake County...
CGGCGATGGTGCTCGGACACCATGTCCAGGTCGTCGCCGTGCTCGACAGCGGCGAGGAGATCGTCGCGCTCCAGCGCCGCGGCGGCGAGGAGAGCCTCGAGCGCGTCGCCCCGGGCGACAAGGTCTGGCTCGGCTGGGGCCCGTCTGCCGCGCTGCTGCTCGGCCCGGCGAACGGCGCAAGCTCCGGCTTCGCCCCGGACCCCGTCGAAGCACAGGCCTGATCCACGAAAGGAGCGCACCGATGCCCGACCGCCCCGACGAGCTGCAGATCCTTGTCCCCGCTTCCAGGCGCGCCGAGATCCAGCGCCTGGTGACCCGGCGCCAGGCGCTGATCGCCGGCGGCGGCGCGGCGATGGCCGCCTACCTGGCGGGCTGCGGGGGCTCGACCTCCAGCGGTGGGGGCGACGACGGCGGTGGGAACGGATCGAAGGGGGACAAGCCGCCGACGCCGGCCGACGCGCCGGTCGAGCAGGGCGACCTCCTGATGGCCAACTGGGTCGACTACTCCGACCCCGCCAACTACAAGGGCTACAAGTCCGAGGTCGGGCCGAAGGTCAAGGTCAGCGGCTACGGCTCGAACGACGAGCTGCTGGCGAAGCTGCGCGCCGGCGGCTCCAAGTTCGACATCGTCGCCCCGACGGGGTACGCGGTGAAGACGATGATCGACCAGGGGCTCGCGCTCGAGCTCACGCCCGAGCTGATCCCGAACCTGAAGAACCTCTCGCCCGCGTTCACGAAGACCCAGTACGACCCGGGCAACAAGTACTCGGTGCCGAAGGACTACGGCATCACCAGCTTCTACTGGATGACCGACAAGGTGTCCGAGAAGCCGAAGACGATCGGCGAGTGCTTCGAGCTGCTCAAGCAGCCGACGATGAAGGACCTGCGCGTCAACTTCCTCGAGGGCGGCACGCAGGTGATGGCGCTGGCGCTGAACGCGCTCGACTACTCGCTCAACTCCGAGGACCAGGGCGAGATCGACGAGGCCAAGCAGCTGCTGATCGACGTCAAGCCGAACGTCGACACGATCAACTCGACGTTCATCGAGCGCGCCAGCCGCGGCGAGATCGACTTCGGCATGGGCTGGAACGGCGACATCCGCCGCGCGATCGTCACGCTGGCGAAGAAGGACCGCGAGATGGTCTTCCTCGTGCCCGACGGCAAGACCGAGTACTGGGTCGACAACTGGGTCATCCCGGCCGACGCCGAGCACCCCGTCGCCGCGCACAAGTGGATCAACTACGTGCTCGATCCCGTCGCCGCCGGCCGCGAGATGAACTACCACCAGTACCCGGTGCCGGTCGAGGGCATCAAGGGCGTCGAGCCGAAGCTCGCGAAGGATCCCGTGATCAACATCCCGGACGAGAAGATCCAGGGCTACGAGACGCAGCTGCAGACGCCGAAGGGCACGCAGCAGCGCGATCGCGCCTACACGGAGTTCAAGGCAGCCTGACGATGGCGGTGGCAGAGGCCACCCCCGTCACGCTGCCGGCGGCGCGCCGGCGCGGGCGCGCCGCCGGCGCGCTCGCCGGGCTGGCGCTGCTCGCGCTCGCCATCGCGGTGTACACGCAGCTCGGCAGCCTCGGGCTCGGGCTCGCGCCGAGCGTTGTCCTGCTCGTCGCGACGCTGCCCCTGTTCGTCGTCGTCGGCGCCGCGATCCGGCACTGGACGGGCGCCGACAAGCTCGAGCACACCGGCTACCCGTTCCAGCTCGCGTTCCCGTCGCTCGCGTACTACTGCGCGTTCTTCCTGATCCCGCTCGGGTTCCTCGTCCTGTTCGCGGTCGCGACGCCGGTCGGCTTCGGCGAGGTGCAGTACGGCTTCGACCTGTCGAACTTCTCCGCCGGGCTCGACTCGCTCTACGTCGACGTCTTCCTGCGCACGCTGCGCACAGCCGCGATCGGGACGCTGCTGATCGCGCTGGTCGGCTATCCGCTCGCGTACTGGATCGCGCGCTACGCGCCGGAGAACCGCCGCGGGCTGTTCCTCGCGCTGATCATCGTCCCGTTCTGGACGTCGTTCCTGATCCGCACCTACTCGTTCCTGATCGTGCTCTCGCCGGAGTTCTTCCTGTCGGACTGGCTGCAGTCGATCGGGCTCACCGGCGAGCCGCTGGACGTCCTCTACACGACGACCGCGATCCAGATCGGGCTCGTCTACAACTACCTGCCGCTGTTCGTGCTGCCGCTCTACGCGACGCTCGAGCGGATGGACTGGCGGCTCGTGGACGCCGCGACGGACCTCGGGGCGAGCCAGTGGGCGGCGTTCCGCCAGATCACTTTGCGGCTGACCGCGCCGGGGCTCGTGACCGGGACGCTGCTCGTGTTCATCCCGATGATGGGCGAGTACGTGATCCCGCTCGTGCTCGGCGGCGGCCGCGTCGACTTCATCGGCAACGTGATCCAGCGGCTGTTCCTGGAGGCGCAGGACTACGCACTCGGCTCGGCGCTCGCGCTGCTCGTCATGGGCGCGCTGTCGTTCTTCGTCGCGCTCTACCTGTACCTCTCGACCCGCACGGAGCAGGAGTACGGTGCCTGAGCTGCTGCGCAGGGCGGGGGCGTTCGTCGGCGCGCTCTGCCTCGTCGCAGGGATCATCGCCGTCGCCGCGTTCCTGATCCGCCTGGCCGGCGGCGACGTGTCGGCGCGCGGGCTGGTCGGGCTCGTGCTCGGCGCGGCGGCGATCGTGCTCGTGCCCCGCGTCGTCCCCGTGCCGTCGCTGCTCGGCGGGTTCAGCGCGCTCGTCTACTGCTTCCTGTTCATGCCGATCCTCGTCGTCGTGATCTTCGCGTTCAACTCCGGCACCAACGTCGCCGAGTTCGCCGGCTTCTCGACGAAGTGGTTCGGCCGCGCGCTCGACGACGACACGATCACGTCGGCGATCGAGCGCTCGCTCCAGATCGCGGTCGCGTCGGCGGTCATCGCGACCGTCTTCGGCACCGCCGCGGCGCTCGCCCTGTCGCGCGTCAGCCGGCGCGTGCGCAACCCGTTCGACGTGCTCGTGTTCCTCACGCTCGTCGTCCCGGAGCTCGTGATCGCGGTCTCGACGCTGATCTTCTTCGTCAACGCCGGCTTCGAGCTCGGGCTCGTCACGATGTTCCTCGGCCACACGGTGTTCAACGCCTCGCTCGTGCTGCTCGTCGTGCGCGCCCGCTTCGTGTCGATGGGCTCGTCGCTGGAGGAGGCGAGCCGCGACCTCGGTGCGTCGGCGCTCGCGACGTTCCGCCAGGTCACGCTGCCGCGGCTCGCTCCGGCGATCGTGGCCGGCGCGATGCTGTCGTTCACGTTCTCGTTCGACGACGTCGTGATCTCGAACTTCACGTCGGGCGCGGGCAACGACACGTGGCCGCTGCGGATCCTCTCGGGCCTGCGCTTCGGGCTGCGGCCCGACCTCAACGCGGCCGCGACGATGATGCTCGGCGTCACGCTGCTCGGGCTGGGGACCGCGGCGCTGATCCTGCGCCGCGCTGCGCGCAGCCAGGGCGACAGCGCCGGGCTCGGGCTGGCCGGCGAGGCCCCGTAGGCGTGCGCGGGACCGGCGTCGTCTACGACGAGCGCTGCCTGGCCCACGTCAACCCGCCGGGTGGCGTCGCGCCGGGGACGCTGCCCGCGTGGGCGACCGTCGAGGCGTTCGAGCGGCCCGAGCGGCTGAGCCTGACCTGGCCGGTGCTCGAGCGCAGCGGCGCGCTCGAGTCGGTCACGCGGCTCGAGCCGCGCTTCGCCAGCGAGGACGAGCTGGGGCTCGCGCACTCGCCAGCGCACGTGCGGCGCGTTCTGGCGGCGGCCGCGCGGCCGCAGCCGGTCGAGCTGGGACACGAGTCGTGGGCCGGGCCGGGGACGCACGACGCGATGCTGCTCGCGGCCGGCGGGCTGCTGAGCGCGGTCGCCGCCGTGCTCGACGGCCGCGTCGACAACGCGTTCGCGCTGCTGCGACCGCCCGGCCATCACGCCGAGCGCGAGCGCGCGATGGGCTTCTGCCTGTTCAACAACACCGCGATCGCGGCGCGCTGGGCGCAGCGCGAGCGCGGCGTCGGGCGCGTCGCGATCCTCGACTGGGACGTGCATCACGGCAACGGCACCGAGCAGATCTTCGGCGACGATCCGACGGTGCTGACGATCTCGCTGCACCAGGACGGCCTCTATCCGCCCGGCAGCGGTGGGCTCGACGCGGGCGCGATCGCGAACGTCAACGTGCCGCTGCCGGCCGGCAGCGGCGACGACGCCTACCGGCACGCGTTCGAGCGCGTCGTCGAGCCGGCGCTGCGCGCGTTCGCGCCCGACCTGCTGCTCGTCGGCGCCGGTCAGGACGCCGCGGCGACCGATCCGCTCGGCCGGATGTCGGTGACGGTGCCCGGCTTCCGCGCGCTCGCCGACCGCGCGGTCGCGCTCGCCGCCGAGCTGAGCGGCGGCCGGCTGGTCGCGATGCTCGAGGGCGGCTACTCGCTGCTGCACCTCCCGCTCGCGAACCTGGCGATCCTCGAGGCGCTGGCCGGCATGCCGCCGACGTTCACCCGCGATCCCGTCGGCGTCGACGTGCCGCTCGCGCTGCGCGACGTCGAGCGCGCCGCGGTTGCCGCCGCCGAGGCGGCGCACGCGCGCTGATGGTGCACGACGCGCACGGGTTCTGGATCGCCGACGCGGGCAGCCCCGAGCCGCTGCCGCCGCTCGACGGCGACCACAGCGCCGACGTCGTCGTGGTCGGCGGCGGCTACACCGGGCTGTGGACCGCCTGGCACGTGCTCGCGCATGAGCCCGACGCCGACGTCGTCGTGCTGGAGAGCGGCCGCTGCGGGCACGGGCCGAGTGGGCGCAACGGCGGCTTCGTGACCGGCATGGACCTCGCGCTGCCGGCGCTGCGGCGCGAGTCGGGCGAGGCGGCGGCCGCGGCCTGGGTCGCGGCCGCGCGCCAGACCGTCGACGCGATCGGCGCCTGGTGCGAGGCCGAGGGCGTCGACGCCTGGTACCGCAAGGGCGGCGAGCTGGTCGTCTCGACCGCCGCGGCGCAGGACGGCGGGACCGGCGCCGACGCGGTCGACGGGAGGTTCGTGCTGGCCCAGACCGCGGAGCAGGCGCGCGGCCGCTGCGCCTCGGCGGTCTTCCGCGGCGGCGTCTTCGTCCCGGCCGCCGCGACGGTGCACCCGGCGCGGCTTGCGTTCGGCCTGCGCGCGCGGCTGCTCGCCCGCGGCGCGCGGATCTACGAGCGCTGCCGCGCGACCGGGCTGCGCCCGGCCCCCGACGGCGTCTGCGTCCGCACGCCACGCGGGCGCGTGCGAGCGCCCGTCGCGGTGCTGGCGACGGGCGCCGCGAGCGGCATGCTCCAGCCGCTGCGCAACCGGCTGACGGTCTCCTCCAGCCACGTCGTCTGCACCGAGCCGGTGCCGGACGTGCTCGAGCAGCTCGGCTGGGACGGCGGCGAGGCGATCTCCGACGCCCGCGCGCTGCTGCACTACACGCGCACGACGCGCGACCACCGGATCGTGTTCGGCTGGGCCGGCGGGCGCATGGCGGCAGGCGCGCGACCGGGCGGCCGGATGGAGGTCGACGCAGCCGTCGTGGCCCAGCTGAGGCGCGACCTGCCGCGGTTCTTCCCCCAGCTGGCCGGGCGCCGGATCGAGCATGCCTGGGGCGGGCCGATCGACGTCTCGCCCACGCACCGGCCGGCGATCGTCGGGCTGCGCTCGCTGCCCGCCTGGGCGGCGTTCGGCTACACCGGCAACGGCGTCGGGCCGACCCATCTGCTCGGCCGCGCGCTCGCCGCCCTCGCGCTCGACCGGCGCGACCAGGTCACGCGGCTGCCGTTCGTCGACCCGCCGCCGCGCTCGGTCCCGCCCGAGCCGCTGCGCGTCGCCGGCGCGGCGCTGATCCGGCGCGCGCTCGTGCGCAAGGAGGCGGCGGAGGAGGCCGGCCACCGCGCCGATCCGCTCACCGCCGGCGTCGCGGCTCTGCCGCGCCTGCTCGGCGTGCACATCGTCCGCTAGTTCGGTTCACCCCACTCTGTCGCGCGCGTTCGCCCCACTGGCTGCTCGATCCCCGCGCCGCTAGCTTTGCGTGCCATGGACGTGCTCATCGCCGGCGGCCACGGACAGGTCGCCCGTCGCCTGATCCGACTGCTGGCGCGCGACGGCCACACGGCCCGTGGCCTGATCCGCAATCCCGATCACGCCGCCGACATCGAGGCCGACGGCGGCGCGCCGGTGCTCTGCGACCTCGAGCGCGACGAGCTGACTCCGCACGTCGGCGGCGCCGACGCGATCGTGTTCGCGGCCGGCGCCGGTCCGGGCTCGGGACCGGAGCGCAAGCGCACGGTCGACCTCGGGGCGGCCGTGAAGTGCGTGGAGGCCGCCGAGGCGCTCGGCGTAGCCCGCTTCGTGATCGTCTCGTCGATCGGGGCGCACGACCCGGACGGAGGGCCCGAAGCCATGCGGCCGTACCTGCGTGCCAAGGCCGAGGCCGATGCGCGGGTCGCGCGCAGCGGCCTCGACTGGACGATCGTGCGGCCCGGCGGCCTCGAGAACGGACCGGGGACCGGCCTGGTCGACGTGTCGACGCAACTCGGCCGGCGCGGCCAGGTGCCGCGCGACGACGTCGCGCTCGTCCTCGCGGAAACTCTGCAGGCGCCGAACACGGTGGGCTTGACGTTCGAGGTGTTCAGCGGAGAGACTCAGGCACGTGCGGCCGTCCGCGCACTCGGCTCATGAAGCGAATCGTCGAACATCACCTGCGCAAGCTGCGCCGCGCACGCGAGCGGCCGGAAGAGCTCGAGCGGCTCCGCTCCGCGCTGGTCGACCACATCTACCCTCCGGGCGATACGAGCCCCAAGCCGGTGCACCAGAAGCGCATACCCCGCACGGCGCCGGACTGGTACTTCGAGTCGGAGCTCCGGCGCTCCGGGCTGTGGGAGATGATGGAGCGCTGCTACCCGAGCCCGCAGTCGCAGTCCCAGTGAGCTAGAGGGACACGGCGCGGCCGGCGAGGAAGCCGTCCGAGCGCGCGATCTCGGACACCACTTCGCGCGGTACCGGCGAGTCGGTCGTGACGACCATCACCGCGAGGTCGTTGCGGCGGCCGTCCGCGCCGGGCGGCTGGCGCCCGACCGCGGCCGAGGAGATGTTCACCCCGTGGCGGCCGAGCACGGTCCCGACGCGCCCCATCATGCCCGGCAGGTCGAAGTAGCGGAACAGCGCAAGGTGCGCGCCCTCGTCGAGCTGGAGGTTGAAGCGCTGGCCCCATGCCTCGAGCAGGTGCGGGCGGTTGCGGCGCCCGAGCGTCGTGCCCGCGACGCGATGGCGCTCACCGCCCGACACGATCGCGATCCGGAGGAGGTCGGTGAAGTCGCGCGCGGCCGACTCCGAGCGCTCCGAGACCCCGATCCCGCGCTCCTCGGCCAGGCTCGCTGCGTTGACGAGGTTCACCTCCTCCTCGCAGTGACCGGCCAGGATCCCCTGCAGCGCCGCCAGCGTCAGCAGCCGCGTGTCGCGCTCGGCGATCCGACCGAAGTACTCGAGCTCGACACGATCGACACTCGCTCCCTCCGCCAGCACACTCACGAGCCGGCCGAGCCGCTCGACAAGCGGGACGAACGGCCCCAGCAGCTCCATGTCCTCGGGCGCGACCGCCGGAACGTTGACCGCGCTGGAGACGACGCCGCCGGTCAGCGCCGCGACGACCTGCTCGGCCGTCTGCACGCCGGCACGATCCTGCGCCTCGAGCGTCGACGCGCCCAGATGCGGCGTCACGACGACGTTCGGATAGCCGTCGAACAACGGGTAGTCGGTGATCGGCTCCGACGGGAACACATCCAACGCCGCGCCCGCCACCCGGCCCGAATCCAACGCGTCCTTGAGCGCCGCGTCGTCGACCAGCTCGCCGCGCGCACAATTGATCACGCGCACGCCATCGCGCATCTGCGCGAATGCGGCCGCCCCCAGGAACCCGCGCGTCTCCGCCGTCTTGGGCAAGTGCAAGGTCACGAAATCCGCCACCCGGTAGACGGCCTCCGGCGAATCCGCCCGCTCGACCCCAAGCTCACGAAAACGCTCGCCCGCGACGAACGGATCGAACGCCACGATTCGCATCCCGAACGCCCGCGCGCGCGCCGCCACCAGCTGCCCGATCCGCCCGAACCCCAACACCCCGAGCGTCTTCTCGTAGACCTCCACGCCGCCGAAGCGCGACCGCTCCCACCGCCCCGCCAGCAACGACGCGTGCGCCTGCGGGATGTTGCGCGCCAGCGCCAGCATCAGCGCGATCGTGTGCTCCGCCGCCGCCACGACGTTCGACTGCGGCGCATTGACGACCACGATCCCGCGCCGCGTCGCCGCTCCGAGATCGACGTTGTCGACACCAATTCCGGCACGGCCGATCACGCGCAACCGCACCGCGCGCTCGATCAGATCCGCATCCAAGCGCGTCGCCGAACGGATCATGATCCCGTCATACGCCCCGATCCGCTCAGCGAGCTGGTCCGCCGACCAGCCTACGCCGAGCTCCACATCGAAGCGCTCACGCAACTTCGCCACACCCGCATCCGCAATCTCCTCCGCCACCAGCACGCGGCGCTGCTCGGCGAGCACGCTCACGCCGCGGCGAGCACGCCGGCCTCGGCGAACACGCGCTGCGCCGCGCCCACGCCGGCGCCGTGCTCGACCGCGTGGCCGAGCTCGTCGAGCGCGATCTCCAGGCCGGAGAGCGAGGTGAGGATGTCGAACGCGCCGAAGTAGCCGCAGTGGGCGATCCGCAGGATCCGTCCCTTCAGCGCGTCCTGTCCGCCGTTGGCCGTGATGCCGAGCCTGCGCAGCGTGCCGGGGACCTTGCCGCCGTCGACGTCGCCTGGCAGCTCGATCGCGGTCACGACGGTGGAGCGCTCGTCGGGGTCGCCGTAGAGCTCGAGCCCGAGCGCGAGCACGCCGGCCCGTGTGGCGCGCGCGAGCAGGTCGTGGCGCGCCCAGACGTTCTCCAGCCCCTCCTGCTCGATCATCGCGAGCGCGACGTCGAGCCCCAGGAACAGCGACACCGCCGGCGTGAACGGGCTCGCGCCGTTGCTCTGGCTCTTCGCGGTCCGCGCCCAGTCGAAGTAGAAGCGACCGCCCGGCCTGCTCTCCGCGGCGGCGAGCGCGCGCTCCGAGACCGACGCGAACGCGAGCCCCGGCGGCGTCATCAGCGCCTTCTGGGAGCCGGCGACGACCACGTCGACGTCCCACTCGTCCTGCAGCAGCCGCGCGGCGCCGATGCCGGAGACGGCGTCGACGGCGAGCAGCGCGCCGTGGCGGCGCACGACGTCGGCGATCGCCTGGATGTCGTGCACGATCCCGGTCGACGTCTCGCTCAGCGTCGCGAAGACGACCTCGACGCCCGGGTTCTCCCCCAGCAGCCGGTCGACGTCGGCGGGGTCGATGCGCACGCCCCAGCCGGGCTCGTGCCTGACGAGGTCGGCGCCGTAGGACTCGCACAGCGCGATCCAGCGCTCGCCGAACTTGCCCGCGGCGAGCGCGAGCGCGCGCGTGCCCGGACGCACGAGGTTGGCGACGGCCGACTCCATCGCGCCGGAGCCGCTCGCCGTGAACGCGAGCACGGGGTTGGCGGTGGCGAACACGGCGGGCAGCCGGCCGAGGACGCGCTCGTAGAGCGCGTCGAAGGCGGGCGCCCGGTGGTAGAGCATCGGCGTCGCCATCGCCTGCGAGACGGCCGGCGGCACCGGGGTCGGCCCGGCGGTCATGAGGTACTGCTTGATGAACGGATTCGGCGTCACGTGCGGGACCGCGCGAAGCCTAGCGAGCGGGCCAGACCGCCAGCACGGCCCGCACGTGCTCCACGCTCGCGCGCACGCCCTCGGCGCCGCCGTCGTTGCGCTCGCGCTCGCGCCGGCGGTCGAGCTCGCGCTCGAGGTCGTCGCGGAACTGCTCGAAGTCGAAGCCCGAGGCCAGCAGCGCGAAGAAGACCACCATCGCGGCGACGCCGGCGATGACGCCGATCCGCCCGAGCCACAGCGCGGCGGTGGCCTGACCGTCGCCATGAGCCGTCCGGCCCTGCGCGATCTTCCCGTGCGCGCGCCGGGCGAGCACCCAGGACGCTATCGAGCACGGCAGCGTCAGCACGAACAGCGAGCCGAGCGAGAGCACGAGCAGCGTCAGCCCGACGATTCCGAGCACGAGCGCCCACACGGCCGTGCCGTTGCGCTCGCCGGGCTCGGCGACGCCACGCGGTTCGAACGTCGGGCCGGCCGGCTCGGGTGGGGCCGGTGGCTCGTAGGGGGTGTCGAAGCGCGGCGGCGGGCCGGCGCCGGGGGCTCGTGGGGGAAGCCAGCCGCTAGGCGTGCTGTCGGCCATTACGCCCCATTCTCGCAGGGCTATCCGGCGTCGAACTCGGTGTCGATCCAGTCCATCATCGAGCGCAGCTCCTTGCCCTCGCGCTCGATCTGGTGATTGGCGCCCTCCTCGCGCATGCGCCGGAAGTTCTCCTGGCCCGCACGGTTCTCGGCGATCCACTCGCGCGCGAACGCGCCCGACTGGATCTCGGCCAGCACGTCGCGCATCGCCTGGCGCGTCGTCTCGGAGATGATGCGCTTGCCGCGGGTGTAGTCGCCGTACTCGGCCGTGTTCGAGATCGAGTAGCGCATCCCGGTGATGCCCTTCTCGTACATCAGGTCGACGATCAGCTTGAGCTCGTGCAGGCACTCGAAGTAGGCCAGCCGTGGGTCGTAGCCGGCGTCGACGAGCGTCTCGTAGCCGGCGCGGACGAGCTCCGAGACCCCGCCGCAGAGCACGGCCTGCTCGCCGAACAGGTCCGTCTCGGTCTCGTCCTTGAACGTCGTCTCGATCACGCCGCCGCGCGTGCAGCCGATCCCCTTGGCATACGCCAGCGCGAGCGCCTGGGCGTTGCCGCTCGCGTCCTGGTGGACGGCGATCAGCCCGGGCACGCCCGAGCCCTCGAGGAACTGGCGCCGCACGAGGTGGCCGGGGCCCTTCGGGGCGACGAGCGCGACGTCGACGTCGGGCGGCGGCTCGACCTCGCCGTAGTGGATCGAGAAGCCGTGGCCGAACAGCAGCATGTTGCCGGGTGCGATCCCGTCGGCGATCTGCTCGCGGTAGACGTCGCCGTGCTTCTCGTCCGGCAGCAGCACCATCACGAGGTCGCCGCGCGAGGTCGCGTCCGCGATGTCGGCGACCTCCAGCCCGGCGTCGCGCGCCTTCGCGACCGACCCGGAGTCCGCACGCAGGCCGACGACGACGCCGACGCCGGATGCCTCGAGGTTCAACGCGTGGGCGTGGCCCTGGGAGCCGTAGCCGATGATCGCGACGGTCTTGCCGTCGAGCAGCGTGAGGTCGGCGTCGTCGTCGTAGAACATGCGGTGCGGCAGCGTACTAGGCGGCCGCCCAGGCAACCCACGTGCGGGCGGGTATCCGCAGCGTGCCGTCGGCGGCGGCGAAGCGCTCGGCGTGGCGGTCGAGGGACTCGCCGATCGCCGCGATGTCGTCGTCGCTCGCCCGCTCGACGGCCTGGGCGAACCAGCGCGACCACGCGGACTGCGCGGCCCACCAGTCCGCGGGCGAGCGGAAATCGATCGTGAAGTCGAGCGCCTCGACGTGGTGGCTCGCAAAGCCGGCGGCCGCGAGCTGCTCCGCCACGAGACCCTCGCGCGCCCACGCGAACTGCCCGGGCGCGTCGGACGCGCGCGGCTCCGCGAGGCCGTGGTCGATCAGCTCGCTCGACGGAAGCGCGGTCCACGGGTTGTGCTCGTGATCGGCCCAGGCGGCCAGTGCGACGCGCGCGCCCGGCTTGAGCACCCGGCGCGTCTCGCGCAGCGCGCGCTCGGGGTCCGCCAGCAGCATGTAGCCCCAGCGGCACAGCACGCCGTCCACGCTGGCGGTCTCGAGGTCGATGCTGGTGTCGGCGTCGATCTGCTTGAAGCGGACGTTGCGGATCCCGAGCTCGTCCGCGCGGCGCTGCGCCGCGGCGAGCATCTCGGGCGCGAAGTCCGAAGAGATCAGCGTCCCGCCCGGCTCGATCAGCTCGGCCGCCAGCAGGCCGGTGTCGCCCGTGCCGGCGGCCAGCTCGAGCAGCGTATCGCCGGGCTGGGGGTCGATCGCCTCGATCATCCAGGCCGAGACCGCCATCGTCGCCGCGCGCAGGTGGTCGCGGCGCGACTCCCAACCGGCTGCCTGCTCGCCCCAGCGCCTGCGGCTCTCGGCCCGGAAGTCGTTGCGCAGCTCCACGTCCGCGGGGGACGCTAGCGCAGCTGCGCGCGGCGGATCTTGCCCGACTCGGTCCGCGGCAGCGCGTCGACGAGCTCGAACGCCTTCGGCACCTTGAAGCCGGCGAGCCGCTGCAGGCAGTGGGCGCGCAGCGCGCCCTGGGTGAGCCGTGCGCCGTCGCGCGCGACGACGAGCGCGGTGATCGCCTCGCCCCAGAGCGGGTGCGGGCGGGCGAAGACGGCGGAGTCCGCGACGTCCGGGTGCTCGGCCAGCGCGGACTCGACCTCGGCCGGCGACACGTTCTCGCCGCCGGTGATGATCACGTCGCCCTTGCGGCCGGTGACGACGAGCCGGCCGCGCTCGTCGATCCGCCCGAGGTCGCCGGTGCGCAGGCTGCCGAGCGCGTTGACCGTGGCGCCCGAGACGACGATCTCGCCGTCGTCCGTGACCGCGACGCCGACGCCCGGCAGGGCGCGTCCGGCCGTCTCCAGGTCGCCCGGCTCGGCGACCGTCACGGTCGAGCACGCCTGCGTCAGGCCGTAGCTCGGGCAGACCGGGAAGCCGGCGGCGCGAGCGCGCGCGAGCAGCGCGCGCGACATCGGCCCGCCGCCGAGCAGCACGCGCCGCAGCCGCGGTCCCGGCCTCGCGCCGGCGTCCAGCAGCCGCTGCAGCTGCGTCGGCACGAGCGAGGCGATCGTGATCCCGCCGTCGCGCAGCTGCGCCGCGCTGGCGTGCCCGTCGAACGGCGGTGGCGCGAGCACCGCCGTGGTCGCCATCAGCGTGGAGCGCAGCAGGACCATCAGGCCGCCGACGTGAGACAGCGGCAGCGGCGACAGCCAGCGCTCGTCGTCGGTCAGCCGCATCGCCTGGGCGAGGCCGCGGGCGTTCGCGCGGATGTTGCCGAACGTCAGCGCGACCGGCTTCGGCCGGCCGGTGGTGCCCGAGGTGTGCACGACGAGCGCGACGTCGTCGCGCTCCGGCGGGGCGGGCAGCTCGAAGACGCCGGTGTCGCCGCGCATCGGGCGTTTGACCCGGACCTCGATCTCGCGCATGATCGCCTCGCGCTCGCGCGGGGCGAGCCGGGGATCGACCGGGACAGCGGGCGCCCCGAGCAGCAGGCAGCCGTGCAGCGCCTCGACGAACGGCAGCCCCGGCTCCAGCAGCAGCGCGACGGGCTCGCCGCGGCGTACGCCGCGCATGTGCAGCGCGCCGGCGGCGCGGACCGCGCGCAGCAGCAGCTCGCGGTACGTGACGGACTCACCGGCCGCCTCGACGGCGACGCGGTCGCGGTGGCGCCCGGCGGCGCCCGACAGCCAGTGTCCGAAGTCCATGGTCAGGTCGAGAGGCTAGTCTCAGGCGCCTTGCCCGTGACCTGGACATCGGCCGCGGAGTACGCGGACATTAGGTACGAGCTCTCCGGCGACGGCA
>Ga0126307_10002022_pt1 | contig 13615 bp, 12 predicted proteins | sample Plot28_FD_89955 | JGI IMG/M metagenome (GOLD analysis project Ga0126307, IMG submission 89955) | Serpentine soil microbial communities from UC McLaughlin Reserve, CA, USA - Plot28 | ecosystem: Environmental > Terrestrial > Soil > Grasslands | place: USA: UC McLaughlin Reserve, Lake County...
CCGAGTTTTCTCTCGACCGCGCGTCGGCCGTGTCGATCTACGCGCTGTCGGTGCTCGCGGCCGGAATCGCCGGCCCGCTTGTCCGGCGCTTGTTCGACCGAGCTGGCCCGCGCGCGGTGTACTCGACGGGGCTCACCCTCATCGGGGTCGGCCTTTGGCTCGCGTCCCTGGCGACCCGCCTCTGGCACCTGCAGGTTTACATCGGACTCGGCGTGGGCCTCGGAGCGGCGTGCCTCGGCAATGTGTCTAACGCGAGCCTGGTCGCGCGATGGTTCAGAACGCGCCTAACGCTGGTCACGAGTATCGTATTCTCGTCCTTAGGCATCGGCATGCTGGTTGTCGTTCCGACGACGCAGGTCGCCATCGACGCACTTGGCTGGCGTAGCGCCTACTACTGGATGGGCACCCTCACACTTGCTCTTTTGATCCCACTGTCTCTCCTACCGTGGCGTACCTTCGCCGCGGGTAGCCGCGAGGTGGTCCAGGCGCATGCGGGCGCAGCGTCGAAAAGTAGGGCGTGGACGATCCGGGAGGCTGCGGGCGAAACAGCCTTCTGGGGACTTTTTGCTGTCTACTTCTTCACGTCCATGGCCATGTTCGCGATCATGGTGCAGGTGGTCGCCTACCTCGTCGAGGTCGGCTTTCCGCCGCTGCAGGCCGCAACGGCCTGGGGGTCCTCGGGCATACTCCTGCCCGCGGGTATGATCATCGTCGGCTGGCTCGATGGACTCATTGGTCGACGGCGTTCCATCATACTGAGCTACGCGCTCTCGCTTGTGGGCATCGGAGCGCTATGGCTTCTCGCCTATGCTCCGAGTGTTTGGATGCTCGGCGTGTTTATCGTCTGTTTCGGGGGCATGCTCGGGTCCCGCGGGCCGCTCATCTCTACAATCGCACTCAGGACGTTCCGCGGCCCACAAAGCACGACGATCTTCGGTATGATCACTATCGCTAGCGGCGTCGGCTCGGCGCTTGGGGCTTGGCTGGGCGGATTCCTGCACGACCTCACCGGAAGCTACGAGCCCGTCATGGCATTCGCCGTCTTCGGCATCGCCTGCGCTGTCGTGCCTTTCTTTACCATAACGGTACTCAGGAGCTCCGAGGCATAGACGCTCAAGCTCGCGGCGTCAGCGCCATGCGACGCCTCGGCGCGGCCGGCAAAGCGAATCCGGCGCGCGGCACGGTGAAAGCTGGCGTGCTTCCGAGTGCAGGCGCCCAGGGTGCGATTAACCACTGTTCGCTAGCTTACAGCTGCTCTCGGGTAGATCAAAGCCGAGGCTGTCGAGCGGCGCCCGCTCGTGAAGGATCCCTGACTGAGGAGCGATAGAGACGATGGCGGCTCGGGTGCGCGATGAGGATCGGCTGGCGTGAAGAGCAGGGCTACGGAGTTGCTACGCGTGAACCCCGCCAGCGGGTTCAGGCGAAATCATTCCATCAGATCGGCAAGTGTGTCGCCGCCGTGGATCAAGCGCTCGTTCACAAGGCGCAGCCCTTCATTTACGAAGCTCTCAATAGCGCGCACGGGTGCGCTGTTATCCGGGAAAAGCGCGCAGACCAGCGCCTGAATCTCACCCGTTTGGTCAAACCCGCTAATGGACCAGCGAGTATCCACGCCAGTCGTAGACCCCGGTTTGAGTCCTACTTTGATGGCGTATGCCAAACAGAAGCGAGCAATATCTTGCCCCTCTGAGAACCAGTCTTTGGCCTGCGGCTGCTCAAGGAAGGCCTGTGAGTCCTGCGTCAGCCCGATGACCTTTCGATCCGCTTCCATAGAGCTCCTCATTGGACTTTCCTGATGTTCGTTCGCCGGCTGGATATCCTTTCCAGCTCATACTCTGCGATCAGCCGTGGACCAAGCAGACTCCGCGCCCGGCCTCTGCCCACTTCAGATTCGTAGATGAGAAGCACCACCTGCTCAGCCATCTTGTGGAGAGCCCCTACTACGTTCGAGGTATGACCCTCATCGAGCCTGCCGAATGGCGAGTCCATCACGATAGGACCGCGAAGGGGAGCGTTGCGCTGTAGCGCTCCCATCAGTGCCAAGGCGACCACATGTTCCGCGCCTGCCGAGCGCGCCTCCTCGGGCCTCCCATCCTTGTGGAGGATCGTCAGGCCATAATCGCTATTGATGCTAAGACGCGCGTAATCGGTCCGCTCTGTTGACATGGCCAGGAACAGCTCGGTAGCGCTCGCCTCAACACGCTGCCGGAGGTCTGCTTTGTAAGAGTCAATTGCCTCCCGAAAAACCGTCGCAGCGCCGCGTACAAGGCGTGTACGAGCCTCGATCGCCGTCAAGTCTTGGGTGCGGGCAATGCGTATCTTGTCCCGGAGGCGCTCTATGGAGGTTTCGAGTGTTGCAAGCTTCTCGGTTTCACCAGCGATTCCACTCTTCACGATTGTGAGGTTTTCAATCACCTCGGTGTAAGTCGCTTGCGTGCTACGTACGGTGGCGGGGTCAGCATCCTTAAGCGCAGAGTCAAGATCATGTACCTCGTCGCCTTTCGCCTTTTCTTCAACTGCGAGCTCCTGAAGCCGCCGAACAAGGTGACGAACTTCTCCAGAACGATCGGCATCATCGAAACTCGCTAGCTCTCTCAATCTCGGCACCCCCTTCATGCCCTCGGCAGTCGTGCTAGTCGGTCTCAAAGTGGCTGCAAGGCGCTGGCGCAGATCGCGGCTTATGTCCTGATCACAGACGAACAGTGCCCCCTGTCGACGGCAGCAGCTCGGAGCTCCTGCTCAAGGGCTTCCACGCGAGCTTGAAGTGCGGCCTGAGCTGCATCCCGCGCTACTCGGACGGGCTCGCGTAGGACCGATCGCCAGGCTTCCACCATTACGCGCTTCAACGCTGCTCGGGTTTCGACCTGCCCCTTGACGGCCTCATTGATTGCACTCTGCGCTTTGTCCCGCTGGTCCAGCAAACTGGCGTACTTTCTGTCAGCGCTTAGCTTGGCTTCTATCTCACCCTTGAGCTTAGAAAACGTCCTCTGCACCTCGCTGAGGCGCGCAAGTTCGCGCTGATGCTCCTCACGTTTTTGTAAGGCGTGATTCAACGATATTCCCCAGCCCTCCGTCGCTTTGTGACGGGAAGCTTCGGCCGCAGCTTGCTTATCGGCCTCGTCGGCGAGCTCGGTGAGGTGCCGGCGAGCGGCCTTTAAGATCGGCACCCCCAGGATGCGTTCAATTGCACTCGAGATCTGTGGACCTACCACGCTCTCACTGATGATAAGTTCTTCGTATTCCTGAAGCAGCTCGCCGTCGAAAAGGAAAAAGCGAGATATGTCTTTCGGGAAAATGCGCGCTAGGGCACGGTCGCGCTCCTGCGGCCCGAGAACCGCGGACCCTCGTTTGAGAAGCGGCTCCTGCCGATAGTCGCTGTCACTAGCAGGCTCCACCACGACCGGCTCGCACGAGCGATGTAGCTCGTAAATCTCGCCCCCGAAACTGAAGGTAAGGGTGACACCGAATCCATACTTGCCATCGGCAGCAAGTTCCCTGTTTGAAATGCTGTGGAGCTGCCGCTTAAAGGATCCTCGGCCAAGAACCTCCCCGAAGAACGCGTAGCGGATTGCGTTCAGAAGCGTGGTCTTGCCTCTCATGTTTTCGCCGTAGATAACTACCACGCCCGGCGAAGTGGGGAAGTCGATGACTTGCCGGTCTGCGAACGGTCCGAACCCATCGACCTCAAGGCGCATCAGCCGCAGCATTAGCTGGTCCTCGACTTCGGCAGCACTCTGTCGGCCGCCGCGCGGATCGCCCTCAGCGCAAGCTCATCGTCCTCGCCTGATGTAATTTCTGCACTTAGGACGGCATCCAAAAAGTCCGGGTCAAGGTCAGGGAAACGCTGCTCCTGGATGTTCTTGATAATCAGGCGGATGTCTTCAAGTTCACTCTTCATCATTCTCCACTCCAAGCCTACTCAGGCGGCGCCAGTCTAGGCCCGCTCGCAGCGCAATCTGTTGAAGGTCAGTTGCTGATGCAGGGTTGTCGGCGTGAGTTGCGAATTCCACAGCTCGAGCCAGTTCGCCTGATGTAAATGGATCATCGCGCTCAACTCGATCTTCATCCGGTAGCCCCGCACGTGGTGGAAGAACGATAGCATCGTGGATGAACGCGAGTGCCTTCCCCGGCGACTTGCGCAAAACCCGCCCGCGGCGCTGAACGAATTCTCGAGGATTCTTAGAGGATGCCAGGATGAGAGCATGGGTGACGCTCGGAATATCGACACCCTCGTCAAGACATTTGATTGCTGTGAGGATGCCGCCTCTCTTCGCGAACCACCGCAGGGTTTCGATGCGATCACCCACCATATCCGAGTGGTATGGGATGGCTCTGAACCCGCTAGCGTCAAGCGTCACTGTCACGGCCCGAAGCTGGTCTCCATCATCGCAGTAGATGAGCCAACGCTGGCCGGGCTTGTAGTGCTCCTGCAGCACTTTCACGGCAGGCCCAACCTTCGCCCTCGCTTGCTTTATAATTCGCGCGCGTTGAATGAACTTCCGCTGTAGTCTTTGTGCTAGACCTGGCGTTTTGTCGTTAGCCCGTATGCGTGCATTTAGGCGGGCCACTTCTGCTGTTAGTTGATGCCAAACATCTACTTCGTCAGCATCGAGTTGAATGGCGTGTGCTCGATAGAAGTAGGGCGTGAGAACCTTATCGCGAATGGCGTCGGCAAGAGTGTAGACCGGCTGTAAGATGCCTGCAAAAAAATCTAGGAGAAGCGTTGTGCCGTCTGGGTCCCCATAACGCTCCGGTGTAGCGCTCAAGCCAAGCCTGGCGCCGAATGTCCGATCGTTGAGCAATTGCCGGCTCCTTGGAGCTCCAAGCCGGTGGACCTCATCAGCGATCAGCACGAGGTGAGGACCGCCGGAGAGCTGGCCAAGAAAATCCTTGCCGGAAGCGCTCTGGACAGTCGCAAGTATAATCCGCTTCTGGTCCCCAGGAGTAGTCCAATCACTCAAATGCTCACGCCAACTTGCGTGAGGCCATCGCGCCACTTTCCGCCGTAATAGCCGAAGAAAGGCCGTACCGCCCGCGCCACGTGGTCCTTCTCCGGCGTCTACTCAGCCCTCGAGCACTTAGCCTACGAGCGGTCTAACACAACACCGATCGGTCTTACCCCGTTTTGCTACCCTGTCCACAGCTCAAGACATTCGCGCGCTGGAGGTTCGATGCCTCTGCACCTAGCGCTCGCGAAGCGTTTTGCCTAAGGCCGCCTCGCGCTGCGAGCAGTGATATCACTCCCGCGAAGGCGAGATCCCCGCAGGGCAGCTTAACGCGGTTTCAGCTTGCTTCACCTCAATGGGAGGTCCATTCGCCCCAAGCCCATTGACCGTGATGCCCTCGCCATCAACACACGAGCGCCCTCGTCCACCGATGTGCGTCAATGAACCGCTCGGCAACCATAGCTCGGAGCCCTCCGCAGTGAACGCGTGAGCGCTCAGGGGGCTCGACTACGCCTCAGTTACGATGTCCGTCACCCTGTCGGGGGTTCGGAAGTCGCCCTGTCGACCCAAAGGATTCGTTTTCCTCTGGATGGATTGACACTTCTCACCTCCGTCTCACCTCCGTCGCCGATTGGAGCGCAACACGCCGCGCAGAGCCCACTATATGACGAAGAGAGCGGCAAACCTCTCCCGCGGAGAGCCAAGAAAACGTCTGCACCAAAAGCAACCTTCCACCCGTCGATCGCGGCGATCAGCGTCCGCAGGATCGGAGCGGGATGATCGATGGCTGGGTTGATGGCACGCACTCCTCTGAAGACAGCATGCGTTGAGGTCCCTTTCGTCCCCTACTGGAGCTTCGGTTGCAAGTAGTGCGGCCGTCGGCGTGACGGCCGAGCGTCATCATCGGCGCCTACTAGTCGTCGAGGAGCGAGATCAGGTCTTCGTCCGGCTTGATCCCACCCCATTGCAGCGGCCCGAGTCCCATGGCCGGATGATCTCGCGGGAGGCGACGAGCCGCTCGCCCGGCAGGCTGCCGACGAGGGCCAGCATGATCTCTTCTCTTCGGGTGGGGTCGTCGCACGGTTTGAGTGGGCCGATGTCATTGACCCAGACCTCGGAGATGACGCCGTAGCAGGGAACTTTCTTCTTGCGGTAGACGGCGCGGAACGCCGGCGAGCATCTCGGCTTTGCTCTTGTCGTCACCTGGGTGATGATCGTTCTGTCGTCGGGAACGCCGGCGATGAAGATCGTTCCGGTCCTGCCGTTGTTGTCATCGAAGACACCTTCGGCGATCGCGTTCAGCTCGTGCAGAAAATGAGCAGGGATCCAGCCAGGCCCCTCCTGCTTCGTCTTCGCCCGTGCGCGTGCTTCGCGTCCCATATCAGGCAGCTCCCCGGCTGTTGCCTTCCACATATTCGCGGTCGGCTTCGGAGTTGGCAGCCTTCCATTCCTCGAAGCTCGGGACCTTCAGACGTCCGATCAGGCTTACGAGGAAGATCGCGTAGGCGCTCAGACCCTCGGCGTGGTTGGCCAGGCGGGCGTCGATCTCGCCGCTTTCCAGCCACGTATCGCAGACGCGGTCGGCCATGATCACCTCGGCATGCAGGTACGCCTTCTCCGTGGCCCGCCACAGACTGTGCGTGGTTTTCTGAAAAAGCCGCCGCTCGGCTTGAATGCAGCGGTGATGGGTGACGTGGCTTCATTGGTGCTCATCGTCGATCCTCCTCTCGGAACAGGTCGGCTTGCGTGGGGGTCGCGGCGCGGCGCGGCTTCGGCTGGAGCGCCGGCCGGACCGCTTCAGTGCAGTAGCGGTGGCGGGTTTTCCAATGGATCATCTCGCGGTAGGCGGCCTCGCCGAAGCGCTCGAGGAAGGCGTTCTCGCGCCGGATCAGCTCGGCGCCAGCGAGGCGCTGATCAATGTTTGTGCCGGTGCCGTCGGAGCCGCGTGGGTGGATGACGGTGCCACCGACGTGGCGTGCATCGAGGCGATACCAGACGAAGTTCTGCTTGCCGTCGTCCTTTGTGCCGCGGATCCACCGGACCCGGCCGATATGGACGATGTCGGAGCAGGTCGAGTTGAGAAACCGCGCGAAGTACTTGTTGGCTGTCCAGTCTAATTCGCCGAGCAGCCAGGTCGTTGCGATCTTCTGGAAGTGCTCGGCCATTTCGACCCAGCGCGAGAACGGCGGGTTGGTGACGATCGCCTCGACCGGGCCGAAGTCGCTGAAGGCGAGCGCGTCCTGACCGGTGCTGATGTCGCCCTCGCATGTGCAGAGAAAGCCGTGCGATTCGAGGTGCTGCTTGAGGTCGCCCTCACCGACGCAGGGCTCGGCGAAGGTGTTGATTCCGTCGCGACGCAAGAACGGAATGAGCGGCAACGCCGCCTTCAACGGCGAGCGGTAGAGATCCCGCTCTTCGCGCTCGAAGGTGCCGGAAGAACGCTTGCCCATCGCCGGCGGCTCTGTTCAGTGGAGCGGACCGGCCGCCGCGGGCTCTTCCTCCTCGAGCGGCTCTCCGCCGACGGCACGTCCATAGGTTTCGCCGTCGCGGGGGTCGTAGTAGTAGCCGTCGAAGTAGCTTCGCTCGCCGATGTGGGGCCAAGGTCCGTTGAGGCGCCCGGCTTCGCTGAACGTTCCGTCCCAGCAATGTCGGAATTCCCAGCTGTGCTCCATCAACCCGATCCAGTCGTTGTGATCGTTCAAATGCTGCGTTCCGGAAGCGGCGAGTTTTTCGTTCAGCTCCTCCAGGTTGATGCCCAAAGGCACTGCGGCTTTCATCGCGTCCAAAGCGACCTGGCACATCGCCATTCTCTCTTCTGAGGTTGTTCTGTCGTACAGGTGCGTGGCGCGCTGCAGCGTGGGCAGGGCACCGTCGATGGCATAGGTGAGCGGGCTCGACGGGAAGAAGTGGATGCGCTTTTGATCGATCAGAGCCATCACCGCATCGCAGACCTCGTGGCTCAGGTTCGACCAGAGGACCAGGTTCTCGGCCAGCAGGAGGCCCTGATCGCCGGCCGCTCCAGGCAGATCGCGCTGTAGTTCGGCGAAGCTGACGTGGTCGCCGCGCTCGCGCACAAAGGCGAGCACCTCATTTGCTGACGGGGTCTTGGCCATCGCGCTTTCTCCAAAGGTGTGCGGTGTTTCAGTCGTGCGTCGGCGGCGACAGCCACGAGGGCCGTTCGGTTCGGTGCAGGTCGGGAGTCGTCGAGGGCTTAAGGTGCTGGGCCCACGGGTTGACGAAGCGGCCTGCGACCCGCCCGCCGTAATCGGGCAGTGCCTCGACGCCCCAATCGCTCAGAACCGCGTCGATGCGGGCGAGCGTGGCGCCCTTGTCGGCGGAGCTGCTCCAGGGCGCGGTGGCGTCGTTGAAGAGCCAGGTGGTCCCGAGGATCGGGCCGATCCACGCGCGCGGCTCGCAGGCCATCGGAGGGCCGCCGGCGATGCGCTCGATGATCGGGCTGTAGAGCCGGTTGAAGATGAACTCGTGCTCGTCGGCGCAGTGATAAACACCGTAGGGCATCAGCAACCTCGAGACCGGGTAGCGCCGCTCCTCGAGGCGGCGGTGGAGCGTGCTCATGACCGGCTCCGGAGCCAGAAGGGGCGGCACTCGGGATGCAGCCACACCATGACGCCGGTGTCGCCGAAGTGGTTGAAGACCATCGGGCCGCGCCTCGAGCCGCATTGCCCGCAGATCGGCGGCGGCGGCGGATCGTCGTCGTCGCCGAGGTCGGCCGGCGGCTCCGGTGCGGTGGCGGCGGGCGCTGCAGGCGCAACGAGCTTCTTCTCCTCCTCGAGCTGCGTCAGCTGGTAGCGGTTCAAGCTCCACCGCCCCTCCGGCTCGATGACCTCGAACCGGAAGCCGCCCTGCTGGGTGTTGCGCAGGCCGTTAATATAGCTCGAGATCTTCTTGGGGCGCCTCTGGCCGGGGTCGATCAAGTCCTTGATGTCGTCGGTTAGTTGGCTGATCAGCACGTGCTGGTTTGTGAACTCCTTCCAGCACGCCTCGAACAGCTCAGCGAGGTCGCGCCGTCCCGGGTCGCGTCGCTTTAGCTCGCTTTGGCGCTCGACGACGTCCTTGCAGCCGAGCGCGAGAAGCGGGTCGCGGATCAGCCGGCCCCACATTTCGAACGAGCCGCACGGCAGGCCGTGGGGGAGGTTGGAATGGCGGCAGCCCCAGCGATAGACCGTCAGCAAGTCGCTGAGAATATCGGCGCGGTCGGTGCTGATCCCTTCGAGGAAGCCGGGCTTGAACTGGCGCCGCTCGGGCTCATCCATTTTCGCGTCGAGGTCGCAGCGCAGGACGCGGCGGATCATGTCCTCGCCGATGGTGATGGCGTTGCCGGTGATTCCAAAAAAAATGCAGGCGTCGATGGTGACGCTCTCGGTGGTGCCAAACTTACGCAGATCGAAGGGCCGGTCGGTGATGGCGCTGGCGATCAGGTCGGACTGCAAAACCTTGCCATTGTAATTCTGCACGAAGAGCATCGCGTGGCCCTTGATCAACGTGCTCGCCAATTTCTTTTCCAGCTCCTCCGCGACCTTGGTGGCGCTGACGCTCGGGATGGCGTTGCCGTGGGCGATGCGCGCGACCGCCTGCATGAGCAAACTCTTGCCGCTGCCCGAGCCGGAGAGCGATGCCGCGTTGACGACGAGCCCGGGCACAAAGTCGAGCGAGGGGGCGGCCACGGCGCTGAGCAGGCCGGTGAGGAAGGCACTCTCATCGCCGCCCGGGGGCTTGGTCAGGTCGACCAAATTGATGCCGCCGGCTCCGCGCACGGTCGGCGCGTCCTCGAAGGGAAAGGTGGAGGAGCGCCTGCGCACGCGCAGGAGCGCAGCCTTGGCGTCCGCCTCCTTCGGGTCGGGCGGCACGTCGACGTTGATCGGGTTGAGGCCGTAGAGCCCGCTCGCGCTGTCGTAGCCGTCGAGGACGCGGATCTCGCCGTCGGGTATGAGCAGCGGCGCGTTCGTGAAGGAGCGCCATTTCGGGAACACACCGACGCGCTCCTGCACAATACCGGCGATGGCGCGCGGCAGCGCGCAGCGCTGCAGCTGGAGCTTCCCGTCGTCGCCCTTCACGCGCTTGACCGGCCGCGTGTAGGCGTGCGCGTCATCGGTGATACTCGAGACCGATGCCGCTTTGATCGACGGCGGCCCGCCGTCGTTGGGCGTGATCACGCGAACGAGGTGATCGTCTCGGCGGAACAGCACGTTTTGAGGCAGGAGCTGCGCGACGAGCGCGTTTGCGGTCTCGTGCGGGTTGCTGTTCATGACGACCAGCTCGGGCAGCTCGTCGTCGCCAACGATCTTCAAGTCCGGCGGTGTGCTCTTAGGCTTCTTCGCCATAGCCCCAGGCCCCCTGTTGCTGGGCAGCTGGCGGCGGCGGAAACCGGACCCTTACGCGGGAGCCTGGTGGGTGCTATTTATGACCTGTCGCAGTCACGTCACCACCATCCCCGAGGGTCGCGCCGGTTGCCCCACCGCGCGGCCCTCACTGCTGTTCTGCGTCACCGTGCGCAGCGCGCCGAAGGGATCTGGTCGTGATCCTCCGCGCGCGGCCGAAATTTCGCGCCTCGAGGACGCCTATGTCGACGAGCCGGTAGACTTGGCGGATCGACACACTGAGGAGGGCACCGGCGTCCGGGAACGTGACCGTCAACGGGGTCAGCGGGCCTTCGCTGTCGACGTCGACACTGCGGGCGTGTTGGCTTTGCTTCATGATGGCCCTCGCACGTTGAAATGGGTGCTACGGGCCAGAGGGTGCTTGCTACGACATGTAGTGGCAAGTGCAGACGCCGCCGCAATATGCGGTGCAGACCGGCCCCTGACCGCGCCTGAAATATGTCAGCTGGCCTAAGTGGACGCGCGCCGGTCATTATTTTTGGCCGGCCCCGGGTTTTCACGAGACCGTGAGCGAAGAACTTACGTCTGCCGGGCCGGTCGCAAACGCCCCCCACATCGCCATCAGCTCCCTGCGCTGCTGGAGGAAGTCGCCGCGGTTATAGGCTGCCTCGAGTTTGTCGCCCTTCTGATGGCCCAGGCAGGCTTCGATCACCGCGGTCTTGAACGGGGTGTGGTGCTCGGCCCAGGTCTTGAAAGAAGCTCTCATGCCGTGCGGGGTGATGTCGCCGCGGCCCATGCGCTTCAACAGCGCCAGCATGGCACCGTTCGAGAGCGGCTCGCCGGGCCGGTCGGGCGAGGAAAAGACGACGCCCTGGCCGTGAGCGTCGTTCGTCGACGCCGGCCGACGTCGGAAGGCGTGGATGGTGGCGCCGCTCGGCTTCTCAGCGCGGGCTGCGGCACCCTCGACCGCGCCAGGTGACCAGCCATCGCGCTTCTTCAGCCCGGCCTGCATGCGTGTCAGCACGGCGAGCGCCGGCGCGGAGAGCGGCACGCGATGCTCGCTGTCGTTCTTCGAGCGCGGGATGACCCACAGCGCCTTCGCGAGGTCGAGGTGCTCCCAGCGCAGCGGCGGCGTGTCGGTCCGACCCGGCTGGCCGATGATGTCGCCGGTGCGCACCACGCACAGGATCAAAAGCTCGAGCGCCCGCGCGGCCGGACCGGCTTCGGCGCGCAAGGCGGCGAAGAACGCCGGCAGCTCCTCAGCGTCCAAGGCCGGGTGGTGGCGCGGCTTCACCTTGAGCGCCGGCAGGTCCCATTTCAGGCTGCCCTTCAGCGCCGGGTTGACGCCAGTGCGCAGGCCGCGGCCGGTCGCCCAGTCGAGGACGGATTCGATCCGCCCGCGCAGGCGCCGCGCCGTCTCATGCTTCTCGACCCAGATCGGCCCCACCGCCGCGAGCACATGGTCGCGGTCGACCGCGCTCACCAGCTGATCGCCGAAAAACGGGAAGGCGTAGGTCTCGAGCGTCGAAAGCCACTGCGCCTGGTGCTTGGCGTTGCCCCAGCGGGGATTCTGGATCGCCAGGAACGCCGCCGTCGCCTCGGCGAAACTCATCCCCTCCCCGGTATCGGCCTTCTCGGCTCGCTCGGCCTCGCTCGCGTCGATGGGATCGATCCCGGCCGCCCGCTCGCGCCGGCACACCGCCGCCCGCTCGCGCGCCTGCGCCAGGCCGACAGCCGGATAGCTGCCGAGGCCTTTGCGGCGCTCGCCGTTCTTGACGAAGTAGCGAAACACCCAGCTGCGCCGCCGGCCGCCCTCGCCGACGAGCAAGTTCAGGCCGCCGCCGTCGTTGAGCAGGCCAGCCTTCTTCGCCCGCTGAACCTGCAGATCCGTCAACCGATGTAAGAGCCGCGGCATCGTTCTCTCCAATTCTCGCCAAGGGCACAGGGGGGCATAGGGGTGTCACAGGAAAAGCAAAGGGGGTTAAGGCGTTGATAGATCAGCGGAAACGGCAAAAAACCGGTGACCCCCTATGCCCTAGCCCACTCCTAGTACGTTTCACACCACCCATTCGCGTTGTCCGCCTAACCTTCGCCCGGACCCGTTTCGTTATACGGTTCTTATACGGTTGGCAAGCGGCAGTGCCGGTCTGGGCTGGTCACGACCTGTCACGCCCAGGCAAGCATTTGCCTAACCCCCGCAAGGGCTTATGTCAGAAACTGGCAGGTTGTGACAGGTGCAGGCAGGGGGATCTGGCGGAGACGGAGGGATTCGAACCCTCGATACGGGTTGAAGCCCGTATAACGGTTTAGCAAACCGCCGCCTTCAGCCTCTCGGCCACGTCTCCGGTCCGGCAGGATGGGCTCTATGCCCGAGGGGCCCCGGATTGACAAGCCGCAGACCGCCGCGCCGAAGCCTCACACGGGCGGCGTCGCCCGCTCCTCGCTGGCTGCTTCGCGCGCCGGCGGCGGCGCGAGCCGTCGGCGCTCGTAGTGCTTCGCAAGGCGCAGATGACGGGAGATCGCGTAATTCATCGCGGTGAGGAAACCGTAGACGCCGCGGACGAAGTGGCGCCGGGCGACATAGGCTTTGACGAAATTCGCCGGGAACTCGAAGAACAGGCGCCAGGTCGGGATCGCGACGCCGCGCAGCTCGAGATCATGCGCCTGCTGATCGGAGTACCGGTTGAGCTTGTCGAGCTGGTCGCCGAGCGAGCGCACCGAGAAGTGGTGGATGACGCCTCGCAGATGCCCGGCCCTGATGCCGGCGTTCAGCTCGACGCGGTCGTGCACGAGCGCCGCCGAGTAGCGGCCGGCGTCGCGCCGGTAGAGCCGCACCGGGGTGAGCGTGTAGGCCCAGGAATGCGGGCGGTCCTCGCCGGGGAAGATCTCGGCGATCCCGATGCGGTAGGCGGGCGATTGCGGCTCGCCCGCCGCGAACAAGGCCCGGATCTCACGCTCGAGCTCCGGCGGCACGACCTCGTCGGCATCGAGGTTGAGGAGCCATTCGTGGCGGCACTGCTCTTCGGCAAACCGCTTTTGCGGCCCATAGCCCGGCCACGGATGATGGATCACCCGCGCGCCGAGTCCCGCGGCGACGGCCGGGGTGGCGTCGGTCGAGCCGGAATCCACGACCACGACGTCGTCGCTGAGGTCGCACACGGCCCGGATCGCGTCGCCGATGCGGTCGGCCTCATCCTGCGCGATAATGAAAACGGAGAGCGGCAGCGGCGCGGCGGCGGTCATTGGTGATCTGCGGATTTGCGGCAGGTCGGGCCCGGCCTCGAGCTCCCCGACATTCAGGCGATCAGAGGGATGGTGCCCAGGGGCGGA
>Ga0126307_10002023_pt1 | contig 13613 bp, 11 predicted proteins | sample Plot28_FD_89955 | JGI IMG/M metagenome (GOLD analysis project Ga0126307, IMG submission 89955) | Serpentine soil microbial communities from UC McLaughlin Reserve, CA, USA - Plot28 | ecosystem: Environmental > Terrestrial > Soil > Grasslands | place: USA: UC McLaughlin Reserve, Lake County...
CCAATCACCCGGCGGCTCTGCGAGAGCGGGCCTATCGTCTGGGCCATGGTGCTGATGTCCATCAGGCCGCCCGCCATCACGACGATCGGTTCGCCCTGGCCGTATATCTCGTAATAGACGCGGAGGCCTTCGGCGCTGTCCGCATAGCCCGTGGCAGCAGGCCTCAGAGTTTTCACATCGATCATTTCCGGACTCTTGGAGGATGCCGGCCGCGGCGGCAAGGCAGCCTGCGAGAGAAGGGCGCCCGAAGCCAGCAACGCTGCGGCAAATCGAAGAGCCTGGTATGTCATGGTCATACCTTTCCTGGTCGTCAGCTCGGGACCGAGCAACGAGATCAGCCGTAGGTCTCAACGCCGGGAGCCTGCTTTAGCTCCACTGGTCTCGGGACCGCCATTGCGGGCACGCTGTTGAATAAGCTGATCGTGTGATAGATTCAGTAAATAGCATCGCCACCTGGCGCTGCGGAATGGGCCTCGAAAAGAGCCGAAACGCTTGCAAACGCGACGCGTGGTGACCGCTGGAGCCTTGGGAACCGTGCTTGCCGGAGCGCTGGGCACAACCAGATCTGCCGCGGCGTCGGGGCTATCGGCGGTGGCATCGGGTCGTGGCTGGGTTTTCGGATCGGCGGTCCGACTGGCGCAGTTGCAGGCCGAACCCGCTCTGCGTGCGGCTGTCCTGCGGGAGTGTGCCGTATTTACTCCTGAGATTGACCTGAAATGGGACGCCATCGAACCGGACCCCGGCAGATGGTCGTTGGGAAACATCGACGGCTTGGTCGGGTTTGCATCGGAGCATGGCAAGACCGTGCGCGGCCATACGTTGCTATGGCACCGCAGCACGCCGGCTTGGGCCGAGCAACGCCTGCGCGAGCATCGTGACTGGCGATTGATCAGCCGGCATTTCGCCTCGGTGATGCCGCGCTATGGCGACGCCATCACGCAGTGGGATGTCGTCAACGAGCCGATTGAGACAGGGCATCGCATGGACGGGTTGCGTCGCAACGTGTTCCTCGAGGCTTTCGGGCCCGATTACATCCGGCGGGCGCTTGTGGAAGCCCGAACGGTTGCTCCCCGCGCCCGCCTGATGCTCAACGAGTACAGCCTTGAGTACGACAACCGCGAGGAACGCGACCGGCGCTACCTCTTCCTGAAGCTGATCGAAGGCCTCAAGCGCTCCGGGACGCCGCTGGACGGCATCGGGTTGCAGGGTCATCTCGACCTGCGCAAGGGCACCGTGGCGACATCTTCGATCGCTGGGTTCCTGAAGGAACTGGCCGACATGGGTCTTGAGATCGTGGTGACGGAGCTCGACGTGAAGGAAGCGGACTACACCGCTACGCCGGATACGCGCGACCGCATGGTGGCGGACGAGGTCCGCCGATATCTGGACACGGTCCTTGCTCAGCGCGGCGTTTCGGGTGTGCTGACCTGGGGTCTGAGCGACCGTCAGTCATGGCTCGAGGTGCTGGAAGAGGACTACCGGCGCTTTCCGGGTGCCTGGACGAAGGGCGATGGGCCCGGCCTCAATCGCGGCTTGCCATACGATGCCGGCATGCACCGCAAGCCGATGTATCGCGCGATTGAGGCCGCTTTCCACGGTCGTTGACTCTTGCAAAGCCCTGTCGAGAGATCAGCCTTGCGGCAAGGCGACTGGAGCTCCTTGGGACGGCGTGTACGCGAGGCTCCTGGGATCGGCATAGCCCAGGGTTCCATGGGCGACCCGGTCACGCACCAGCACCTTGTTGTCGTCCTTCTTCAACGTGCGCTCCCACACCAGCCCCAGGTTCTGGCGGTACATGCGGTAGCCGATCCACAGCGGAATCGTCCAGAACATCCACCACAGGCCGAGGAAGATCGGGTTGACGCGAAGCATGTAGCGGATCCGCTGCCATGTCGTGTCCATGATCAGTTTCGTCCGGAACCAGGTGCACCAGTACAGCTTCATCATGAAGTAGGCATTGCAGGCCAGGTTCGCGGCGGCCCAGTAGATGCACCACAGCGGCAGGATGGAAGTGTCGTTGTACCACGTCACGGCCGCCCACACCGACAACGGAAAGCCGAAGCAGTTGAACGACATGGTCAGGCACGGCAGGAAGATCAGCCAGGCCTTGATCTTCTCGATGAATGAGAAGCCCATGCGGTCCATGGGACCGTCGTTGAACTTCAAGGTCTGGAAGAAGCCCGCGATCCAGCGCTTCCTCTGAAGGATGGCATTAGCGAATGTGGTCGGCGCCTCTTCGATCAGCGACCCCTCCATGATGCCAAGGTTCTTGCCGTTCTTCCACAGGCGCAGGCCGACTTCCGGATCCTCGATGGTGATCCAGGGATGGAAGCCGCCGAGCTCGTAGATGTCCTGGGCGTGGAAGAACAGGCCTTTGCCGAGCATCCAGTACGGCTGACTGGGATCGCCGGACAGGTGCTCGTACTTCGAGCCGTCCCACGCCATGTGATCGAAGGCGCAGAATGTCGACGGCCAGGTAAGGCCGGCATTGCCCGCGACGTTCTTGGCCTGCATGACCCTGTACTTCCGGCTGCCGATGGCGGCGGCCTGGAAATGATCCTTGGGCGGACAGGAGTCGGCGTCGGTGTAGCTAATCAAGGTGCCTTCTTCCGGATTGGTCATCATCCAGTTGTAGAAGGCGTAGACGAGCTGGCGGGTCTTCTTGGGTGGCAGGTCCTTGTTGTAGGCGTTCTCGCCGTGATGCCACCAGTAGGCCTTTGGGTTGCCGTTCCAGGCATCCCAGACCGGCTGCCACGACGGATGATCCGTCGGCGGCACCTCGACGAGTTCCAGGAAAGGAAACTCAGTCTGGAGCGTCTTGAGTGAGGCAACGGTCGCCAGGTCGTTAGAGTTGGGAATCGCGATGACGCGGTAGCGATCTTTCGGATACTCCAGCTCGTCGAGTGCGATCATCGTGGTGCGCATGACCGATTCCTGCTCTTCCAGGACCGGGTAGAACAGTACGATCGCCGGATAGTCCTTTTTCGTGCCCGGCACGAGTTGGAACCTCTCACCCATGTCGATCATGTTGACAGGGCGGGAGAAAAGGTACCCGTCCACGAGAAGCGACAGCGAGTAGAGCGCCTGCGTGGCGAAGTAAAGTGATAGCAGCATGATGGATGCGTACGCCGCCCACCAGCCGTCCAACATGTCCATGGTAATCATGCCCCTATCTTCCCTTGTCCCGATACAGAACGACCGGTTGCGAATGGCGATCGCTCATCCAGCGACCCTCCATCACATCGGGCCTGGCCGCCGTCGGCAACTTCATCACGTAGTAGTAGTGTGTGCCGTTCCACTTCGTGCCGCTGTCGATCCTCAGTTCGCCGTTCTCGACCTTGTTCGGCCAGTTGGGGGCTTCTCCCAGGCCGACGAAATTATTGATGTCCTCGCGCCCGCCAATCGACACGTTCCACGCCATCGCCAGCACGACCCGGCCATCCGGGAACACCTCCTTGACGACCATCGAGAGGCACATCTCGCTGCCGCCCGCCAGCTTCACCGTCCCCTTCCATACGCCGGAGAGGCGGCGGAGGTCGGGTGCCACGTCGGCGGGCACGATGTCGTACGTGAGCTGCCGGTCGCACAACCGGCGCGTAACTTCCGTAGCAAAGCACTGCGTTGCCAAAGACGCGCCTGCGCAGCACGCGACTGCTGCACTGAAAGCAATTCTTGAAACCATTTTCATCACAATCCTCCTGACGGCGGAACCGTCGATGCCTAGACGACCAGCTTGTGCCTCTGGAGCTCGGCCAAACTCTCCAGGCTGCGATTGACCGGGGCCTTCGCCGTCGTGACCCACTCGATGAGTTCATTCATGCCCGTCTCGAAGGAGCGCCGGGGCCGAAAGCCGAAGACACGCTCGATCTTGGTGATGTCGGCGAAGCAATGACGGATGTCGCCGACGCGATACTTGTTCATGATCTCCGGGGCGATGTTCTTGCGCAGCAGTCGCGCCAACACATGGGCAATGCCCGTTACCGTGATCGGGGTCCCGCTGCCGACGTTGAACGCGTCCCACACGCATCGGTCGCTATCCAGCACCGTCGCGAAGGCGTCGGCGACGTCCGCGACGTGCACGAAGTCGCGCCGCTGCTCGCCGTCCTCGAAGATCAGCGGTGGCTGATCGTTGAGCAGGCGCGAGATGAAGATTGCCGCTACGCCGGTATAGGGATTGCTGAGCGCCTGCCGCGAGCCATAGGCGTTGAACAGCCGAAGCGCCACAGTCGGAATGCCAAGCGCCCGCCCGACCGACAAGAACATCTCCTCGTGATCGCGCTTGTTGACGGCGTAGATCGAGGCCGGCTGCAGCAGCTTGTCCTCGGTGGTCGGTAATGGGGTTAGCGTCTCGGTTCCTTCGACGAGCTCCCATTGCCGGTTCATGAGCTGCTCGTTGGTGCGGAGCCCGGGAGACAGTGGCGCGCTGCGTGACCGGCGCGAGTATGCTCCCTCGCCGTAGATGGACATCGACGAGGCGACGGCGATCCGCTCGATCCCGTGCGGCTTGCGCGACAGGGTCTCGAGCATGATCGCGGCGGTCATGACGTTGTTGCGCGTATAGTCGACGATGTTGGTCATGCTCTGGCCGACGCCCACCGATGCGGCCAGGTGGGCGAGGTGGGTCACGCCCACGATGCTCTCCTCGAACACGGTCGCATCGAGCAGGTCGCCTTTGATGCGCCGCGCGCGCGGGTCGAGGTAGATCGGCCAACCGTCGTCATCGAGCTCCGCATCCCCGTGGACCTGCGGGCACAAGTTGTCGAGGACCGTCACCTCGTAGCCGCGTGCCAGCATGGTGTCGACCAGATGGGAACCGATGAAGCCGGCGCCACCGGTGATCAGAACGTGCTTGCTCATGGCGCCAATCCATAGGCGCCATTTGAAAGAGCTCGTTCGCGCGCAACGACGTCGCCTCTGCCTTCCGCGTTCGAGCTGAATGCCAAGAAGACACTTTCCCAATCGGTAGCAGCAGGCGCTAAGCCACCATCACGCAGTCCAGCCGCCGCCCGGTCCGGGAGACGAGTTGGGCGACCAACGCTGTGAACGACGAACCCTTCGCGGGCGAACTTCTTGTGATCGAGTAGGTTGCGCAGATCGACTATGATTTGCCTCCGCATTGCTCGTGCCAGTGTCTTGGCGTCGAGAGCGCAGAATTCCTGCCATTCGGTGGCGATCACGGCGCAGTCGGCCCCCGAACAGGCCTCCAATGCCGAATGGCAGAATTCGACGTCGGTTAGTATTCCCCGGGCATGTCCCATGCCTTGGGGATCAAACACTCGCACCGAAATGCCGGCTTGCTTGAGGGCGTCGATCAGCGGGAACGCCGGCGTTTCGCGCACGTCATCAGTGTCGGCTTTGAAGGTGAGGCCGAGCACTGCCACCACGTTGTCCTCGGTGTCGCAGTCAAGTGCGCGAAGGACGCGTCTTGCGATGGCGTTCTTGCGTGCCTCGTTGGCGGCGACAGCACTCGAAACAACGCTGAGCGTGACCCTGTTTGTCTTCGCAGTTGCCAGCATGGCGTCGCAGTCCTTGGGAAAGCAGGAGCCGCCGTAGCCGGGACCGGCCTGAAGGAACGTCGAGCCGATACGACGATCGAGGCCCATCCCACCCGCGACCTCTTCGATGTCGGTGTCAACGGCTTCACAAAGATCCGCCAGCTCGTTGATGAAGGAGATCTTGGTCGCAAGGAAGCAGTTGGAAGCATACTTCACTAGTTCGGCCGCCCGCCGTGAGGTGGAAACCAGCGGACTGCCGCGCTCGGTAAGGGGGGCGTAAACTCTTTCAAGGGCATCGCGCGCAGAATCGTCCTCGACTCCGATAACGATCCTGTCGGGCGTCATGAAATCTTTGATCGCATTGCCCTCGCGGAGAAATTCCGGATTTGATGCGACGCTGAACCGAAGATCGGGCGCAGTGGAGCGCATGATGCCGGCGATCTCATCCCCGGTGCCGACGGGAACTGTCGATTTGGTGACGATCACCAGATCACTCGTCGCCGCCCGCGCCACATCACGAGCAACGGCGAACACCATGGACAGATCGGCGCTTTGGTCGATGCTGCTTGGTGGTGTGCCGACGGCAATGAAGACGGCATCAACTCCATTGTTCAATCCACCGAGATCGTTTGCGAAGGTGAGGCGGCCGACGGCTGTGTTGGCGAGCATCAGCTCTTCGAGCCCGGGCTCGAAGATCGGCACGAGACCCGCCCGGAGGCGTTCGATCTTTCCTGCATCCCGGTCAACGCAAACGACGTGGTGACCAAGTTCGGAAAAGCATGCACCGGCGACCAGCCCGACATAGCCCGAGCCAACGATCATCAATTTCATGTCAAACTCCGGTCCAGCTGCCGATGAGGGCTGGCGCTGTATGATGATTCTTGATGAGCAGTCGCCAAGGCGAGATTCTCGGCGGCGGTGCCGGAGCGCCTATAGGCACTGTGCGCGGCGTCGATTTGAGACTGGGGGGCGCGACGAAGTTCGTCGTCGAAATACCGGATGGTCTGCCCAAGGCCCTGAGCCAGCTCCACCTTCGGGGACCATCCAAGCGCAGCCCTGGCCTGTGCGATGTCAGGCCGTCGCCTGCGCGGATCGTCGATCGGTAGCGGCTGGTAGACCGCCTTCGAGCGGCTGCCGACGATGTCGATGATGATGTGGGCAAGCTCCCCGACCGTCGTCTCTATCGGGTTTCCGAGATTCACCGGACCAAGCGAACCATCACCATTGGACATCAACCGCGTAAACCCGTCGATCAAGTCGCTGACGAAGCAGAACGAACGCGTTTGCTCGCCGGAGCCGTAGACCGTGATGTCCTTGCCGAGCAGCGCCTGGACCACGAAGTTCGACACAACGCGCCCGTCGTCGGGCTGCATGCGTGGTCCGTAGGTGTTGAAGATCCGGGCCATGCGGGTAACCAGTCCAGCGCGGCGTCCGAAATCGGTTACCAGTGTTTCGGCGAAACGCTTGCCTTCGTCGTAACAGGAGCGTGGACCGACGGTATTCACGTTGCCGTGGTAGCCTTCAGTTTGCGGATGCACCTCCGGATCGCCGTAGACTTCGGACGTCGAAGCGTGAAAAACACGCGCGCCGTGTCGTTCCGCTGCCTGCAAGCAGTTGTGCACTCCCTGGCTGCAGATTAGCGCGGTTGCAACCGGATCGGCCTGATAGTGCGGCGGCGAGGCCGGGCAGGCCAGATTATAGATGTGGTCGAAGTGAGGAAGCTTGTTGGGGAATGGTTCAATGATGTCGTGCTCGACCAGGTCGAAGCGACCGCTGGCAGTCAGCGAGCGGACGTTCTCTGCCCGGCCGGTGTGGAAGTTGTCGAGGCAGATCACCCGATGGCCTTGCTCGATGAGACGTTCGCAAAGATGTGAGCCGAGAAAGCCCGCGCCGCCGGTGACGAGGATGCAGAGTGTTTCGCGAGCGGTCACGCGCGCTTGCGCAGCATTGAAGGTGACTGTGTCCACGATTTTCCCCAAGGGTTTCGTCACGGCGCGGCGACGTTGCCGTCGCTGACGCTTTGCGAGTGCGCCGCGTTTTAGTTTCACGGCGAAGATCGGGCCAGTGATCACCGTGGCACAATCGAATGACCACCTTGAGTTGAAGCCGCGAGAGCGCCGGAAGAGCTGGAAGTGGTGGAATGGCCGCTGGTATCAGGCGCCAGAAGGTTCTGGCGATCGCACATGATGGCGGGCGGAAGCGGCGGCGTCACAATGTGGCTGGCCAGCATCGTGAAATTGGAAGTCAGCACTATCTACGGAGTCGGCGCCGAGGCGCGGTTCGGCACATGAGACATGCGCGACTCTAGCGACGAGCGCTTAAGGAAGGCCCGCGGCAAGGGGAGGCCGCCTACTGAAGGAGGCGGTCAGACGTTCAGGGTCAGCTGCTCAAGGGTAGACCGCTCGACGGCGCAGCTTTGGATCCTCGCTTCGCCGGAATTGGCAATGAACTCTATATCAGCCCTCTCTTGAAAGAAGGTGATGCAGCGCAGTTGCTCCGTGGTGATCCCTTTACGCAGACACTGGCGGCCGATCTGATCGAGAATGTCTTCGAGGGTCGGGTACGGCTCACGCGGTGCCTTGCAAATCTTGACGTTGATATCTCTGCCGCTGTCAGCGAATTCCAGGGTATCCAGCCGAGATGCTGCGATGCCGGCACGTCCGAGGTCATAGGCTACGTCGTCAAGAAACTGCGCCACGTTCATCGAACTGACCTTTATTTATGCGCTAGTTGAGAGTCGCGGCAGTAGCTTTCATTGGGTAGATGCTTGGCGGCCAGAGAGCTTCTCCAGGCCTGCTCTGTCACCAGGCCTGGACTCCCTTCGTGGGCTTTCTTCCATTTGAGATGTTGCGCAGGCAAGGGCCTGATCAGTCATGTTTGCGCCAGGCGTACCCAAAGGCTTGATAGTTCTTGATGGCGTCGAAGGTGGGATCGAGGTCCCTGAACTTGTTGCGGATGCGCTTGATGGCCGATCGAACATTTGCACAGTGGCCGGCCGGGCCACCGTTGGCGATGAAGCCTTCGTGGCGTAGCCGGTCATAGATCGCGCGGTACGTGAAGTACTGGCCCGGCTTTGACGTCAACAGATTGACGATTCTGTACTCGCCCAACGTGAGTGCAACGTCCTCGCCGTTCCAGAAGGCGCGGCTACCGTTGGGCTGGAGAACCACCCTGCCGCAGACCAGCGGCTTGTCGGGCGGTTCAGTACCGCCGGAGGCGGTGAAGGTTGCGGCGAGGTCCAGCTCGCTGCCCAATGTGTCCACCCCGTGCGATCTGCAGCCGAACTCCGAGCTGTGGGTCGCTAGTTTCATCAGCGAAGCGATATCGTCGACGAAGACGACAGGAGCGTTGTTGCCCAGGAAGAGTAATTGGGCCATCGCCTTGAGGTTGGTCAGACCGAGCAGGCTGCGGTCGATGACGACGATGTCGGCTTCGACGTGGGCTGTTGGCGGGTTGAGTAGCGATGCGTCGTCCATCACCTGAATGACGAACCCCTCGTCCAACAGTTTCTCTCGGGCCTTCTCGTCCAGACCCGCGTTGGTCAGGACGCTCATCGCCTTTTGTCTGTGTGTTACGCATGGTGCGGTGCTGGTGGCAGCCGCCGAATTCAGAATCTTCTCTTCGAACCAAGTACGCATTGGACCAAACCCCTCGTTGAACACTTTAAGCTGAATGCGAACGTCTCCGTCCCCGATCGACGGTGTGCACCGCCCGGGCAGTCGATCGATGAAGATGGCGCTGTTCAGGCCCACCGCGCTGTCGCGGAACAGGGCCTCACCCTAAACGCTGTGGTTGTCGGGTGGTTTGAAGCGGGCGCGCTTACGAAGCCGTCCGCGGCTGCGCGGATCCTTCGTCCAGTCGTCCTGATTTAAGGAAGCCGGTTGTCGTGCAGACACACGACCCTCTCCACGCCTGTGGCGTGGTTCTACGTCGCTCATTTACCACTCCCAATCACAAGCGCTGGCGATCGATCGAGCGATACCCCTACCGCTACTCTTCCAACGCTTTCCACACACCGGCCTTCAATAGGGCACGCCGTGAGCTATCGGTATGACAATAGAAGCGGTTTGGAGACGCGTTGTCGCGCAGTCGAGATGTCGACGCACACTCCTAGATGGTGCGCCGTGGCGTACGCATTGCTGTCGCCATTCGTTGAATTGGGAACGAGCGAGATGGCGCGCCGACGGGCGGTCAGTGGGCGAAGTTCGAAATGCCGTGGCGCTCGAAAGTCGGAGGCCAATGCAGCCGCGAGCTGGCAGCGATCAGCTACACTGGAAGGAACCTCACGCGGCATCGAGCGTTGTGACAAACCGAAGTAGCAAAGCGCGGGCCGCAGTGATTGATCCCTTGAGAGGCGAGCCCGACTTTGAGCGCATCGATCAAGACATGACTGCAATAATGTCGGTGTTTGCCGCGGCAACCTGCCCGCAACTAAAACTGCGTTGTCACAGCAATAACTTAATCGGTGCTGTATTAGTGTGAGGTGTGTGGGAAGCGTTGGACTTGAGCGGTAGGGGTATCGTTCGACTGAGTCGCCAGCGCTGTGTGATTGGGAGTTTTGAATGACGAACGTGAGGCGGCGCCAAAGGCGCGTGGGGAGTCGTGCCACTGCGCGACAGATGGATTCCTTGAATCAGGGCGGGTGCCTGGCGCCGCCGCACGACGATGAACGTCGTTACCAACGCAGTGGCTTCGAGCCACCCTAGCCTCTCGTTCCGCGGCAGCGCCGCGTAGGCTCAATAGCACCATCTTCATCGATTGACTGCCTGGCGCGTGAAACCACCGCGCCGGATTGAGAGCGCTCGCCTTCCACTCAATAAGTCCAGAACGAGGAACTGATTCAATGATTACGCACGTCGCAAATGATCTCCTGAATTCAGCGTCTGCTACCAGCGCCCCGCCCCATGCGGCTTTTACGGCAGCACCGATCCGTGTCGCCTTGTTTACCGATGCACGTCTGGATGACGACGTGAGGACTAACCTGTTGGATGAGGGATTTGCCGTCCAGACCGTTCGGCCGGCATTGCTTCAGGAGCCCTCGACGGCGGACATTCATGCGGACATCGTCGCCGTCGATAGGAGCATGCCAGATCTGTCCAGCATCGAGGCTATGGCGCAACTGCGCTTCCACGGTACCAACGCTCCCGTTGTCTTCGTCAACGGTCTGGCATCGATGATGAAGCAGGCGAATTACAGGTCAGATGTTGTGGGCGGCGGACCCGCGGGCTCGCTGGCCGGTGCGTTGAGGCTGGCGGCAACGATGGGGTACTCGGGAAACGCCACTCCAGCAGGTCCCTCGCAAGTCCGATGCGGCAAGCTGCTCCTTCAACCGGATACCAGCCGTGCGTCATGGGATGGCGAGGATCTCCAGCTCACATTCGGGGAGTACAAGATCATCGACCTGTTGGCGTCGCAGCCCGGCCAGTATTTCACCTACCGCGCCATCTACGACCGCCTGCGTCACGAAGGCTTCATCGCCGGCGAAGGGCCGAGGGGCCATTGGGCAAATGTGCGATCGGCTATCAAGCGGATTCGCGGCAAGTTTAGGGCCTTCGACCCTTCTTGCGACGAGATCGAGAACTATGTCGGTGTTGGATACTGCTGGCGCAAACCGGCGGCCTGAAGCGGGTTAGACCGTTTGCCGAGTGGTGGAACCGAACGATCCACCATATGAGGAAAGCGCACAGGAGATCGTAGCAGCAACTGGCACATTCCCTCCGGTGAGTCCCACCGAACGGACGGAATGTGGTCCAGCCAGTACAGAAGCTCAGAATAGCAGAAGGCCCGGCCTTGTGTGTGGGACCGGGCCTTCTTCAGAAGGCGTGCCTTGGGAGAGCACGCATGGGTGCAGCGATATACCCGAGGCGTGTCTCGTTTTGAACACATATCGACGGAATATGGTGTCTAACTACCCACATAAACTAAAGCATTTCGAGCAGTCATAGCTTGCATTTCTTAATTTATCAGCGGTTCTGCACTTCTAAGTATCTGCACACGAGATGGCCAAATTCTTGCTTCCTTCGCGATTGCGGGCACCGACCTCCGGACGCCACCGCACTCGCGAACTCAAGGTGCCTAGACTTTTCAGACCGTATTGGAGAGATCAAAGTGTACCAGCGACACAGGACTGCATCCTTCGACGAGTATTGGCAGGCGTCCAAGGCCTGGGAGCGCACAGGGCTATCGCTCGGTACGGCCCGCGCCTTGGCCAATGCCGGCTTCCTCACATTGGCTGACCTGCACAGAGCACATGATTTCGAACTCGCGAGCATTCCGAGGGTTGGCGCCAAAAGCCTTGCCATCCTCTACGCGCTGATAGGCCGCGAAGCGCCGAGAAAGAGAGGAAGCGGCAGCTGACCACAATGCACGGTTGCCGCCAACGCAGGTTTGCTCGTTGACCACATGTCCCTGCAGCGACGTCCGGCCGAGCCGGTGCATCCGAGTTCGGTCCCGCCTTGGGTGATTGGGGGGCCAAGGCGGGACCTACCGTTCCGGGTATTAGGATCGAACGGTGCCGGAGAATAGCCGACAGACAGTGGGCAGCGGTGTATTCGATTAATGACCAGACAATGCATCACGCTCAAATCACGCTGCAGCTCGGCCGCCCAGTTGGGGACCACGATTCGAACCTAGACTAACCCGGGGGGCGAGGGTGTCGTCGGGATACTGGTGCACGCGCACGCGCGCCTTGACCCAGTGATAGCGCAGCGGACTGTCGGGCAGCTGCAGCTTGAGCTTATGTCGTGCCAGCGCTTCAACAGCTCCTCTGGAGCCGTTCTAAACCCGGACAACTCGTGTGCTACAAAACCGGACAACTCATGTGCTTACGACAATCGTTGGCTTCTCTGTTGACTCCCTAGCGCAAAGTTGTGGCCTATCCCTGACGACCTTGATCACCGAAAGGATCGGCACCATGTCGCGCTTTCCCTGTTGCAGCACCTCACGCTCGGCTCACCATGAAGCTCCTGTCTCTTTCCTTGCAGGCAGTGCCAGCGCATGTCGAGGTCGACAGCAGACACGCATTGACTTCCCCACCCGATTTTGTGGCCTATGCCTGCCGATGCTCTACGAGAAGATCGGCACGGTGTCCGTACCTGTGAAGACCACACCGATTTCCATCGCGTCCGGATCGCTGGCGACGCCCGGCAACCGGATATGGGTGAGGGTCGCCAAGCCGTCCAGCAGGCTTCTCAGAGGCGGTCCGTGTCGGAGAGGATCGGTGAGTGCGCGAGCGGGTCCCGTCGGCTGACAGGACAAGATGAGCCGGCCAACGGCGACGTACAGATCGGAGGATTGAATGAGCACGTGCGCTCTCAGGAGCGCTGCGAACGATGGCGGCTGCCTTCAGAGGGATTCACACAGCCTGCGCAGCCAGGGCTTGGGTCAGGGTCTGCGCATGAAATGGTGACAAAACATTGGACGCTACGGTGTCTAATGTTTTTTCCCGGGGGGCAGAAACTCTGTAGGGCCCGGATGGCATCCGAGTTTCTGCCATCCGATGTTTTTGCCAGCGTTGCTTTCCAAGTATCGGTGCCCGGTGGGTGCCGCTCGCTCTATTCATCGTTGGATGTGTGATTACGCCGGTCCGCTCAGCGCTGACCGGGAGCCCAGTGTCGCCACGGACAGTTCGTGGAGTCTCGCTGGGCTCCCCGGCGCTCTATTGGAAGGGCCATTCGCGCCCTGCGGCTCACCGTCGACATGAGTTGGCCCGTCAAATGAGATCGCTGACCTGCGAGCGCGGCTGATGCGCTGCGGCTTTAACCCCAGAGCCTTTTGCTCGCGATCGCCGCACCATCGCGCATCGCCGCGAGCTTGGCCCACACCACGTCCTCGGACACCTGGGTGTCGCCGACGATGGTGCCGAAGCCGCAATCGGTGCCGGCCATGACGCGCTCGCGGTCGCCGACGGCGCGTACGGCGCGCTCCAGCCGCTCGGCGATCACCTCGGGGTGCTCGACGTAGTTGTGCGTCGATTCGACGACACCGCAGACCAGAGTCATGCGATCGGGCAGCTTCTGGGTACGGAAGGCGTCGACCTCGTGGCTGTGCCGCGGATTGGCGAAGGGCAGGCAGAGGGCGCCCGCCTTCACCTGGAAGCAGACCGGCAGCACGTCGGGC